>Ga0335072_10000316_pt1 | contig 102557 bp, 87 predicted proteins | sample Lox_Sample_21_FD_206725 | JGI IMG/M metagenome (GOLD analysis project Ga0335072, IMG submission 206725) | Soil microbial communities from Loxahatchee National Wildlife Refuge, Florida, United States - Lox_Sample_2.1 | ecosystem: Environmental > Terrestrial > Soil > Wetlands | place: USA...
GCCAAGCCTGGAATCGAGCTCTACATCGAGCAGGGCCCGAAAAAGCGAACTGTGGGGACTCTTTACGTCGATAAGGAGGGCATTCGTTGGGTAAGGAGGAAGAGTCGGAGGTCCGGTGCTAGGCTGACTTGGGAGCAACTCGACGATATGGCCGATAAAGCCGAGAAGTAGGCGCGTCACACGGAGGCGGCGGTGACACAGGGCGTTGATTCTTCAATCCAGAGATCATCGGTTAAGCCCCTCTTAGCTTGCTGAGCTCACCGGGTAGTCATCGTGGCCGAAGAAAATCAACCCGCCTTCCCTCCGCCCTATCCTCGGCCGAGGCCCACAAAACCCGAGGAGGAACGAGACATCGATTACGCTCTGGAGGAGACACGTAGGCTGACGTCAGAGGCAAACACGTTTCTGAGTCTGTCGCTGGCCGCCTATGTGCCCCAAGGCGGCGCGATGTTTGCCCTCCTAGCGAACCCTTCGCCGGAAACTCCACTCTGGTTCCTCATGGCGTTCGCAGCCGTGTCGGACGCGATTGTGCTGATCTTTGCACTCTGCGCGCTGTCTCGCTACGAAAGAGTCGAGCTAATCTCGAAAACGTGGGGTTTGTGGGCGCCAATAGACGAAGTCCTCGGCAGATCTAGGGAGAATCCTGCCTTTCGAGTGATGCGTGGGTGGTTCCACGCGGAGGAAAGATTTCTTCTCGTGGCCGAAACCCCGACTGGGTTCGTAGCATGGCTCGGCGCTCGTCGGGAGTGGCTCTATCTGATTGGAATTGGCGCGATTCTTGCGATTACAGGGGGCGTTTTGGTATCTAGGGGATGGGGCCACGGCTGGCCTTGGTAAGTCGAGTAGCGGGCTCCCCGTTGGAGTCTGCCGAGCCATAGAATTGCAACAGGTTGCGTACCGGCGAGAGCGAACTGAGACCGCCCTGACCCGAGGCTCTGGTCGTGGGGTTACTCGCTCCAAGCGGCGGTGAACCCGAAAGCTTCGTACGGGTAACTCCAAGCTTGAGGAGGTCTTGTTGCGTACTTCTGCCAATCCGATGGCAGTCGATTGTAGACGTCCCTCCCGATTGTGATGCCGCCTGCCGGGGATACCCCCTGCATCTTTGCCGCGAGGCTCACGGTGGGGCCGGCTAGGGAAAATTGATTCTCCCCCCTGAGACCCACCTTTTCGATGTAGACGGGTCCATAATCAACACCTTGGCCGCACCCGATCTCCGGGAGCCCCAGCTCACGGAGGACTGGATTCAAGGACCTCTTCAGAACCAGATTGATCCAGAGGGCGGCTTGCACCGCCCTCGATGCATCGGTATTCCCTGTCGTATCTGATTCAGTGCCGAACAGGCCAAGCACCCCGTCGCCTGTGTATTTCTCGGTGACCCCGCCCATATCGCGGATGACCGCAGACATTTCTGAGAGGTAGAGAGCCTGCATTCGAGCCAGCCTCGGGATATCCCTTTGAAGTTCTAGGGAGAGCTTGGTGAACCCGCGAATATCGACCGAGAGAACTGCCAAAGCGAAGATGCGTGAATCGCCGATCATGAGGTCACCAAAGTCCGGCATGGTGTGCCCTGATCGTGGCGGGAAGTGTCTGCGCTTAGAGTCGTACTCTCGTATCCGCAGAACTGATCGCGCCAGGTATCTCTCAGTATCCTGAGTCACTTGGCAGCACCGCAGTATCCAAGAAAACCGTGTAGAAATGGTTTGTAGGAGAAGGCGCCGAAACGTTGATCGAGCTGATTACTGACCCGCCAACCTAGCGCGTGTCTACTCGGTCGAACGTTCGGCCGCGCTGAGACTAGTCCGATGATTGGCAGTCATTTGTCGACTCTGAACGCTAGACATCTCCCCGGCTTAAGTTTGGGGTTTGTCAGCACTTGTAACTAAGGCTGCGTTGATCGTCCAATGCGGGCCCAATAGTTGTTTGCGAGACGTTCCATTGCCGCCTTTGGCGGCGCGTTCTTGAAGTCCCTCAAGTCGGCGTCCTCAGATGCGCGGAGTGCCTTGCCGACTTTTCGCGAGACAGTGATGACGACCACGTGACCAAGCTTTGCTTGATGGACCGCGATTCTCTTGACTCCGAACTCGGATCCCGGATTCTCGTCCATATGCAAGCCTCCCCTAGATATCCTGATACTTAGAATAGCTTGCCCATGAGCTCGACAAAGGCTGCCGCGATGTCAGCACAGTGCTCGAGATCGTTGTAGCTGAACTCGTGCTTGAGACAGTCCACATTCGCCACACCGACGACCGAGCCCGAGTCTGCCTTGATCGGGAGAGAAATTACCCATCTAAGTTCAGGGTGGATTCGGTGTACTTGGTCAGGCGTGAGACGGTACTTCGCGTCCCAAGGAACGGTGGTGGAAGGGTCGCGGCAGGCGATTAGGGCATCCCCCCTTTGGTACGCCTGTCCCGTCGCCCCCTCACCCGGTTGGAAGGTGATGTCCCTCTCGATCGCGAGGTTCATGTTAAGACACAATCGGGAGGGGATTCCGAGTGCAACGCCAGACCCGCCGGCGCTGGCTGTGGTTTGTGGGAGGAAGATGTTGGCTCGGACATCGTCATCCGTCACGGTCGGGTCCAACTGTTGGAGATAGCGCCTGACGTTGGTTCGGGCGTCATCAAGGTAGGGCCGCAAAACTCGAGGATCGGGTGGACCATCCGGTGGAGTCGGCCCGTGAGGCGGGCGCAGCGTGTTGGCATAGACGAACAGGAGAAGGGTCAGGAAAAGGAAGACCGCAGCGACAATCATCGCATAAAGCTCCTTGCTGGCAGTGTAGGGCGGGACCCCGAGAACTACCAATCCTAGAACTCCCACGACGAGGCAACAGAAGATTCCCGCCTTGAGAAGGGGTGGCGCGTTCTGCATCGCCTCCTTCGCGGCGTCAAGCAGTGCTTGCTGTGGGGTCGAGGGGCTCGAGGACCCTTGGCTCGGAGCCGTCGCAGTTCCCAGGCTAGGTGCCCCGTTGCTAGCCGGTGGAGGGCTTGAGCTGCCACCGGTAGCGGTCACGAGTTTCGTCCCTTAGGCTTGGAACGGCGATGCAGTTGCTTGCCCCCGAAGGCGCTGGGCAGCAGCGTCCGGATGTTGCTACGCAGTACCCGTCCGTTGGACGAATAGCTCGTTATCGGAATATCCGAACCGAACTCACTAATCACTTGACGACACGCTCCGCATGGCGGGGCAGGCGGGCCACGTCCTGTGACAATCACTACCGCGCGAATCTTCCGCCTGCCCTCACCGACGGCCTTGAAGACGGCGTTCCGCTCGGCGCAGACAGTCAGCCCGTATGACGCGTTCTCCACGTTCACCCCCGTGAATACATCGCCGTTCTCCGTCACGACTGCCGCTCCCACGGGGAACCGGCTGTACGGGCAGTATGCTCTAAGCAGGGCCTGTTCTGCCGCCTCCCTTAGAGCCGAATCGAGGTCGCGAACGCGATTTCCGGCCCGAGCCGACGTATTCGCGACCTGACCAGCGTGTTTCGCGATGGCCGAGGACTTTCCCGTCATTCCAGGATCACGACTCCGATTTCGACATCTCGCCCATCGCCTACGCGATCTGCCCAGACAATCTCGATACTGCTTTCTCGGCCTCAATCCATGTTGCGGCAACCGCCAGCCTCGCATGATACCGTCCCCCCAGGAGGTGGGACCGGTCCTGGTTCCAAGGCTGGTCGAAAATCACCGCGGCTCCCCCCCGCTGGGCAAACTCCTCGACGTTCCCCAAGTAATCATCAATCAGGATGCTCGCCGACGAGGAGTACTTATTCCCTTCCGCCGCCCGAAACACTTCAAGCTCCGGATGGATCCTCTCATGAACCCACCTCTGAGTCAGATCGAGAATCACCTGTGGCCGCGCGGTTACGACGATGACTTTTGCGGTCTTGAGAATCCGGCCCACCGATTCCGATGCCCCATCAACAGGGGGCATGGTCAGGACGAACTGACTGTCGGAGAAATAGCCATGAATCAACTCCCCAAATGGCACCCCGCCTACTGGGGTGTTCCACTCCTTGATGTCGGCCTTTGACATCGCAATTTTCTTCTCCGCATTGGCACGAGTCAAGACGTGTGGCACGTGGTCTGCGAGAACGCCATCGACATCGATTGCGATGACGGGCCGATTGCGACTCAACTCTGACCTTCCCCCGGATGCCGGGGACAGCAAAATGTCGCATTAAAGCTGCCCGAGCACCGGAACATTCCCACTGCGCGAAATGCTGTCACGCGTTCTGATAGCCAACGACAACCGAATCGCAGGACCTCGTGTCACGATTTCGCATCAGGGAGTGTCGCGAGTAGCTTAGGTTCTCATCGGCGACGGCTGAACCGAGATTCCGCCTTAACTATCTCCCTACGGAGATTGCGAAACCAGTGTAGCTTGACCCTGAACGAAGTGTCTCCCAAACTGGCACCGCTAGTGGAGGGCACCAAGTAAACCTTGGAGGTCGGGGAAAATTCGCCTTGGTGGCCATAACTCAATCTGATCGAGAAGTCCTGCCTGAAGCCTCGAAGCGCAGCCTTGCTCACAAAAACGACTAGGCCGGGCCTGTGCGTCTTGACTATTGAAAGAATGTGACCTGCCGAGTCGGAGAACTCCTCGGTGCGTAGGCCGGAGATGCCTGTAGTTGGGCGCTTACACACGTCAGTGAAGCCGAAGCCGGCGTTTACCAGCGTGTCATCCTCGAATGTTGTTACCGGCTTGTCCCAGATTCTGCTTCGGTAGATCAATTTCCAAAAGTAATTGCTGTGGCCGGCATAGTAATGACCCACAGTGGCAGACCTGATACCGGGGTTCACTCCGACGAAGAGTGTGTGCATCTCCTCGGGAAGCTTATCTGGTAGCCCAAACCGGACTGATCGGGCGCTGCCAACAATGCGGCTAATCTCTGGTGATGGAGAAGAGAGCTCAGATTGTCGGTCACCGTGTGATATCATGAGTGCAGACGGAAGGATGTTTAGGCCTGGTTTGAGCCTTTTCGTTCGGCATTCGTCGATGTGTCGGGGGATTGCGTGCCGAACCTCCTAATGCTAGGCTCGAGCGGTGTTGGCAAGTCAACAATCGCCAACGCTGTGATTGAGCACTTGGGCACCCCGGTTCGCCTGATCAATGCAGGAGACCGGATCTTGGAGGAAATCTACGGCGCGGACAAGTATGCGTCTCGAAATCTTCCAGGAGCACCGGGGAGACTGCAAATGGTCCAGAACCTCCGGAAGAAGGCATGGCAGCGCATTGCGAGAGAGGCCCGGTTAGGCCCGTGCATCGTCGATTCTCGGGCGGCAGTGCCGTTCGGGAGCATGGTGCTCCCAGGTGTGCCCGTGGGAGCGATTGGCAAGCTCGGGCTTGGTTTGGTCGTCGCGCTCACCTCCCCGCCCAAATCAATCGCACGGCGAATCAAAGCGACCGCCGCTCTACGACCTGACCGCGATTCCCTCGACCTCAAGAAAATTTCGCGGATTGAGCAGATGACCGGACCAATTTCGCTCCAGTTGGCAGTGCTGGCGGGTTGTCCCTTCGCTCAAGTGAGGAACGTAGGGCGACTGGAGTCCGCCGTCGATGCGACGGCCTCTGCCGCTCGTTCGGCGCTGGGTTGGTGACAGAGCGGCGGATCGCGGGGACTTCTCCCGATGATCCATTGTCCGGCGATACCTCTATGTCGTCGCCGCTAATCCTATGCTTGGGAGCCGGCAATCTGAAACGCCATGAGAAGAGCGAGACCTCTTGAACCCCAAGGCCAACTCACGTTGGACGGTTCGGCCCTAACTGCACAGAGTCTGACGGACAAGATTCCCAATCAACCCCACACCCTCTTTGTCGGTTCGATGCCTGCAGCTTCCTCGGCCAAGGCCGGGCACTACTATGCTGGGAGGAACAATACGTTCTGGAAACTGCTCCAGTACTCTGGGATTGTCCCTGTACCCCTCAGCTGCGAATCTGACGACCGGTTGATGGACCTAGGATTTGGGTTCACCGACATCTCATCGCGGGTCGCGGCGGGAGTGCATCTTCTTGCACGGTCGGACCTCTCCAAGGGCCGCGCTAGAATAGAGGCCCGAGTTCGAAGGCATCGGCCTCGGCTAGTCGTGTTTGTCGGTAAATCATCTGCCAAGGCGTACCTGCTGGGACGCAAAGCCCTAGTCAACTACGGACCGCAGAGCTGGCAGATCTCCGGCACCCCTGTCTTCTTGGTGCCCTCCACCAGCGGTCGGAGCCTGAAGCATTGCCCTTATCGAGAGAGACTAGAATGGTTCCGGGCCCTAAGACGTACCATCAATAGCTATTGGGAGTTCGCCCCGGTATAGTAACGTTCCAGAACCCTCTTGGGTGATGCGATTACCAACGCCCTTTCCACGTAGATCTTGAATGCGGGATCGACCTTCTCGTGAAGACTCCGAATCACGTCGGTCGATTGGTCTTGGAGTGCGGACCAGACTACGAGACACAACACCACGTCCCTCCAAAATGGCGGGAGTCTCTCGGCAGCTGCGACAAATCGCGCCGGCCTAAACTTGGTCGCACCGGGAGCGTCCGTTCGAGAAATTGCGTCGATACGGATGCTCTCCTCCAGCCTCTGCACCCTCTTGAGGAACTCGTCTTGAGCTCCGGGCGGCATGGTGGGCATTGCATGGCCGGGCGGAGTAGGGTCGGAAATGAACCGATTTGCACGTTCTATGTCAGCCTCGTAGACATGAAAGCTCGACGCGAAGTGATGATATTCCCCGAGTTCGAGTCCTAGTGATCTCGCCACATACTCCTGGATCAGGGTGAAGATGAAAACGTCGTAAGGCAGAATTTTGAAGACATCCTGGGAACGCATCATTGTGACTGAGTGAAGGTGACCGTCCCTCGGAAGGAACTGCAACGCGACGGTGCAGGGAACTTCGTCTTCCCGGCCCTCCACCGTCACGCGGTGGGAGTCGAACTCGGGAATGTAGACTGTCGCAACCGCTCGACGTGTGGCGCCACGATGCTGCATGCTGGAGATCAGATTCGGCACCTGGTTGAGTACGCCCAGGCCGAAGAGGCGTGGCCCATAGGCGCCGTCCAGTTTCCGCTGGTCCGCGCTTAGGTTGCCCACCTGTTTCGCGTAGTACTCGATTGAGGGCAGGTCCATCTTCCCGGCCATTATCCATAGCCAGTGGCCGAATGCTCGGAATATGTTGAACGAGTAGCTTTGACTGAGGATGCACCGGTCGATAGGATTCTCGATAACAAAGTCATGTCCCAATATCTCTCGGGTCGCCCCGCGATGGGGGTTGATCTGCTTGCCCTCCCGAATCACAGCCGAAAGCTGCTTTCGGAACTCCTCCTCCCAACGAAGGGCCACACGGTTTAGGATAGTTCTTGAGATATCAGGACTTGCCTTCCAGGCGACTGGAGAAGTTCGGTGTAAGTTAGGCCCGATTATGCTCAGTTAGACCTCTTCTGGCGTCTTCTGGCTCGCTTGGCCTGTCTAGCATCTGACTCCCTTGCTTTTGCAGCAGACCTCGGGGGCTCCCAGTTCGCCGCCTCGGTTAAGAAATCCTCCTGACCCATTCGGCTGCTCTCAAACTCTTGGTGCCGGTCCACATTGACGACCAGCGGGAACCTCACCGCCTGTCCGCTTACAATCCCAGATCCGGGACCGAAGGCCGGTAAGAGGGCGGCGTCTTCATCGGACATGTTCTCCATTACCCTGCGAACAAAGTTCTGATCGTTCGGATTCACGAGCCGCATTACCATGAACGTGTTGCATTGAGACAATAGCGTGGCGTCTAATCGACTCGGTCGCTGACTGACGAGAAGAAGGCCAGTGCCGAATTTTCGACCTTCTGTGATCACCTTTCGGAGAGTCTCCAGTGAAGGCGTCTCCTCTTGACTCTCCGTACCCCCGGGAATGAAGTTGTGTGCCTCCTCGACGACGGTCAGGAACGGAGGAATCTCATCGTCGAGTCGGGCACGGTGTCCAAACAGATTCTCCAAGACTATCGATACTATGGTGCTCTGGGTAAGGTGGTCGTACCCACCGAGGTATAGGATGCTCACTTGGTTCGGGGAGATGATCTGAGAGGGGGCTCTGTGTGAGTCGGGGAGCTGCTCGAACTCGACGTTTCGTATCCTTTCCCGAATCGACTCGTTCATCCGACCCATTTCTCTCAGCTTGGCCTCGACGATGCTGAGCTGACGCATTATCACGAAGAGAGAGGCCTTCGATTGCCCGGCGCCGCCTTCCGAATTGGCCTTCTGGGCCGCCTTTCCTCTCAGGAGCCCGAAGTACTCCCCCAGGGTGTGACCAGTGGTAATCGGGTTGTCCTTGAGCAGCTGCTCCAAGGCACTTCGTTGGGCCTCGGTCTGCCCAGCGGTCATCTTCTCGAGGATGACCGGGACGATTCCCGAATTCTCTGGAGAGAGACTGATGTGCGGAAAGAAGACTCGCACCGAAGATCCCTTGGGGAGCTTCAGGCGGTTGTCGTAGAATCCGAGGTAGTCGCCGTGCGGGTCGAGGATCAGGACGGGGTATCCCTTCTCAGCGAGATCGTGAATGATCGTTCTTGCGGCCACAGTCTTGCCGCCACCGGTCATGGCAAGTATCGCCATGTGCCTCGAGATCAACGGCCCGACCCTCAGGTTTACATTGACATCGGGGCGAGACGCGACGTGCCCTATCGGTACCTCTGCCTCCTTGGCCCCGGCAGGTCCGGTCAAGAGGCCGGATAGCGCGGACGCCGGGGGCCGGAGCACAGTCGAGGCAGGTTCCACGGGGTATGTGAGTGGGCGGAACTCGTATGTTGGGTCCCCGGGCAGGGTGTACCCCAGAACTATGCAATCTGCTTGGACTTGATCGCGCGTCGTAGAAAGTACCGTGTCGCTTGGTCTGAGGTTCTCCCCAGCGAGCTCCAGCGCGGCTTCGGTAGGGAAGAACGGATTGAAGCGAGATATGCCCGTCACCCTTCCCCAGACGACTGAATCCTTCTCTGTGCCAGCCTCGTCCGACGGGATTCGCATGCGGACGGCCACGACGTCCCCCACTCGACCACGGTAGTTCTTCAGAACGAACGAAAAGGCCGCGTGCGAGGCGGTTCCGACCACGCTGCCGATCGCTTGCCAGTCGCCCTCCAACTTCACTGCTGGTTCTGCCATGGAACGCTTACCCTGCTGGAGGTCTGAATAACCAATCGCGACGAGGGGTCGCCAAGAGCATGCGAACACGACGAACTGTTTCCGGGTTTCCGGTCTCTATCGCCCGTCGGAGGACGATGGCCGACAGCTCGCGACTCATCTGTGCCGACAGCCAGTTGGGGAACTTGGCGTACTTGTCGACTATGTCGAGTCCCACAGGAAATGCGTAGTTGGGCAACAATCGGGCGTTGTGGTAGGAAAGTCTGAGCAACCTATCGCAGGACTCCGGATCCTGGTCGTTCCACATCTCGACGCGAAAGGGCGTCGACATCTGAGCGCTCTTCAGCACGGTGGTGCTCGGCTGGTGATACCCCTCGATGATCGGCATCCATTCGGCAGGTGCCTTGGCGCGGAGGTTCTTGTCTATTCTTACGGGCTCGATGTACTGGCCCGGTTCCAAGATGAATTCAAACAGAGTTGAGTCGTTGATGCCGTACTCTCGCAGTGTGTTCTCGATGTCCAGCTTCTCCGCGTCCGACACGCGAGACGAGGGGTCTCGCACAATTTGGGTGATGAGGGACCTTGACCCGCTGCGCTCGATGATCCCGGCTACCGGAACATTGGTGTCATGCAGTGCCTCCAGGATTCCCTTGTAGACCAGGATGAAGTGGTGGTCGGGCCCGGTCCCATTCGAAGCGACCCCCGTGAGCTCTGCGATAGATCTGTTCGTCAGGTTGGGGATGCTGGCGTACGGGGCGACTGGGTTCACCAAGGGCCCGTGTAAGAACAGCATTGAGAGATCCGGATGGGCATGAGCCAGCTTGAGGGCTCCAGCCGCCTCGGTGATCATCCGAGCGGCATCTCGCATCTTGGCTTCTCGCGACTCCCGATCCGGGGGCGAGTCGTAGACACTGTCTGCCTCGTCATCATCCGCCCTCGTCTGGAACAGCTCCCCGATAAGGTGTTGAACCATGCTGAACGACTCGCGCTCGGGCCCGGTTAGCCCTGGCCGGACCAAGAAGCTGCCAACACGTATCGCTACCGGCGAGGATCCGAGCCCCTGCATGTTGGCGACCCCCCCGTCAACAAACCCGATCTGATGGCCCCGCAACGACGACCACATCCCCCGATGATCGAGCCTGATCGTCCGGATGCGACCCTCCACGAGGGACCTTAGTGTCTCGACTAGGTCGTCAAGTTCCTCTAGGAATCGAGTTTGCCTCTCCGCGGAAAGCGTGCCAATCGAGGAGAGGAGTTGGGCGAACAGACTTGGTTCAGCGGCTGCCTGCTTCTGGACCTTTCCCTTCCCACGCCCGCGTAACGAGCTGCCTGTCTTGGCCTCCAGAGTCAGGGCCGCACCTTCCCGATCCGCTCACCGAAGTCTGCCCAAGTCGAGGTCGGAGTGTCGCCCACGGCTCGTTGGATCCCGCGGCCAAGGGCGTAGGCAGCAAGCGGCGGTACCGAATTGCCGATCTGACGGAAGACATCCCCCATCGCACCCTCGAACGAGTACCAGTCCGGGAAACTTTGGAGGCGAGCCGCCTCACGGACCGAGATTGTGCGAGCCTGACTCGGATGGATGTGCGAGTAGCAATCCTTGGCCAAATGAGCGGTGAGGCATGGGGCCGGCTCTCGCCACGCCAACCTCCTGAACCTGTCCCTGAAGATATCCGACCTGTATCTCCTCAGGTTCTCAGGAAGATCCGAATAAATTCCACCCTGCTCGAGGGTTCTAAAGGCGAGCAGGTCCTTCGGACCGTGCCAGCGCGTGACGTGTCGATCGATTGACCCGTTCATCCATTCCGGTCTCATCAGCTCTAGGTAGGAAGAGGGCTCTTCGGGCCGGGAGTAGGGGATGGGGGTTCGATCAGATCCCACCGGAACCCTAGGCAAGTCGGCGATGGCATCTCGAACCACTGGGGGATTGCCGCGAATGCCGAGGTCCCTTGGGGGACCTCGAGGCTTGGTGAACTTAGCCCGCAGGTCTTCACGGATCCCGACGAACGCAATGCGCCTTCGTCTCTGCGGAAGTCCCAGCCGGTGACAGTCCACCATCGAGAGAGTCACCTCGTATCCCAGCGAGGAAAACTGCTCGCGAATGTCGAGGGCGTGGTCGTCCCCATTGTACGACCGCATCCCCGGCACGTTCTCCATTAGGAAGAACTTGGGACGGAAGTGGGCGACATAGCCGAGGAAGGACCGGTAGAGGCGATTTCTGGGTTCATGGTAGGCCGGGCCTTCGTCGGCCAAGCGTCCCAAGGAACGCAGCTTAGCCCTCCCGATGGTGCTCCAGCCTTGACACGGCGGGCCGCCAACAATCCAGTCGATCGTGATCCTTGGGGAGAGAGCTCGAAGCCGGGCTTGCATCTGGCGGGGTCCAAACTTACGGATGTCGCGACAGACCGTGGTCAACGGTCGCACCCTGGAGTTCAGCCGCAGGGTGGCAAGGGCTCGTGGGTCCGAGTCAACGGCAGCAGCGAAGCGGACCCCGGCTGCGGCAAGTCCAAGGGAGAGCCCGCCGGCCCCAGAAAACAAGTCTAACGCGTACGAACGCGGTCGCACCCCTCCCATGAGGTCAGACTTCACGGCGCCACCTGAACTCTCGGCTTTGCAACCGAAGCGATAACCGCGGATTGCGATTGGGTCGGTGTGGCCCGCCCCATCCCTCCCGAGGTTCGGAGTCGGATGATGGCATCAATCAGGGGCCGGGACACGAGGCCCGAGCGTCTCCTGCGAAGCGAGCTCTCACGGCAAGGAATAAGGTACCGACTGCAGCCGAAGGACGTGATAGGCCGCCCCGACCTCGTTTTCCGCCGCGCGAAGGTCGCGGTCTTCTGTGATGGCGACTTCTGGCACGGGAGGAACTGGGACGCGTCCCCGGGCCATCCGGAGTTCAAGTCCAGACGAGAGTTCTGGATCCCGAAGATCGAGAGCAATATTCGACGCGACATCCTAGTAAATGCCGCCCTCACCCGGGAGGGCTGGCTGGTCCTCCGAATATGGGAAAGCGAGCTGGAAGATGACGTCGTGTCGGCAGCGGGGAGGGTCAAAGCGGCGATCCGGGCCCGTCTGTCCGAAGCAGTGGGCCCGCACGCCGCGGGGTCGGGATCGAAGCGCAGGTAACTCCTTCAGTGTCCCTGGATTGTGCCTGGTTCCTGGCTCACATTTATATATCATCCAGGCTACACCAGGGAGTCGATCGACCGAGGGGTCCAAGCCGCTCGGGGTCGCGGAGAGGCCGATATGGCCGGGGTGGGAAAGAGGCATTCCTGCGGACACTGGATCCGCGATCACGGGTTCGAGACCCGTCCCCGGCCCCTCGTTTTCTCTCCGTCTCCCCCGATCGGGGAGGTCACTAACCTCCACCATCGGTCGGTCGACTTGATTTCCGAGACCGCTTCTGAGGGGATAACGGCTTGGAAAACTTCCAGGGCCCTCCAGGGCGTGACCTGGAGGCAAAACGGAAACCCTGGAGTTGGCGGCCGGGGTGGTCTATGACTGGCAAGGAGAGCGACTCGCCAGCGCCCAATCTTGGAGAGGGGGATCGACCTCGCCTAGTGCCCATCCAGGTGCCTTTCAGCTTGGCTAGGAGGGCCGTGCGGATTTTACATTCTGCAGGAGGGCTGGATGTCGGGGCACTCGCGAGCTCGCTAGGAATCTCCCGGAAGTACTCGGGCCGCGTGAGTTTCACTCTCAGAGTAGTAGGGTGGGGGGCGCTCGATGACCAAGGTCACGTCGAACTGTCGCCAGAAGGTCGAGATTTCGCGACAAGCTTGGGAACTTTCGAGGAGCAGAAGTTTGTTGCTCAAGCGCTGAGCCATGTTCCGGGATTCATCGTGCTCTGGGACAAGGTAAAGGGACGAGATTCGAGGATCAGGACACGCAGCATTCGGCACGTTCTGGAGGTCGTTTACCTCACCAAGCCGAAGTCGGCCCAGAACGTGGCCAGTACAGTCATGAGCTGGGCGATTGGGGCCGGCTACGTGAGGACTCCCCAATCACCAGCTCCACCAAAGCCCCAGCGCCGGCAGAGTAAGATACTCACCACAGCGTCGAGGACCTCTGGGAAGACCCGACGCCAAAGCCCCACCAATATCGCTTCGCCCGAGGAGCTGTGGAAGCTAGAGCGTCGCCTCATGGTCCTCCTAGCCTCCGACTTGGGTTCCGAAAATCGGGCGGGTGCTCTCTCTCACAAGTCCGAGATCCTAGTCTTGCTGGATCGAGGGGCCCTGAAGTCATTCGGGGTGGCCCCCGATTCGACGCACGCCGAGATGCTTGCCAAGCTCGGCAGGACAATCAGCCAACAGCTTCGGAGGGCTCTGGAGAAGGACGATCGGGGGTCCCTTTCGAGCGTCCTAGAAATAATGGAGACAGTCACGTGACGAGACTCCCGCGCCCGGCATCAGGGCTGCCCGCCAGTCCGTGGATCAGGCCGCTGACAGCCGCACGTCAGCGAAGGGAGGCCGCATAGGCCTACGCCAGGGCGACTCCGTCGTAAGGTCCGACTGGACGATTACGGCCGTGAGGGCCGCCCTCGCGAACCCGACCGGCCGGATCCTTCGGCCTCGGGGGCCTTCGAAACAACCGCTGATCGCGAGTCCACATCGACCGTCCACAGGACCGAGTCTCCCGGAGAGAGACCAAGGACGGTGGCGACCGACTGTGGCACAGTCGTCTTTAGCGAGTCCGATCCGGCGACGGCGCGGAAGGTTCTCGATTCAAACTTCGCCGGCATCTCACGTCGCAGACGGATCGAGAGCTTTGACGCAGATAAAACTGCCCTACCAGTAGAACAACCAATAGGGCTAGGCCTTAAGTATCCTCGATGGATTAGGTCTATTGATAGGCCAATTATGATCACTCGGGATGCCGAGATCGACAAGCGCGACAGGAGGGCAATCGAGTCTCTCGAATCTAACCCGAGCGGGGTCGAACACGTCAGAGATCTCGAGTTCCGCGTGTTCTCCTCCGCCGGCCGCCGTTGGTACCGAGTCCGGCTTCAGAACGAGGTGTGGAAATGCCAGTGCAAGGATTGGCAAAATCGCCAGCTGCCTTGTTACCACGTGATGATGGTTCTCCGCAAGCTGAATCCGTTCCAGGGCCCCGTCGTTGGACCCAGTGGGGCGCAAGCACCGGTGCGTCGGAGAAACTGGCCCGCTTACGACGCTGCGAAGCAGTCAAAACCGATCCTGTTCGACGCGTTGGCCTGGGATCTCCTGCGAATAGTGCCCGAGCCTCTTACAACCCCGGGGCGCCGTGGCCGGCATCGCACACCGCTTCGCACACAACTGCTCTTGCTGCCCGGTACGCCGATTCCGGAACAGACAGCCGGGGGGCACGGGGAAACTTGCTCAAAGAGGCGCAGCTCGGCGTTGGTCTTCTTCCGCATGTTCCAAACTACTCGACCGCCGCACGCCTTTTCCGACGAGACGGCACCACTGAGATTCTAACTCGCCTGATCGAAGAGTCCGCATGGCCTCTTAGGGAGCTCGAGAACGGGGGGACGGTCGCGATCGATTCCACGGGATTCTCTATCAACGCGCTCGGGGCGTACAACACGGAAAAACACGACCCCGAAAGGAAGCACCATTTTGTCAAGGCGCATGTCGTCTGCGGCGCGCGCACCAAGGTGATACTGGAGGCGAAGCTGACTGATGAAAGCGGGGCCGACTACCCCCAGTTCATCCCATTGCTAGAGCGCGCCTGGAAGCGCGGATTCAGGCCCGGGAGGGTAGCGGGGGACAAGGCCTACCACGGCGGCACGAACCTGAACGCCGCGGATCGACTCGGGATCGACCCGTACATACCCTTCAAGATCAATAGCCTCGGTCGGGCGTCTGGCTGCCCAATATGGAACGTGAAGTATCACCAATTCCACGCAAAGTCTGACGAGTTTTTCCGCCGATATCACGCGAGGAGCAGCGTCGAGTGCTCGTTCTCCGCGGTGAAGCGACTGCTTGGCGAAAACCTCCTCTCACACACGCCCAGAACGCGCTACAACGAGACACTCGCCCGCCTGTGGGCGTACAACATTTGGGTGATCATCCGAGTCAGTGCCGAGCTTGGACTCGATCCTGAAGAGGTGCTTTCCCGCTCCCGCGCAGACAGTCCGGTCAAGGACCTTGTCGAAGTGCCCCGTGAATTTAATGCGGTGGATGTGAATGAAACCGAGTCGGATTCCTCCCCGGCCTAGTTAAATTCCCACAGCCGCGACATCGGGTATTCTTAAATACAACCGCTTTTCTACTGATTTCGGAATCTGGGGCACCCCGGAGGTTGTAGACCATGATGAATGGACAGACGCCGATCCTCGTGCTGCGCGAAGGGACGAAGCGGGAGAAGGGACGCGGAGCGCTGACCAACAACATCGCCGCCGCGAAGGCGATCGGCGACGCGGTCCGCTCGACGCTCGGCCCGCGCGGCCTCGACAAGATGCTGGTCGACTCGATGGGCGACGTCGTCGTGACGAACGACGGCGTGACGATCCTGAAGGAGATGGACGTCGAGCACCCGGCCGCGAAGATGCTGGTCGAGGTCGCGAAGACCCAGGACCAGGAGGCCGGCGACGGCACCACGACGGCCGTCATCCTGACCGCGGAGCTCCTGAAGCGCGCGGAAGAGCTGATCGAGCAGAACATCCACCCGACGCTCATCTCGCAGGGGTACCGCCTCGCCTCGGTGAAGGCGCTCGAGCTGCTGCAGAGCGGCAGCCAGCCGGTGCAGATCGGCGACACGCCGACGCTGAAGCGGATCGCGGTCACCTCGATGTCGTCAAAGTCGGTCTCGTTCAACAGCGAGCTGATGGCCGACATCGCCGTGAAGGCGATCGCCGCCGTCGCCGACCCGAAGGGCTCCGGCTACTCCGTCGACCTGGACAACGTCCAGATCATCAAGAAGCAGGGCGGTTCGATGAGCGACACCCAGCTCATCGAGGGGATCATCGTCGACAAGGAGAAGGTCCACTCGGGGATGCCGACGCGCGTCGAGCACCCGAAGATCGCCCTTCTCGACGCCGCGCTCGAGATCAAGAAGACCGAGATCGACGCGAAGATCGAGATCAACGACCCGACGCAGCTCAACGCGTTCCTCGGCGAGGAGGAGAACATGATCCGGCGGATGGTCGACCAGGTCAAGAAGTCCGGCGCGAACGTCGTCCTCTGCCAGAAGGGGATCGACGACCTCGCCCAGCACTTCCTCGCGAAGGACGGGATCTACGCGGTCCGCCGCGTGAAGAAGTCCGACATGGAGAAGCTCGCGAAGGCGACCGGAGCGAACATCGTCTCCAAGGTCAGCGAACTGACCCCGGAGGACGTCGGGAGCGCCGGCGCGGTCGAGGAGCGCAAGATCGGCGACGACGCCCTCACGTTCGTCACGGGCGCGAAGAAGGCCCGCGCGGTGTCGATCCTGATCCGCGGCGGCACCGAGCACGTCATCGACGAGATCGAGCGGTCGCTGGACGACGCGCTCAACGTGGTCGCGGTCGCCGTCGAGGACGGACGGTACGTCTTCGGGGGCGGCGCGACCGCCATCGACCTCGCGATGCACCTGCGGGACGAGGCGGCGAAGGTCGGCGGGCGGGAGCAGATCGCGTTCGAGAGCTTCGCCGAGGCGCTCGAGACGATCCCGCGCACCCTCGCCGAGAACGCGGGGCTCGACCCGATCGACATCCTGATCGAACTGCGCAAGGCCCACAAGGCCGGCCAGAAGACGGCCGGGGTCAACGTCCACTCCGGCAAGGTCGACAACATGCAGAACCTGAACGTCATCGAGCCGATCCGGGTCGGGCGGCAGGCGATCGAGAGCGCGACCGACGCCGCGGTGATGATCCTGCGGATCGACGACGTCATCGCCTCGAAGTCGAGCCCCCCGCCGTCCGGCGGTGGCCCGGGCGGCCCCGGCGGTATGGGCGGCATGGGGGGCATGGGCGGAATGGGCGGCGGCGACTTCGGCGAGGACTAGAGGTCGTCCCGGTCCCTCGACCGGCCCCAACCCTTTCCTCGCTTCCCGCGGGGCGACGTCCCCGCGGGAGGCCGATCGCTACCCCGCTCTCGATCTAGGCGTCCCGCGACTTCGATAGGAACCGACCGACCTTACGGAACGCCCGCGCCCGGTGCGAGATTGCGTTCTTCCGCTCCGCCGGCACTTCGCCGAACGTCTGCCGCCAGCCCGTCGGAACGAAGATCGGATCGTACCCGAAGCCGTGCCGGCCGGCGGGCGACGCCGCGATCGCCCCGTGCACCTCGCCCGCGAACGTCCATCGCTGGCGGCCGTGGCGGACCCCGGCGACCGTGCGGAAGTACGCCGAGCGCGGGCGATTGCGGAGCAGTTCGTAGAGCGGCCCGAACCGCCAGATCTCGAGGAAGTGGGCGGAGTAGACGCCCGGGAAGCCGTGGAGCGACGGGACGAACAGTCCGGAGTCCTCGACCAGCACGTACCCGGGGACGTCCCGCACCGCGTCCAGCTTCGCCGCGACGACCTCCTCGAGGTTCCGGGCCTGCGGTTCGGGGAGCGTGCGCCGCTTCCAGCGCGCCCGCACCCCGAACGGCGCGAGGACGTCGCGGACCTCGCGGAACTTGCCCGGGTTCGAACTCACGAACGTGACGTCGAGCACCGGCTCGGTCACCAGGGATAGTAGTCGTACGCGATGATCTCGTCCGGACTCTTGCGGCCGTCCTCGACGGCCGCCTTCGCGGAGCCGTTCGGTTCGGCGGCGAACCCGATCGGCACGATCGCGATCGGGTGGACCCCCTCGGGGACCCGCAGCACCGAGCGGACCTTCTCCTCATTGAACTCGATCAGCCAGTTCGTCGCGAGCCCCTGGGCGGTCGCCGCGAGCTGGAGGTGGTCGACGGCAACGGCGACGTCGAGCGGGTAGGCGGAGATGTAGCCGCCGATCGTGACGGGGATGTCCTCCTCGACCGCGAGGGCGACGATCGCCGCCGGCGCCTCGGCGATCAGCTTGCCCCGGGGCGACGCCTGGGCGAGCAGGCGCTTTCGCTCGTCGTCCTGGACGACGACGAACCGCCACGGCTGCAGGTTCCGCTGGCTGTGGGCGAGCCGCGCCGCCGACAGGACCGTCTTCAACGTCTCGGCCGGCAGCGGGCGCGACTGGAACGACACGCAGGGCCGGTAGGCGCGAATCGCGTCGAGAACGTCCATCACGAAGACCCGGGAACGACCGCGCGTAGGGGAGCCGAATCGGCTCTAACCCGCGTACTCAGGGCGACGCATTCGCCCGGACGACGCACGTCCCGACTAAAAAGGATTTGCGCGCCCCGGGACGATGGGGCGCGGGCCGAGCGCCGACCGATTTGCGCCGCGGAAGCCGCCCAGGGGAAGCGCGTTACGACCGGGCGGAGGACGCGGCGCCGAGCCACTCCCGCACCCGGCGCTCGAGCAGGTCGAGCGGAAGCGCCCCGGCGCCGAGGAGCCGGTCGTGAAAGGCGCGCACGTCGAACCGCTCGCCCAGCGTCGTCTCCGCGAGCGTCCGGAGCTCTCGGATCTTGAGCTGGCCGATCTTGTACGCGAGCGCCTGGCCCGGCCAGACGATGTACCGGTCGACCTCCACCCCGATGTCGAGGTCGCTCTTTCCCGTGTGGCGGCGGAAGAACTCGATCGCCCGCTCGCGCGACCAACCGAGCGCGTGCATCCCGGTGTCGACGACGAGCCGGATCGACCGCCACATCTCGAACGTGAGCTGCCCGAACTTCGAGTACGGGTCCGCGTACATCCCCAGCTCCTCGCCGAGGCTCTCGGCGTACAGCCCCCACCCTTCGACGAACGCATTGTACTGGGCGAACCGCCGGAACTCGGGGACCGACGGGTCCTCCTGCCCGAGGGCGATCTGCAGGTGGTGGCCGGGGACCGACTCGTGGAGCGCGAGCGCCTCCATCTCCCACCGGGGGCGGGCGGTGAGGTCGTAGGTGTTCGCGAAGAAGTACCCCGGGCGGCCGGCCGTCGGCGCGCCGGGCTGGTAGTACGCCGCGGGGGACGAGCGGGCGCGGAAGTCGGGGACCGGCAGCACACCGTACGGGAGCCGGGGCAGCACCCCGAAGAGGCGGGGCAGCGCCGGGTCGATCCGCTTCGCGATCGCGCGGTAGGCGTCGATGAGCTCCTCCGCCCGGCTGAAGCAGAACCGGGGGTCGTGCTTCAGCCGCTCGTTGAACTCCGTGAGCGGTCCCTCAAAGCCGGTCGACTTCGCGACCGCCTCCATCTCCGCGCGAATGCGCGCGATCTCCGCGAGCCCGACCGCGTGGATCGCCTCCGGGGTGAGGTCGGTCGTCGTCTGCCAGCGGACCCGGAAGCGGTACGCGACATCGCCGTCCGGGAGCGACGCGGCGGAGATCGACTCCCGGCACGCCGGCAGGTACTCCCGCTCGAGGTACTCCCGCAGTCGGACGAAGGCTGGGGCGATCGACTCGGCGAACGTCGAACGGGCTCGCTCCAACCCCGCCGACCGCTCCCCCGGAGGGATCCCATCCGACAACTTGGCGAGCGGTCTCAGCAGCGGGCTCTCCGTCGGGTCGGCGGTCAGCAACCCACCGATCTGGTCGGGAGCCCCCCGCACGGCGATCCTCGGAGGCGAGTAACCTTTCGCGAGGCCGGCCTTCAACAGCGCGACCTGCTGGTCGATGCACGTCCCGAGCGAGTCGAGCCGCGCGAGGTACGCCGCGAGGTCCGAGGCGGTCTCGAGCGGCTGGAGGTCGAGGATCTCCGGGGCAAAAATCTGGACCCCCTCCAGCTGGTTCAGCGGGATCCACCGGTTCCGAGGGACGACCGAGCGGAACGGAAGGGGGTCGTCGCCGAAGGCGAGCCCCGCCACGGCCGACTCGAGGCCGTCCCGATAGAGGTCGTAGCTCAGCCGATCCGGCGACGACAGCGACTCGGGGTCGATCGCCCGGAGCCGGGAGAGGCTCGATGCAAGGTGCCGGTCGCGGGCGGCCCACCCTTCCGGCGACTCGTCGGTCCACCGGTCGTTGTGGCCCGGAACCCCGAAGACGGTGGCGGTCTCGGGGTACTCCGACATCCACTGCGCCCAGTCGGCGGACAGGTACGACCGGAACGTGGGGGAGCTCGTCGGATCCACGCCTGACCCAGCGCCGTGCATCGGTCCCCCTCCCCGCGGCGGCAGCGAGCCTCCTGCCGATATGCTCTGCGGGTCGGGTCGGGCTCGACGGACCTCCGGGCAGCCAGGGCCGGTGCCCGGGGACGAAGTGGGAGTAGGGGTTGGCGCGGGGGAGGAGCCCGCGCCGGAACGATCGATAGTTCAGGATCGAGTTAGGCGCGGCTCAGAACGGCGCCACGTCGACCATCGACGGGGCGTCGAGGGGGGGGGCCCACCAGGCGAGCCGGGGCGGCGGAGGAGGGGCCCGACCCTCGCACTCGTCGCGGTGGTGCAGGACGATCGCGGCGCTGGCGATCCCCGGCGGGATCACGATCTCGTGCCCGCAGGCGAGACGGAACGTCCATTCGGCGGTGGCGCCGCTTCGGCTCTCTCCCGGTGTTACGCTCACGGTTCCTCCTCCTCCACGTACTCGAGGTCCGACGGAGACCGGCGCACCCGACGGGTCGCGCCGGCTATGGCGAGGGAGATCAGGACCGCCGCCCCCGCGACCGCGAGGAAGTCGGTGGTCGGAAGGTGGCCGGGCAGAGGGTTCGGCGGCAAGTGCTGCTGGACCGGATGCTCGGTCGGGACGACCTGGACCGCGCTCGTGTAGTTGACCGACTTCGCGGTCGTCGCCGAGGCCCCGAAGGAGACCGCGACGGTGGCGGACGTCGGGGTCGGCGAGAGGAGCTGGCCGACGATCGGGATCTGGCTCAGGATCCCGCCGCTCGAGGTGATCGACGCGGTCGGCGAGAGGTTCAGGTAGGCGGTCGCGTTCCCGGTGGCGTTCGAGAAGCTCGTGACCGAGTCGCCGCCGGTGGTGGAGGTGACGAGGTGCTCGCCGGTGAGGTTCGCCGCGAGGACGTTGAACTCGGCGGTCAGGTTCGACGAGAGCAGATCGAGCGGCCAGCCGACGACCGACAGGTTCATCGCCACGGTGTCGACGGTCGCGGCCGACGCGCCGGCGTCGTCCGACATCGCGAAGCCGACCGTCACGGTCGCGCTGCCGAGCGGAAGGTCGAGGAGGGTCTCGACCGGGACGGTCGAGGTGTACTCGAGGGCGTAGCTGTCCCCCGAGGAGAGGTTGACGACGGTCCACGTCGCGCCGGAGAGCACCGCCGTCTCGGTGATCAGTCCCGCCAGGTCGGTGGAGGAGATCGAGCTGAGGGCGATCGACATCCCGGAGACGGCCGTTCCGTTCGCCCCGATCGTCGCCCCTGGGGCCGACGCGTCGAAGGCGCAGAGGACCGTGCCGTTGTCCCAGAACGCCGGCTCGAACGGCGGCGGGGCGGAGCTGGCCGGCCCGGCGAGCGCGGACGGGAGGGCGAGCAGGAGGGTGGTGATGACGACCGCGGCGACCCCCGGGAGGGTCGACCGGAGCCGGTGGGGAGCTCGTGCGTCGGGGCGCACGGTCGTCATCGGACCTACGATGCCGGGGGTGGACTACCCTGTTTTTGGTCCAACGGCGAAATCCGTTGGTCCAAAGGCGGCCGGCTCACGGCCGGAACAGCTCCGACCACGTGGCGAGCAGCCGCTCCATCCACTCGTCCGCGAACCCGGCGCGGTAGGCGATGAGCAGCCGGATCACCCGCTCGCGGTCGCTCGGCTCGAACGTGCGGAGACGCCCCCGCCGGCCCGTCGCGACGAGTCCGGTGCCGATGAGGCGGCGCAGGTGGACCGAGAGCCGGCCCGGGCTGAGCCCGGTCCGTTCGGTGAGTTCGGCGACGGTCTGGTCCGGTCGTTCGAGCAGCGCGAGAACGAGCCGGCGCGCCGAGTCGGAGCGCATCAGTCCCAGGAGCCGGCGGTCCGCGAGCGGCACCTCCGCGACGAAGTAGTGGTCCTGGTGGCCCGACTGCTCCCGATGGAGCAGCCCTGAGTCGGTCAGCCGCTCGAGGTGGTAAACCGTCTCTCCCCACCCCGTTCCGGCCGCCCGCTGCGCCTCGCGGCCTCCGATCCCGGGGGCCCGACGGATCGCCTCATACAACCTCCGCCGGGTCTCGAGGGCGAGCGGGTCGTCCTCCATCGCTCGGGCTCAGGCATGGCGGGGCCAGAGCGTGGTGGCGAGGAGCAGGATCGTGACGGCGAGCACGACCGCCTCGATCGGAAGCTGAGGGGTCGCCCACCGCGGGGGGGAGACGGGCAGCTCGCCCCACGCCCACAACGCCCCGACCACGGCCAGGCCGAGATTCGAACCCAGGAGGAGCAGGAAGCGGCCGTCCCGGGAGCGCCCGAACGCGGCCGCCGGGATCGCGGCGTTCACGCACGAGACCCCGACGATCAGAGCGGCCGAGAACAGTTCGGCGAGGACCACGAGCGAAGTTCGCCGCACCTCGGCTTAAGAGATTGTCCCGGACGGGAAACCTGCGGCCCACTGCCGCGGTCTCCCCGTACGAACTTAGGGGACGTCGGACCGGAGCGGACCCGGAGCCGAGGGCATCCTGGCCGCCCGCCTTCCATCGAGTCCGGGGGAGTTTGGAGTCCAGTTCTGGGGGTCGGAGTAGGGGTGGGGAGTTATTTTCTACGGCGAAACCCTCCCGTTGGCCGATGTGGGGGGTTCGCGCTCCCTCGGCGTTCCGAACGGCCGCGACCGTCGTGGCCGTCTTCGTGACCGTTTCGGCGACCTTGTCGGTCGGCCCCGCGGGGCTCTCCGGCCGCGCCGCGACGGGGCAGGACGCGGCCTCCCTGTGGGAGAGTGCACGGGGTCTTTTGGACGCGATCACTCCCCCAGCCCTCTCCGCATCCCATCCCGATTCCCCGACGATCCCCACCGTCGACGGCGGGCTTCGGCCGGGAGCCCCCGACTCCGGGGGGCACTCGAACGTGACGACTCTGCAGCTCGCGAACGGCACCCTGACGAACGGGGCGGCCATCCCCGGCCAAGTGCCGCAACCGGCCTCGGTGACCTACGACCCGGTGCTGAATCGGCTGTATGTTGCGAACGCTCGACCCGAGGAAGGCCCCGGCGATCTCGTTGCCGTCGTCTCCCCCGCGACCGACTCGGTCGTCGGCGTCCTGAACGACTCCGTCTGCCCGCCCTCGGAGTTCGACCCCGATATCCTGTTCGACCCCCACGACGGTCTGTTGATCCAGGAGTGCGGGGATCAGATCCTCGCGGGGATCGACCCGTCGACGGGAGAGATCGCGACCGCTACCCTCCTACCGGGGCTCTCGGTGGGCCCGATATGCTCCGGATTCATCCCTCAGCCGGCGGCGCTCGCGGTGGATCCTGCGGGCGGCCGCATCTTCGCCCTGCTGTACGGCTGCTCGAGCACCAACGCGAGTGCTGAGACCGTCCTCACCCTGGACGTCGTGAACGACTCCAGTTGGGCGGTCGTGGCGACGGCGAACCTCAGCACCACGCTCGGGATCGGCTCGCTGCTGGGCCACGAGGCGCTCGCGTTCGACCCGAGTTCGGGCGACCTTTACGTCTCGGACGGCCCGACCTTCACGGAGTCCTCCTTCTACGAGAACGTGGACGTCATCGATCCGGCGACGGGCGCGGTCGTCACGGTCCTCAAGCCCAACGTCGAGGTGGAGGCGAGCCCGCCGATCGCCTACGTTCCGGGACTCAAGGCGGTCGTCCTCGGGGGCGTGCGCGAGGTCACGGTCGGCCAGGAGGCGAAGCTGGTCGCGACGCTCTACCGTCTGAATGCGTCGTCCGGAGCGGTGGTCCCGCTGCTGAACTGGACGGCGCAGACTCACACGTCCCTCGGTGCCCCCGGCCCGGTCGACACCCCGACCTGGATCTCCGCCTATCCCGGGACGGGGCCCGAGGTCGCCGTCTCGATGAGCCTCGACAACGCAACGTCCGGGGCGGTCGCGTATCGGACGCTGGTCTACAACTTGACCGACCGGGCCGAGCTCGCCAACGTCTCGACGGTGCAGCTCGGCGCCTCCACAATCGACACCGAGAACGGAGTGCTCTACTCGGTCGCGGGAGCCGCCGCGTCGCTCGAGGGGATCGGAGGCACCCCGCCCCACGTCGTGGCGAGCATCGCGGTCGGCACGTTTCCGCTCGCGTCGACGATCGACCCCGCGACGGGGACGGTCTATCAGGTCGTCGGGACCGAGTGCGGCCCCACGACCGCGGTTCTGGGCAGCGGAATCTTCGGCTGCCCGAACGAAACCGTCGTCGAATTCCATCTCCCGTCGGAGGACGAACTCCCCGGGTGGACCCTCGTGCCCGGGGTGGCGCTGTCGATGATCTTCGATCCGATCGACCAGGAGATCTACGTCGTTTCGGCGTGCGGCACGTGGAACGGCGCATCCGAAATCGGGTGCGGCTCGCCCCCCGGCGACGCCCGCATCACCGCCTACTCCCCCGACGGCACGCTGATCTCGAGCGTCGCACTCCCCCTCACCCTCGGCGGCGGGGAGCTCGGAGATTTCGGCCTCGCGGTCGACCCCGCGATCCCGGCCGTCCTCATCCTCGCCGGAACCGCCCGCGGGGCGGAACTGCTCGCGGTCGACCCCGCGTCGCTCGCGGTGCTCGGGACTGCGGCGCCGTGGTCGGACACCGAGCCGGGGGGATCGTTAGCGTACGACGCGGCGGACGGAGCGGTCTTTGCCGAGATCGGAACGTGGAGCACAGACCCTCTGGTCTTCCACGACGTCGTCTTCGAGCTGAACGCGGCCACCCTCGCGAGCGAGGCCGCGACGACCCTCCCGGGCCCGATCCGGTTCGGGGACTCCCTGCTCGCCGACAATCCATCCAACGACACCGTCTACGCGACGAACGGCACCGAGCTGTTCGTCCTCAACGGGCCGAACGACAGTCTCTTGGGGTCGTTCGCTGCCGGTGGGGCCTACACCGGTCTCGCGTATCTCCCGACGAGCGGCATCCTCTACGTGACGACCTCGGTCGGCCTCGTGGAGGTCAACGACCGGGGGGTGTTCGTCGGAATCGATCGGACGGGAACGCTTCAGGCGGGACCGACGGATCTGACCGTCGACCCGGTCTCCGGCACCGCCGTGGTCGCCCAGTCCTACGCCGGCAGTGTATCGTTCGTCCGTGGACCCGGGAGCCCGCGGTACCGCGTCGACTTCCCCGAAACCGGGCTCCCGAACGGCACGCCCTGGAGCGTCACCCTCAACGGTTCGACCGAGTCCGCGAGCGGTCCCCTCGACTTCGGCCTCCCGAACGGGAGCTATTCGTACTCCGTGTCGCCGGTGCCGGGATACCTCCGGTCGGGCCCCGACCCCACGGGGACGGTCGTCGTCGACGGAGCGAACGTCTCCGAGACCGGCTCCGTGTTCTCGCTCGCCACCTACTCCCTGTCGGTCACGATCACCGGCGCGACCCCCCCGGCCGGATGGAACGTATCGATCGCCCAAGTGGCGGGTCCGGCGTTCGCCGGGCCCTGCCCGACGTGCGTCAACACGTCGAGCGAGCGGCGCTGGCTCGTGCCGAACGGAACGTATCGGTACGTCGTTCGCAGCCTGAGCCCGGGGTTCGTGGTGGAAGGGGGCCCGGCAAGCGACCTCGTCGTCGTCGCGGGGGCCCCGGTCGCGCTTGCGTTCACGTTCGTCGCCGGCGCGACTCACTCGGTCTCGTTCCACGAGTCCGGCCTCGCGGACGGGACGTCGTGGTGCGCCTCGCTGAATCCCCCGCTCTCGACCTGCTCGGACGCCCGCACGATCTCCTTCCCGGACCTGACCCCGGGAGAGTACCCCTACGCGATCTCGCCGCCCGTCGGGTACTCGGGCCACGCCCTTTCGGGGAGCCTCGATCTCGGGAGGAGCTCCCTCACGCTCAATCGCACGTTCGCCCTCACCAAGTACGACGTCACGTTGGGAGAGACCGGACTCAAGCCGCACGTGGCGTGGAAGGTCGTGATCGACGGGAAGACGTATCGCACGGTCGGTCCCGCCCGGACGATCCGCCTCCCGAACGGGACCTACACGTACTCCACCGAGCCGATCCCCGGCTACCTGGGAGCGCGGTCCGGGACGTTCGTTGTCGCCGGTTCCCCCCGCCCGCTCTACTTCGACTTCCCCGCCGCACGGTTCACGGTCACGTTCCAGGAGACCGGACTGCCGGTGGGTCAGGAGTGGTGGGTCGAGGTCGGCAACGAGACGATCTACTCGAGCAACGCATCGATTCCCTTCTCCGAGCCGAACGGGACCTATCGGTACCACGTCTCGGCGGGCGAGTTCGGCTTCCGACACTCGGACAACCCGTGGCCGGTGCGCGTCCGGGGCGGCGCAGTGACGGTCGACGTGGCGTACCGACCGGTGCACGGGGCGGCGTCGCCGGGGCCGGTGTCGGAGGCTCCCTCGCTCGGCGCGGTCATCCGTTCAGGGCGTACGTCCAGCTGATCCGGACGTACTCCGAGACGCGGCACGACGCGGTCGCGCTCGCCTCCCCCCAGAACGTCCCGCCGTTGCCGACGAGCGCGGTCCCGCCGTACGTCCCCGACTCCGTCGCAACTCGGCTCCCCGACGTAGCGACCGCTGGAGCGCTCGGCGACGTTTGATAGAACGTGACCCGGACCGGCGTCCCGTTCTCGCTCGTCCACAGGACGCTCACGCGAGCCCCGGGGGGAAACCCGTCCGGGAACTCTGGAGGCGCGTCAATCCGGGCGAGCTGATGGCAACCGGCCACGGGCACGACCGTCGTTCCGGAGCTGGGGAGGTACCAGCCCGGGACCGACCCGGTCGACAGCAACACCAGGACCAGCGCGACGGCCGCCGCTCCAGCGACTCCGACGGCGCGTTCGCTCCGGCTCCCCGCCGGTCGATCGGACGCCCCCTTCGGAGCGCGCCGCCGGAGCTGGTTCGACCGAACCGTCGCCCAGACCAGGACCCCGACGCCGATCGACAGGACCACGGCCGAAGCGATCACCGACGACGAGGGCACGCTACCCGGAAGGTACCCGGGAGCGTAGAGGAGCGGGAACGCTCCTCCGAGCACCAGCAGCCCTCCCGCGACCCCCCCGAGCAACGAGGCCGACCGACGGTTCTGGTGGGAGGGCAGAGTCGGAGCGGGGGTCGGGGTGCCCTGGCGCGCGCCCTGAGTCGCCGGAGGGCGAGGGTCCGAGGAAGCCATCCTTCCCTACCACGGAGCGCAAGTATTCAGACCTCACGCTCCACGTGAGCGTCGGTGATCGGAGCCCCGACCCCGTCGTTTACGGGAGATTCACGGCCTTGGTCGGGGCGGGGGACTCCCCGTTCGGTCGCCGTAGATCTGCCACGCGGGCGCCGGGCGGAACTCCTCGGAAGGCCCCGCCGAAACGGGACTCTGACGGAAGGTTCTTTTAGGGTTGACCGGCTTCATACCGATAGGACAGGACGGTGTCCGTAGCTCCCGCCGCCCCCGATTCGTACCCCGTCGGCCCGTCGGTTCGAATCGAGCAGATCACTCGCCACGTAACCGACCGTTGCCGCTGTGGCGCCCGGCTCCGCGAGGGCGTGAAGCAGTTCGTGATCGTCGGAGCCCCGGAGTCGGTCCGCGGCCTCCTGTCGGATCGGTCGTTCTGCTCGATCGGGTGCGTCCGAGCGTTCCTGCTCGAGTCGCTCGCCGAGATCGACTCGATGACGACCCCGCTCTCCCAGGCCACGGTCACCGACCTTCGCGACGCCTATCTCGACCTCTCCCGCGCGTTCGCCGAACTGCGGTTCGATCTGACCCGTCCGCCGACATAGGCTCGGGGCGTCCGCCGCTAGTCGTTCTCCCGGCCGTCGACGAGTCCAAAGAACCCCCTGGCCCGACGGAGCGGCGATCCCGCGGGGGGCGGGAGACGATCAAAGTCAGCGCTACCGACCCGTACACCGGTCCCGAAGCCGACCGCGACGCTTACACTGCGGTAGTCGGCGGATATCTCCCGATGTTGAACGTCTCCGGACCAAACGTGAACGTGTCCCGATGGCTGAACAGTGCCTCTTCGAACGAATGGTTAAATATGGCTGACACGGCTCGGGGCAACCTGCTGACAACCGTCCGACAAACGGGCGTTCGTCGGCGACGGATTGCGAGTCGGGAGGGGACGCTCGATGTACCTGAAGCGGCTGAAACTGCGCAATTTCAAGTCGTTCTCGGGAGCGACCGAGATTCCGTTCCAGTCGGGGTTCACCGGGGTCGCCGGGCCCAACGGGATGGGCAAGTCGAACATCTCGGACGCGATCCTCTTCGTCCTCGGGCCGACCAGCTCGAAGGCGCTGCGGGCGGAGCGGCTGACCCACCTCTTCTTCAACGGAGGGGCCTCGAAGAAGGCGGCGACGGAGTGTGAGGTATCGCTCGTCTTCGACAACTCCGACCACCTCCTTCCGGTGGACGCCGGCGAGGTCGAGGTCACCCGGTACGTCAAGCTCGCCCCCGGAAACGCGGACGGCTACTACTCCTACTTCTACGTCAACGGCAAGCGATCGACGCAGACGGAGATCGACACGCTGCTGTCGCACGCGCGCCTCTCGGGCGACGGCTACAACCTCGTCCAGCAAGGCGATGTCAACAAGGTCGTCACGATGGGACCGATCCCCCGTCGCGGGCTCGTGGAGCGCCTCGCGGGGATCAGCCAATACGACGAGGAGCTTGAGCGGGCCGGGGCGAAGCGGACCGACCTCGAGCAGAACCTCGACCGGATCCAGACCCTGCTCGCCGAGATCAAGGGGCGGCTCTCCGCGCTCGAGGGCCAGCGGCTCCAGGCGATCCAGTACAAGCAGTTGCTCGACGACAAGCGGCGGTCGGAGGCCCGGCTCGCCCGCGCGGGCCACCGCCTCGCCGAGCGAGAGGTCGAGACCTGCCGCCAGCAGGTTGGAACGGTCCGGGCCGAGCTCGAGCGGCTCGACGCCGAGCGGACTCGGGCGGCGGCGCGACAGGACGAGCTGAAGGCCGAGATCGACCGCGCCGAGCAGGCGATCGCGGAGGCGGGCGGGGCGGCCGCGGTCAAGTTCAAGCAGGAGCTCGACGAGAAGAAGCTCGCCCACGCGAGGGCGGAGCAGAACCTCTCGAACCTCCGGTCGGCCCTCGAGACGATCACGGCCCAGGTCGACGAGCTCTCAACGACGCTCGCCGCCGAGGAGAAGCAGCGGACCCAACTCGCCCCCCGCGAGTCGACCCTCGCCGACGCCCTGAAGGGCCTGGAGAAGCGGGCCGCGGACGAGTCGCGCGAGATGCAGTCCGCGACCGCTCCCCCGGGGAAATCCCAGGACAAGCTCGCGGGGGCTCGCAAGCAGCAGCTTGAGCTCGCTCGTCAGCAGGAGTCGCGCCAGAAGGCGTGGGAGGAGGCGGTCCGGGCCCGAGAGGCCGCGGCCGCGTCGCTCCAATCGGCGGAGCGTTCGAAGGCCCAGTCCGAGGAGGACCTTCGGGAGCGGGAGGTCGAGGTGAAGGACCTCGAGCTCCGCGCGAAGGGCTCCGCTCCCGGCAAGGGGGGCGGCACGTCGACCGGCGACCTCCAGAAGGAGCTCTACTCGCTCAAGTCGAAGGAGAAGAGCCTCACGACGGAGACCGACCGGCTGAGCCAGGAGGTCCTCGAGCTCAACCGTCGCTACCTCACGCTGGACGCGCGCCTGAAGGCCCGGACCGAGTCGGGCGCGAAGCCGAACGCGCTGGCGGCCGTCGACTACGTCCTCTCGCAACGGAACCTCGGGAAGATCCCCGGGATCCGGGGCACCGTCGAGGAGCTCGCCGACATCGACCCGAAGGTCCGGACCGCGCTCCAGGTCGCCGGGGGCAACCGGCTCCAGGCGATCGTGGTCGACACCGACCAGGTCGCCGAGGCGTGCATCCGCCTCCTGCGGGAGGAGAAGCGGGGCCGCGCGACGTTCCTGCCGCTCAGCAAGATGCTCCCGGGCCGGCCGCACGGGAAGTCGATGGTCGTCGCGAAGACGGACGGAGCGGTCGGATTTGCGATCGACCTCGTCCGCTTCGACGAGGCGCTCCGCCCGGCGTTCTGGTACGTCTTCGGCGAGACGGTCGTCATGAACGACCTCGCGCACGCGCGGGCCCAGATGGGCGGGGTCCGGCTCGTCACGCTGTCGGGCGACCTCATCGAGGCGACCGGCGCGATCACGGGCGGGTACCTCGACCCGAACGGCCAGGGGCGCGGCGCCGACAGCGCGGTCGAACTCAAGCGGCTCGCGGACGAGCTCCGGGCGAAGAGCGCGGCGGAGACCGCGGGGCGCCAGGAGCTCGGCCACGTCGCCGACCGGATCCGCGTGCTCGCCGAGGAGCTCGCGGGCCGCTCGATCCAGGACCAGGCGCACCAGTCGAACCTCGAGCTCATCGAAAAGGACCTGAAGGCCGCTCGCGAGCGCCTGGCCGGGGCGCGGGAGCGGATCGCCCGCGCCGAGAAGGAGCGCGTCCGAGCCGACGCCGACCTCACGACCGCGACGAAATCGATCGAGGCGCTGGGACACGAGCTCGCCGAGCTCAAGGCCGCGATCCAGGCCGCCCAGGACGCCTACCTCGCCCAGCTGCCGAACGCCGTCTCGGGCCGGCTCAAGACCCTGCAGGAACAGGCGTCGAAGACCCAGGAGGAGCGGCTGCGGACGAACGGCGAGCTCGAGTCGGTCCGTGCGTCGATCGCCGCGATCGCCTCGCAGATCGACACGCGCCGGGTCGACCTGGAGAAGGCCCGTGCCGAGCTCACCGCGCGAAAGCGTGAGGTCGCGCAGACCGAGAAGGTCGTTCGGGAGACGGCCGAGGCCCTCCAGACCCTCAAGTCGGTCGAAGCACGTCAGGACCAGGCCGTCCGCTCCCAGACGGAGAAGAAGCGGGGGCTCGACCAGGAGTACGTCGCCGTGGCCGCGCAGCTCGCGAAGGTGCAGGGAAGCCTCGAGACGCGGAACGGGATGCTCGTCCAGGAGGAGACCCGGCTCGCGCAGGCGGAGGCGAAGCTGAAGGAGCTCGATCTCGCCCTGCAGCAGTTCCCCGAACCCGAGGCGGACGAGAAGCCGATGACGATCGACGAGCTCAAGAAGCGGATCGGCGCCCTCGACCAGCAGCTGGGCGCCCTCGGCGACGTCAACCAGCGGGCCGTCGAGGAGTACGACGCCGAGAAGGGCCGGCTCGACGAGTTCTCGACCGAGGTCCAGCGCCTCACTGCCGAGAAACAGGAACTCGTGGCGCTCGTCACCGAGATCGAGAAGAAGAAGCGGGAGAAGGTCGCGGAGGTCGTGACCCAGGTCAACACCCACTTCCGGGAGATCTACGGCGAGCTCTCCGCCGGCGGCGAGGGAGAGATCGCGCTCGAGAACCCGGACGATCCGCTCGCCGGCGGACTGCTCATCCGGGCCCGCCCGGTCGGCAAGACCGTCGCGCGGCTCGAGCAGCTCTCCGGCGGGGAAAAGTCGCTCGCGAGCCTTGCGTTCATCTTCTCCCTGCAGCGGTACGACCCGAGCCCGCTCTACGTCTTCGATGAGGTCGACATGTCGCTGGACGGCCTCAACGCGGAGTACGTCGGCCGGCTGCTCCGGCGCAACGCGGAGCGAGCGCAGTTCGTCGTCATCTCGCTGCGCAAGGTGACCCTCAAGTTCGCCCACCACCTCTACGGCGTAACGATGCGCGGCGACGGCTGCTCGCGCGTCGTCGGCATCCAGCTCGACGACATCCAGGACGTGGAGAGCCGGGAGAACGCCCGCGCCCCCGAGGCGATGCCGGCGGCGGTGGAGGCCCGATGACGATCAGCGGCGAGGAAGCGCGCGAGCTCGTAGCGCCCGCCGTCTCCCGGGACGCGGCCGAGAAGGTCCTCCGCTACCTCGTCTTCCATCGCTCGCTCCTCGGAGAAGGGACCGACACGTCGGCGCTCCTCGAGCGGTACCTCGTGCTCGTCGAGAACCTGAAGGAGGGGGTCCACCTCGTGATCGCGGACCCGTTCCAGAAGGCGACCGCGCTCCTGTTCGAGCTCGTCATGGACGAGGAGTTCGACCCGTGGGAGATCGACCTCGTGAAGTTCACCCAGTCGTACCTCGACCGCGTCCGCGAGGACGGGGCGGTCAACTTCGCCATCGCCGGCCGCCTCCTCTACATGGCGTGGAGCATCCTCTACCTCCAGTCGGTCGAGGTGCTGCGCAACCGGGAGACGCCGGCGCCGCTCGCGGCGCCGGGCGAGCTCGACGGGGCGGAGGCCGACGACGGCTACCTGCCGATGCTCGAGACGCCGGAGGCGGTCGACGTCACGACCGCGGTCCTCGGGACCGCCGAACCGCCGCCGCTGATCGGGATGGTCCGCCACCCCGAGACCCGGCCCGTCTCGCTCCTCGAGCTCGTCCGCGCCTTCGGGGAAGCGGAGGCGGACGCGCGCCGGACGCTCCGCATCCAGGAGCTGCGCGAGCGGCTGCGAGAGGAGCAGCGCGCCCCACCCGAGGTGCTCGTGCACGGCGACATCCCCGAGCGCGACCTCGAGGACACGTGGGAGGCGGCGCTGCGCCACCCGGTCGGGGAGGCGTTCCCGCTCCTCGACCTCTGGAACCCGCTCTCCGGGCGCGACCGTCTGGTCGCGATCTTCCTCGCGGCCCTCTTCCTCGCCCGCGAGCGGTCGATCGAGCTCGAGCAGGCGTCGCTCGGCGCGTCGCCGGTCCTCGTGCGACGGTGCGTCGACGCCCGCCAGCCGATCGCCCCGGAGGCGTAGATGCCGTCCAAGCTCGACGACCTCGTCCTGCGGATCGAGGCGGTGCTGTTCGCCGCGGGCAAGCCCCTCAGCGTGAAGGAGATCACGGCGGCGCTCGCCCTCAGCGACTTCCGGCCCGTCCAGCAGGCGGTCCGGACCCTCGAGCGGACGTACGCCAACCGCCAGTCGGCGCTCGAGGTCCGCCGCGTGGGGGACCGGTACGCCCTGCAGCTGGAGGAGTCGTACGTGCCGACCGTGCACGCCGTGACCCCGGTCGAGATGGCGCCCCGCACGGTGAAGGCGCTCACCCTCATCGCCTACCACCAGCCGGTCCTCCAGAGCGTGCTCGTGCGGATGATCGGCGACGTCGCCTACGAAGAGGTGCAGCAGCTGCGCGGCCTCGGGCTCGTCCGGACGGAGCCGAAGGGGTCGACCCTCGAGCTCACGACGACCCGCCGATTCGCCGAGTACTTCGGCCTCGCGTCCACGCGCCCCGAGGAGATCCGGCGATTCCTCGAGCAGAAGCTCGGCGTCCCACCGGGGGCCCCGGCCGCCGCGCTCGCGGTCGGGCCGCTGCCCGACCCCGCGGGCGCGCCGCCCGACACGACCCCGACCGACGCCCCGGACGGCGCACCGAGGGACGCCCCCGCGCCCGCCGAGCCGACGACGGCGTCGTGATCCCGCGCCCTAGAGCTGCCCGCAGTGCGGGCACCGCACCGGCTCGGCCGGGCGCTCGCCGCCGCAGTACGGGCACGCGAACGACGAGCCGCCGGTCGTAGGCCGCGGAGCGGGCTCCACCGCGAACGGGTCGTCCTGGGGACGGCTCGGGCGCGGCGCCGCACCGGGACGGCGGCGCTCCGGCCGGGCCGCGACGATCACGAGCGCGATGGCGACGAGCGCCCCGACCGCGATCAGGTAGTACTCGGTCTGCGGCGTCAGGAACGGCGCGGGGGGCCGCGGCGGCAGCGACGGGGTCGGCCCCGTGTAGACGTAGTTCGCGATCGTCGCGTTGTTGATCGCCGCGAGGAACGCGGGGGCGGAGATCTCCCCCCACCCCGTGACCGCGTCCCACCCCCGGGCGGCGGAGAAGACGAAGTTGGCGCCCGAGACGACGTCCAGGAACGGGTCCCCGTCCTCCAACGTCGTGTTCCGGACGGCGGGGGACGCGTAGAAGCTCGCGATGCGGTAGAGCTCGGGGTCGAGGAACCCGAGCGGCTCGAACGCCCCGGCCCGTTGGCCGTCGATCGCCACGATGTCGGCGAGGAACCCGGCGAAGACCGGCGCGGCGACGCTCGTGCCCCCGAGGACGTCCAGGTAGATCGTCCCGGTCGCGTTCGCGAAGACGAAGGCGACCGTGTTGTTGCCCGGGAAGGCGACGTCCGGGCCGGCCCGCCCCGCGAAGTAGCTTCCTTGCTTTTCGGTCGCGTTCACGATCGCCGGCTGCGCCGCCGAGTGGAACTGCCACGCCGGCTCCGGGAACAGTTCGCTCGCGCCCCCCTCGCTCCCGGCGTAGTCGCCCGGGTCCGTCCCGTCGTACCAGGCGCGCGCAGTGGCGATCCCCGTCACGCTGGAGTCGAACGTCGCGTTGATCTCTTCGGGAGTGGCCGTCGACGTCGGGGCCCCGTCCAGCGTCACGGTCGTCCCGCCGACCGAGATCGCCCCCATGTCGTCGAACGTCGCCGTCGCGGGCCACGTCGGCCACGGACTCCCGCGTCCCGTGAGGATCGACGGGGCGTCGCCCTGGTCGCCGCTCGCGGAGACGACCGTCACCCCGAGCGCGGCCGCCTCCTCGAGGCCGGAGTACCAGAGCGAGTCGTTCTGTTCGGGAAGGCCGAACGACCCCGAGATCACCGCGAGGCGGTTCGGCGAGTAGTCGTAACTGAGGGCGGCCGCCAGGTCGAGGCCGAAGTCGTCCGCGACGTCCCCTACGGTCGCTCCCGGGTTCGCCTCCACGCTCGCCGGGAAGTAGAAGTTGTACAGCGACGCCCCGGGGGCGAGGCTACCGGCCATCTCGAGGTCGAGCGAGTTCTCGTACTCGTCGGAGGAGGTGTCGGTCAGCTTCCCCAGGGACCCGGGAAGGGGCGGGGTCACCGAGTCGACCGGGACGGGGACCCCGGTGACGTTCGGGGTCGGCCACCCCGGGCCGAGCGTGGCGTTGAAGTAGGCGCTCACGACGCTCGGGTCGAACGGCGGCAGGTTGACCCCCGCTCCGCCGTCCGCGCTCTGGTTGTACGAGCTCGCGAGCAGGGTGGCGATCGCGATGCCGGTCGGGTAGGTCGCCCTCAGGGTCCCCGAGCCGGGCCAGAGCTGCGTGAGCCCGAACGCTTGAGCGTAGTCGGAGCCGAAGGCCCACTGAACCCCCGTGCCCTGCTCCGTCACGAACTCGGGGACGGGGACGGCCGGTCGCTCGACCGCCGCGAGCTCGAGGGCGGAGTTCGCCCGGTCCGTGAGGCCGCCGACCCCGGCGACAAGGGCGTCGAGGGCCGACGGGAGGCGGGGGGTCCCGGTGGAGGTGTAGACGGTCGACCCGTCGGACGCCCGGTACGTGACGAGCCGCACCCCGAGGAGGTGTTCGACTCCGGCGGCCGGAACGACGCCGTCGACCGCGAGGCGGCCCGGCGCGACGGAGATCGAACGGCCCCCGACGGCGCGCAACGCCGCTTCGACGGCCCCGAACGACCCGGGGGCCGGCGCGAACTCCGCCCGGAACTCCGTGGGAGTGAGAAACGCGCGGTACGCCGGCGACGTCGGGTCGTTCAACTCGGTGAGCAACCGCGCGAGACGGCTCGCGTTCGAGAAGTCAAGAGTGAGCGTCAGTCGGATCGAGCTACCGCTCGGAAGGGGCGATGTCGCCACCGTCGCGGGGAGCGGAGCCTGGTCGGTGACCAAGGGGGGAGCGGGGGACGGCGGAGGTGCCGGACCTGCGGCCGACGGCCGGACCTCCCCGGCGAGCGTCGCAGTGAGGGCCAGGACCGCGATGGCGACGGCGAGTGCCGCTCGGGCCCCCATCCGTCAGCCGAAGCGGGTCGACTCTAATGAGGTCGACCGTCGGGGCGCGCCGTGGGCAACAGTTTATGCTGGCGTCCCCTCGCGCCCGCCGATGGCCGGGGCCCCGAGCGCCGCACCGTGCATCTTCTGCGAGATCGTGGCGCGACGGGCGCCGGCGTTCGTGGTGTACGAGGACGCGACGACCCTCGCCTTCCTCGACCTGTTCCCGTTCACCCGGGGGCACCTCCTCGTGATCCCGAAGCGACACGGCGCGCGGCTCACCGACCTGCCGTTCGACGACCAGACGGCGCTGATCCGCTCGCTGGACGAGATGTGCCGGCGCTCCGAGCGGCTCGCCCCGGACTACAATCTGGCGCTGAACGCGGGCCCGGCCGCCGGCCAGGTCGTCTTCCACGCCCACTTCCACATCATTCCCCGCTACGGGGAGTCGAACCCGTTCCACCCGAGCGCCCGCACCCGGATCGACGACGCCGAGGCGCAGCAGCTCGTGCGCGAGCTCTCGGCCCCCTGACCCGGATGCCGACCGCACCCCGACCGCCCGCGGTGGCCGGACAGTTCTACGCGGCCGACGGGGCGCAGCTCGCCAAGGAGGTCGAGGGGTGCTTCACGGACCCCCGCGGCCCCGGGGAGCTCCCGCCCCGCGTGCGCCGGCCCGACCGACGGATCGTCGCAGCGGTCGTCCCGCACGCCGGCTATCCGTACTCGGGGGCGATCGCCGCCCATGCGTACCGCCGGATCGCCGCGGAGCGGCCGCCCGAGAGCGTGCTCGTCCTGGGCGTCGATCACCACGGCCGCAGCCGCGGGGCTGCCCTCTCCGACCGGCCGTGGCGTACTCCGATCGGGCCGACGGAGATCGACCACGCGCTCGTCCGCGCCCTCGCGCAGCCTCCGATCGCGGTCGACGAGCGCGCCCACGAGGCCGAGCACTCCATCGAGGTGCAGCTGCCGTTCCTCGAGTACGTGCTGCCGCGCCCGCGCTTCGTGCCGCTCGAGGTCGCCTTCGACTCGTTCGACCGCCTCGAGCGGATCGGGGAGCTCGTCCGCCGAGCGATCGAGGGGCGGGACGTCCTCCTCGTCGCGTCGACCGATTTCTCCCACTATGTTCCGGCCGCGACCGCGGAGCGTCTCGACCGGCGCGCGATCGACGCGATCCTCCACCGCGACGCGCGGGAGCTCTACGACACCGTCGTCCGCGACGAGATCTCGATGTGCGGCGTCGCGCCGACGACCGTGCTGCTGGCGGCGCTCGCCGGGCGGCCGCTCACGGCGGAGCTGTTGCGCTGGGGCCACTCGGGGGAGGTCACGCCGATGCGCGACGTCGTCGGCTATGCGGCCCTGCTGCTCTCCGAGACCGGACCGTCCGCCGGCCCGTCATTAAATAGCGGGGTCGACTCGGCGCGCCCGTTCGAATGATCCTCTCGGACGTGGCGATCCGTCGGGCGATGGATTCGGGCCGCATCGTGATCCGGCCGTACCGGGCAGAGTGCCTCGGGACGAACTCGTACGACGTCCACCTCGGGCCGTACCTCGCCGTCTATCGCGGCGGCGCGCTCGACGCCCGCCGACCGAATGCGGTGCGGGAGTTCCGCATCCCGCCACAGGGATTCGTCCTGGTCCCGGGGCAGCTGTACCTCGGCGTGACGGAGGAGTACACGGAGACGCACGGCTACGTGCCGTTCCTCGAGGGGAAGTCGAGCGTGGGCCGGCTCGGGATCGACATCCACTCGACGGCCGGCAAGGGCGACGAGGGGTTCTGCAACTACTGGACGCTCGAGATGAGCGTCAAAATCCCAGTCCGCATCTACGCGGGGATGCCCGTCGGGCAGCTGATCTACTTCGAGGTGTCGGGGCCGGTCCGCCGCAGTTACTCCGACAAGAAGTCCGCGAAGTACCGGGTCGTGAGCCGCCACCCGACCCCGTCGCGGATGCACCTCAACTTCCGGCGGCCGCCGCGCGCGCGTCGGGCGAAGCGCCCGTCGGCCCCGTCCGCCAGTTAGTTCTCCCCGGGCCGGCGGAGATAGAACGCCGGCCGACCGGGCCGCGCCCGCTCCCGCCGGCCCCGAGGGTCGTGCGGCGCGGCGTCCTCCTCGCGGACGACGCGGACGGCGGAGAAGCCGAACCGTCGGACCAGGTACGCCTCCGCCGCCGCGAGAACGCCGACCTCGTCCGCCGGCACCGTTGCGGCCGGTTCGGATCGCAGGAGCGGGGCGATCCGCTGGACGTACTTCGGGATCTCCGCGCGGTGGGCGGCGGTCTCGGGGTGGAGCGCCGCGCGCTCGAGGACGGTCCGCACCGGCACGGCGTCCCCCGCGCCGACCGCCTCGCGGACCCACGGCTCCACCTCGCTCTTCCAGCGGGCCGCGATGAAGAAGTACGCCTCCGCGGGCGGCGGCTCGTGCCGCTCCGCGGACGGACGGACGACCGCCCGCAGGTCCTCTTCGACCCGGGCGAGGTACTGCTCGCGGTGCTCCGCTTCCTCCGAGCGCGGAAAGTCGTCCGGCGAAGGGAACCGGGAGGTGGCGACGAGCCCGCCGTCGCCGGCTCGCCCGAGCTCCTCGGCGAGGTGCGGGGCGATCGGGGAGAGCAAGCGGACCCAGGCGCCCGCGAACCGGGCGGTCGCGGCCCCCGGCGCGCCCCCCCGCGCGTAGTACCGCTTGAGGAGGGTAGGGGCCGCGATGCACGTCGCTTCCGCCGCGCCGCGCAGGTCGAGGGACGCATACGCCTCCCGAATGCGGGCGATCAGGGCGTGCATCTCGGAGTCGAGCCAGGCGTCGAGCCCCGGCGGTCCGTCGGCGTCCCCCGCCGCGGCGACGATCATCCGCTCGACCTCGGCGAGGCGATCGCGCGCCGCGTCGACGACCGCGGAGTCCCACTCAGCGTCCTGCGACGGGGACGAGGCGAGCAGGTAGGAGAGGCGGAGCGGATCGGGACCCCACCGGGCGAGCGCCGCCCCGACCGGCGGGATCCGGCCACCCTTGCTCGAGATCTCCTTCTTCGAGAGCTTGTCGCCCGACGGACCCGTGACCCAGTGGGTGACGAAGATCCCGCGCGGGGCGAGCTCCGGCGGCAGGAGCTTCGCGTGGGTGTAGAGGAAGACCGGGAAGTGGACGCGCTTGTGCTCCTTGCCACCGATGTTGAAGTCGAGCGGGTACCAGTACTGGAACTCTGCCCGCGCCTCCGCCTGCACCGCGGCCGGCAGCGACGGCTCCCCGGCGCCCTCGCCCAGGAAGACGTAGTCGAAGAACGCGTCGGTCAGCGCCGCGACCGGGATCCGACCCGCCGCGACGAGGCGGCGAACGGCGAAGTACGCCATGTAGAACGTCGAGTCGGCGATCGGCTCGATCACCCAGGCGGGGTCGAACGGGAACGGCGTCCCGAGCCAGCGGCCCCGTCGGGTGCACGGACGGTCCTCGAACCAGTCGAGGATCGACGGGAGCTCCTCGCGGTACTCCGTCGGGGAGGTGACGAGCCGGTCGATCGCGGGCCGGGTCGCCGCCTTCCACGCCGGATCCCCGTAGTGGAGGAACCACTGATCCGGGACCCGGCGGATGACGACCGCGTGGCCGTTGCGGCATCGGACCGGGGCCGAGAACTCCTGAAGCGTGAAGCTCGAACCGGCCGCGGCGAGCGCCGACGCGACCTGCTCGCGCGCCTCCCGAACGCGGACCCCGGCGAGCTCGGGGATCGTCATCCGCCCCCGAACGAACTCGAGCCGGTACAGCCGCTCCGTCGCCGCGTCCACCGCGGCGCGGTCGGAGAGCCCCTTCGCCCCGGTCGCCCGGAGGGCCCGCTCCGCCGGCGTCCCCGGGCCCGTCGAGAGCGACACATCGTTCGGAGAGAGGGGGGGGTCCGGGTCGAGGTCGAGGAGGACCGGGAGGAGTCCGAGGCGGGCGCGCACGTCGGGCGCGACCTCCGTCATCGCCGCGAGGTCGGCCGGGGCGTGGGCGGGCACGCTCATCACGACCCCCGTGCCGATCGCCGGGTCGACGATCGGGCTCGCGAGGATTGGCAACCGGGCGTTCCGGACCGGGGACGCGACCTCCCGGCCGAGGAGCTCGCCGACGGGGACCTCGTGGCCGATCCGGCCCCCGTGCTGCTCGACGAGGCGCTCGGCCCCGGCCCGTGAGACGAGGTACGACGTCTCGCGCTCGTGCCAGGCGGTGAGCGACCCCGACGGCGGCAGCCAGAGGTTCGTCGCGCCGTAGACCGTCTCGGGTCGGAGCGTCGCCGCGAGCAGGACGCGGCCGTCGTCGAGCCGGAACGGGATCGTCACGAACCGGACGACCTCCGCGTCGCCGCCGCTGGAGAGGTCCGTCTCGGTCGGATCGACCGCGACCGGCCCGCACACCGGGCAGACCGAAGCGAAGTGCGTCCCCTGGACGAGGGCGCCGCGGTTCCGGAGCGTGTGGAACTGCCACCGGACGAACGCCCCGTAGTCGTCATCGATCGTCGTCACGTACGTCGCGGGGTCGACGAGGAAGCCGAAGTCCCGGAGCACCCGACGGTACGACTCCCCGAGGAAGCGGGCCGCCGCCTCCGGGGACTCGAGGCGGGACCACTCCGAGGACGGCACGCCTTCGTCATCGAGTTGGGCGAGGGTCGTCGGGTCCCGGTCCTGGATCTTCTGGGCCCAGGCGACCGCGGGGAGGCCCGAGGCGTGGACCCCGAACGGGAACAGCACCTCCTCGCCGAGCATCCGGTGGAACCGATGCAGGGCGTCCGCGTACGCGTACTGGCGGAGGTGGCCGACGTGGAGAAAGCCGCTCGTTCCGGGGTAGGCGACGAGGGCGAAGAACTTCCGGTGACCGGGGACTCGGCGGCCGGACGCGACCCCCGCGCTCGCCCACGCGTCCTGCCAATGCCGAGCGCGCGCCGGATCCATCGCGCCATCGACACGGGCACCGTATTTGACGGTGCGTTCGGACGCGGGCGCCCCGAGCGAGGGAATCTCTTTTCTCGGGCCGCCCGGTGGGCCGACGGTGCGCATCACCGAGGTGTTCCACTCGCTGCAGGGGGAAGGGCCGCTCACGGGGGTCCGGACGACGTTCGTACGGACGGCCCGGTGCAACCTGCGCTGCGCGTGGTGCGATACCCCTTACTCGTTCGGCCCGGGGGTCGAGCGGTCGATCGCCTCGCTGCTCCGGGAGGTCTCCCGGCACCGGACGAAGAACGTCTGCCTGACCGGCGGCGAGCCGCTCCTCCAGCGCGAGGCGCCGGAGTTCGTCCGACGCCTCTCCGAGCGCGGGATCACGACGGTGGTCGAGACGGGCGGCTCGCTGGACGTGACGCCCTACCTCGGGATCCCGCGCGTCGTCCTCAGCGTCGACGTGAAGTGCCCGTCGTCCAAGATGCAGCAACGGAACCGGTGGAGCAACCTCCCGCGCCTGCGCGACGGCGACGTCGTGAAGTTCGTCATCCAGGACCGCGCAGACTACCTGTACGCCCGCCGCGCCCTCCGCGAGCACCCGTCGGCCGCCGCGGTCGTCTTCCAGCCGGTCTGGGGCACCGACGCCGGACGCCTCGCCGACTGGGTCGTCGCGGACCGGCTCGACGTTCGGGTGATGCTCCAGGAGCACAAGCTCCTGTGGGGCGACGTGCCGGGCCGGTAGGCCCCCTCCCCTGAGCAGAGGCTTAATGTGGTCCGGACCCCCGTGAGGCCGCTTTGCCGATGGCGGGGGAGCGGGTCGTCCAGCGCAGCATCGCCGGCGGCGACGGTTCGCTGTTCGGCAAGGCGAAGGGAATGGTCTTCCCGCGGCTCGTCCTCGTCGGCCATGGGGTGATCGACGAACTCCCCGAAACGTGCCGGCAGCTCGATTTCCCGACGCGCGGCGCGGTCGTGACAGGCCCTCGGACCGCGGAGCTCGCCGGGTACCGCGCCGCGGAGATCCTGACCGCGGGGCACTTCGAGGTCGAGACGGTGATCGCGCACGATGCGACCGGCGCGGAGGTAGACCGGGTCGCGGCCGACGTGCGGTCGAAGGGGGTCAAGTTCCTCGTCGGCGTCGGCGGCGGCAGCAAGATCGACATCACGAAGGTCGTCGCCGGGCGGCTCCGGATCCCGTTCCTGAGCCTCCCGACGTCGGCCGCCCACGACGGGATCTCCTCCCCGCGGGCGTCGCTCCACGGCGCCGAGACAGTGACGAGCACCGACGCGGCGGTCCCCGTCGGGGTGATCGCCGACACCGCCCTCATCGTCCAGGCGCCGTTCCGGCTGCTCGCCTCGGGGTGCGCGGACGTCATCTCCAACACGACGGCGATCCTCGACTGGCGCCTCGCCGTCCGCCTGCGCAGCGAGGAGTTCTCGTCGACCGCCGCGACGCTCAGCGAGTACGCCGCCCAGGAGGTGATCGACCACGCGGAGTCGATCAAGCCGAACCTCGAGGAGTCGGTCTGGATCGCGATCCGCCCGATCCTGGTCGCCGGCATCGCGATGAGCGTCGCGGGCTCCTCGCGGCCGTGCTCGGGGAGCGAGCACCTGTTCAGCCACGCGCTCGACCGGGTCGCCGCGCACCCGAGCCTGCACGGCGAGCAGTGCGGGGTCGGGGCCATCATGATGATGTACCTTCACGGCGGTGACTGGCGGCGGATCAAGAACGCCCTCCTCACGATTGGGGCGCCGACGACCGCACGGGAGCTCGGGATGACGAACGAGGAGATCGTCCGCGCCCTCGTGCTCGCGCACTCGATCCGGCCCGAGCGGTACACGATCCTCGGCGACAACGGGTTGACCCGCGACGCGGCCGAGCGCCTCGCCAGCGTCACTGGGGTGATCGCCTAGGATGCCCGAGATCACGCTCCTCTCGGTCGGCGAGTCCCAGGTCGGCTTCGAGTTCGTCTACCAGGGCGGGGGCCCGCCGTGCCGGACCTGCCCGTTCCGCCACGCCTGCCTCACGCTCGACGCGGGGCGGAAGTACGAGGTGACGAAGGTCCGGGACGTCACCCACCCGTGCGCCCTCCAGGAGACGGACGCCCACGTCGTCGAGGTGAAGCCGGTCGCTCGGACGCTCGTCGTCGACTCCCGCAGCGCCATCGTCGGGAGCCAGGTCGAGGTCGGGCGGTTCCCGTGCCGCCGCCTCGATTGCGCGAACTGGACGGTCTGCGCGGGGCCATCGCTCCCCGCGAAGCAGCGCTACCGCATCGAGAGCGCGGAGCCGGACGCGGCGGAGTGCCGGATCGGCCGGACGCTCAAGCGCGTGGAAGCCGTCTAGGTCGCCGGATGCGGGGCTGTGGGGTAGCTACGGGCGCGAGGACGTCCCTCGTCCCGCTCTACTGGTCCATCCTTCGGGCTTTGGGAGCCCGGGACCCCGATTCAAATTCGGGCAGCCCCATTCCGCCGGCCGGGCGAACAGATAAAGCGCCCCCGACGTCGTCGCCGCCGTGATGGAGCCGGCCGCGGACGCGCCGGGCGCCCCCCGGACCGCCGAAGGGGGCGACGAGGTCCGGCTCGGGTCGGCGGTGCTCTACTGCGAGACGTGCGGCGAGGAGACGCCCCATCGGATCTTCCGCGTGCGCCGCCCCGCGGGCGGGGGCCGGGGGACGCTCGAGGGCGTGGCCCGCTGCCGGAACTGCCGCACCACCCATCCGTTCGAATCCCGACCGGAGGGCCGCACCGAGCTTCGCCTGATCGTCTCGGACGGCCCCCGCTCGGAGCGCCGAGCGCTCCACATCGCCCCTGAAACGATGATCCGGGTCGGCGCCCCGCTCCCGGGCCCCGAGGAGGGGCTCCTCGTCCGCAAGGTCGATGCCGCCGACGGGCGCGTGCGGGGCGGCGGGCGCGCCGACGAGCTGCGGACGGTCTGGGCGACGCGCGATGTCGGGGCCGTCGTCAAGGTCTCCGTGATCGAAGGTCGGCGCACGACGCCCGAGCGGCTCGTCGTGCCGCCCGAGACCGTCTTCGAGGTCGGAGGGACGGTGCGGGTCGCGGGCGCGCCGCTCACGGTCACCGCGCTGCGCGCCCGTGGCCGGACCTGGCGGCTCCCGGGTGACGCATTCCCCGCGAGCGACGTCCAGCGCCTCTATGGACGGCGGACGGCGATCCCGCCGGCGGGGAGGAGCGACTGGAGGAGCGAGCGGTCGATGCCGAGCTCCCGGACGAGCTCCTCCTCCCGCACCGATCGCTCCCGCTCCTCTCCCGGGGCGAGCAGCCGAAGGACGTCCCCACGGACCCGGACCGACGCCGGCGGGGCGACCGTCCATCGCTCTTGGTCCTGGTAGCGGATCGTTCCGAGCGCGAGCTCGAGCGGCGCGTCGCGCACGAAGTGCTTCGTGCCGTGGATCACCCAGGCGCCCCGCGCCACGAACTCCCCCGAGGCGCCGGTCTTCGAGACCTGCTCGGGGGTCGCCCAGAACGCTGTGCCCGTGGCGTAGCCGGCCCGCCACGCCTTCGAGAACGAGACCGCCCACTGCGCCGCTTCGGCGAGGCTCGCGTCGCCGATCGCGGCCCCGTCCGGGGATCGCTTCACGACCACGCTCGCCGCCCCGTGCAGGTCGGCGTGGACGTAGACGTCCCCGTCCTTCAGGTTGCGGCGGACGATCAGGTCGTTCGTGGCGGCGTCCCGTCCGGCGATCGCGACGGCCCCCTCGGACGTGATGAACCAGCGATACCGCTCGAACCAGAACGGTTTCCGGGTCGGGGCCGGCGCCCGGGCGCGGGGCACCGGCGCGGCGGTCGGGCGGGCCGCGCGGCGTCCTTCGGTCTCCCGCAAGGCGGTCCGGGCCCCCTCGAGCTTCTCCGCGAGCCGCTTCGCCTCCTCGTAGAGCCGCTGGGCCGCCTGGCGCGGGGTCGCGTCGGTCGGGAGCGCGACCGCTCGGCCTCCGAGGTCGGCCTCGACCGTCGCTGGGGGCGGGGAGCCCGAGCGCGCGCGCGCCAGCGCCGCTTCGGCGGCCGAGAAGTTCGATAGGACCGCGTCGGCGTCCTCCCGTCGGGCGAGCGCCTGCGCCTCGAGCTCGGCGATCGCGGCCCGCTGCCGCGCCTCCTGGCGTTCGAGCTCCTGCCGGCGCTGGCGCGCTTCCGTCTCCTCGGCGGTCGGCGGCGCCGCGACCGACGTCGGGAAGTACTCGGCCGCGACCTCGCTGAACGTCGGCCGCTCCGCGCGCTCGACCCCGTCCGGCCACCGGCGGGACGGGTACGCCGTCGCGTCGAGCAGCGTCGTGCCCCGGCGGTAGAGGAACCCGCGGGGCCGATCGCCGATCTCGGCGAGCAACTCGTCCATGAGGCGGCGCAGTTCGGCGGCGGCGCCCGAGAGCCCGCTCGCGGGCTCCGTGCCGGAGTAGCCGGCCCGGACGACGAGCTCCTCGGCGACCGGACCGCCGAGCGAGAGTCGCGCCGCGAGCGTGCTCGCGAGGTCGCTGCGGGACCGGCGCAGCTCCGCCTCGATCTCGGCGACCCCCATCGTCCAGGGATCGGCCCGCGCGGGCGGGCGGGCGTACGGCGCGCCGATCCGCACCGTGCGGTGGGCCCAAGCACGGGGGCGGGTCACGGCGACGATCGTCCCGCCCCGGGCGACGACGAGGTTGCCCGCCCCGAAGAACTCGACGGCGAGCCGCAACCCGTCCGGCTCGTCCGACCGCGTCAGGGCGATCTCGAGGTACCGCTCGGCGCCGGGGTCGGCGACCGAGCGGACCACGCTCCCCGCGAGGAGACGGCGGAGCTCCCGTGCGACCGGGGAGAGCTCCTCCGAGTGCGGACGCAGTCCGCCGAGGAGCGCGCCGAACCGACCCGGCACGAGCCACAGCTCGCGCTTCGCGGCCCCGGGGGGATGGAGGGAGAGCGACCAGGCGCCGTCCCCGGCGTCGAACGCCTTCTCGATCCGGGCCGGACCGACCGCGCGGAGCTCGCGCACGAGCGCGAGCGCGTCGAGCGACGTGAACCGGTCCTTCGGCGTCGGTTCGGCCGGCATCGTTCCCCTCGGCGAGCGCGTACGACCGGTCGGCACGCATTAAGAGTTCGTGCGGCTCGGACCGGCCGTGGCGAGCGGCGCTCCCCCGCCGGAGGACGCGTGGCGCCGCGGAGCCCGTACATTCGCCCAGACCGAGGTCCGTCCGCGGGCCGCCGGGATCGACCGCGACGACCGGATCCCCCCCGAGCTCGTCGCGTCGCTGGCCCGCGGCGGCTTTCTCGGGCTCGGGGTCCCGGCCGACTGGGGCGGCACCGCGGGCTCGGCCCGGACGATCGCTGCCGTGCTGGAGGAGCTGTCGTGGGGAAGCGCCGCGGCCGGGGTCCTGGTGGCGGTCCACCTTTCGGTCGCCTCCGCTCCGATCGCCACCTGGGGGACCGCGACCCAGAAGGAACGGTTCCTGCGCTCGCTCGCGACCGGCGCCCGGATCGGGGCGTTCGGGCTGACCGAGCCGGACGTCGGCTCGGACGCGGCGTCGTTGCGGAGCCGCTACCGGCACGAGAACGGCGGCTTCCGGCTCACCGGTCGCAAGATGTTCATCTCGAACGCCGTGCCGACCGGGGTCGTCCTCGTCTTCGCGACGAGCGACCCGGCGCTCGGGCGGCGCGGCATCTCCGCGTTCCTGGTGCCGGTCGAGAGCCCCGGGTTCTCCGTGGCGCAGCGCCTCGATAAGCTCGGCCTGCGCGGGAGCGAGACGAGCGAGCTCGTCCTGGAGGACGTCACGCTCGGCCCGGACGCGATGCTGGGCCCGGAGGGGGGCGGCCTCAAGGTCGCGCTGAGCGCGCTCGCCGGCGGCCGCATCGGGATCGCCGCGTGCGCGCTCGGGGTCGCGCGCGCCGCCTGTGAAGAGCTGCGCGAGAGCGTCCGGCGGGACGACGTCGACTGGAAGCGCGCCCTGCTCGCGCGCGGGTTCGCCGAGCTCGCCGCCGCCCGCGCGCTCGTCGAACGGGCGGCGGAACGGAAGGACGCGGGCGCGCCGTTCGCCCGGGACGCCTCCGTCGCGAAGCTCGTCGCCTCGCAGGCGGCCGTCCGGATCGCCTCCTGGGGAGTCGATGCCGCGGGGATGGAAGGCACGCGGACGGGCGCGGCGCCCGAACGGCTGCTGCGGGACGCCCGCGTCTTCCCGATCGTCGAGGGGACGACCGAGATCCAGGAGCTCGTCCTCGCCCGGGAGCTCCTCGCCGGCGGGACCGAACCAAACCCTTTGTAGCGCCCGGCCTCCTCGGTCGACGTGCCGCGCCCCCGGGCCGCTCCGCGCCCTTCCGCGACGTCTCCGGACGAGCCGGAGGGGCTCGTGCCGCTCGCGGCGACCGAGATCCCCGATGAGATCCGGCCGATCCTCGAGCGCGACGGGATCCGGTCGCTCTACCCCCCCCAGGCGAGGGCGCTCGGACCGGTGTTCGCCGGGCGGAGCGTGCTGCTCGCCTGTCCGACCGCGAGCGGGAAGTCGCTGGTCGCCTACCTCGCGCTCCTCCGGGCGGTGCGGGCGGGCCGGACGGGGCTCTACCTCGTCCCCCTCCGGGCGCTCGCGTCCGAGAAGGCGGAGGAGCTCGAGCAGTTCGCCGAGCTCGGGGTCCGCGTCGGCCTCTCCATCGGCGACTTCGACCTCCCCGCGGAGAAGCTCGACATCCTCGTCGCGACGAGCGAGAAGGCGGACGGCCTCCTGCGGCGGGGGAGCCCGTGGCTCGACCGGCTCGGCGTCGTCGTGGCGGACGAGATCCACCTGATGCGCGACCCGGACCGCGGGCCGACGCTCGAGGTGAGCCTCACGCGGCTGCGACGCTCCTACCCCGGCCTCCAGGTGATCGCGCTCTCGGCGACGGTCGGGAACTCGGAGGAGGTGGCGGCGTGGCTGGACGCGGATCACGTGGCGAGCGAGTTCCGGCCCGTGCCGCTCGAGCGTGGCGTCTACTGCGAAGGCCGGATCACGTTCAGCGACCTCACGACGCGCGAGGTGCCACCGCCCGGCGACGCCGTGCCCCGGCTCGTGCGGACGGTCGTCGCGGACGGCGGCCAGGCGCTCGTCTTCGTCAACAGCCGCCGCGCGAGCGAACAGCTCGCCCTCGCGCTCGTCCCGACGGTCCGTGCGCGGCTCTCCGCGGAGGAGCTCGCGGCGGGCCGGGCCCGGGCCGAGGAGCTCGGGACGATCTCCGACGAGGAGACGGAAGGGATCCGGCGTCTGAGCGCTCTCCTTCCGTACGGGGTCGCCTACCACAACGCCTCCCTCACGAACCCCGAGCGGCGGGTCGTCGAACGGGCGTTCCGCGACCGGGTGATCAAGGCGCTCGTCGCGACGCCGACGCTCGCCGCCGGCATCAACCTCCCCGCCCGGCGCGTGATCGTCCGGGACACGACCCGGTACGACGACCGGCTGGGGCTCCAGGCGCCGATCCCGGCGCTCGAGGTCCAGCAGATGCTCGGCCGCGCGGGACGGCCCCGCTTCGACGCGCGGGGCGAGGCGGTGATCGTCGCCCGGTCGGTCGACGACGAGGAGCGGCTCCTCGACACCTACGTCGCTGCCCCGCCCGAACCGATCGTGAGCCGGCTCGCCTCCGAACCGGCGCTCCGGATGCACCTGCTCGCGCTCGTCGCGAGCGGCGCCGTCTCGACCGAGCGCCAGCTCGAGGAGTTCTTCGGCCGGACGTTCTACGGGCGCACGCTGCCGCTCGCCGAGCTGCACGCGAAGATCGCCGACGTTCGCCGGTTCCTCGAGGAGAACGAGCTCCTCCACGTCGGCGCCGCGCTCGCGGCGACCCGGTTCGGGAGCCTCACGAGCGAGCTGTATCTCGACCCGCTGAGCGCGATCGTCCTGCGGGGGGTGCTCGAGCGGGCGCCGATCGGCGTCGGTCCGTTCCCGCTCCTGGCGGCGGTCGCGGCGACACCGGACCTCTCCCCGATGTTCCTGCGGCGCGGCGAGGAGGCGGAGCTCCTCACGCGCTTCACCGACGAGGCGGCGGAGCTGCTCGTGAAGCCCGAGGAGCCGCCGGTCGACCTCGACCTCGACGGTTTCCTCGCGACCTTGAAGACGGCGACGGTGCTCGAGGCGTGGATCGCCGAGACCCCGATCGTCGAGATCACGGAACGCCACGGCATCGGCGCGGGGGACCTGCGCAACCGCGTCGAGGACGCCGACTGGCTGCTGTTCGGGCTGGGGCGGCTCGCGAGCGTCTTCCAGCGCCGGCTCGGTCGCTCGATCGACGACCTCGCGCTGCGGGTCCGCTACGGGGTGAAGGAGGAGCTGCTCGACCTCGTCCGCCTCCGGGGGATCGGCCGGGTCCGCGCGAGGATGCTCTGGAGCGCGGGGTTCGCGGACCGGGAGGCGCTCCGGAACGCGCCGGTCGACCGCATCGAGCAGGCGCTCCGCTCGCCGCGGCTCGCCGATATGGTCGTGGCGCAGCTCAACCCCCGAGCCAGCCGTCGGTCCCCCGCGGTCGACCCTCCTCGGGAGCGTCCCCCGGCGACCCCGGGACGGCGAGCGCCCCGAACCCTGGAGGAGTACCCGTCGGACGCGCCGCCGTGATCCACTCGTCGATCGGGGTCAGCAGGCGGAGCACCGAGCGGGTCCCCCCGCGGCCGCCGGTCCGGATCTCCCGACGCACGTAGCCGGCCCGTTCGAGTCGCACCAGGCGACGCCAGAGCGTGGTCGTCGGGAGCGGCCGCACTCCCTGGCGCTGGGCGATCTCCGCCTCGAGGCGTCGGACGTCGCCGAGCTGCGCGGAGAGCCCCCGCGACGCCGCGCCGATCGCGCGGACGACGCGCGGCTCGATCTCGACGCGGGACCCCCGGTCCGCGCCGGTCGTTCCCGGTCCTCGGACACCGAGGAGCTCGCGTCGCAACAGGTCGACCGCCCGCCGGGCCCCGAGGCCGTCCTCGACCGCACGCCCGATCACCCGGTCGATCAGCGCGGACGGCGGGGGCCGGCCGCACGCTCGCTCGGCGCGGTCCCGGACGATCGCCCGCAGGGCCGTCTCGGGGTACGGCGCGAGCTCGAGGAACGGTCGGACCGGGATACCGGGTTCGACGTCCGAGAGCGCGGTGGCGAGCCCTTCGGGGGTCCCCGCCACGACCGTCCAGAGCGGAGGTAGGCCGCTCTCCCCCTCCGGCAGGAACCGATCCGGCGCGCCGACGGCCCGAACGATCGGCGCGAGCTCGGCGCCTCCGATCCCAACGTCGTCGAGCACGATTACGGTCGGGCGCGCGTCCCGCCGCAACCGACGAAGGACGCCGGCGATGATCTCGGCCGTCGGGAACCCCCGCCCGTCGAACCCGTCGTCGAAGCGCCGGAGGAGCGCGGTCGCGACGCCGTGCGCCCCGCGCAACAGACCGACCCGGACCGCGAGCCAGCGGGGCGCAGGGCCGGCGCCGCTCGCCCGGAGTCGGTCGACCGTCTCGCGCGCGGCCCGTCGCGCGACCGTCGAGGTCCCCGAGCCGGCCGGCCCCGAGACCCCGACGATCCACGGCGGCGGGGCCCGCGGCCGGGGAGCGTCCAGTCGGCGGATCAGCTCCTGCACGTCGCGCTCCCTATAGAGCGCGACCGGCGGGACCCAGTCGTTCGCCAGCACCTCGGGGTTCGTGGGGGACAGCATACGTTCCAGCATAACTGTCCTGTATAAGAATACTGTTTACCGCATCCCGGCCCCGGTGAAAACTGCTTTCTTCGCCGGCCGTTCCTCCCGGAGGATGGAGAGTTCGTCGCCGCTCCCGATGCGCAGCCTCGCCCGCGATCTCCTCGCCACGGCGGCGCTCGCCGTCGGGCTCTACGTCGTCCTGATCCTGCTCCCGGGGCGCGTCCTCCCGCGACTGACGGGCACGGAGGTTCTCCTCCTCGAGGCCGGGGGCGTGGTGCTGGTCGCGTACCTCGTCGCCCGCGCCGTGACGAGCGCCGCCACCGCGGTCATCCTGCGCCGCGGGGAGTTCGCCCGGGGCCACGCGGTCCGCCTCTTCCTGAACCTCCTGATCGCCGTCGCGGCCGTCCTCGCGCTCTCGAAGATCGCCGGGGTCTCCGCCGAGTCGATCCTCCTCGGCTCCGCGTTCGCGGGGATCGTGCTCGGGCTCGCGGCGCAGACGGTGCTCGCGAACGTCTTCGCGGGACTGCTGCTCGTCGTCGCCGACCCGTTCCGCCCCGGGGACCGCGTCAACTTCGTCTCCTGGACGTACGGCATCCTCCCGCCGTCGTATCCGCACGAGTCGATCGTCCCGGGGTACACGGGCACGATCGTCGACGTCGGTCTCGTCTATACCGTCCTCGCGCTCGACTCGGGCGGCCTCGCGAAGTTGCCGAACAGCATCGTCATGGCCGGCCTCGTGATCGAGGCGCCCGGCCCCCGCGCCCAGCGGATCCGGATGACGTTCCCCCTCTCCGTCCCGGTCGCGACCGTCGAGGCGGCGCTCGCGGACGTCGGACGGGCGCTCCCTCCGCCGGCCGGCGCCCCGGCCCCTCGCTTCGAGCTCGCGGACGTCGGCGCGACGTCGTGGGACGGGGTCTTCGTCCTCTGGACACCGGACCCGTCCGTTCCGTCGATCCGGGACCGCGTCCTGCGGGCCGTGGTCGCCCACCTCGCGCCGGCGCCGGGCGCTCCGCGTCCGGTTCCTTAAATTCCGCGACGGCTCGGCCCCCGCCGGAGCGGTCAGGATGACGTACCGCGTGACGTTGATCCCGGGCGACGGGATCGGACCCGAGGTGACGCGGGCCGCCTGCACGGTCGCCGCGGCGACCGGCGTGGCGATCGAGTGGGAGACGGTCGACGCGGGGGAGCTCGCGATCAAGGCGCGCGGCACCCCGCTGCCGGACGCGGTCCTCGACTCCGTGCGGAAGAACCGGGTCGCCCTCAAGGGGCCGATCACGACCCCGATCGGCGGCGGCTTCCGCTCGGTCAACGTCGCGCTGCGCCAGCAGCTCGACCTGTACGCCTCCGTGCGACCCGCGCGCGCGATCGCCGGGGAGGGGACCCGGTTCCCCGAGACCAACCTGATCGTGGTCCGGGAGGCGACCGAGGGGCTCTACGCCGGCGTCGAGCACTGGGTCGACCGCGACCACACCGCCGCGGAGACGGTCAACGTGATCACCCGGAAGGCGTCCGACCGGATCGTTCGGTTCGCCTTCGAGCTGGCGCGCGCGGAGCGGCGCAAGCGCGTCACCGCCGTGCACAAGGCGAACATCATGAAGACGACCGGCGCGCTGTTCCAGACGGCGTTCCGGGAGATGGCGGCGAAGTACCCCGACATCCCGGCCGACGAGCGGCTGATCGACAACATGTGCATGCAGCTCGTGAAGAAACCGGAGGAGTACGACGTGATCGTCACGACGAACCTCTTCGGCGACATCCTCTCCGACCTCTGCGCGGGGCTCGCCGGCGGGCTCGGGGTCGCCCCGGGGGCGCTCTACGGCGACTCGCTCGCGGTGTTCGAACCGGTCCACGGCTCGGCGCCGAAGTACGCGGGCCAGGACCGGGCCGACCCGGTCGCCGAGATCCTGTGCGTCGAACTGCTGCTCCGCCATCTCGGGGAGCGGGAGGCGGCGGACCGGGTCTTCCGCGCGGTCTGGGAGACGATCGCCGAGAAGAAGGTCGTCACGTACGACCTCGCCCTGCCGGGATACACGCAGCGCCCGGTCGCCCCGTCGAGCTGCTCGGCGATGGCCCGGGAGATCGCCCGCAAGGTGCCGCTCGTCGACCTCACCGCCCCGCTGCCGCGGCCCCCCTCGGCCGGACCGGCGGGCGCGGCCGACCCCCAGCTCGAGGCGTGAGCGCTAGTCGCCAACGACCTTGACGACGACCCGCTTCGGGCGCTGGCCGTCGAACTCCCCGTAGAAGACCGCCTCCCACGGGCCGAGCTCGAGCTCCCCGTCGGTGACGGGCAGCACGACCTGGTGGCCGAGCAGGAGGTTCTTGAGGTGGGCGTCGCCGTTCGACTCCCCGGTGCGGTGGTGCGCGTAGTCCCCCGGCGGGGCGAGCCGGTCGGCCCACGCCGCGATGTCGCTCAGCAGGCCCGACTCGTTGTCGTTGACGAACACCGCGGACGTGATGTGCATCGAGGAGACGAGCACGAGCCCGTCCCGGACCCCGCTGGCGCGCACGATCCGACGCACCTCCTCGGTGAGGTTGACGAACTCGTGGGGCCGGCGGGTGTTCATCGTCAGGTGCTCCGTGCGGGTCGTCATCGTCGGGGCCACGACCGTCAGCAGGTTTAAGCCGTCGGCGAGCGAAATCGTCCCCGGGATGGCCGCCTCCCCTCCGCGACGGGTCCGCCTCGCGCGGGCGGGCCGCCCGGCCGAGGCCGCCCCTTCGGCCCCCCCCGCGGGGGTCGCGTCGGAGACGCCACGTCGGCTTCCGAACCGGTCCGCGACGCGGCGCGCCCGGCGCCTCGCGTTCCTGTACATCGCCGGCCTCGCGGTCCTCTACCTCGCGTTCGCGCTCCTCGCGCGCGCTTCGCCGGGCGGCCACTCGACCGGGACATCGGACGATCTCGCGTGGTTCGGGGCGATCGCCTTCGCCTTCGCCCTCGGCGGAGCGGTCCTCACGCTCCTCTCGGCCCCCTCGGCGTTCGAGCTCACCGACGGCGCCACGGTCGTCGTGAGTCCGTTCGGTACCCGACGCACGTTCCCGACCGGTCCCGGGCTCTCCGTCCGCGTCGTCCGCCGGTTCCCGCCCGGGCTGCTCTCCGAGGAGCCGGTGGAGGTCGTCGAGCTGGCGTGGCGCGGGGTCCGACGGACGTACCACGTCGACGCGGGCGTCTTCGCCGAGGCCGGGGCCCGGTGAGCGGCCGGGCTCACTCGAGCAGGTCTTCCAGCTCTCCCGCGACGAGGGTGAGCAGCTGGTCGAGCGACCGGTTCTTGAGCTCGGTGATGTGGCCGGAGTCGGTCTCCATCCGGGCGAGGAACTCGTCGCCGTCGCGGACGAACGCGAGCGAGAGGACGTGGCGGCGCCCGCCCGGCAGCGGGACCTCGAGCTCCGACTCGGCCGGCGGCTCGATCGGCGGCGCCTTGCTCGGGCTCTTCGACGGCGCCTTCGGCGCGGGCCGAGCGGACGGCTTTCCCGACGGGGCCGAACCCTTCTTCGGGGGCGCCGGGCGGGACGACCCGCTCGGCCGGGCGGCTTTCTTAGGGGCCGACTTCGCCGGGGCCGGGGCGGCCCGTCGGGGCGGGGGCGACGGCTTTGTCGCCTTGCGGGCCGATGGCTTCGGCCGCGGTTTCGAACGGTTTGACGAAGGCATCCGGTGGTGCCTCGAATCGGCCGCACCAGCCCCCCCTATTTATGCGTATGGCCGTCCGGAACGGCCGCCGGGCCCCGGTGCCGGCCGGACCGTACCAATTTAGCCGACCCGCCCGCTCGGGAGGTGCCGACCGTGACCGACCGACCGATGCCGCAGCCGCCCGCGTCGGTCCGCGCCCCCCTCCGCCCCGAGACGCTGCTCTGGCTCGCGGGGCTCTCGCTGCTCCTCGTCTTCCTCGCGCTCGAGCCGTACCTCTCGTTCTCCGTCTTCGGCTCCGACTCGGGGGAGTACTACCGGCTCACCTCGGACCTGATCTCGACCGGGACGGTGCCGTTCGGCTCGGCCTACGGCGGTTGGGGGAGCGCGTACCCGGACTTCCCCGGGATCTTCGTCCTCGCCGGCGGGGCGGCCGGCGCCCTCCACCTCGACGCCCTCTCGTCGCTCACGATCGTCGTGCCGGTCGTGGCGGTCCTCTCCGTGCTGCCGCTGTTCCTGCTGTTCCGCCGGCTCTACCCGCACGACACGGTCGCGCTGTTCGGCGCCGCGCTCGCCTCGGTCGCCATGCCCCGCCTCTTCTCCATCGCCCACCCCGCCCCGCTCGCCCTCGGGGACTTCCTGTGCGTCGCGGCGCTGTGGATGCTCGCCGAGAGCCGACGCGATCGCCGGTGGTACGTGCCGCTCGCGATCACGGCGGGGGCGCTCATCCCCACGCACCACCTCTCGTCGTACTTCTTCGCGGCGAGCGCCCTCGGCGGAATCCTCTTCCTCGAGCTGTGGCGGCCGTCGCTCTGGAGCCGACGGTTTCCGACGCGCGAGCTCGTCTTCCTCGGGGGGTTCGTCACCGCGACGTTCGTCTTCTGGTTCTACGGGACGCACACGTTCGTCGCGAAGGTGCTCCTCCCCGGCTTCGGGGGGAGCGCGTACGTCGGGTTCGCCGCATTCGAGGGCGGGACGCTGGCGGTGATCGCCGTCGCGGGCCTCCTGATCCAACTGCGCCGTCGGCACGCCCGGCCCGGTCGGCGATGGGTGCGGCTACCCACCGACCGGAGCGTGGTCCGCGACGCGATCGCGATCTTGATCGGGGTGTTCGGAGCGGTGTCGCTCCTCCTCCTCGTCCCGATCCCCGGGACGTCCCAGATGACGACCCCGAGCGCGATCCTCTGGTACGCCCCGATCCTCGGCCTCGGGGTCCTCTGCGGCGGCAGCCGTCGGGTCCTCACGACCTCCCGCGTCGGGCCATTCTCGCTCACCTGGCTCGCGGCGCTCGCGCTCTCGGCCGCCGCGACGCTCGCGATCGCCTCCGTCGGCACCGCGTTCCCGCAGTACGGGACCGCGACCGGGTTCGCCTCCGCGCTGTCGCCGTCCCGGCACGCGGAGTACCTCCTGATCCCGGTCGGCCTCCTCGTCGCGGTCGGCCTCGGCCGACTCGTCGCCCGGGCCGCGGACCGGGCCGGTCGACGCGCGATCGTCGCCGGGGCGGTCGCCGCGATCGTGCTCGTCGCCGCGAACGCGGCGATCGTCTACCCGCCGGCGTCGGACCTCGGCGGCTTCCAGGAAGGGCTCACCCGCGGGGACGCGACGCTGTGGATGTGGATCGGGATTTCTGAGCCGTCGACGGCGACAGTCGCCTCCGACCACCGGCTGAGCTCGATGATCTTCGGGATCGACGGCAACGCCGCGACGTGGGTCACGACGCCGACGCTCTTCAACGGCCGCGCCGACCAGAACCGGTCGGCGACCGCCGAGCTCGTGAGTTCGGGGGTGCCGAACCCCGCCGACCCTCGCCCGATCGACCTCGTGGCGATCGACTCCGTGATGTACGGCGGGGTCGCGTTGAGCCCGTCGGATCTCGCCGAGCCGCTCAGCTCGGCGGCGATCGAGTGGTTCGCGAGCCTCCCGTTCGTGCCGATCTACGAGAACGGCCTCGAGGTCGTCTATCTGGTCGTCCTCGACGTCGGCGGGACGTTCTATCCGGTGCGGTAGGGAGCGAGCGAGCCGTCGAGCTTCCAGCGGAGGACGGGCGACGCCCCGTCGCGAGCGAGTTCCCCGAGGAGCTCGCGCGCCCACCGCAGCTTCGCGAGCTTGCGCTCCCGCGCGGCCGGCGCCGGGGCGTCGACGCGGTCGAAGTCGAATCCCCACAGGAGGATCCGCCGCGCGCCGACGGACTCCGCGAGGAACGCCGCCCGGTCGCCGTCAGTGAACCCGCCGACGTCGATCAGGTCGGGCCGCGGGGGGCCGGCCCACGACCCGGCGAGCTCGCCCGGGAACTCGGGGACCCACCGCTCGAGCGACGGGACGTTGTCGCCGTGGGCGTGGACGACGACGACGCTGCCGCGGCCGCTCGCCGCGACCTCGGACGGGACCGGGCCGTCCAGGTCGGTGACGACGACCGTCGGGACGAGCCCCGCCTCCAGGCAGGCGGCCGTCGCCCCGTCGGCGGCGAGCAGGGCGGGCCGCATCCGCGTCGGGGGGAGCCGCCAGAGCGGCGGGGGCCCGGCGCCGGGCGCGTCGCCGACGACGACCGCGTCCCGCCCGCGGATCCGCCGGTCGAGGCGCCCGAGCGGCTCGGTCCGGTCCGCCGGCTTCAGCAGGCGGAGGAGGACCCCCGCGGCGACCTCCTCCCGGGCGAACGGGAAGCCGAACTCGGCCCGGATCCGCTCGTAGTGCGGGGCCCACCGGGAGTACTCCACCGCCGCTCCGTCGCCGGACGCGTCAAGCCGCGCCAACCCTTTATAATAAAGCCGATGCTCCGCTCCGATAGGAGAGCCACCGATGCGACCGCTCGCTCAGGAGATCCTCGCGCACCTGCCCGGCGAGGGCCGCAAGGGCGTCGAACCGCCCCCCCCGCCGTCGAACGACGACGCCGAACTCGAGGCGGTGCTCGCCTCCCTGAAGACGAACATCAAGGTCGTCGGCTGCGGCGGCGGCGGCTGCAACACGATCAACCGGCTCGCCGAGGAGGGGCTCGCGGGCGCGGAGATGGTCGCCTGCAACACGGACGCCCAGCACCTGCTCGCGATCCACGCACCCCGCAAGATCCTGCTCGGCCGGCGCCTCACGCGGGGGCTCGGCGCGGGCGCCCTACCGCAGGTCGGGGAGCAGGCCGCGCGGGAGGCGGAGGACGAGCTCAAGAAGACGCTCCAGAACTCCGACATGGTGTTCATCACCCTCGGGCTCGGGGGCGGCACCGGCACCGGTTCCGCGCCCGTCGTCGCCCAGTGCGCGAAGGACGCGGGCGGCGGCAACCCGCTCACGATCGCCGTCTGCACGCTGCCGTTCAGCTCCGAGGGGCTCGTGCGCCAGGAGAACGCCATGTGGGGCCTCGAGCGCCTGCGCTCGTCGATCGATACCGTGATCACGATCCCGAACGACCGCCTGCTCGAGCTCGTCCCGCGCCTGCCGATCCAGACCGCGTTCAAGGTCGCCGACTCGGTGCTGGCGCGCGCGATCCGGGGGATCACGGAGATCATCACCCGCCCGGGGCTCGTGAACCTCGACTTCAACGACCTGCGGACGATCATGAAGGGCGGCGGGGTCGCCCTCATCGGCATCGGCGAGTCGGAGAGCGAGAACCGGGCCGAGGACGCCGTCCTCGAGGCGATCAACTCGCCGCTCCTCCACGTCGAGATCGCCGGCGCGACCGGGGCCCTCATCAACGTCACGGGCGGCCCCGACATGACGGTCAGCGAGGCGCAGAAGGCCGCCGAGGTCGTCCAGAAGGCGATCAGCCCGAACGCAAGGATCATCTGGGGTGCGGCCGTCGATCCGACGATGCAGAGCACCATCCGGGTGATGCTCGTCGTGACCGGCGTTAAATCCCCCCAGATTTTCGCCGGGAGCGCGGTCCCCCCGCCGGCCCGACGGTCCGGCCCGGAGATCGACGTGGTCCACTAAGGAGAGTCGATGGCGTTCCTCGATCGCGCGCGGCACGTGCAGGACGAGTTCGACGGCCGCCTGCGCGGCGTCGGGCACGGCAAGTACGGCCGCATCCTCCGAATGGCCCGCCGCCCGACGTCGGAGGAGTACGTCAAGGTCCTCGAGGTCACCGCCCTCGGCGCGGTCCTGATCGGCATGACGGGCTTCGCGATCTACATCTTCTTCTCCCAGGCCGGCCCCTGGCTGTGGGCGAACTTCATCTCCTCCCTGTAGTCGGGCCGCTAGGTCAACGCATGGACGGCGACGGTCACGACGAGGGGATCGGCCTGCTCTCCGGCACGCCGGTCGTCGCGACGAAGAAGCCCGAGGCCCCGACCGCCACGGTCGCGGCGCCGAGCGCCCCCGCGGTCGTCGTTCCGCCGACCCCCGCGCGGGCGGACGTTTCGAAGCTGATCGCGCTCGCCGCCGCCGACGACACGAGCCGACCGGTCACCGCCGGCACGGTCACCACGATCAGCGCGGTGCTCACGAGCCGCGTCGCCGAGACGATCGATGCGGTGCTGACGATCGAGGTCGGCTACACGTCGACGTACCCCGGCGAGGGCGCGGAGTGGCCGGTCTCGTGGACGCCGCCCGGGAAGCGCACGAGCGTCGAGCTGTTCCCCCGCAAGGAGCGGGTCACCGTCCACCTCCTGCCGAACCAGGGGGTACCGCTCTCCTACGAGATCACCGCGCCGGTCGGGGTCCGGTACGGCGACCGCGTCGAGATCCGCCTCGCGGTCGAGTCGCCGGACGGCGGCCCGGGGCCGAAGCTGACGCTCGCGTGCGTCGCGCGCCAGGCCGTGCTCGCGATCAAGACGTCGCGCGGCTACGAGCGCGAGGTCGCCGACACGCTCCTCGGGCGCGCGGAAGAGAAGCCGGACGTCGTCTTCGCGCTCCTCGTGCCGTCGTCGCTCCGCGGCTACGTCTTCGCCGAGGGGATGAGCTTCGAGGGGGTCCGCGAGATGCTGAAGGGGATCCGCAAGGCCCGCGGCCTCGTCGAGGGGGAGACGACCCTCAAGGAGGTCGAGCCGCTCCTCGTCCCGAAGATCACGGTCGAAGGGTTCGTCGAGGGGGCGATCGTCGAGCTGATCTCGGGGCCGTTCAAGGGCGAGAAGGCCCGGGTCAAGAAGATCGACCAGGCGAAGGAGGAGATCACGGTCGAGCTGATCGAGGCGGTCGTCCCGATCCCGGTGACGGTGCGCGGCGACCACGTTCGCATGCTGGAGAAGGGAGGCGGGAAGAGTGGCGGATGAGGTGAGCGTCCTGGTGGAGGGCGGCAAGGCGTCGGCGGGACCCCCGCTCGGGCCCGCGCTCGGCCCGCTCGGCGTGAACGTCGGGCAGGTCGTCGCGAAGATCAACGAGGAGACGAAGCAGTTCGCGGGGATGCGCGTCCCCGTCGTCGTCCGGGTCGATCCGGCGACGCGGTCGTTCACGCTCGTCGTCGGGCGGCCGCCGGTCGCGGCGCTGCTCTTGAAGGACGCGAAGAAGGAGAAGGGGTCGGGAAAGCCGAAGACCGAGACGGTCGGCGACGTCGGCCTGGACGCGGTCCGCCAGATCGCGGAGGCGAAGGGCGACGACCTGTTCGGCCGGACGATCGAGGAGAAGATGAACCAGGTGATCGGCACCTGCGTCTCTCTCGGGCTCACGGTCGCGGGCGAGGATCCGCGCGCGCTGCTGAAGCGGCGGGTCGCCGAGCGCGGAGCCCGCTGATGGGGCCTGGCGGGGGCGCCCCCCCGGATCTCACGAACGCCGAGATCGTCGACTACTCGGTCGCCGAGGGCGACGGACGGCTGCGCCTCAAGCTCAAGGACGGCTCGGTGATCGAGGTCCGGCTCGAGATCATGAACGTCCTCCGGGCCGGGAACGACCCGAACACGGGCCTCCCGACCTACGTCGTCCAGTCGGCGAATCTGACCCGCCTCGTCGAGTCGCCGAAGGAGCTCCGCAAGGGCCCGATGCGACCGGGCGGCGGCCGGGACGGAAAGTCGCTTCCCGGGTTCGGCTAGCTCCCGCCCCCGAAAAAATTCGAGCGCCGGGACCGCCCGGTCCCGGCGCCATCGCGGCCGTTTACTGGACCGCGACCTTGACCCCGTCCGTGGACGAGGTCGGGTGCTGCTTCGGCAGCTCGAGCTCGAGGATCCCGTGCTCGACGTGGGCCTTCGCCTGCTCGGCGACCACGGGTTCGGGGAGCTCGAGGGCGCGGAAGAACCCCGCGAACCGGCGCTCGCGGTGCACGAACGCGCCGTCGTTCTTCTCGCTCGCGGCGCCGTGCTCGCCCCGGATCTCGACGCTCGAACCGCGGACGCGGATGTCGAGCTTCTCCTTCGGGATCCCGGGGACCTCGACGGAGAGCCGGTAGGCGGCCCCGGTGTCGACGACGTCGGTGCGGGCCGCGCGGAACAACCGGAGGTCGCCCCCGTCCCGGAACCCGGTCGCCCCGAACGGCCATCCGCCGAAGGCGCCGAACAGCCCCTCGTTCAGTCGCTCGACGGCGAGGTCGAGCTCGGTCGGCGTGTCGCTCCACTCCTGTCGCGTTCGGATCTCTTGCGTCATGGTCGACCCCAGATTTACGCGATTAGTATGTTTTAGCTCGTATATAACAATCGCACCATGCTCCGAGGGCGATGGGTCCCCGGAGACACCCCGCCGGGGGATGCGAGGCATCGCGGCCGCCGCAACCCCTATAGGGCGCGCGACGGTCCGGGGGACGTGGTCGACACCCAGGAGGTCCCGGCGGTCCCGCCGTTCGACCCACAGGGGGACGAGCGGGCGGGGTACTTCCTCGCGGGCGGCCTGCTGATCGCCGCCGGCTGGGGACTGGCGCTGATCGTCAACGTGCTCCTCCACGCGACCGCCCCCGCCGGCGGGGTCCATGCGCTCGACGGCCTGCGCGTGGGCCGGGGCTGGGGACCTCAGGGGCTGGCCGTCGCGCTGTTCGGCGCGTTCACCGGCGCGTTCGGGGTCGTGCTCGTCGCCTTCGGGTTCGGCGCCCCGAAGGGACCGCTGGTCCTGCCGGGTGCCGAGTACTAGGGCGGCCGCGCGCTACGGCGCCCGCGCCCCGGGCGGGGGGTGGCGGACGACCCGGCGGGACGGAGGGGTCCGTACCTCGATCGGGTTCTTGGCGGCCTTCTGGGCGGCGCGGCAGTCGCCGCACATCCGCTCGTCGACGTCCAGGCACGCCCGGCAGAACGTCCGACCGCAGATCGTGCAGCCGAGGGTCGCCGGCGCGCCGCACGAGGCACACTGACCGACCAGCACGTCCGTCCCTCCTCGGCTAAGGACGGTCAGCCGAGGATTCGACTCTCCTTAAGCCCTTCGACGAACCCGCGGCCGAACCGCGCGCGCGTGACGAACCGGGCTGCCGCGCGGGCCCGGGCACTCCCCGACGGGAAGCTGACGCCGAACCCGGCCGCCGACAGCATTTCGACGTCGTTGTCGCCGTCGCCGAGCACCACGCACTCCTCGATCCCGACGCCGAGCGGGGCGAGCGCCCGCTCGAGCGCGGGCCGCTTGCCGGCCCCCGCCTCCATCAAGTGGATCGCGAAGCCGGTCGACTCGACGGTGAGCGGCAAGCGGCCGAGGGCCGCCCGGATCTTCGCGACCGCGACGGTCGGCTCGAGGGCGACCTCGCTCTCGCGCCACCGGTCGGTGAACAGTCGGCGGACCGGGAGCCCGGCCCGACGGAGTCGGCGGTAACCGCGCTCGGCCACCCGGCGGTCGGCGAGTTGTTCGACCCAGTCCGACCCAGAGGCCCGGGAGTAGACGATCCCCCCGTTCTCGGCGACGATCGGGCCGGAGAGTCCGAGGAATCGATGGAGGGCGAGCGCGATCGGGAGGACGTTGCCGGTGGCGAGGACGACCGGGAACCCCCGCGTCTCGAGCCGGTGGACCCAGTCGAGCGCCCGGGGGTCGAGGCGGCGCCGCGCGTCGGTCAGCGTCCCGTCGACGTCGGTGACGACCGCGCGCAGCCGCCCCGGACCGGGGCCGCTTCGGGAGCGCGGCGGGCGGGACGCGGTCATTCCGTCGGCGCGGCGAGGAGCCGGTCGATCGCGCGGCGCAGCGCCTCCGCGACCTCCTGGCCGTCGCGCCGGCCCCGGACCTCGCGCATCACGTCCCCCATCAGCGGGGAGAACGCCTCCCGGCCCCGGCTCCGCACCATCGCCTCCTGCGACCGCACGAGCCGGTCGACGAGCGCCTTGAGTTCGTCGCCCGAGAGGCCCGCGAGACCCGCCTTCGCGATCGCCTCGTCGACGGTCGACGCCCCGGCGGCGAGCGCACCGAGCGCGGCGGGGATCCCCTCTTTCGAGATCCGTCCGGAATCGACGGCGCCGAGCAGCGCGTCGAGCAGCGGGTCGGACGGGTCGAACCCTTCCGCGCCGGTGCCCGAGAGCGACGGGAGGTCTTGGGTCAGCAGCCGAGCGACGAGGGCGGCGCCGTGACCGAGGGAGGTCAGGCGCTCGAACCGCTCGACGAGCCCGCCGTAGACGAGCTGCCGGACGACCTCGGCGCCGAGCCGGTGCTCCCGCTCGAGACGCGCCCGCGTCTCCGCGGGCCGCTCCGGGAGCGAGCGACGGAGCCGGTCGAGCCGGTCGGCGGTGATCGGGATCGGCGGAACATCGGTCTCGGGGTACATCCGGTGCCGTCCGGGCAGGGGGCGCGAGTACCGCGTCTTCCCGTCGGGCAGCGGGTCGCGGGTCTCGCCGGGGATCCCCTCGAGCGCGAACTGTGCGCGGTCGGCGACCCGGCGCAGCGCGACCGCCAGGCGGTCGAGCGATCGGTCGGCGACGACGACGAACCCGTCCCGCTCGCCGAGGCCGAGCCGGCTCCGCACGGCGGCGACCGCCGGGCCGTCCAGCCCGTACCCGGGGAGCTCGTCCGAGTGGATCAGCCCCTTCAGGCCGACGGACCGGACCTGGTCCGCGAGCTCCCGGCCGAGCCGTTCCTCGCTCGTGTCGACCGGGCCGAGCAGCCCGCCGAAACCGGGGAGCGCGAGCGCCCGGACCCCCCCGCCGGTCCTCGCCGCGGGCGCGAGCGGTCCCGAGCGGACCGACCCGAGGAGCTTGGCGAGGTCGACCCCCTCCGCCGGGCCGACGCTCGCCCCGCGGCGGCGGAGCTCGTCCCGCACCGCGAGCAGCGTCCGCTGGCGGCCCTCCTCCCGATCGACGTACTCACGGATCTTCGAGAGCTCCTGGACGCCTTTGATCTCGATGCGGCTGCCGCCGTCGGTCGAGACGTTCAGGTCCTCCCGGACGGTGCCGATGCCCCGCCGGACGCGCCGCGTCGCCCGCAGGAGAGCGCCGATCTCCTCCGCCACCCGGCGGGCCTCCGGTCCCGAGGTGATATCGGGTCCGGTCGCGACCTCGACCAGCGGGATGCCGAGCCGGTCGAGTCGGTAGACGACCTCGCCGTCCGACTCGCGCACCTTGCGTGCCGCGTCCTCCTCGAGGCAGACCGATTGGATCGAGTACTCCCGGCCGTCGACGGAGATCGCGCCGCCGACCGCGACGAGCGCCGTGCGCTGGAAGCCGCTCGTGTTCGAGCCGTCGACGACGATCTTCCGCATCACCTCGACCTCATCGATCGGACGGGCACCGACGAGCAAGGCGAACGTGAGGGCGACCTCCAGCGCCGCACCGTCGAGCGGGTGCGGGGGCTCCTCGTCCATCTCGACCAGGCAGTTCGACGGCCCGCACTCGTAGACGTACTCGCGGCCCCGCGCCGCCTGATACTGGGCGGCGACGTCGACGCGATGGTCCTCACCGCTCGCCGGTCGCAGCCGTCGGTCGAACGCGCCCTCGATCTCCTCCGAGAGCTCCCCGGGGCACCGGCAGAACAGCTTGCCGGTCGCGAGCTGCTGGTGGACCTCGAGGCCGACCTTCACACCGCACCGTCCGATCGATGGCGTCGGACGAACTCGCCGGCCCGGTCGTCGAGCAGTCGACGCCGAACGCCGGCCGGATCCGTCTCGTGGCCGAGCGCCCAGACGAGCTTCGCGTACGCCGTCTCGGGCAACAGGTCATCGAGGTAGAGCACGCCGGCCCGCTCGAGCGAGCGGCCGGTCGAGTAGACGTACGGGTCGGCGGTCCCCGCGAGGCACTGGGTGGTCATCGCCACCACCGCGCCCCGCTCGACCTCCGCGCGGACCCACGGGAGGAGGTGGGCGCCGACGTGGCCGAGACCGGTGCCCGCGACCACGACACCGCGCAGCCCGCGCGTGAACGCCGAGGCTGCCTCGGCGGTCAGGCCCGGGTGCGACCAGAGGAGCCCCGCCCGGACGTCGATCGGGCCGTCGACGCGGGCCGGACCGGCGGAGGGCGGACGGACGGGCTCGCTCCACTCCACGAGGTTCCCCTCGACAAACCCGAGCTGCGGGCCGTTCCGGCTCTGGAAGGCGTCCCGGCGGGTGGAGTGCATCTTGCGCACCCAGGTGCCGCGATGGATCGCGAAACGGTGGTCGGAAAGGTTCTCGTGGAGGACCGCGACGACCTCCCCGAGCCGACGGTCGCGCGCGACCGTGACCGCGGCGGCGAGGTTCGACGGACCATCGGACGAGGGACGGTCGGGGGAGCGTTGCGCCCCCACGAGGACGACGGGGCCCGGGAGCGCCTCCAGCAGGAAGCTCAGCGCCGCCGACGTAAAGCCGAGGGTGTCGGTGCCGTGGGCAACGACCACGCCGACGGCCCCGCCGGCGAACGCCTCCGCCGCGCGCTCGGCGATCGTCAGCCAGTCGGCGGGAACGAGGTCCTCGCTCATCCGGTCGAAGACCGGGACGACTCGGACCGGCCCCGATCGACCGAGCTCCGGGTAGAAGTCGAGGATCTCGCGCTCCCCCTGGACCGGCCGGACCCCGCCGGTCTCGTAGTCGACGCGGGAGGCGATCGTCCCGCCGGTGGTGAGCAGCGCGACCCATCCGGAGGCCCCCTTCGAGCGATCATCGCCGGGAGGAGCCCGGTCCGGGACCCGGGGCGCCCGGGCCGGACCGATCTGCTCGATCGTCGCGCGGGGCCCGATGTGGACCCCGACGTTGTACCCGCTTTCGAGCTTCAGTCGAAGGATTCGCTCCCCGGTGAGCTCGTGCGCCGGGAGCACGGTGCCGGACCATCGAGTCCCGTCGTCGTCGCGGAGCTCGACGTGCTGGCCCATCGCCAGCGATCGAAGACGTTCCCAGGCACCCGACTCCGACGGACCGCCCATCGATCCCGAACCACTCGGCGCGGAGGACGCGTCCGCCGGTATAAAGTGTGGTGCGCGAGGAGAACTCCGCGGCTCCCTCCTTTTATAGAGAGGCCTCCTCGCCGCGCTCGGACCGTGTCCCGCGAATAGGATGCCCGTGTGGGGTAGCTACGGAGCCGGGGTCACTCCCCCGGGCCGCTGCAATGGATTATCCTAGAGGCCTGCGGAGCCTCAGACCTGGGTTCGAATCCCAGCACGGGCGCCTTTCCCGACCGGCAGTGTAACGCCTCCGCCGCGGCCGTTCGAACGTCACGGGGCGCGAGTCGAGCCCGAGGGGCGGGGCACCCACGGCGGATCGGGCAGCGGGGTTCCGTCCAGCCGAGCGGAGAGACGATCGAGGAACACCGGGAGCCCGCGGAGGAACACCCCGGCCATCGGCCGGGTCAATCTCCGGTGGGAGAGGACGAGGACGGTGCCTCCTTCGGCCGGGGCGAGCTCCCACCGGACGACGGAAGACTCCCCGTCGGGTCGCTGGGGACTGGGCGGCAGGTTCCACTCGTACTCGTAGGTTCGGGGGGGCTGCCACTCGAGCACCCGGCCGGTGGCGTGGATTCCGTTCGGGTGCTCCATCTCGAGCGCGGCCCCGGGCCCGGGTCCGCGAGTGACCTTGACCATGAACCACACCTCGAGTTGTTTCGGGTCGGTCAGCGCCGCCCACACATCGTCGATCGGATGGCGCAGGAATCGGCGAAAGACCAGATTCGCCGTCTTGTGATCTCCCTCGAGCAGACCGGGACCCCCTTCGCTACCGGGTGCATCTTCACGAGCGGAAGACCGGCTCATCTGCGACGCTCCGAACGCGCTCGGTTCGCCGCGTCCAGGTACCCCTCGAGGGAGTCGAGCTCGTTCGTCCAGAAGCCGCGGTACTTGGAGATCCACGCATCGACCTCCGCCAAGCGCTCCGACCGCAGAGAGTAGTAGCGGTGCTGGCGCTCCTGGCGGACTCTCACGAGTCCGGCCTCGCGAAGCACCCTCAGATGGCGGGACATCCCCGGCTGGCTGATCCGGGGAAACGCCCGGCCGAGCTCGCCGGCCGCCCGCTCCCGGCGAGTGAGCAGATCGAGCACCTGCCGTCGCGTCGGGTCCGCCAAGGCCGAGAAGACATCTCGCTCCATACCGCACCGGTAGGAAATAACCAGAGAATAAACTAAGCGGTGATCGACCTCCCCTCCCGGGTCGACCTCCGACCGGTTCCCAAGTCGTGAACGACCCCAGGGGGGCGCTCGGCGAACCCGAGTACAGTATATACCAAGTTGGTTATACTATGGTCCGCGCGCACCGTCGCGCCGAGGAGAACCGTTCGATGCCGGAAGCTACCGTGACCCCGAAGACCCGACTGAAGAGCCCCGCGAAGATCGTTCCCGAAGCGATGGCGCCGTTGCAGTCGCTCGGACAGGTGCTTGGCCAACTCCAGGGGGCCGCCGCGCGCGCCCTCTCGCTCGCCATGCTCCGCGTCGGTCAACTGAACGGTTGCGCCCTCTGTCTCGATGGGAGCTGCCAGATGTTGAAGCAGTTCGGGGAGACCGACGAGCGCCTCTTCGCCGTCTCGGCCTGGCGGGAGTCTCCGCGCTTCACGGCCGCCGAGCGGGCGGCGCTCGCGCTGGCCGAGTCGATGACCCGCCTGAGCGACCGCTCCGACCCGGTGCCCGACCCGGTCTGGGACGAGGCCGCCCGTCTCTTCTCCGAGCGCGAGCTCGCCTTCCTCGTCCTCGGCATCGCCGCCCAGAACCTCTACAACCGGATCAACGTCACGACCCGCCAGGTCGTGGCGGAGTGGGACGGCGACGCGGCCCAGGAGAGGCGGTCCAAAGCCGCGGCGTGAGGGCCGCCCCCGATCACGGGGAACGGATTCCCGGGAGTTCGGCGGCCGGCGGCCACCGATCGGTCGCTCGCCGCGGCCCGCCGAGCTCCCTCGTACCGGGGTGACTTGAAGGGGCCCCGACGTATCGCGCCGAGCACGACCCCATGATCCATACGGAGGGCCTCACGAAGCAGTTCGGCCGGCTCACCGCCGTGGATGGCGTCTCGCTGGACATCGGCGAGGGGGAGGTCTTCGGCCTGCTCGGCCCGAATGGCGCGGGCAAGACGACGACGGTCCGGATGCTCACGAGCTTGATCTCGACGTCCAGCGGCCGGGGGGAGGTCGCGGGGTGCGAGCTCGGAAAGGAGTCGGACGCCCTCCGCCTGCGGCGCCAGATCGGCCTGCTGCCCGAGAACGTGGGGCTCTACGAGGGGAGCAGCGCGTACGAGAACCTCGAGTACTTCGGGCGGCTCTACCGCGTGGACCCGGTCACCCTCCGCCGGAACATCGAGCGCCTCCTTGAGATGATGGGGCTCTGGGAGCGGAGGAGCGTCCCCGTCGAGACGTTCTCGAAGGGGATGAAGCAGAAGCTCGCGATCGCCCGGGCGTTGGTCCACGACCCGATCCTCTTGTTCCTCGACGAGCCGACGGCCAACCTCGACCCCGAGGCGGCGAAGATGGTTCGGGACACGCTCCTCGAGCTCAAGCAGGAGAAGCGGACGATCTTCCTGAACACGCACAACCTGGACGAGGCGCAGCGGATCTGCGACCGCGTCGGGATTCTCCGCACGAAGCTGCTGACGATCGGCTCCCCGAGCGAGCTGCGCTCGAAGGTCTTCGGGACCCGGACGCAGATCCGATTGGAGCAGGTGACGGAGTCGATCGTGGCGGCGGTGCGAGCCCGATTGGGCGACCGGAAGGTCGAGGTGTCGGGGGATCTGCTTTCGGTCGAGGTCGAGAACCCGGATCTCGACAACCCCGAGATCGCGGCGGCGATCGTCGCGGCCGGCGGCCGAATCCGGGAGCTCTCGCAGCCCGCCGCGTCGCTCGAGGACGTCTACCTCAAGCTCATCCACGAGGAGGGCCGCGCCGCATGAGGCTCTCCCAGGCGTGGATCGTCGCGCGCCACGACCTCGCCATGTTCCGCCAGAAGCAGGGAATCCTGATCGGGCTCATCGCGTTCCCGTTCGGCGTCGGGCTCGGCTTCCCGGCGCTCGTCGAGGTCATCCTGTCCCGGTCCTCGACCGACGCCACGGCGTGGCTCCCCATCTACCTGCAGGCGTTCAGCTTCTGGTTCGTCATCGGTTCGGCGAGCCTCCCCACGACCATCGCGGCGTACAGCATCGTCGGCGAGAAGATCTCGAAAAGCCTCGAACCGCTGCTCTCGACCCCGACCACCGACGGGGAGATCCTGGTCGGGAAGGGGCTGGCGGTCTTCCTCCCGACCCTCGCCGGGGTGTGGGGGGGATCGACCCTCTTCCAGCTCCTGATCGACCTCGAGACCCGGAGCGTGTTCGGTCACCTGTACTACCCGAACGGCATGATGATCGCGCTGCTGTTCCTCCTCGTGCCGCTCGTGATCCTCCTCGCGATCGAGGCGTCGGTGATCATCTCCTCCCACGTCACCGATATCCGATCCGCTCAACAGTACGCCAGCATCATTGTCCTGCCGTTGATCCTGGTCTACGTGGCGAGCGAGGTCGTGCTCAATCTCGACCTCACCACGGTGCTCTACATGGCGGCGGCGTTCCTCGCGGCCGTCCTCGCGCTGTACGCGGTCACCCTCCGAACGTTCCATCGGGAAGAGATCCTGACCCGGTGGAAGTGAGGCCGGCCCGCCGGGGGTCCCGCACGCCGATGAGCAACCGAGCGCGGGCCGAGTGGGAGCCGCTCACGGAGGTCCTGATCCACCGGCCCGGGATCGAGATGTTCTTCGGGCTCCTCGAGCCGTACTCGTTCCTCTACGAGCGGGCGTTCCGCGTCGACGAGGCGGTCCACGAGCACGCCGAGCTCGAGCACGTCCTGTCGGGGGCGGGGGTCACCGTACGGCGCCTGCGGGACCTCGCCGTCGAGGTTGAGGCCCGCCGCCCCGAGTTCGTCGAGCGGGTGCGCGCCGACGTGGAGCGGATCGTCCGCTACACCGGGCCCCGCGACATGGTCGACCGATCGCGCCGGGCGCTGCGGCGCGACCTCGCGACGTTCGACGCGGAGACGCTCTTCAACATCCTGCTCCTCCGACCGTCCGTCCGGCTCGAGCGGCGGGCGGGCGACCGGGGGATCCTGCCGAAGGTCGAGCTCGACGCCCCGCTCGCCAACCTCTACTTCATGCGCGACCAGCAGGCGCTCACCGCCGCCGGCTTCGTCCTCGGCCGGATGTCGAAGCCCCAGCGCCGCGCGGAGCCCCGGCTCATCGGGACGCTGTTGCGGGCGTCCGGCGCCACGATCGCGGGCGAGGTCCGCGCCCCGGGGACGTTCGAGGGCGGGGACTTCCTCCCGATGGGGGAGTTCGCGCTCCTCGGCACGGGGGACCGGACGAACGCGAGCGGCGTCCGCCAGCTCCTCGGGCTGTCGCTCGGCTTTGACGAGGTCGGGGTCGTCCACCAGCCGGCGCACCCGGCGCTCCCGGACGACGCGCCGGATCCGATGATCGACATGCACCTCGACACGTACCTCAACGTCCCGGGCGACGGGATCGCCATCGGCTGCGCGGCGCTGTTGCGCGCCGCCCGGGTCGACGTCTACCGTCGGGCGCGGGGCGGCCGGCTCGTCCGGATCCAGCGGAAGCGGACGCTGGCCGAGTACCTCGCCGAGAAGAAGTTCGAGGTCCTTCCCCTCTCCACGCTCGAGCAGATGAGCTACGCGACGAATTTCCTCTGCCTGCGGGACCGCAAGATCGTGGCGGTCGAGGTCGAGGGGGAGGTCGACCGTGTGCTCGCGGGGCTCGACCTCGCCGCGCGGCGGGATCCGCACCGGTACCGCGCTCTGCTGGCGCTCGCCCGGCGCGAGCGCGACGAGTTGAGGTCCGGCCGCGGCTTCTTCCCGCACATCGCCCCGGTGAGGGACCGCGGCATCGAGGTAATCCCCCTCGCGCTGCAGGAGATCACCGGAGGCTACGGGGGGGCCCACTGCATGACGTGCGTACTCTCGCGGTCGGAACCCTGAGACGAGTTCCACCACCGGCGCACGGCGGCCGTTTTCTCGGGGCGTCGTACGGCGGGAGGGCGTCCCCTGCGGAGACCGCCGGTCGAGGACCGGGACGGCCCCGGCGGTGAATTCCGGGCGCTCGGTTCGGACGTGCCGTTGCGATTAAAGAGGGGCAGTAGGTCCCGTGGACGAGGCGTCGCATGCTCAAACCCCGCCTCCCCATCGAGATCGCGGTCCTGTACCTCGCCTGCGGACTGCCGCTCATCGTTCTGGGAGCGATCGCTGCGAGCGCGTACGCGTTGGATGTCGGCGCGGTGCTGGCGTTCGTCGGCCTGCTGTTCCTGCTCACCTGGCTGGTGCAGACCGCGCGGCGCCGCTCGCCCCCGCCCGTGAAGCTCGACTAGCGTCGCGCGCGACGGGATTGGGCGAGTTGGCTCCCACCCGCGAAGTCCGACCGCTCGATCCAGCTCCAGGCGCGACGCACTTGCCGCTCGCCCCCCGGGGGCGGAACGTGACGGGGCCGACCCGTTCGGAGGGGACGGTCGTCGGTACGGAATCGGAGGACTCGGCGGCGCCCCAGTGCACTCCCCGCTCCCGGATGGATCGCTCCCGTCTCTGGAGTGCGTGCCTTCCTCGAGACCTCGAGGGGGCCGGACCCCCGCCGTGCGCCCCGGGGCTGCGACCGTCAACTGGGGGGGTCGAACACGGCCTGGAACAGATACCCCGTGGCCAAGGTCCGGTACGGTCTCCACGCCTCGGCGATGCGAAGCACCTGCTCCGGGGAAGGTAGACGGCGCAGACGGTACGTCCGCTGGATCGCCTTCCTCAGGGCGAGGTCCCCGGGCATCACGACATCCGGGCGGTCGAGCGCGATGATCAGGAACCCGTGGACGGTCCAGGGACCAATGCCCTTGATCTGCGTCAGAAGCGCCTCGGTCTCGGCATCGGAGAGCCGGCGCAGCATTTGTTCTGACAAGCGGCCGTCGCGGAACTGCTGGGCCACCGCGCGCAAGGCGTCCGCCTTCGCGCGCGAATACCCCAGTCGGCGGAGCGTGGTCGGGGAGAGGGACGACAGCTCTTCGGCTGTCGGGAACCGACCGTGGAACCGTTCCTGGAGACGACCTAAGATGCGGCGCGACGACTGCAGTGAGAGTTGCTGGCCGGTGATCTGGAACACGAGGGCACCAAAGGCGTCCATCGAGGGGAGGCGGTCCAGCCAGGCTCGCGGACGGAAGTCGGGGTGAGTGTCGATCAGCCGGGCGAGCACCGGGTCGGACCTGCGCAAGTGGACGACGGCCGAGCCGGCTCCTGGGATTGGGCGACTACTCGACGCCGTTCGGTGACGGGACGCCCGCATTCGTGACCCGAGGAGCGCCGCTCCCGCCGTCGTCTCTTTCCCCGGGGGAGGGCTCACGGCGCCAGCTGGTGGATCGTCACGGAGTAGCCGTCCGGGTCAGAGAAGGTGAACTGGAGCCCGAACGGCCCCCGCGAGAGCGGCTGGAGGATCGGGACCCCGGCCCTGGCGAGCCGGTCGTGGAGGCCTTGGGCGTCGTCGGCGGCGAGCCACAGCGACACTCCCCATCCCAGCCGCGGAGAGGCGCTGAGGTCCACGAGCGGTTCGCGCACGGCGAACGGGATCGGATGGGTGTCGAAGACCGCCGCCCCAGGGGGGCTGAAAGGGGCGGCCCGGAGGCCGAGCTGTTCGGTGTAGAACGATCGGGACCTGCTCAGATCTTTCACCTGGAGGGCAACGAAATCCGGTCCGGTTGCTGCGGTCATGCGCTCGACGTCGGTAGGTATCAGCATGCTTATAACATCTGGGGCCCCTGATGGGCAGGGAACGGGTCGTGCCGAAGGAGAACGAGGTCGGATACCTGGTCAAACGGGTGCAACTGGCGCTCCGCACTACGCTCGACTCCGCCCTCGCCGAGCAAGACCTTACGACCGCCCAGTACGCGGTCCTCTACCACCTCGCGCGCTCGCCCGGCGTCTCCAGCGCGGAGCTGGCCCGGTTGTCCTTCGTTACCCCCCAGACGATGATCCGGCTCGTCCGCGGTCTGGAGCGCAAGCGGTTCCTGGTCCGGCGGCCCTCGCCGAAGAATCCTCACTTCCTCGAGAGTCGACTGACAAAGGACGGGGCTGGGGCCCTTCGGCGGGCCCAACGCCAGGTCGACACGATCCACGAACGAATGCTGGGAAGTCTGAGCCGGTCCGAGTCCGAACAGCTCGCGGCCTGGCTCACCCACCTCGCAGAGCAGTTGGAACGCCACTGACCGTCGCGAGGAGTTTGGGTTGAACCGTCTCGACCCCCGCGGTCATCCCATGCCCGGAGTCCCGGTCCCCTCGTCTCTAGCGCAGCCCCCTGACCAGGACCTCCGGGGCGAGTCCGGAGCCCAGTTCGTTCTCCCTCGGGCTGCAGGAGCCGCTCGATTCTCGAGCGGGGCCCCCCTCGCTCGAACGGCGGAGGCCGTTCCGCGCCTGACGTTGGTCGGGCTGTTCCCGCGCGGCGAAACCTCCAGATTCTGATGCTAAGGTCCCGCGGGCGCGGCGGAATCGGACCCCCGACCGGTCATTGTCCAAGGGCGGGTCGTCGAGAGCGGCACGAACCCGAGGCGATGCAACAGCGGCGCGCTCGACTCGCGCGCGTCGGCCGTAAGATAGCGGTACCCTGAGTCGGCCGCGATCGACGCGCGAGCCGCCACGAGCGCCCGATAGATGCCTCGCCGGCGGTGGGCCGGGTCGGTCCCGCCGCCCCAGAGACCGGCGAACGAACGCCCGGGCGGGAGCTCGAGGCGGGCCGACGCGACCGGCGCCCGGTGCACGTAGGCGACCAGCATCGCCGCCGTGGGGTCGCCGACCCACGCACGGTACCGGGCGGCGGACCGACCGATCGAGACCCCGAACGCGCGCTCCGAGGCGCGGGCCGCGTCCTCGGCCCCGGCTTCGTCCTCCACCCGGCGGAGCCGGACCCCGGGAGGCACCGGCCCGTCGATCGGCCCCTGGTGGAGATCGTAGACCAGGAGCGTCTCGGGAGGGCCCGGCTCGAAACCGGCGGCGGCCAGCAGGGACTCGAGGTCGGACGGACGGTCGTGGCCGAACACCTTCCACTCGCCGCCGTGGGGCGACGCGCGGAGTGACGCGGCCTCCTGCGCGACGATCGCGGCTGCGGCGCCCTCGGTCAGGTCGGAGTAGACAATCTGGATCTCCTCGCCGACCAGTCGAACGAGGGGACCCTGCCGTTCCACGCGGAGCCCCGGGCCCGTCGGCGGATCCCGCCGCATCTCGGCATCGTACCGGTCCCGGAGCTCCCGCGAAGAGGGCACGGTCGGCTCGACGCCCGGTGCCCGATAACCACGCGGGCGACACCCCGGCGTCGACGAGGGTGCCATCGAGGATATCCCGACCGGCGCGATGTTGTTCCCGAGCGAGAAGGGCGAATGCCGTGACCAACGAGAACTCCCGGTACCAGCGGACCCCGATCCCCGAGGAGACGCGCGAGGAGCGCGCGGGGTTCGGCGAGATCCTCCGGTCGTACACCGCCGACGAGGCGGTGCTGGAGGCGCAGCGGTGCCTGCAATGCGCGATGCCGTTCTGCGTCCAGGCGTGCCCGATCACCCAGGACTGCCGGGGCTACATCTCGCTCGTCGCCCAGCGTCGGTTCGACGACGCGTCGCACCTCACCCTCCGCGAGAACCCGCTCGCCACCGTCCTCTGCAAGACGTGCTACCACTACTGCGAGGAGGATTGCGTCATGGGCGACCGGGGCCTCCCGATCGCGATCCGTCATCTGAAGCGCGCCTCCCTGGAGCTCGGCCGATCCGACCTCACGTACAAGCCGAGCGCCCCGAAGCACGAGCGGATCGCGATCGTCGGAGGCGGCCCCGCGGGCCTCATGGCCGCCTGGGAGCTCGCCCTGCGCGGCTACGCGATCTCGCTGTTCGAGCAAGAGCCGTTCCTCGGCGGTCAGATCGAGACGATCCCCAAGTACCATCTCGAAGGCGACGAGCTCGATACGGACCTCGCGCGGTTCCGGGGGCTCGACGTGACGTTCCTGACCGGCAAGAAGGCGGGGGTCGACTTCACCCCGGAGAGCCTGCTCGCGGAAGGGTACCTCGCGGTCTATCTCGCGGTCGGGGCCTCCGACCCCCGGGCGCTCGGCATTCCCGGCGAGCACTTGCCGGGCGTCTTCTACGCGCTGCCGTTCCTCCTGGCGATGAACAAGGGGCCGGACGGCCTCCTCGGCCGCAAGGGGCGTCAGATCGTCGTCGTCGGCGGCGGGGACGTCGCGCTCGACGCGGCGCGCTCCGCCCTTCGGCTCGCGGGCCGGGGGAACGTCACGGTCGTCTACCGCCGGGGCCGTACGGAGATGCCGGCCGACGAGGAGGAGGTCGGGGGCGGCGAGATCGAGGGGGTCGCCTTCCGCTACGACCGCACGCCGACCCGGATCCTCGGTACCGCGCGGGTCGAGGGGATCGAAGTGCAGGCGACCGGCCCGGGACCGGCCGACGCCCGCGGACGCCCGACCCTCGTGGGGGTGCCGGGGACGGAGGAGCAGATCCCGTGCGACACGGTGATCGTCGCCGCGGGCGAGACGGCCGACGTGGCGGGCCTCCCGGCGGAGCTCGACCTCGGCCGCGCGCCCCACGGCTGGCCGGTCGGCCGCGGAGCGGACGGGATGACGGACGTCGAGGGGGTCTTCGCCTCGGGGGGGAAGTCGGTCGTCTATGCGATGGCCGCGGGCACCCAGACCGCCGAGGCGATCGACCGGTACGTCGCGAAGAAGCGGGGCCGCGCTCCGACGCCGCGGCCCGACCCGTTCGGCGGTCCGACCCCCGCGGGGCTCCCGTCGGGGTACGGCGGCCCGACGTGGACCCTGTAGCGGAGCAGCCACCGCTTTGAGTCGGCGAGCTTCGGGGGCGCGTCGATCATGGAGGCACTGCCGCCGTCGCCGGCCCTCGAGACCCACGACCTCACGCGGACGTTCGGCGACCTGACGGCGGTCGACCGGGTCTCGCTCTCCGTCGGCCCCGGCGAGATCTTCGGCCTCATCGGGCCGAACGGCGCCGGCAAGACGACGACGATCAAGATGCTCACGACGCTCCTGCCGCCGACGTCGGGCAGCGCGACGGTCGCCGGGCACGACATCGTGCGCGAGCCTGCTAAGGTCCGCGCGAGCATCGGATACGTCCCCCAGCTGATCTCGGCCGACGCCCAGGTGACCGGCTACGAGAACCTCTGGGTCTTCGCGCGGCTCTACCTGATCCCGCGCGCGGAGCGGCGGCAGCGGATCTCTGACGCCCTCGCCTTCCTCGGCCTCTCCGAGGTGGCGGACGAGCTGGTCAAGAACTACTCGGGGGGGATGATCCGCCGGCTCGAGATGGCGCAGGCGCTCCTCCACCGGCCCCGCCTTTTGTTCCTGGACGAGCCGACGGTCGGCCTCGACCCGCTCGCGCGCGACGCGGTCTGGGAGCAGATCGAGCGGCTGCGCGCCCGCTACGCGACGTCGATCGTCCTCACGACGCACTACATGGAGGAGGCGGACCGCCTCTGCGGGCGGATCGGCGTTCTCCACCGCGGCCGCCTGGTCGCCCTCGGCGCCCCGGCCGCGCTCAAGGAGGGGATCGGGCGGCCCGGCGCGACGCTCGAGGACGTCTTCGCGCACTACAGCGGCGAGGAGGCAGGCCTCACGGGCAGCTACCGCGAGGCCGGGAGGACGCGGCGTGTCGCCGTCCGTCTCGGCTGACGCGGTCGCGGTCCCCCGACGGGCCGGCGGGTTCGGACGGATCGGGGACTGGGGGACGCAGGTCGGCGCGATCTTCGGACTCGAGGCCCGCAAGCTGTCGCACGACCCGAGCGAGCTCCTGCTGCGGGCGGTCCAGCCGGCGCTGTGGCTCGTCGTCTTCGGCGGCGTCTTCAGCGCGGTGCACGCGATCGACACCGGCCCGTACACCTACCTCCAGTTCCTCACGCCCGGGGTCCTCGCCCAGAGCGTCCTGTTCATCGCGATCTTCTACGGGATCGCCTCGATCCGCGAGCGGGAGCTCGGGATCATCACGAAGTTCCTCGTCAGCCCCGCCCCGCGGACGATCCTCGTCGGCGGCCGGGGGCTGGCGGCGAGCCTGCGGGGGCTGTCGCAGGCGCTCCTGGTCGTGCTGATCGCCACCGCCCTCGGCGTCCGGCTGAACCCGGCGCCGCTCGCGATCGTCGGGGTCGTCGTCGTGATCGTCCTCGGCTCCGCGCTGTTCTCGACGCTCTCGATGATCATCGCGAGCCTGGTGAAGACGCAGGAGCGGTTCCTCGGGATCGGGCAGCTGCTCACGATGCCGCTGTTCTTCGCGAGCAACGCGATCTACCCGCTGTCGCTGATGCCGGGCTGGCTGCGGCCGGTCGCGTACGCGAACCCGCTCACCTACCTCGTCGACGCGCTCCGCACCCTGATGCTCCCGCACGAGACCGGCCTGTTCCCCCTCGGGGTCGACATCGCGGTCCTGGTCGGGGTCACCGTCGCCCTCGTGCTGATCGAGTCGCGCCTGTATCCCCGGATGGCCCAGTAGGGCTGAGGACCGGCGTCGTCCGGCGGGCCGGACGGTCCGCTACGCGCCGTCCGGAGGGGCGGCGCCCTCGTCCGCGGCGTCCGCGCCCGGTTCGTGGGGCGGGAGCTCCCACGGCGACGGCTCCTCCGGGTACGACGGGGCCGCGGGCGGCGGGCTCCAGGCGGGCGGCGCCCGGGAGGTCGGGGCCCCCTCCTCCGCCGGGGTCGGCGCGGACGGGGTCGACGGACCCGGGGTCCACGGCAGCGGGGGGGTCGACCGGCGGCGCCGGCGGATCAGGAGCGCGACGACGACGATCGCGACGAGCGCCGCGAGGATCCCCGCCGCGAGCAGCCCGATCCCCTCGCTCTCGGGGAGCCCGAGGAACGACGCGTGGACGGCCATCGACGTCGACCCCGAGGCGGTCCCGCCGTTCGAGTCGGTGACGGTCACCGAGACGGTGAACGAGCCCGAGCCGCTCGGCGTGCAGGAGACGGTGAGGGCGTTCGTGGCGGCGGTGCACCCGGCCGGCAGTCCCGACCACTTCACCGACGTCAGCGTGGAGCCGCCCGTGACGGTCGCCGTGAACGTGACCGACTTGCCGTGGAGGAGCGACGACGGCGAGGAGTGGACGGTCACCGCGAGCGCCGGCGAGACGGTGAACGGCAACGCCTTGCTCGTCACGGAGACGCCGTTCGAGTCCGTGACCGTGACCGTGATCGACGTCGCCGAGGTGGAGGTCGGCTTGCAGACGACGGTCGCCGTCGTCGTCCCGGTGCAGCCGTTCGGGAGCCCGCTCCAGGAGTAGGTGAGGCCGCCCGAGCCGCCCGCGCCGGTCACCGAGATCGTGACGGAGCCGCCGATGTCGGCCCCGCCGGGGGTCGCGCTCGGCGGCGTCACCGTCGGGTCCCCGTAGACGATGAACTCGAGCGAGACGGAGACGCTCGCCGCGCCGTTCGAATCCTCGATCGTCACGTTGACCTCGTACGTGTCGGGGCCGGTGACCTCCGCGCAGACGACCGTCGCGCTCGTCCCCGAGCATCCGCCCGGGAGGCCCGACCACGTGTAGGTGAGGCGGCCGGAGCCGGCGCCGGTCGCCACCTCGGAGAACGTGACCGTCTGGTTCACGTCCGCGCTCGCCACCGACGCGGTCGGCGTCCCGGCGGTGGGGCGGGCGTAGATCGTGAAGGCGAGCGCGGGCGACGTGACCTTGTAGCCGTTCGAGTCCGTGACCGTGACGGAGATCGACGCGCTCGCGTTCGGGGCCGGGAACGAGCACGTCACGGAATCGGTCGTGCTCGAGCAGCCCGCCGGCAGCCCGTTCCACGCGTAGGAGAGCGTACCGAAGCCGCCCGAGGCGCTCGCCGTGAAGGTGACCGGCTGGCCGACGTCGGCGCTCGAGCGGCTCGACGTGAGCGGCTCGACCGACGGGTCCGACGAGAACCGGAACTCGAGCCCGCTCGACCCGCTCGACAGCCCGTTGCTGTCCGTCACGGTGTACGAGATCGTGTAGAGCCCGACCGCGGAGGCGTTCGTCAGGTCGCAGACGATCTTCGCGGTGGTGCCGCCGCACCCGGGCGGGAGCCCGGCCCAGACGAACGACGGGGACGGCGCGCCGCCCGTGACCTGCGCCTCGAACGAGACCGTCTCCCCGAGGTCCGCCCCCGGCAGGCTCGGGGTCGGCGCGCCGGCGACCGGGACCGCGTAGACGGAGAACGTGAGGACGGCCGAGATCACCTCCGCGCCGTTCGAGTCGGTGACGGTCACCGTGACCGAGAGCCCCGTGGCGAGCGCGGTCGGCGTGCAGCTGAACGACGCGGCGGTGCTCGCACAGCCCGTCGGGAGCCCCGACCAGACGTACGCGAACCCTCCGGAGCCGTTCCCCGCCTTCGCCGTGAACGTGACGTCCTGCCCGAGGTCGACGCTCGTGTGCGTCGGGGAAGTGATCGCGACTGTGGGGTCGGGATCGACGGTGAACGAGAACGCCGCCGACGTCGCCCGGAACCCGTTCGAGTCGGTCACGGTCACCTTGATGGTGGCGTACTTGCCGGCGGCGGTCGGTGCGCAGGTGACGACCGAGCTCGTCCCGGAGCAACCCGACGGCAGGCCGGACCAGGAGAACGTCGCGCCCCCCGAACCGCCGGAGAGCGTCGTGACGAACGACACGGGCTGTCCGACGTCGGCGGAGGTTCGGTTCGCATCCGGCGTCGTCACCGACGGGTCGGAGTAGACCGTCAGCACGAGGGTCGCGGAGGTCACGGAGTTTCCGTCCGCGTCGGTCACGGTCACGCTGATGTGGGCACCGGAGACCGCGAGGGTCGGCGAGCAGTCGACCGTCGCCCCGGTCCCGCCGCAGCCGGCGGGGAGGTTCGTCCAGGCGAACGAGAGGCCGCCCGCCCCTCCGGTCGTGGACGCGGAGAACGCGACCGCCTGGTTGACATCGACGCCCGTCCGGTTGATCGTCGGGGCCGCGACCGTGAGCTCGGGGCTGACGGTGAACTTCGCCGAGGTGGCGGGCGAGGAGACGACGCCGTTCGAGTCGGTGACGACGACCGTGACGGTGTCGCTCGCGGCGGCGGCGGTCGGAGTGCAGCTGATCGTCGCTGCGTTCGCGAGAGTGCAGCCGAGCGTCGTCGACGACTCCGTCCAGGTGTAGAGGGAGTAGGTGCCCGAGCCACCGGACGCCACCGTGGAGAACGAGACGAGCTGCCCGACGTCCGCCCCGGGGTGGTTCGGCACCGGACCGGTGACCGACGGGATCCCGAAGACGGTGAACGACGCGGTCGCCGTGACCGACATCGCGTCGGTTCCCGTGAACGTGTACTTGCCGGGCGCCGTCCCGCTCGGGATGGTGTAGCTGCAGGAGAACTCCCCGAGCGTCGTCGTCGTCCCCGAGCAGGCGGTCCCGCCGGTCCAGGTGATGGAGAACGAGCTGTTCGAGGTGAACCCCCCGGCCGATAGCTGCACGAGGTTCCCCGCGGTCGTGCCGGTCGGGTTCACCGATAGGAACGTGACGACGAACGTCGTCGTCGCGGTGTTCTTGGCTCCGTCCGTCGCCGTGAACGTGTAGCTGCCGCCCGCGGTCCCGATGGGGATCGTGTAGTCGCAGGAGAACGTCCCCGAGGCGAGCGTCATCGTCGAGCACGCCGTCCCGGCGCTCCAGGTGACGCTGACGGAGGAGCTCGCGGCGTAGCCGCTGCCCTTGAACGTGACGGGGGTCCCCGCGACTCCCTTCGTCGGCGCGACGGTGAGGCTCGTCGAGACGGTGAACGTCGCGATCGCCGTGTCGTTCGCGCCGTCCGCGCCGGTGAACGGATAGACCCCGCCCGGGGTTCCGACCGGGATGGTGTACCGGCAGGAGAAGCCGCCGGACGCGGTCGTTGTGTTGGAGCACGCAGTGCCCGACGCCCACGTGACGGTGACGCCGACGCTGCTCGCGAAGCCCGTCCCGGCGAACGTGACCGTCGTCCCGACGAGCCCCGACGACGGGTTCGCGACGAGCTGCGGGGTGACGCTGAACGTGGCGTTCGCCGTGTGGCCCATCGCGTCGGTCGCGGTGAAGACGTGGACGCCGAACGTCGCCGCGGGCAGGCTGACGGTGCACTGGAAGCTCCCGGCGGTGCTGGTCGAGGCGGTGCAGACGGGCCCGGCCGCCCACGTCACCGCGACGGCGGAGCTGCGGTTGAACCCGGTGCCGTTGAACTCGAGGAGCGTCCCGACCGGCCCGGAGATCGGCTCGACCGTGAGCGCGGGCACCACCGTGAACGTCGCCCGGGCCGAGTCGTGCGCCGAGTCGTTCGCCACGAACGTGTGCACCCCGTACGGCGTCGCGGGGACGACGAACGTGCAGCTGAACGTCCCGGCCGTGGAAGCGGTCTGGGAGCAGGCGGTCCCCCCGGTCCAGTTCACGTGAACCGGGTACAGCGCGCGATAGCCGGCGCCGGAGAACGTGACCTGCGTCCCGACGGGTCCCTGGGTCGGCTTGACCGAGAGGGAGGCGAGGAGGTCGAACGTCACGGTCGTCGTCCCGGAGCCCTGGCTCGCGGAGAAGACGTACCCACCGCTCTTGCTCGGGACCGCCGGGACCGCGAACGAGCAGGTGAAGCTCCCCGTCGGCGAGCTCTCCGCGGTGCACGCCGTGACGGACGTGCCGCTCGGGCTCCAGGAGAGGGTGACGACGACGCTCGGGTTGAACCCGGTGCCCTGGAACGTGATCAGGGTTCCGACGGGCCCCGACGACGGGTTCTCCGTCAGCAGCGAGTCGACGACGAACGTCGCCGACGCCGTGTCCGAGCTCGCGTCGGTCGCGGTGAACGTGTAGACGCCGTCCGGCGCGGGCGGGACGGTGAACGGACACCGGAACGTCCCGGTCGCGTTGGTCGTCCCGTTGCAGACCGGACCCCGGTTCCACGACACAGAGATGGCGGACGTCGCCGCGAAGCCGCTCGCCACGAGCTTGAGCGCCGTCCCGTTCACGACGCCCGACGTCGGCGAGACGACGAGCGCGGTCCCGATCGTCATCGTGGCGCTCGCGGTGACGCCCTGGGCGTCCCGCCCCGTGAACAGGTAGGATCCGGTGGGGGTCGGCGGGATCGTGTACTTGGTGCAGTTGAAGGCGCCGTCCGCGGCGGTGGTGTTGGTGCACGCCGTCCCGTCGGCCCAGCTGACCGTCACCTCGGAGGTCGCATTGTATCCGGTCCCGGTGAACACGACCTTCGTGCCGACCTCGACCGACCCCGGGGCGAACGTCAGGCGCGGCGTGACGATGAACTCCGCCGTGGCCGTGAACCCGGCCGAGGAGGCGACGACGAGGTGCGGACCGGCGGTCGCGTACGGCACCTTGAACGCGGTCGTGCAGTTCGCCTCCGTGAACGCGCCGAGCGACGAGATCTTCCCGCCGCCGCAGACGGTCAGCGCGCCCCAGGAGACCGTGAACGTCGACTTCGGGGCAAACCCGGCGCCGCTCACGCTCAGGGTCGTGCCGTACGGGCCGCTCGCCGGGGTGAGCGCGAGGTAGGTGACGATGTACGTCGTCGTCCCGACGTCCCCCGCGACGTCCTTCCCCGTGAACGTGTAGGCACCGCCCGTCGCGTTGATCGTCGCCGAGCAGTCAAAGTCGCCCGTTGGGTCGGTCGTCGCCCCGCACGCCGAACCGTTCTGCCAACTCACGACGACGTGGGACGACGCCGCGTACCCGGTGCCGTCGAACGTGACCACCGTGCCCGACTCTCCGTACCCCGGGTCCGCGACGAGCGCCGGCTCGACCGTGAACGACGTCTCCGCCGTGAGCGACCCCGCGCCCCGGGCGACGAAGTCGTGGGGTCCCGCGACGGTCGCTGGGATGGTAAACGTGCAGGTGAGCGCTCCGAAGGCGTTGGTCGCGAGCCCCTGGCAGGCGACGGTCGCTCCCCACGTCACTCCGAACGTCGCATCGTCCGGCTCGAACCCTCCCGCCGTGAGCGTGACGCTCGTGCCGACGGGGCCGCTCGCCGGAGCGACGGAGAGGAACGAGATCGTGAACGGCGTGGACGCGGTGTGGGCGGCAGTGTCGTTCGCCGTGAACGTATACGCCCCGCCGGGGGTCGAGAGGGGGATCTCGTAGCGGCAGGTGAACCCCCCGGTCCCCTCGCTCACCGCGGAGCAGGCGCGGCCTTCCGTCCACTTCACCGTGATCTCGCTCGAGGCCGCGAAGCCGGTCCCCGAGAACGTCACGTTCGTTCCGTCGACCCCGTACGTCGGACCGACGGTGAGGCCCGGGATGACGGTGAAGACGGCGCTCGCCCGATTGCTCGCGTTGTCGAGCCCCACGAACGTCTGCGCGCCCGCGGGCAGCGCCGGGATCGTGACGGTGCAGTTGAACCCGCCCGCGTCCGACATGCGCAGCTGTCCGGACGTCGGGCAGACCGTGCCCTGCGACCAGGTGACCGCGACCGTGAACTGCACGACGGACTTGTCGGACGGGGTGTAGACCGCCCCGAACCCGGTCCCCTGGATCGTGACGGGCGTGCCGACGAGGCCGCGCGCGGGGGTGACGATCAGCTGGGGTTCCACCGTGAACGTTCCGATCGCCGAGTGGCCCTTCGCGTCCGTGCCGGTGAACTTGTGGGCCCCGGCCGGCATCGGGGGCACGACGAAGGTGCACGAGAAGTCGCCCGCCGACGTCGTGGCGCCCGCGCAGGCGTTGACCGTGGTGCCGATGTCATTGACGTAGGTGAGCGTGAACGCGGACGAGTCGGCGTAGCCGGTCGCGGAGAAGTCGACCGTCGTCGAGACGTTCCCGGTCGCTGGGTCGGCGGTGACGGTCGGCGGTGCCTTCACGGCCGGCGGGATCTGACCGGCGTGCGCCGGGGGGGCGTGCGGAGCGGTAGAAGGGTGAGCGCTGGGGGTCGGCCCCGTGGTGGTGGCGACGCCCGGGAGTGCCCCGGAGGAGGGCGACGTCGACACGGTCGATGGGATCGCGGCGAGCGCGAGGGGGCTCCCGGCGGAGGTCGGAGCGGCGACCGGCGCAACGCCGAACGTGAGGGCCATGGCGCCGGAGAGGATCATCAGGAGCCCGACGCCTAACGCGGCCCCGGCGAGCGCCCCGGCGTCGTGCGAATCGCTACGGCGTCGCCACGCCCCACTCATCGGCCCCCGGTCCGAGGGGGCGCGTAAGCGGGACGGGTGTATCAACCTAGCCATTCCCTTACGGCCCCGAGAACGCGCTTTCCTCGACCCAGCTCACTCGGTCGACGCTCGAGATGCCCCCCGGTGGGAGCGGAGCGACCGGGCTCGACCGGGGGCCCGGCGGCGGCGGCCGGTCTCACTTCGCAAAGCGCCGCTGCATGACGTACGGGAGCACCCCGCCCGCCTCGTAGTACTCGACCTCGGTCGCGGAGTGGAGCCGGGCGGTCGTCGGGAACCGGATCTCCCGACCGGTGTCGTCGGTCGCGGTCACTTCGACGGCGGCCGCCGGCGCGAGCCGGTGCCCGGCGGCGAGCCGGAGCGAGAACCGCTCGCGGCCCGTGAGGCCGAGCGACTTCCACGAACTCCCCGCAGCGAACTGGAGCGGCAGCACCCCCATCTCGACGAGGTTCGTCCGGTGGATCCTCTCGTACCCCTCGGCGATCACGGCCCCGACCCCGAGGAGTCGGGGTCCCTTCGCGGCCCAGTCGCGGGAGCTCCCCTGGCCGTACCCGCGCCCGGCAAGCACGATCAACGGGACCCGCTCGGCGCGGTACCGCTCGGACGCGGCGAAGACGGTCATCGGCGTTCCCGACGGCAGGTGGACCGTGACCCCGCCTTCCCGCGGGGCGGCGAGCGCGTTCTTGAGCCGGACGTTCGCGAACGTGCCGCGGATCATCACCTCGTGGTGGCCGCGCCGGGCACCGAACGTGTTGAAGTCGCGCGGCGCGACCCCGCGGGCCGCGAGGTAGTCGCCCGCCGGCGTCCCCTCTGGTATCTCCCCGGCCGGGGAGATGTGGTCGGTCGAGACCCGGTCGCCGAGGACGAGGAGCGCCCGCGCCCCGTCCACGATCCGGCCGGACGCGTCGGGGAGCAGGGGGGGCGGGAGATGGAGGTACGGCGCCTCGGCAAGGTACGTCGACCCGGACTCCCACGGGTACCGGTCGCCGGGCGGCACGTCGAGCGCTTCCCAGTGGGCGTCGCCGACCTCGATCGCCCGGTACTTCTCCGAGAACATCTCGGGCGACAGGCTCGCTCCGACGATCCGGGCGACCTCCGCCGGGGCCGGCCACAGCTCCTCGAGGCGCACCGGAGTCCCGTCGGGGCGGGTGCCGATCGGGTCGTGGGCGAGGTCGATGTCCATCCGGCCCGCGAGCGCGTACGCCACGACGAGCATCGGGGAGGCGAGGTAGTTCGCCCGGACGAGGTTGTGGATCCGCGCCTCGAAGTTGCGGTTGCCGCTCAGGACGGCGGCGACGAACAGGTCGTTCTCCCGGATCTCGCGATCGATCTCGGGGGCGAGCGGCCCCGAGTTCCCTATGCACGTCGTGCAGCCGTAGCCGACCAAGTCGAAGCCGAGCCGGTCGAGCTCGGGGAGCAGCCCGGCCCGCTCGAGGTAGGCAGTGACGACCTTCGACCCCGGCGCGAGCGACGTCTTCACGTGGGGCGGCACCCGAAGGCCGAGCGCGTTCGCCCGACGGGCGATCAGCCCGGCCCCGACCATCACGGACGGGTTGGAGGTGTTCGTGCAGCTCGTGATCGCCGCGATGACGATCGATCCGTCGTGCACGAGGGGGGCGGCCGGCGCCGGCCCCGGGGCGGCGTCGGCGGCGGGACGGGGCCCGTTGAACGGTCGGAGCGGGTCGTCCGCCGGATACGCCCGACCCGGGCGGCCGTTCGAGGGGGGCGGGTGGCTGGAGCGGTACGCGTCGAGCGCGGTCCGGAACGATCCGGGGACCCCGGCCAGCGGGACGCTCTCCTCGGGGTTCCGGGGGCCCGAGACGCTCGGCACGATCGACCCGAGGTCGATCCGGACGAGGTCGTCGTAGTCGATCGTCCCCGGGGCGGGAGCCCCCCACAGCCCCTGGGCGCGGGCGTACGCCTCGACCCGGGCGACCTGCTCGGCGGAACGGCCGGTCCCCCGGAGGTATGCGAGGGTCGAGGCGTCGACCGGGAAGAGGGCGGCGGTCGCGCCGTACTCCGGGCACATGTTGGAAACGGTCGCCCGGTCGGGGACGGAGAGCGACCCGACGCCGGGACCGAAGAACTCGACGAACCGGTCGACGACCCCCTTCTCCCGGAGCTTCCGGGTCACGGTGAGCACGAGGTCGGTCGCGGTCGCCCCGCTCGGGAGCTCGCCCGACAGCTCGACGCCGACGACGTCGGGCCGCGCGAGGAAGTACGGCTCGCCGAGCATCACCGCCTCCGCCTCGATGCCGCCGACGCCCCAGCCGAGCACCGAGAGCCCGTTCACCATCGTCGTGTGCGAGTCGGTCCCGATCACGGTGTCCGGAAACGCCACAGGCCCCCCGGGACCGTCCCGCGTCGTGACGACGGTCGCGAGGTGCTCGAGGTTCACCTGGTGGCAGATCCCGTTGCCCGGCGGCACGAGCCCGACGCGCTCGTACGCCCCCTTCGACCAGCGCAGGAAGCGGTACCGCTCGTGGTTGCGCTCGTACTCGCGGTCGAGGTTGATGCCGAGCGAGCGGCTCGAGCCGAAGCTGTCGACCTGGACGGAGTGGTCGACGATCAGGTCGACGGGGACGACCGGGTTCACGCGCTCGGGCGGGAGCCCCCGCTCGGCCGCCGCGGAGCGCAACGTCGAGAGGTCGACGAGCACGGGGACGCCGGTGAAATCCTGGAGGAGGACCCGCTCGGGCGAGAACGGGTACTCGTGCTCCCGCGCGGACGCCTCGCCGTTCGCGAGCGCCACGAGCGCCGCCGCCTCCCCGCGCGACGGGTCGAAGTGGCGGACGAGGTTCTCGAGCAAGATCCGGACCGTGCGGGGGCGCCGGGCGAGGCGGGCGGGGTCGACCCCGGCGAGCTGTTCGATGCGGTGGACGGTGAACGTCCGCCCGCCGAGCGCGATCTCCGACGCCGTTCCGAGGGGGTCCGCCGGGTTCATGGGGGCCCGAGCGACTCCGTCCTCTTGGGCTCTTTGGGGGCCGGACGGTCACCAGAGGGGAGCGGGCGACCGTCCGGAAGGAGGAGCGAGCGGTCCCACGCGACAGCGACCTGGGTGCCGGGGTCGGGGAGCGGGGCGCCGTCCCGAGCCCGGAGCTCGAGGCGGGAACCGTCGTCGAGGGCGAGTACCGCGAGCGACTCCCGACCGGTCGTGCCCGTCGCGACGACGGTCGCCGCTCGGGCTCCCGGCCCGACCGGCACGAGCCGCACGTCCGCCGGGTGGACCGCCCGCTCCCGCTCGCCGTCGCGCACGACGGTGTACCCGAGCAGGCGCGCCGCGGCCGCCGTCGGGGGCTCGGCGAACACCGCCGAGGGGCTCCCGAGGGCGAGGAGCCGGCCGTCGAACAGGAGGCCGACGCGGTCGCCGAGGAACAGCCCCTCCTCGCGGTCGTGCGTGACGTGCAGTGCGGCGGTGCCGAGCTCGCGGAGGACCCGGCGGAACTCCGCCCGCAGTTCGGCGCGGAGCTCGACGTCGATCGAAGCGAACGGCTCGTCGAGGAGGACGACCGCCGGGCGGGCCGCGAGGGTGCGGGCGAGCGCCACGCGCTGCCGCTCTCCGCCCGAGAGCGTCTCCGGGCGCCGGTCCTCGAACCCCTCGAGCCGGAGCAGGGAGACGAACCGCGCGACCTCCTCGCGGACCTCCCGGTCGCTCGACCGGCGCAGGAGGGGCGCGTAGGCGACATTCTCGAGGACGGTCCGGTTCGGGAACAGCGCCGGCTCCTGGGACATGAGGCCGATCCCCCGGCGGTGGGTCGGGACCGCGGTGACGTCCACGCCGTCGAGGCGGACCGACCCCGCGGTCGGGCGCTCGAGCCCGGCGAGGCATCGCAGGAGGGTCGTCTTGCCGCTCCCGTTCGGCCCGAGGAGGCTCACTAGCTCCCCGTCCTGGAGGTCGAACGAGATCCCGTGCAGCACCGGCGACCGCCCCCACGCCGCAGAAAGCCCGGCGACGGAGAGGCGAACCCTAGAGCTCGACACGGCGCCCCCCGAACTCGATCGCGACGAACGTTGCGAGGCAGCAGAGCAGCAGCAGGCCCGCGAGGGCGTCGGTGAGGGCGAACGAACGGGAGCAGCAGGAGAGGTTGTACAGGGCCACCGGGACCGTCGTGAACCGGGGCGTGACGAGGAAGTACGTCGCCGTGAACTCGCCGAGCCCGAGCGCGAGCGCGAACAGCCCGGCGGTCACGACGCCGTCCCGGACCCTCGGGAGGTCGACGTCCAGGTACGCGAGGAACGGCCCGGCGCCTAGCGTCTGCGCCGACTCCGCGGTCGCGGGCGGGAGCCCCGCCAGCGGGATCGCGAGGCTCTGAACGGCGAACGGGAGCGCGAGGATCCCCTGGCTCACGAGGATCAGCGCCCAGACGTTCGCCTCGCCGCCGAGGATCGGCCGCCAGAAGCCGGCGAGCGCGAACGCGAGGACGACCGGGGAGAGGAGGAGCGGGACGAACAGCGCGAGCCCGACCCACCCCGCGCGACCGGGGCGTCGGGCGACCGCGTGTCCGGCGGTGACGCCGAGGAGCAGCGTCACCGCGCTCGCGCCGACCGCGAAGAGGAGCGTGTTGCCGATCGCCGCGGGCAGCGACAGGCCGAGTCGGGCCGAGGTCGCGGCGGAGAAGAGACTGCCCCACGCGCCGCCCCAGCTCCCCCCGCCGGTCGGTCGCACGCTGCGGTACAACACGGCGAGGAGGAGCGCGGCCTCCGCGACGACGACCCCGGCAGTGACCGCCGCGAGGCCGACGCCGACGGGGCGACGCCAGGGGAGCGGCCGGGGCGGGCTCGCCCGGGCCCCCGGCCGGGCCCGGAGGCGGCCGAGCAGGAAGAGGTACGCGGCCGTCGCGGGGAGGAACAACAGCACCATCACGAGCGCGAGGACCCCGGCGGCGTTCGGCGCGAGCGCCGTCCCCTTGTCGAGGGCGTAGATCCGCACCTCGATCGTCGCGCACCGGGTCCCGCACAGCAGGAGCGGCGGGGCGAACGAGAGGGCGGAGAACAGGAACGTGAGGAGCCCGCCGGCCGCCGCGCCGACCCACGTCGGCCGGGCCCAAACGTCCCGATAGGCGCGGGCGGGACTGCCGCCGAGCGTCGCCACCGACTCCTCGAGGTCGCGGGAGGCGCCGGCGCACCCCGTCGCGGTGAAGAGGGCGACGATCGGGACGTTGAACAGGAGGTTCGCCCCGACGATCCCCGGGAGACCGCTCCCGAAGATCCCCAGCGACGGCACCACCCCCCGCACGAGACCGCCTACCGCGAACAGGTCCTCGAGACCGAGGACGACGACGAGGCTCGGGAGGAGGAACGGGAGGAGGAGCAGCGACCGGACGAGGCGACGGCCGGGCCAGGAGTACCGGCCGAGCGCCACCCCCGTCGGGTAGCCGATCGCGACGGCGAGGGCGGCGGAGAGCCCGCCCTGGACGAACGAGTTCTCGATCGCGAGGCGGTCGAGCGGGTTCTCGGCCACGGCGCGGATCCCGGCGACACCGCCCGACGCCGCCAGCGAAGAGGCGAAGAGGGCCGCCGCCGGGAGGAGCGCGAACAGCCCGACGAACGCGGCGACGGGCAGCAGGAAGAGGAGCTCGGAGCGACGGACGGTCATGGCGACGCCGGGGAGAGGATCTCCTGCCACTCCTGGGTCCAGAGCGGCATCTCGGCCGCCAGCTCGGCCGGCGGGATCGCGTCGTTGAGCGCGACGACCCCCGAGACGTTCGCCGCGGCGCCGAACACCTTCGGCAGCGGGACCGTGTCGTTCGCCGGGTACTCCCACTCGAGGGTCGGGAGGAGCCGCTGCACGGTCCCGCCGAGGAACCAGTTCTCGAACTCCTCGTCGAGCGTGAGGTGGCGACTCCCCCGCACGATCCCGATCCCGTAGATCGTCTTCCAGCCGTACTCGGTGCCGTTCCACCAGGAGAGCGTCGCGTTGTACGGTCGGTCGGGCGTCGCGTAGTACTGCGCGTACGCGGGATCGGTCGAGTAGCTCACTACCATCTGGCCGTGGTCGGGGGCGCTGTCGAACTCGTAGCCGAACGCCGTCCCCCAGTCCGGGGCCGGCGGCGGAAGGTACGGCTTGGCCTCGTTCCAGAACGTCGTCCAGTTCTCGTGGAGGACGCTCGCGTAGTACTCGACCTCCCACGCGAGGAACTCTTCGCCGGTGATGTCGAGGGTCGGGTCCTCCGTGACGAACTGCCGCGCCCAGCTCGCGTTCTCGGCGATCTCGGGGAGCGTCGCCTGGGCGACGGCCCCCCCGGTGGCGTTCAGGAACGACTGCGTGTAGTCGACCGACAGGTAGCCGTACTCGTACGGCACCGCGCCGTCGTCCGGCGACAGCTCCGCGGCGAGCGCGGACGGCACGTCGGCGAGCGCGGGCGGCGCGTACGGCACGAGCAGCCCCCGGGCCTCCGCCTGCGGCGTCGTGATCTCGTCCAGCCCGATGACGAGGTCCGCCCCGGGGGCGTTCGCCTGCGACTCGAGGGTGCCGACGAGCGTCCCCGACGGGCAGTCGACCTCGATCCGGACGTCGTGGGCGGTCGCGAACGCGCCGAAGACGGAGGAGAACGCTGGCGACCCGCAGTCCGTCCCGTTGAGGAGGCTCGGATAGGTGTAGATGACGAGGGTCGTCGGTCCGAACTCGGTCGCCACGTACTCCCCGAGCCCGACCCCCGCGACGGCGACGACCACGACGATCGCCGCGGCGAGGAAGATTCGGCGGGCCCGCCCCGGGCGCCGCAGGCGCGGCCCCCCCGATCCGTCGGCCACGCTACCCCCGCCGTCCGGCGGGGAGACCTATCCGATGCCGCATCGCGTTCCCTTCGCGGGCATTATCCCGTACAGGTTCGTGGGGTCGACGAGGCGCTCCTCGTCCTCTCAGCCGGCGACCAGCTCCCCCCGCCTTGGCCGTCCGAGGGCGCGCGCCGATTTGAGGTTTGGGCCCCCGGGGGCGGCGAGTTGCGGCAGGGTAGCACGGGGGACGCCGGGCCGCGCCCCGCGTGTCATATACTCGGGGCGACCTAGCGCCGGTCGTCCATGGCCGAGTCGATCGAGAAGCTGCGGTTCGGGACCGAGCTCGTGAAGCGCGGGTTCGCCCGGATGCAGCAGGGCGGCGTGATCATGGACGTCACGACCGCCGACCAGGCCGGGATCGCCGAGGAGGCCGGCGCGGTCGCCGTGATGGCGCTCGAGCGGGTCCCTGCCGACATCCGCGCGACCGGCGGGGTCGCCCGGATGGCCGACCCGGTGAAGGTCCGCGAGATCAAGGAGCGGGTCTCCGTGCCGGTGATGGCGAAGTGCCGGATCGGCCACACCGCCGAGGCGCGGATCCTCGAGGCGCTCTCCGTCGACATGATCGACGAGTCGGAGGTGCTGACCCCCGCCGACCCGTTCCACCACGTCGACAAGAAGGCGTTCCGCGTCCCGTTCGTCTGCGGGGCCCGGAACCTCGGCGAGGCGCTGCGGCGGATCGAGGAGGGGGCGGCGATGATCCGCACGAAAGGCGAGGCCGGGACCGGCAACGTCGTCGAGGCGGTCCGGCACATCCGCCAGATCAACCAGGAGGTCCAGGACGTGATCAAGCTCCCCCGGCGCGACCTCGGCGCCTGGGCGAAGAAGGAGCGGGTCTCCGAGGCGATCCTCGGGGAGGTTCGCACGCTCGGCCGGCTGCCGGTCGTGAACTTCGCGGCCGGCGGCATCGCGACGCCCGCGGACGCGGCGCTCTGCCGGCTCCTCGGCGTCGACGGGATCTTCGTCGGCAGCGGGATCTTCAAGTCGGAGCATCCGCTCAAGGTCGCCCGCGCGATCGTCGAGGCGTCGCTCCACTTTGACCAGCCCGAGGTGCTCGCCCGCGTCTCGAGCGGCCTCGGCGAACTGATGCGGGGGACCGAGATCGCGGGCCTCCCGACCGAGGCGCTGTTCCAGTCGCGCGAAGCGTCGCCGATCGGCGACGAGGCGGCGCGCCGCCACCCGACCCCGGCGTAACCGGCCCGACCGCTCGGCCGCTCGCCGTAATACCGCCCGCGCCCGTGGAGGAGGCGTGCGGATCGTCCAGGTCGCCCCGTTCTTCTACCCCCACGCGGGGGGCGTGGAGTCGCACGTCCGGACGCTCGCGGGGGAGCTCGCGCGCGAAGGCCACGAGGTGACGGTCGTCACCGCGCGGTACCGCCGCGAGCTCCCCGCGACCGAGGAGCGGGACGGCTACCGGATCGTCCGCAGCCCGTCGCTCGGGGTCCTGTTCAACACGCCGATCGACATCGCCGCCGGGCGGACGGTGCGGGGGATCCCCGCCGACGTCGCCCACCTCCACTACCCGCCCCCCCTCACGTCGTTCTTCGCGGCCCGGGCGCTCGACGGCGCCCGGGTGCCGATCTGCCTCACCTACCACTGCGACCTGTACCTGCCCGGGCTCAGCGGCCGGGCGATCTCGGGCCTGTACGAGCGGGCGTTCCTCCCCCCGACGCTCCGGCGCGCCCGCCGGATCGTCGTGCACACGGGGAGCTACGGCCGCACCTCGGTCGTCCTCCGGGGTCGGGAGCTCGACATCATCCCGTCGATTGTCGACCTCGGGCGGTTCCGGCCCGGCATCGACGCGAGCGGCCTGCGCGGCGACCTGCGGCTCGAGGGGAAGCGGGTCGTCGCGTTCACCGGGCGCCTCGTCCCGCACAAGGGGGTCGACGTGATCGTGCAGGCGCTGCGCGAGCTGCCGCCCGAGGTCGTGCTGCTCGTCATCGGCTCCGGCCCCCGGCTCCCCGAGCTCGTCCACCTCGCCGCCCGCGTCGGCGTCTCGGACCGGGTCCGCTTCTGCCCGTCGGTCGGCGACGACGACCTCCCCCGGTACCTCTCGCTGGCGGAGATGTTCGTCTTCCCGTCCCAGAACCGCCTCGAGGGGTTCGGCCTCGCCGCCGCGGAGGCGATGGCGATGGGGTTGCCGGTGATCGTCGCGGACGTCCCCGGGGTCCGGGAGATCATCGAGGACCGGCGGGAGGGGCTCCTCACCGAGCCGCTGATCGCCTCCGACGTCGCTCGGAAGATCCGCGAGCTCCTGGACGACCCCGGGCTGGCGCGCCGCATGGGGGCCGCGGCACGGCGGCGGGCCGAGGAGCGGTTCGAACTGACGATCGTCGCCGGCCGGCTCATCCGGCTGTACGAAGCCCTAGCCGCAGCTGGTTGATCTGCGTCGAGAGGCGCTCCGCTTCCGCGCCGGCGGCCGCCTTCCACCGTTCGTCGGAGGCGGCGTACAGCACCGAGCGCGAGGCGCTCACGAGGAGGGCCCGGCCGTGGCCGTCGACCCCTTCGCGCACCGTCGTGGCGAGGGAGCCGCCCTGCGCGCCGATCCCCGGAACGAGGATCGGGATCCCGTTGCCGAGCGTCGCGCGCGCGGTCCGGATCGCGTCGCCGAACGTCGCGCCGAGGACGACCCCGAAGTTGCCGTGGGCGTGCGCGAGCCGGCGCACCTCCCCCACGACGGCGAGCCAGAGCGGGCCCCGCGGGGTCGGGATCTCCTGGAAGTCGACCGACCCGGGGTTGGAGGAGTGAGCGACCACGAAGACGCCGTGGGCCGGGTCGTCGAAGAACGGGGCGACGGAGTCCCAGCCGATCCACGGGGTCACGGTGACCGCGTCGAAGCCGAAGACGCGGAACGCCCCGTCCCGCACCATCCGCACCGTGTTCGGGATGTCGTTCGCCTTCAGGTCGAGGATCCGCAGTCGCGTCGGTCCGATCTGCTGGCAGAGCGCCTGCAGCGCCGCGACGCCGGCGGGGCCGTACTGGAGGTACGCCCCGAGCTGCATCTTGTACGCCGCGGCGTGCGGGAACGTCGTCTGCACGATCCCGCCCAGGAATCGATCGAGCTGCGCCTTGGGGGGGAGCGCCCGGAACGGCTTCGGCATCAACGGAGGGTCGGGGTCGAGGCCGATGCAGAGCAGCGAGTCCCGGGCCTTGAGGATCCGGTCGACGCGCTGCCCGAACTTGAGCGACACCGTCGCTCATGGTCAGCCGGACCGGGTCAATACCCTTGCGCGAACTCGGACGCCGGATCTCCGTCCAACTTCCGTTCCGCGACCATCGTCCACCGCCCGCGCGCCGCCGTACGGTTTTATCGGCCGGACGGGTGCTCGGCCCGGCGGCCCCCATGGCGGACGAACCGGACGCGGCATCGGTGCCCGAGGTGCGCCTCCGGGACCTTCGCCCCGGCGGCGGGCCGGTCGAGGTCCTCGGCCGCGTCGTCTCGTTCTCCCGACGGGAGGTGACCCGCCGCTCCGACGGCGGCCGGCGGCCTCTCGTGTCGGGCCTGCTGAGCGATGGAACGGCGTCGGTCCGCTTCACCTGGTGGGACCCCCCCGCGGAGGGGATCGAGCGCGGCACGGTGCTGCGCGCCGTCGGCGCCGAAGTGGGGGAGTTCCGAGGGCGGCCCGAGCTGACGTTCAGCTGGAAGACGAAGATCGGTCCCGCGTCGCCGGCGGAGCTGCCGAAGGTCGACACGGAGGAGAGCCCGCGACGGCGAGTGGCCGAGCTCACGGCCGCCGACGAAGGGTTCCGGGTCGAGGTGCGCGTCGCGCGCATCGCGCCCCGCAGCGTGAGCGTCGGCGAGGAGCGCCGGATCGTCCACGAGGGGCTGGTGGCCGATGCGAGCGGGGCGATCGCGCTCTCCTCCTGGAGCGACTTCGGTCTCAAGGTCGGCGAGGCGGTCCGCATCGCCGGCGGGTACGTGCGCGTCTTCCGCGGCCGGCCGCAGCTGGTGCTCGACGAGCGGTCGACGGTCGTGCGGATCGAGCCGGGCGACCTTCCGGACCCGGCCCGGCTGCTCCGGGCCCCCCCGCGACCGATCGCGGACGTGGAGGACGAGGGGGGCGGCGCCTCGGTGGCGCTCGAAGGGATCGTCGTCGGCCTCATCCCTCCGAGCGGGCTCGTCTACCGCTGCCCGACGTGCCGCCGCGCGGTGACGAGCGGCCTGTGCCGGCTGCACGGCGCCGTCGACGGCGTCGCGGACCTCCGAGCGCGGATCGTTCTCGACGACGGGACGGGGAGCGCGACCGTCGCGGCCGACCGCGACGCGACCGAGCGGCTGTGGGGGGTGACGCTCGCCGAGGTGCTGCGACGCCTCAAGGAGCAGCCCGACCCGTCGCTGATCTCCGAGCAGATGCTCGAGGCGCTGTTCGGCCGACGGCTGAGGGTCCGTGGTCCGGCGACGCGCGACGACTTCGGGCTCACGATCGTGCCGGAGTCGATCGAGACGGTCGACATCGACCTCGACTCGACCGCGGAGGAGCTCGCCGTCCGTCTGGGGGGCACCGGCTGATGGCGCTCCGGGAGCTCGCCTGGCGGGTGACCGCGCGCGAGCTCGAGAGCTCGCTCGAGGAGGAGAAGGGCGAAGGAGAACGCCCGGTCGCCCACCTCTTGAGCCCGTTCGGCGCCCGCATGAACCGCGTGCTGCTCGCGGGCACCCTGACCCCGCCGGAGCCGGTCGGACGCGACGAGCCCGCGACGTTCTGGCGGGCGAGGTTCACCGACCCGACCGGCGCGATCGCGGTCACGGCGGGCAGCTTCCAACCGCGCGCGATGGCGCAGATGCGGTCCGTCTCGGCCGCGCGGCCGTCCGTGATCGTGGGCAAGGTGCACCGGTACGAGGGGCGGGACGCGATCGCCCACATCTCGGTCCGCGCCGAGTCGATCCGGGCCGTCGGCGAGACCGAGGAGCGCGCGGTCCTCGCGGAGATCGTGCGCCAGACGCTCGATCGCCTCGACCTCGTCGAACGGATCGAGAAGGAGCCGGGGGTCCCGGACGCGACCCTTCGCAGCGGGGGCGCTCCCGGTCCGTGGATCCGCGGCGCCCGGGACGCGGTCCGGCGGTACCCGACCGTCGACCGGGCCGCGTTCCGCCGCGCGCTCGTCGCCGCGCTGCGGCGGGTCGCGGGGGACAGCGGCCCTCAACCCCTCGCGGGCCCGTCTTCTCCGGCCGTCAAGGTCACGCGCGAGCCCGCGGCGCCTCCGCCCCTTTCCGCACCGACGCCCGGTGAACGGGCCGACGAGTCGATCTTCCTCGAGTTCGTCGACGAGCTCTCCGACCAGTCGGTCGACGGATACGCCGACCTCAAGGACGTGCTCGAACGGATCGCGCAGCGGGGCGTCCGGGGCGACCGCGCCGAAGCGGTCCTGAACCGGCTCGAGGAGGCCGGCGCGATCGAGGAGCCAATCGTCGGAAAGCTCCGCCGAGCGGACTAGGACCCGGTCGCGTGGCCGCGGTGACCGCTCGGTCCGGGAGTTGCCCAGTGGCGCCGGAAGCCGTCCGCTCCCGGAGATAGCTACTTCCGTGGGCGGGGCGTTAGGGGATCGAGAGCCGGACCATGCGCCGGGGGTATGTCGCGGTCGTGCTTTCGCTCGCTGTCATCGGGGTCGCCCTCGTTGCCGGCGAAGTGGTGCAGGGGTACGGGACGCCCGCCGTCCCCCCATGCTCGGGATCGACGAGCCTGCAGGTCGATCGTGTCGCGTATTGGGGCTGCACGGCCGAGGTGAACTTTGCCCCAGCGGGTCTGGGGTCTAACACGAGCCGCGACGTGACCCACACCCTCGTGAACTTCCATCATGTTTCGTTCGATGCCTATGGTTACTTCACAATGGAGTGCCCCGTTCTGAGTGTCAGCGGAATGGAAGCGAACGGATCCAACTTTTCTTTGTTGATCTACATGGCGCCGACCAACTGTCGATCCGGCAACGAGACGGTCCTGACCTCAGACTCCAGCGCCGGCGCCATTTGGACGGGGCAGGACGCCAACGTCACCCTGCTCGTACGAGAAGGCTAATCCGGTCCGAAGAAGCAGGGCAGGAACCGGGTGCGGCGCGGTCGGACGCACGACCCCACCGAACTGTCGCAACACCCCGGCGCAGCGGTGGGGGTCCGGCCCTCGGCCCGCGCCGTACAACGAGGGGACCGGAGCGGACGTTCGATGCGGGGTTCGGTCGTGCAGTTCGTCCGTGGCGTGCCAAGACGCGAGCGTCGGTCGGAGGGAGGACGGACCGCCGGCCCTCGACCACGAGCCCGTACGCTGGCCGTTTCGTAGCGTATATATACGCCCCGCGCTCGGGAGGCGGGGGAATGAGGACCACCTGTCTCTCCGATCGGATGACGAGAACAGCGACCAGCTGACCCCCATTCTCAATCGTAGGTAGCGTGCGATGGCCGGCCGGACCCCTTCGACGTGGTTCCTCACCTTCTGCGTCCTCGCGATCCTGATCGTGGCGGGGTCGGTCGGCGGGTACCTCTATCTTCAGAACCACCGCGCGCCGGCGGCGGCGTACCGGACGGTCGTGATCGGCGACAACGTCACGGTGAACTACATCGGCGAGTTCGGCAGCGGGGCCGAAACCGGCAAGGTCTTCGACACGTCGATCCTCGCGGACGCCCGGAACAACATCTCCTGGCCGAAGGCGCTCGAGTACTCGTTCCGGACGAACCTCAGCCAGTACACCCCGCTCGGGGTCCACGTCGCGCCGCACACGCCGGCCAGCGGCTACATGCTGCACAACGTGACGTTCGGCGGGGTCGTGACCGGCTTCTGGCGGGGCCTCCTGGGGCTGCCGGGGAACGTGACGCGGACGATCACCATCCCGCCAGACCTCGGTTACGGACCGACGAACACGAGTTGCCTCGTCACCGCGCCGCTTGTCTCCCACGTGCCGGTCACGGAGTCGATCCCGGAGGCCGACTTCATCACGGACTACCCGAACGTGACGATGGTGCCGGGGACGGAGTTCGTGGACCCGACGTACCACTGGACCGACCTCATCTATAGTTCGAACGCGACGACCGTGACGGTCGAGAACCTCGCTCCGGCCGGCTTCGTGTCGACCGGCGGCCCGTGGTCGGTGACCGTCACGAGCAACTCGGACGGGGTGCTCACCCTCACGAACGACATCGCCCCGTCGCAGGCGGGTCTGCTGCTCGGCCACTCGAAGTCGTCCGTTTGTTCGTCGAACAAGTACATCGTCTCGGCGGTCGATCCGTCGGCCGGAACGTACACCGAGGACTTCAACAACGAGGTCGTCGGCCAGACGCTCGTCTTCATCGTCACCGTCGTCGACATCTATCCGTAGGACGGCCGGGCCCGTCGACCGGGAACTCTCCCGGGGGCCGCGGGTCGATTTGTTATGAAATCGTAATATATGGAGCCGAACTAATCACGCCGTGCCCCGTTCCGCAACCGTGCTCCTGCCCCGCGCGGCGTCGCCCGCCGCCGTCGATCCCCCGTGGCTGGCCTTCCGGGAGGCGTACTTCCTGCTGCGGGAACGCTGGACGGACGAGCTCGGGCGGTTCGGGCTGTCGTACTCCGACTACGTCGTGCTCGACCGGCTCGCCCAGGCCCCGACGCGCGCGTCCGACGTCGGGCGCTCGATCGGCATCACCGCGGCCGGCGCGACCGACCTCATCGACCGGCTCGCGGGCCGCCGCCTCGTCCGGCGCGTCGCCGACCCGGACGACCGGCGTGCGATCCGCGTTCAGTTGACACCGGTGGGCCGCCGCCTGCGGGACGACGCCCTGTCCGCGAAGCGGGCGCTCATCGGCGACCTGGACGCCGCGATGACCGGGGAGGAGCAGCGCGCCCTCGCCCGGGGCCTCGCGGCGCTCACCCGCGCGCTGCGGGGCCCGGCGCGCCGGGCGGCTCGGACGGGGTGAGCATGGAGTACAAGTGGACCGTCCTGTCGAACACGACCCTCGGCGCGCTGCTCGCGTCGATCGACGGGACGATCGTCCTGATCTCGCTCCCGGTGATCTTCAAGGGGCTCGGGGTCGACCCGTTCCTCCCGGGGAGCTTCCCGATCCTCATCTGGCTCCTGCTCGGCTACGGGGTCGTCACCGCCACCCTCCTCGTCACCGTCGGGCGCCTTTCGGACATCTGGGGCCGGGCCCGCATGTACAACCTCGGCTTCGCGGTCTTCTCGACCGGGTCGATCCTCTTGTTCATCGAGCCGTGGACGGGCGCGACCGGCGCCTGGACGCTCGTCGGCTTCCGCCTCATCCAGGCGGTCGGCGCGGCGTTCCTGTTCGCAAACTCGGCCGCCCTGCTGACCGACGCCTTCCCTCCGACCGAGCGGGGGAAGGCGATGGGGATCAACCAGATCGCCTTCATCGGCGGCTCGATGATCGGACTGATCGTCGGCGGGATCCTGGCGGGGATCCCCGACCTGCACATCGGGCCGTGGATCCTCCCCACGTGGCGTCTCATCTTCCTCGTCAGCGTCCCGGTCGGCGTCGCCGGCACGGTCTGGGCGTACGCCCGACTGCGCGAGATCTCCGTGCGCCGGGCGAACCAGCGGATCGACTACGTCGGGAACGCGACGTTCGCCGCCGGGCTCACGCTCGTGCTCGTCGCCGTGACGTACGGGCTGCTCCCGTACGCGGGCCACAGCATGGGCTGGAGCGACCCGTGGGTCGCGGCGGGGCTTCTCGGCGGGGTCGCGCTGCTCGGGCTGTTCCTCTACATCGAGACGAAGGTCCGGGACCCGATGTTCCATCTCGGGTTCTTTAGGAACCGGTCGTTCGCCGCCGGGAACTCGGCGGCGTTCCTCGGCTCGATCGCCCGCGGGGGGATGATGCTGCTCCTCGTGATCTGGTTCCAGGGGATCTGGCTGCCGCTGCACGGCTACTCGTTCAACGTCATCCCGCTGTGGGCCGGGATCTTCATGATGCCGATGATCGCGGGGTTCCTGACCGCCGGTCCGCTCAGCGGGTGGATCTCGGACCGTCGGGGCCCGCGCACGATCGCCACCGTCGGGATGGCGCTCGGGTCGGCGACGTTCTTCGCGCTCGCGTTCCTTCCGATCGACTTCCAGTACTGGGAGATGGGGACGCTGCTGTTCGTCCAGGGGTGCGGTATGGGGATGTTCGCCGCCCCGAACGCGGCCGCGGTGATGAACGCGATCCCGGCGGAGAACCGCGGGGCGGCGTCCGGGATGCTCGCCACGCTCCAGAACGCCGGACAGCAGGTCTCGATGGCGATCTTCTTCACGATCGTCATCGTCGGGCTCTCGAGCGGGCTCGGGAGCTCGGTGAGCCACTCGCTCGCGGCGGACTCGGTCGGCCCGCCCGACCAGGGGATCCTGACGTCGATCGTCGCCTCGAACCCGACCGGAGCGCTGTTCGGCGCGTTCCTCGGCGAGAACCCGATGGGGATCCTCCTCGCGAGCGCCCAGTCGGCCCCCGGGTGGACCGCGCTCCCCGGGTCGACGCAGGCGAGCCTGCTCGCCCCGACGTTCTTCGCCCAGGCGATCGAGGCGGCGTTCCACTCCGCCCTCTCCGAGGCGTTCCTCTTCGCCGGCTGCGTGACCGCGGTCAGCGCCACCATCTCGGCGTTCCGCGGCGAGCGGTTCGTCTACGGCGAGACCCGGCCGGACGCGCGGGCCTCGCTCCCGTCCGCGGCCGCTCCGGCGGTCGCAGCGCCGGCCCCCGAGTCGGGGAACGTCGGAGCGATGGGCGCCCGGTCGAGGCCGTGACCTCGGGCCGATCCACGGCGCGGCGGATGCCTACCCGCCGAGGTTGACCTTGCCGCGCTTCATCAGCTCCTCGAAGCGGCGGTCGGCCGCCGAGGCGACCGGGTCGCCCCGGGACGGGGCCCGTTCGCGCGGCGGTGCGAAGTTCTTCATCCGCTCGCGGTAGGCGTCGCGGTGCGCCTTCAGGCGGCCGAACACCTCGCGGCCCTCGAGCTCCAGCGCGGCGATCTCCTTGCTGACGGCGTCGACCTGGGCGACCAGTTCCGCCCGGGTTCGCCCCTTCGCTCGCATCTCGGCGAGCATCCCCCCGGCGGCCTCGAGCCGCGCCCGGATCTCGAGCATCAGCCGGTCCCGCTCGGCACTCGACCGGTCCATCTCCGCGACGATCAGTTCGACCGCGCTCCGCGCCTCGGCGATCGCCGTCTCCGCGGCCTTGCGCGCCTCGGCGTGGGCGGCGGTCCGCGCAGCGTGCGCCTCCGCGTCGGCGAGCGCCTTCGTCCGTTCCCGCAGCCGCTCCACGAGGGCCTTCTCCTCCTCGGCCGGGACGGCGTTCGTCTGATGGCGGAGCTCGAGCTCCGCGATCTCCTTGCGGATCTGCTCGGGGGACGGGGGGTCGGCCGCGCCGACCTTGAGCAGGAGCTCCCGCCGCTCGATCACCTTCGTCTCGACCTGGTGGCGGGCCTTCTCCCGGAGCGTGCGCAGCTCCGCGAGCCGCTTGCCGAGCTTCGCGTGCTCGTCGTAGAGGCGTTCGACCTCGGCTTGCGGCGCCTGGCGCCGGTCGTAGAGCGACTTCTGTTCGGAGGAGAGGCGTCGGACCTCCCCGATCAGCTCGTGCCGTCGCTCGAGCAGGGTGCGGTGCTGCGACTCCAGTCGGCGCAAGAGGTCCTCGTCGGCCCGCTCCTCGCGGTCGGAGGCGTAGGAGGGGTTCGACCTCGCCGGCACGGCCCCGGCAGGCCGCTCACCTCTCAAAAGTCCTTCGAATTCGGCCCGAGCCCCCCGGGCCCCCGCTCGGCCGCGCCGCTTCGGGAGGCCCTCACCGCGTCGCGGCCCGTCTGCGGCGCCGTCGCGGGGGCGTCGGTCGGGGGGCGGTCGGCCGAAGGAAATGCTGGGCGGCGAACAGCGCCGCCGGCACCGCGGCGTCGATGTTGACGACCGCGAGCGGAGCGCACGACTGGAGCATGGCGGTGAGCGCCGCCTCGCCGCGCCCTCCGCGCCCGTAGCCGACCGACGTCGGGATCCCGACGACGGGCGCCCGGACCAGGCCGGCGACGACCGTCGGCAGCGCTCCTTCGCGGCCGGCGAAGACGAGGTAGAGCTCGGGTCGGCGACGTTCGAGGACGGCGACCGCCCGCAGGAGTCGGTGCAGGCCCGCGACCCCGACGTCGTGAGCCTCCACGACGTCGATGCCGAGCTCGCGCAGCACTGCGGAGGCCTCGTCGGCGAGGGGGACGTCGCTCGTCCCGGCGGTCACGATCGCCACCGCGCCGGTCCGATACCGCGCGCCGAGGTCGCCGGGCAGTCGGAGCAGCCGGCCGCCCGCCAGCGCGCGGAGCCGAAGACTACGGAGCGCGGGCGTCGCGAGCCGCCGGCGCTGCAGCGGCGTCGGCCGGGAGACGAGCGCCCCGACGCCCCGGGCGCGGAGGGCCCGCAGGATCCCCGCCAGGTGCTCCGCGGACTTCCCTTCGGCGAGCACCACCTCGGGGACGCCGACGCGGTGCGGCCGGCCGCGGTCGAGCCGGGCGTAGCGCCCGACGCGCTGTTCCCGCGCCCCGGGACCGACCGAAGGACGGCGTCGAGCGCGGTTCACGCCCCTCGCGACCCAAGCCGTGATATAGCGGGTCCCGGTGGTGCGCCCGTCCCGCGCGCATGCCCGATTTCTCACTCACTCCGGAGCAGGAGAGCCTGCGCGACATGGCCCGGAAGTTCGCGCGCACCGAGATGGCCCCGCACGCCGCCGAGTGCGACCGGGCCGGACGTTTCCCCGAGGAGATCTACCGCAAGGCCCACGGCCTCGGCCTGATGAACCTCAACGTCCCCGCCGAGCTCGGGGGGAGCGGCCTCTCGGTCCTCGAGCAGTGCCTGATCGTCGAGGAGCTCGCCTACGCGTGCGGGGGGATGACGACCTCCATCATCGCGAACTGCCTCGCCCTCGAGCCGATCCTGCTCGGCGCGACGGAGGAGCAGAAGCAGCGCGTGCTCGCTCCGTTCTGCGCCGACTACCACCTCGCGTCGTTCTGCCTGACCGAACCGTCCGGCGGGAGCGACGCGGGCGGGCTGCGGACCCGCGCCCGTCGCGACGGCGACAGCTACGTCCTCGACGGGGAGAAGTGCTTCATCACGAACGCGCCCCATGCGTCGCTCTACACGGTCTTCGCGACGATCGACCCCGCCCTTCGCCACCGGGGGATCACCGCGTTCTTCGTGCCGCGGACCGCCGAGGGGCTCACGCCCGGCAAGGACGAGGAGAAGATGGGCCACCGCGCGTCGTCGACCAGCACGGTCCGGTTCGAGCGCGTGCGCGTCCCGGCGGCCGACCGGCTCGGCGCGGACGGCGAAGGGTTCTCCCTCGCGATGCGGACGCTCGACATGACGCGCACGCCGATCGGGGCGCTCGCCACCGGGATCGCGCAGGCGGCGCTCGACCACGCCGCGACGTACTCGCTCAAGCGCGAGACGTTCGGCAAGCCGATCGCCGAGCACCAGGCGATCCAGATGAAACTCGCGAACATGGCCCAGGCGGTGCGCGCCGCGCGCCTGTTGACCTGGCAGGCGGCGTGGACGATCGACCGGGGCGCGAAGGGGACGCTCGAGTCGTCGATCGCCAAGTGCTTCGCTTCGGACGCGGCGCTCCACGTCGCCGACGAGGCGATCCAGACGTTCGGCGGGTACGGCTACATGCGGGAATACCCCGTGGAGAAGCTCCTGCGGGACGCGAAGCTCACGCAGATCTACGAAGGCGCGAACGAGATCCAG
>Ga0335072_10000317_pt1 | contig 102462 bp, 92 predicted proteins | sample Lox_Sample_21_FD_206725 | JGI IMG/M metagenome (GOLD analysis project Ga0335072, IMG submission 206725) | Soil microbial communities from Loxahatchee National Wildlife Refuge, Florida, United States - Lox_Sample_2.1 | ecosystem: Environmental > Terrestrial > Soil > Wetlands | place: USA...
GGAGGCAAATGAATATGAAAGATATGACTTGGAGGACTAGAGTTCCGACAATGATGCCAGCTTTGCTTTGGTATATTTGGTAACCCATGCCGAGGATTCTGGGGCTTACGGACACTGTGAGGTGAGTAAAATGCGGTATCTCAATGTGCAGTAGAGGCGATGTTCGACTGGGCCTACGTTTGAGGTAAATTACTGAAAACAGATGTCGATTCAACTTGCGTCTTGCCGACCATCATATAGCAGCCTACAGAACCAAAAGTCCTTGGATGCCAGTTGGTACGCAAGCCTGAACGCACAGGAATGATCACGGCAGCTCAAGTTCACAGTACTCGGCCACTGCTTGATGGTCGGCTGCATAGTCAGGCTTTGTCATCACAACTGCTGCCGTGGCTAGGTACGTTTTATGCCTCTGTTAAGTCCATCTCGTTCTCTGCGTCATCGTCGACTAAACGTCATCCTTATCCGAGCCTTAAGAGAATAAATCTTCTGACGGAACCAGGCGCATACTAATTTAGGCCTTTGTGTAGAACGTGGATGAGAACAAGGTGGAAGTCGGTCGGATCTCGAGGAGAACACGGCCGTTGACGCAAGCGGCGCCTGGCCTCAAAGAGCAACGAAAGAGGTACGGTACGCTACAGTAAGCCACACCACTGTTCTTCAGCCAACCTTTCAGCATCTCCACCTTCTCAGAGGAAGAAGTAAAACGCAAATCGCAGCTGAAATTTCATGCTCGGAAGACCTTAATCAGACTTTCTGATCCCAGTCATCTTAATTGACATCATCTTCAGCTCTTGAGAAGGGTGTCTCGAAGTTCCTGATGAATTGTTAGAAGAGGTTCGCATCCAATCGAGGCCAACCAAAGTGTGTTGTGAATCTTATATTTATGAGAAAAATACGCGCTGATAACTCATAAGCTACATATTTCCAAATTTGGTACAATGGCTGATGAAAATGCGGAACTAGACATCGTCATTATCGGAGCAGGCTGTATTGGGGCTTCATGTGCGCTTCGATTGATAGCAGAGTTTCCTCACAAACGAATCGCTTTAGTCGACCGCGATTCCGACGAAAGCACAGCATCGAAAGACTTCAACAAAATTGTTCGGCCCACGTATCCGGTTCAGGAATACCGTGAGCTTGCTGAACAAGCCAGTATAACACTGGAGACCAAAGAACCTTATCGCAAGTACTATCACAAAAGCGGCTGGGTACAAGTCATCAGTCCAAACAGCTATAGGAGCGAGAAGATGTGTAAAGATGACTCTAAGATATCAACTGACTATCTACGTCAACTTGTGGGATCTCAGCAGGACCCGCAGCTCGGCCCGAATGAGACTTTGTGGTTGAATAAGGACGTTGCATATGTGGATTCAGACTTTATGCTGGAAGCTGTAGCGCAAGAGGCAGCTGAGCGCGGTGTTCGACGAGAGAGAAAGACTGCAGTGAAGCTCATCATTGACAATGGGGTCTGTCAAGGAGCCCAGCTTGAAGATGGCTCTCGTGTGACGGCTAAGACAACGATTGTGACAGCGGGTCCTTGGACTCCTGGACTACTCAAGAACTCTGGAGTACCGTTTCCTGAAAATTTATTTACTACTTTGGCTGTCCTAGTAGCCATATTACGACTCACAGACGAAGAATTTGAGCCATTGAGAAATATGCCCATACTGGTCACTGAAAATGGTATTCATTCAATCACACATTTGACTTAAGCTGACGTTTCAATCACAGGAGAAGTAATGTTTTCAGAGAAACGCAAAGCTCTCAAAATGACTACGACGGACACTTTCCGGGCCGACCCCGAGATGCTCCGAGATTTTAAGGCCTATACCATCAAGTCAAATAAGGCTGTGCTTAAGAAAATGCTGCCACAATTCTCCGAAGAACGATTGGAGCCTTGGCTCTGTCCGTTCGTATACCCAATGTGCTAGGAATAGCCACATTTGACAATGAAAACAGGGATCTCATAACACCGACTCAAGATCCAGTCATCGATAAAGCGCTTCGCACAGAGAACCTCTTCATTGGCGCCGCAGGTTCTTACCATTCGTTCAAGTTCATTTCAGAATGGGGCAGACTGATGGATCAACGCATTCGTGGTGCGGTTGATCCAGACACTCTAGATGGGCGACTTCTTGAGAGAATGAATTGGAACGGACCTAAAGACAAAACACGGGTACATCCAAGTATAATTCCAAAGTAGAATTGTTGTTGCGGTTGCTATGAATGGGAAGGCGTATACGGTAGTGTTGGTGACATGATCTATCGTATCCAACGCTCGTCGGCGCAGACAACTACGTTGCAACGAAGATGAAGGTTCTCGCGAATCTGCTATCATTTCCAGCGCCATTACCTTGTACATCTTCGTTTCTATTCAGTGTGCAAAAGCGGAAATGCAACCCAAAAGCGAGTATTAGTTCAAATGACATGTCTCGGATTGACTCGAGTGCTATTTACCGTCTATTTCCCTTATCCTTAGTTGTCGAAAGATACATGTACTCCCCCCTCTCCTCTGTGGATATAGAGTTGCAGATCCTGTCTCTCCGCTCGTTATTCATAGCGTAGAAGAGCTTTGCGCTAATGAAGAGTACGAAGTTGTACGCGCAGATGCCGAGCAACACCTTGTTGCTGCGGTGGTAGTTCTACCGTACATAAAATGCAGCGCCACCAGAAAGTTTATCACAAGGTTGAGGAACGACAGGCTGCGATACATGTAACCTATGGGGCACGTGAAGGGTCACTACAGAAGCTCGTATTGTCTTGAACATCAATTAGAATGATTGGTGGCCTCATTTATCATGAAGTGCGGGGTTCCTGGCTACGAAGATATAAACTCTTACTCTGGTCCAGTACGAACTGGGTAAACTGCAATTCGATACTCCTGGCGAGTCTGATACACACGATTACACTGCAATATGTCGGGATTCGCTGACGCCGAAGACGATATATTAGACGTCAGGCTGCTCCGTATGAAGCTCACGGACGATGAGAAACATGATATCGCAGAATCTAGTGCTTCCCAAGACTTCACAACGAGCGGACTGTCAGCACAAGCCACGTTCGAAGCAGCTCTCTCAGGCCAAATTAAGGGTCCCGGAAGAGGGTACATGTTCCAGGATGGCAAGACCTTGGTTGTAAAGGCAACAACTCTCATCAACGAAAAGGATATCCCAGTCTGTCAGATCTGCCACCACTTAAATCCAGATTTTGTGGAATCCAATGATATACTCCATGCATCTTGGGCGAGGAGAGAGTTTAAAAACTCCAGCAATATTCGATCTTGCTCTTTCGATATCTCCAACACCAAATACTTAGTGGACAGTGCGAAACTGGGATGTCGATATTGCGACTTGCTTTGCACAGCTCTTACCACGATATATCCTAACTGGGAGTCAAAAGAATCATTCATCGACGTTTACCTTGCCTGGGATTTGCCAATCGTTTTCAAATTTCAACACGGGACACGCCATAAGCACATGGCATCTGACGATGTCAACCGGTTATTGTTCAACGCACCTGGTTTAGAGCCTGCGTTCGATGCTTCTCAATCACATTTTGTATCCGATTTCATTGAATCAGTCTCTGATGATCAGTTTCTGGAAATCTATAAGCCGCAAGGTTCGCCTATTGGACAATCTGGATGTTTCCCAAGTCTCTGTCACCTTGGTTTTGCTCCCGAACGTTTCGAGAATCTCGACGCCGAGCACAGTTATAAGGAAATGAAAAGAGTAATCGAAAAATGCAGGTCCGGGACTGGCGAGCATGGTACATGTCTGGGCCCAAGTCCTATGCTCCCTCGAAGATTCCTTGGGGATTATGGGTCCTATGATTCTGGTCGGGTACCGCGAAGACTTCTTTACCTTGGAACTCAGACAAACCCCATCGTCAAGATAGTTCCGAGGAATGATCAAGTTGTCTTGTACAATGCACTTAGTTATCGATGGGGAAATCAAGAATTTCTAAAGACGAAGAAGTCAAATTTGAAGCAATTTCAGGACCAGATACTTTGGAAAGACCTCCCTCCTCTTTTTCAAGATGCAATAACCATTAGCCGCAATCTTGAGATTTCCTATCTTTGGATAGATGCCTTATGTATTATACAGGACGACAAAGAGGATTGGAAGGAGCAGGCACCACAGATGGGCTCGATATATTACAATTCGTACGCAACTATTGCTTGTGCATCTGCTGCATCACCATCAGAACGTATCCTTGGGCCTCGATCTTCGTTATGGCAGTCAAAATCGTTTGAGATCAAAGATGAAGAGAATCGAAATATTGAACTTCGAGTACGCCAACGATCTATCTCACCCGAGACTGGGAAGAGGGATCAAAATCCCGATTACTTAGCAACTAGAGCTTGGATTTGGCAAGAACGTTTGCTCTCAAGGAGGAGTCTTGTGTTCACGAAGTCCGCAATGAGATTTGAGTGTCATGTTGCTTCTGTTTGGGAAGATCAATTGTATGCTGCATATTCTTTTTCTTCTCGTCTTGACAAGGACCCTCGTACCTATTGGAACTCCTTAATTGAGGATTTCACTGAACGAGAAATTACCGTTTCAACTGATCGACTACCTGCAATTCAGGCCGTAATGAACAAGCTCATGGGGAAACATAGGCTAACACCTATATGTGGTTTGTGGCTTGAGACGATAACTACAAATCTGCACTGGATACCTAAAAACGGTCTTCACAGTCTAAAACCACACGCATCCTACGTGGCTCCAACATGGAGTTGGGCTAGCATGGAGGGAGCAATCGAATGGTCAATTGGATTAGCAGATGGGTTGCCAGAAGAGGATAAACAATGGGACTTGAAGCTTGTGGATATAGAATATCCAAGCTTCGACCAAGCTGTAAACAGTCATCCAATACGAGATACGCTTTGGCTTGAGGGGCGATTTGTGAGAGGTACCGTTGTCAGAGAAAAAGGGAGACACGCTGTGGTTTTCCATGATACCTCTTCTTACCACGACTTTATCCCAGACGTTGAACTTGTACCCGTAGACCCCGTTCCTCGTATGGCGGGCTACCACTTCTCAACTCGAAGGAGAAGATTCGGTGAGGTGGCTAATGATGGAGATTGGAAAGGCCAATGTGGATGCTTGTTACTTGTAAGAATGGGGCAAAGTGGTACTTCCCTTGTTGTTGCTCCCTCGAAAGAAGATCCAAGATATTGTGAGAGGCTCGGTGTTCTGCTTCATCATCCAATAGTGGAGTTTTTGCGTCTGCCTAGGAGGGTGATACAAGTTCATTAGGTATGTTGTAGCCGAACAGAATGAACTCCTTTAATGATAGAAGGCATATATTAGCTGAATCCAATATTCGCCTCCCAACAGCACGAAGCATTCCACCACGTTGCTAATGATTTCTCTCAAGAAGGCAATTGATATCAAGCTGTCTTTACTGCGTAGATAAGTTATTCATTTACCCAATTATGGCCGCATTGAGGTCCCAGCCGCCTCCTACTCGGGATCCCAGAGCCTGGAGAAGTGAACCTACAACACCATGGGATCCCGGGGTGCAAATGCGGCCATTTCTAGGAACAAAATTCCCCGAAAACGGCGGAAAAGGCATCTGGACATAGAGTTACTGGGAATTTAAAGATATTTCGATCAAATTCGAGAATCCAAAGTCCATTTACTATCAAATACCGAGACATCATGTGACGTGTACCATTCTAGTAATCTGATGATATACCACGCGATAAATGTCGCCGAAATGATAACTGTACAGCAGTCGATTAACCGTGCGTCATAGTTCACAGAAGTAACGCCCCCCGTAAATGGTCGAAAGATCTATCAAAGATCGATGGAACATCTTCCTGTGAAGGGGAGGTCGAAGTTGGATGTCGTGATTTCTTGGCGAAATTGCGAGGCTGGACAGAGCTTTAGAGAACTACAGTGTAACTCAACTCCACACAAACCCAACGGCAAGCTCGCGGAAATCCCATCGAGCCGGATCAGGTCCCAAGAGGATTCCAAGAGATGAAAGTCCTTTCCGAGGACAAAACAGGCAAATCTTTGATCAAAAATTCTAGGTTGAATCCATTAGGAAGGTTCTTGGATCTATGGCGTCATATACGACCATTTCAGCCTTGTCCGCGGGAGGTTGTTCTGTTGAATTGATCTCGAATTGAACTGGGATCCGTGTTGCTGACAATTTGAAGAATGGTGGATCTAGTCTTCCGAAAATGTTTTCGCCGTTTATGTTAAGTAATTGGTAATTGAGTTAGTTTTCGTATCAAGTGGTTTACCATCAGAAGACCAACATGACCCACCCATTGGGATCAAAACAACACCATGTGTGAAGTGGAGGCAGGGATTATTACCGTACCTCATGCCGGTTTCGCTTTCATCTCCATTCCTTTATTTGTGGCGTGTACGACAGAAGCAGGATTTGTTTCTTGATCGAATACCGACTGATAGTACCGAAAAGAAATAATCACTCGAAAAGAACATCCAACATGGCACCAGGACTTGTTGAAACTCTTCCCACAGCAGATAACCCCGCATTTAGGGAGCCCAAGTTCTCAACTGGACAATACAAAGAAGCGTTCGCGAGCGGTCCTGCAGTATTCAATCCTGAGTTAGAGGAAAAAGGCAACGAGAAATTTGCCGCTGCCAAATATCCCAATTATCTACCAATTTGGGATGCGGAGAAGAGTAGGTTTGCTGATATACATCAGTCCATTTCGGCGTGACTTACACAGAGCAGAATATCCGCCTCTTCAGCCGTACACTCATACCGAGCATGGAAAAGATGCCGATCCGAGCTTTCCAAACCTTCTGAAGGACGCTAAAGTCACTGACTTGACTGCCAACATTGGAGCAGAAGTACATGGCGTACAGCTGAGCAAGCTGACAAAAGAGGGAAAGGATGAGTTAGCTCTGTTCGTTGCTCAAAGGAAGGTGGTAGCTTTTCGTGAGCAAGACTTTGCAGACCTCCCAATCCAGGAAGCTTTGGACTTTGGTCGTTACTTTGGAAGGCACCACATCCATCCAACCAGTGGAGCTCCGAAAGGATACCCAGAAGTCCACCTTGTTCACCGTGGAGCTGATGACAAAACCGGCAGCCAGTTCCTCGAGGAGCGCACGAATTCGGTGACTTGGCACTCGGACGTGACGTATGAAGAGCAGCCTCCTGGAACGACCTTCCTTTACATTCTTGATGGACCAGCAGCCGGTGGTGACACACTTTTCTGTAACCAAGCGGCTGCGTATGAACGTCTGTCGAAGGAATTCCAGAAGCGCCTGCATGGGCTCAAGGCCGTCCATTCGGCCCGTGAGCAAGCACAGAACAGCCTCAACAGGGACTCTATTGTACGCCGTGAACCGGTAGAGAACATTCATCCAGTAGTCCGTACGCATCCTGCGACTGGTGAGAAGGCAATCTTCGTCAATCCTCAGTTTACACGCCGTATTGTGGGCTATAAGCGCGAGGAGAGCGATTATCTACTAAACTTCTTGTATGACCACATTGCGAAGGGTCAGGACTTCCAGGTGCGAGTGAAGTGGGCTCCAGGTACGGTTGTGGTATGGGACAATAGAGTTACATGTCATTCGGCATTGTTTGATTGGGCGGATGGACAGAGGAGGCACCTTGCTCGCATTACACCGCAAGCTGAGAGGCCAACTGAGACGCCGTTTGAGGAGAGCAATGAAGCGAAGCATTAAGAAATGACTTAAGAAGACGAACAACAAGAAAGATGATACAGATTGATAGCTTTGTGAAATATATTCATTCCCAAGCGACAGAAGAAGCGGTATTGAGAGTAGAGTTGAACTATCAAACAAGAATGTTGTCGAAAGAATGGAGTGTAAGGCATGTTGAAGCTTCTCGACCACCGAATTTGGTGACTCCTGCTACATTTAATGAGTGGAAGTCGCTCCAAGTCGGATGTGCTGAGGATTGACGGCGCGTAAAAATCGAATGACGAACGAGGTGAAACGTTGAGGCACCGGTCGCTTCATCACATCATGACACCACGCTTGTGACGATGCAGTCCGCCTTTCAGCGCTTGCATTCGTCCATTGATCTTGGAAACTACTCGTTCGCTACTTCACCGCCTGCTTATCTTACATAGTAGCCTCTGCGTCCTCACGGCTTGCTCGTTAGCTGAGCTTCTAGCTACCCTACCGCCACTTTGTGCGGCTATTCTCCCCCACCTCGTACCTATCGTACAATCCAGCTGCATTCCAGGTACACCAACAATGTCGGAACTGCAGAGCTGGGAAGAAGACCCGGCGCTGTATTTGTTTACTAGCCTTACTGCTGGCTCATCGCATATTGTCACCGCTACCTCGCGTATCGAGACTATCCTCAAGAACGCTCGTATACCGTTCTCGTACATTGACACAGCTACGAACGAATCGGCGCGAAAGCTGTATGGCAGAAGAGGACGAAACAAGAAGCTTCCACTACTGGTCAAAGAGGGGTTTGTGATTGCTGTATGTCGTCTAGTTCCCTGAGAATGAAGTATGTGTGCTGACTGCTTGCTTCATAGGATCTTACGCAAGTGGAAGAGTGGAATGAGTTTGGCGAGCTACATCAGAACATTGGTGAAGTTCCGACAACTTCAACTTCAGTGACTTCGACACCTGCAAAGCCAGGCTTTGGTTCTCCGGCTGGCTCAGCGGCAGGTACACCTTCCAAACTCGGTATCGGAACACCTCAGAGCAATGCCTCCTCTCCGGCAGTAGAACGCGAAACGGCGGAAAGGCAGAAAGAGACAGCGAGCATAGGCAGCATCCGAAACAATCCATTTATGAAGCAGCTCGCCACCGACGCTGCCAGCAAAGCGAAAACACGTACATTCGGTGGGCCCAAACCTACGCCCAAAGAACCTCTACAAGACACCACGAACACAGCTTCTCAGCCTGCAGCTCCCGTTACGAGTCAACCAGCTGCCATACCAGCCTCTCCAGTGGCATCTCCAAGTGCGGAAATTGCGTCCGCAGCGATAACGTCACCATCGTCGCCACGATCGCCCTCCCGGCACTCGTCCCACTCCTCCCGGCACTCATCGTTCGTGCCCGAGCACCCCTCGCCGGCAGTGACCCAACACCGCGGCTCAGAAGTCAGCCTGGCAAGCCAGGACGAGATCAAAGAGATCGAGAAAGCGACCATGATCCCCGAGGAAGACGAAGGCGACGACAGCGCGCCGTGCATTCCAGCGAAAGCGCCGACCTCCGCCAAAGCCAGCAGCAGCGCCACCGCCGAGCCCGCCCCGCCACGCGCCGAGGACCTCGCAGACCTGCAAGCGCTGCTGACGCGCGTGGGCACCGATCTCAGCGCGGCGGAGGACGCCGCGGGCGTGTCCTCGCCAGTGGTGACGACGCGGAGCCTCGAGGCCGAAGACCACGCCGCGACGCCGGCGGCCGCGGCCCCGATCGAAACCTTCGAAGCGCGGCTGAGCCGCACGGGCACCGACCTCGCCGCGCTGCAGCTCGCGCACCGCGTGACGTCCGGCGACGTGCTGGCGGCGGAGCTCGAGCGCGAGGACCACGCCGACACGCCGGCGGCGTCGTCGCCCATCGACGCGTTCGAGGCCGCGCTGAGCCGCGTCGGCACCGGCCTCGGCGACCTGCAGAGGGCCCAGGGCCTGTCGGCGGTTGATGTGCTGGAAGCGCAGCTCGAGCGCGAGGACCACGCCGACACGCCGGCGGCGACCTCGCCGATTGAGAATTTTGAGGCGAAGCTGAACCGCGTGGGCACCGAGCTGAGTGAGATGGAGAGGGAGCATGGGCTCAGTGCTGAGGATGTCGCCGAGGAGGCCATGGGCTTGGAGACCCACATTCCGCTGCAGACGGATGCTGTTCCGGCGCCGGCAGCGGTGGAGAAGCCTGGCGAGACGGAGAAACCTGCTCCTGCGGGAGTGAAGCCAGCTCCTGCGGCAGAGAAGCCAGCTCCTGCGACGGAGGCAGAACACGCGGCTGTGGATGAGGTAGTGAAGAAGTTGGACGCGGTCGATATCAAGGACCATCCTGCCAGAAAGGGGGACGTTGAGGTTGACAAGACGAAAGAAGCAGCGCAGGCTTAACGTGGCAACGTTGTTATGAAGCAAGTTTTGTATTTGAGATACCTATCCGCTATCTGGTAAATCTATCTTCTTCAGAAGAATATCGAAACGAAATTTTTTTGAGGATATAAATGCTCCAAGCCTTTTGACACCAGAACTCAAACCCGCACGATGAGCCAATTCGCCAACCACCACGCTTATTTGGCCTTCAAGCCATACTGCTGTGCAACCAGAAATCCAAATCCAGCGTTAAGTGAAGGGTCGTAAATATCGTCACTCCATAGAAAGAAAGAATTCAAGCCTGCCGTCATAAACATCTTCGTCACGCCTCAGCCATGATAGCATCACCACCTGCAGGTGGTGACCATCCAGAGTACTGCACGCCCTCTTTCTTGGCCATGATGCTGCCAAACGCATCCCGAACCTCAAACTCTTCCAGGACGGCGCCAAATCTACGAACGTAAGTTTGAGAACGAGCACAAGCAACGACGAGAGCACATACCCGTAACAGCGGACCTTAGCCTTCAAGTCCTCCTTCAGGACATCGAAGTCGGCGAGCACGAGCTTCGCGAACTCGGGCTCGCGCCTCACGAGCGCCCACGCCATAATAGGCGTGATTTCACCGATCTCGCCGTCGAGCGGCAGGCGGGCGCTGAGGTCGAGCAGCTTCATGAGGTCTGCGGTGCCGACGTCGGGCATCTTCTGCGCGTACTTGTCGTCGGGGTGGTCGATGTGGTGGTCGATGTGGCCGCGCGGCGGGCACGTCGCCATCAGCGCGTGGCCCGAGATCTCCGCTTCTTCCGATGTCGCCGACCGCACCATCAGGAACTCGATGTGGTCCATGCACGGCCGTTCGAGCCTGCGCCGCTGTTAGTCTGGCCGTTTTCCACCCTTCCTTTGGCTTCAATTAGAAATGGATCGAGACTTGGGTAAACAGGAAGATCCGACGTGGACCTACCTGTACATTTCGCTGAGCAAAAAAGGAAACTCATTGATGTGGTGGAGGGGACAGGTATGGGGTACGATCGTACGTTAACACAAAATCAATGCCAATTTGGTCGTAATCCAGTCCGGACGTCTGCTGAGGAGAGAATTGTTGCATCTGGCCAGTGACGGGATCAAAGCCTGGAGAACCTCCTGAGCTGGTACCCGGAGCTTGTGGTGCGGCACGGCTAGGAGGAGAAGTATAGCCTGTGGAAACGGAACCTCGGTGAGCGCCATCGACGCTTGTAGAGCTGTCACCGAATTGGGAGCTAGCAGAGGTATATTGATGGCCAGGGCTTTGCAGTTCAGAGTATTGGATACCATGAGCCGCTAGGATTTCTTTGAGCCGTTGGTTCTCTGTTTTGTAGGCATCACGCTCCTTTGCAGTTCCTTCGAATACTTCCTTTAGCCGCAGGACTTCCTGCTCCAAAGCTTTGATGTACATCTCCTTTCGCTCACGATGCGTTCTGATAATCACGTCAATATGCAATAGATGAAAGCAAACAAGCCAATGCTTACCTCTGAGCTTGTCTGTTAAGCTCCTGCCTGCGAGTGAGCGCCGGCTTGCTGTCCGGTTTCGGACCTCTTCGCTTAGGTGGCTGTCCATCTAGAGATCATTAGCTCCAAATCGAACAATTAACCGAAATAACTTACCTCTTGTCTTCTTTTCACCAATCAACAACTTGAATCCTAACCTTTCCAACGGTCCCTTGGAACTTCCAGAATCGCTTCCTCCTAATGACATTAAGTCAGCGTTGGCGCATGCAATATAGGGGTACACAAAGTTGTTCATGTTGGGCAATTTCGAATTGAGGAAGAGTTCGGATTGGGTAAGAAACTGAGTAAGCTTTGGATAGAAGACTGTTGAAGAACAATTGGAGTTTAAAGAGCGGGCATGAGCTGCAATTTGAAATAGAAGCTCGATAAGAAAAAAATGGCGGGGCTTGATATTCTGCACGAATATGGTGACACGAAGAAAGACGAGGTCTACGTACCGAATCCAGGTCCGGTAGGACTGGGATCACCATATCCCGCAGACGGTCCGGAATGACCAGGAGAGATGGTCGCCATGGTGTCAAGCGATCATTGATCAATTCCAACAGCGATTATTTCAAATCTCTAGTTCGGAGTCAGTATCAGACGTCTCATTCAGACACTAATATGTGGAACTGGGCAGATCAATGTGGGCAGTAACGAGGACGTTAGAGCGGGAAAAAGTAGAGCAACCCTGCTTCGCCGAGTCGGCGAGTGACGCATAGCAGGTTCGGCAAGCCGGATCTACAGGATTATGCACGCACGCGATGCAAAAGAGGCTCTACCGACGCGCGGTGAGCTATTTTTGACGTGGTGGAGAGGGATCAGAAGAGGAGTTATGAGCTCACGGCGCGGTGGATCTCTGGTGAAAAGCGGCTCACGAACGGTCGGCCGATGATGGGTTGGGATGAGGTGTGTCTCACCTGAAGGAAACATTCATCCGACCTCGAGAAGGCGATGAATGGGTATGGAGAAGAAAAAGAAGTTTTCTCTGCTCTTTCCCGAAGTCGAGCCGTATACGAATGCCCAGCGACGCTTGTGAGGTCGGGCTGTGCAGTGCTTCGGCCGAAAATTTGGATTTGTCGATGCTTTGTAAGGCGGAAGTTGGGTAGCCGAGAACAATGGTCGACGGAATACGGGTCAGCGGGGTGAGATGAAGGACTTCTGTTCGACGGGCCAGCGATGGCGGAGGCAGTGCAGGCGTCGCGGGCGTCGTAAGTCGCAAGTCGCAACCGACTTGTGCTTGTGCTTGTGCTTGTGCAGTTGAGGTGAGGTCAGAGATTTCGTGGTGAAAGAGGGGTATCGTATCGTGTGGTGTGGGATGGACGCTGAGCTGAGAATCGCCGGTTCTCGAACCAACGAACAAAGGAACGGCCGGCCGTCCTCTTTTGCTTTTTGACAGGCACGGATACGGGCTCAATGGCACGGCGGCGGCGCGAGGAGGGAAGAGAGTGGGCGATGCGCCTGCTCTGCTCAGCTCTACTCTGCGCGCTGCTCTGCTCTGCTCGCTTTTGCGTGGATGAGGAAGCGAAAGGAGAGGAGAGAGCGAGCGGAAGGGGAGGAGCGATGGGAGGCTTGGGAGCCGTGTGTGTGGGAGGGTATGGGAGGGTGTCTCCGGTTTCCGATTTGGCCTCACTTCTGCTGCTCGAACCAACACCGCCGCTGGATGCTGCAGCTGTTCCCTGCCCTTGCTGCTGTCCTGCGCGTGCTCTGTGCTTGTGCTTCGGTGCTTTCGTGCTCCAACGCTTCTAGACCGGGGCCTGGCTCCGTCGAATCGGTTTGCTTTGAAACCCACCCGTCAATCGCCCGCCCAATCGCCAACAACGCATCCCGCTGGCTTTTGGCTTTTGACGGGACCTCATGGGCTGAGAGGTCCTGCGAGGGCCTGGAAATTGCGCTCTCTTCCCCTCGCGTAAGGCTCTGATGCATGCAAAACGCCCTCGCAACCACTTCCCCTTCCCATTTTCGCCGTCGGCCTGCCGAGAAAGAAATTATTTTAGGACAATCATCTGGCCACCTTCCAAAATGAATACGTGGCGCGTCGCAGCACCTGAATCCATTCCGACTTGCCAGGAATGGAGCAATAAGCGACAAAACACACTAGGAAAATCGTGGCTGCTTTGCTGCTCTACATGTACAGTATTTGAATTTCGTGCTTCATGCAAGATAATCTACACTATCGATATCTATCAAGGCTAAGGCCATCGCTCTTCTGAAACGCAAAAAAACTACGCGTCTGAATCAGGTCCCATAATTGCGGTGGCTCAGTGCCTACACGTCATCGAAAGTCTGCCTCATCAATATTCCATCGTCTTTCCGATGTCGCTCTCCCAATTCTTAGCCCTTTCGAAGCCGTTCGAGAAGGTTTGATAGTCGAACATTGCTTGGTAAACCTCCTCTTGCGAATTGACCACAAATGGGCCATACTGTACAATCTTCTGGTCCAACGGCAAACCTGCCACGAGGATGAAGTGAGCATCTTCTTTTGCATCCTGATCCACCTCTGCTACCACACAGTCTCCCTTCTGTTCGAAAACCGTGTTGTGATATTTCTCGATCTTCTGCGCCGCCTCGCCTGAGCCGAAAGTTACCGTGCCGTCAAGAGTGTAGGCGAAGGCGTTCCAGCCAACAGGAAGGTTCTGCTGTAGCTTGCTACCAGGCTTCATGGTGACGTCGAGCAGCCAGACGGGTGTGTATGCCAATTCCTTGACGCTATCGACGCCGTGCGATTGCCCGCTGATGACTTTGATTTTGACTTTGCCGTCGTCGAGCTCGACTTGTGGGATCTCTTCCGCTCGTAGATCTCGGTATCGCGGTTCGCAATTCTTCAGTTTCTGTGGCAGATCTACCCATAGCTGCATGCCGACATTTTCGCTGCCGTCCGGGTTCTGGGCCGGCATTTCGGCGTGTACGATACCTCTGCATCAAAAGTTAGTGAAAATTCAATTCTAAAACGTGTAGAAGCGAAACATACCTGCCGGCAGTCATAAACTGAAGGTCTCCAGTCCTGATTGTGCCTTTATGTCCTGCAAAATCTTCATGATCGACAGCTCCCTTAAGCAGGTACGTTATGGTTTCTTGGCCACGATGAGGATGATCGGGAAAACCGGCACCAGGTTTAATACTGAAATGATCCAACATTAGGAATGGGCTAAAATTCCTGAGCTTTGGCGTTCCAATTGACCTTCGAACTCTTGCGCCAACACCTTCGGCTTGCTCGACCGCCAGGAAGGCTTTCCGGATTGCTCGAGGAATCGACATGTTTGGCGTTTGTGTGAGCGAAGGATCTTCTGGAGGAACAACCGGAAGTCCTGGGAAGCTTGAGGTCTGCTGTTGCTGGGTGTTTGCTGTGGTTTCAGACATAGACGATATGGTGGTTGTGATGTGGCTCAGTACGAATGTGTTCAGCTGTTGTGTGATCAAGTCCCGATGGTACACTGCAAGTGCAACGATGCCAATGAAAATTGAAAGAAGAAATCGCATTAATGCTGTGGCTGATTTATATACAATGTCGTCGCGGATGGTCGTCGGACAACCAGAAGCATGGAGCGCCTTCGAAGATTCCAACGTCGAATATAATCCTCTTCAAATCTCAACGAAGCTTGATTGTAATGACGCGGAACTGCCTCCGCTAGCTGAAATCCGTCGATTGTCAGCAATCGCTAAGCAAACAAGCGGCGACGGCAGTTGGCCGGAAGAAAAAGGGTGCACGTGATTTCGGAAATGTTGGAAAGGTTTGGAATGTTATGCCTTGGAGCCTTGCAAGCAAACGCACAGACGTCGGTCGTCAAGCGACAACACAACCTCACTCCTTCCAATATGTAAGACAAATCGCATACATCAAAGCAACGCAACAATGATTGATGATTGAGAACTATCTACAGAGATTGCTCGGAGTAAGGATTGATTGGCCATACATAAATTCCAGAGGCCTTGAGCATCTCTCGTTTTGTAAGACGTATTCTGAAATGAAGATTGTGTACAGCTTGTCGTGCAGATATTGGACAATGGGTGTAGAAGAACTATAGCTAACATATCCTCAGCGTTTGAATCGGCCTTTGGAAAGCTTTCACGCGGAATGGAGACGCTTTGTTGATCTCGTAGACATCGATTCTGCTGGACTCGAAGCTATCACCATGATTCTCGGAAAGTTGAAGTATTTGGATCGTCGTTCGAGACTTCCATCGGTGTATTGATGCAGAGTAATGCCTTCGATTCTTTCGTCTGCAAGCTGCGGCGAACCGTGCTAGCTCGCGATTACGAAGCTCTGATTACCGATTCGATTAGCGATGACCCCAATGGCGGTCCGATAAAACCACTGAAGAGACTTGGGGAGCCAGAAGAAATATTCAACTGCTTTACGTTCCTGTGATGTGCATGAACAACTTGGATTCGCGCCATAATGTCCCTGTGGACGGTCGAAGCGCGTTGCTGTGATGTGGCTCGTGGCTGGCGGGCGACTGTGTGCGGGTGAGTGTGTGCGGCCTCGAATGCGGGTATATATTGGAGTCAAATTAAAATTCCCCCGTCGAGCTCCCGGGTAGCTCATTGGGTTAGTACAGCTCTACTATCCTAATCCGCCTCTGTTGGACTGGCCTTCCACTGAGGTTGGGGCACGGGTTTCTCCGGGTACTCCGGTTCTCCCAGAAGATTCTCCCATCTAGTGAGGACTTCACCTAATCTGGACGCGCGCGTAAGGGTTTCGATCAAGCTTATCCGAAACCCGATACGGTGCAACAGAGTGGTTGAAGCACCACTGGATGGGATTATCTTCTTGCTGTTCTTCAAGTTCGATTCTCCCAAGTTCGATTCTCCGCTTGGCCCCCTTTCCTTCTTGCCTTTTTTTCTTTTTCTCATTTCAAGCCCTAGTGTTATTTAGACTTAACAAATTAAAGTATAGAAGCTATTCTCATCTATTCGAGATTCGTTTAATGCTGGAACGATTAGCCAGCAACACCATCTCACATATTAAGCCGCATGCAGAGCTCTTTGATTTTGAATGGCCTCTGAGTACTTGCATGCAAAGCGTAAATCACAGTCTTGTAGAGACATCTCAGTTGAAGAGAAATGAACATATGATATTTGACTGCTTTTGTATGGAGCAGCAGTGAGACAACATGCAGTGGGCAACTCCCAAAATGCACACCAAAAACAACCCGCCAACACCACACAACGATGCAAGAAAAAAAGAATGCGCCACGCAAACAGCGCAATCCAAAAGCTCTACCTTCCATCGCGCACTCCACCACCACCATCATCCTCATCCTCACCACCGTCCACCTCAACGCGATCGCGATACGGCGCCCTCGCCCTCTCCTCATCACCGCTAAGCAAACTGTCCTCATCGCTCTCCCCCGCAAACGCATCATACAGCTCGCCCGCCCTGCGACCCCTGCGCCCCTTCCTCGCGCGTCGACCCGGCCCGTCCGCGTCACCGTCCTCGTCCTCGTCGCCCACCATCTCGAAAGCGTAGTCGTCGCGGGCGTTGCGGGCGCGGCGGCGGCGCACCACACAATAGTAGACGGCCAGCGCCGCCACGAACGCCAGGATCAGCGCCACCGCGCCGTAGATCCAGATCTGCGTGCGCTTGCTGACGCCGAAGGTCGGGAACGGCGACGGCAGGAACGACCCGTCGCCACTGCTGTTGTTGCTGTCGTCGGGCGCGCTGCCTTCGCCTGTGTCTGCGCCGTTGTCAGCGGTGGGTTTGGCGATCGCGGGACGCGTGGGGTGCCCTGTGCCGGAGAGGATGCTGGTGCTGGGGATGGAGATGCTCGTTGTGCTGGGGATGTCCGTCACCTTGGGCGCGTCGGTGTCGGAGTCTTCTTCGGGGAGCGGGAGAAGCGGTTGTTTGGAGCCGTCGAGCGCTTCGCCGAATAGCTTCAGCCGCCAGTCGATGAAGGTGCCGGTTTTGCCGTTTGCGTTGGTGTCCTTGACGATCACGGACCATTGGCCGATGCCCGACTCGCCGAAGTGGGCTACGCTCATGAATGTCCAGTTCGCATAGCCCGTGGCTGCTTCGTCGTGAGCGCGCGTGACGGCGATGTGGCTTGAGACTCCAGTCGGAGACTTGAGTTCGACGGAAAGGTCGCCACGGCGCTGATGTTCAACGTTCATGCTAACGGTGACATGTTCTAGACGCTTGAGATTCGATTGCTGCAACATGTCGGCGGTGACTTCAAACGTGCTGGCGATTCCTAGTTCGCCTTCGGGAATTGGATGGTCGATGTGTATCCAGGGAGCAAAATACCATGCTTGCTTATCGACAGTCTGCCAAGTTTTCGCAGCTTCAACTATAGCGTACGCATCGAGTTTGCCATAGCCGTACTGGTGGCTGAATTTTCTACCAGTTGCGGTATCTTGCCAATCATTCGGAGGTGCATCAAACGATACAGCGCTCATGACTGTCAGCCACTGCAGATCTCTCCAGCTGAGATCAGGTCGCACGGACAAGACGAGCGCGTAAACACCAGCAGCAAGCGGTCCTGCGGCTGAAGTACCACCATGGACACTGGTGCACTTTGCACGACCAACATCCGTTGTGTGGATAGAATCGCCAGCACCGCTGCTGTATGTTACAACGAGTTGGGCAGAACACATCTCAGAATAGTACGGATGGTGATCCGTTTTGTCGATAGCACCGACTGTGATGGAGTCAATGCTGTTGGTGTAGCCATCGAAGTTACAGTTGTCTCCATTTGAAGCGCCATTGCCAGCAGCAAAAACGTAAACCGTGCCTAAGCCGCCACGACCTTCCTGAACGGCTTTAGAAATGGCGCGTCGGACTAGAATGCCAGGTGCATCCATTGTTTTACCATCATCTGGAGGACCCCAAGAACATGAGAAGATGTCATTGCCATTTTGATAGCCGTACATCATAGATTCGGCCTCGTCGACGTCTGAAATGGGCTTGGAAAGGATACGAACACCCGACACGTGAGCATCGTAGGCGACACCAACTCCGCAAACATCATTTTTAACGGCAGCAACCTCACCAGCGCAACGAGTGCCGTGTTGGTCATCCGCGAGACGAGGTTTCGGTTCATCGACGCCTTCATTGAAGTCGTACGAGCCGGCTGCATAGTAATTGTCGGCGAGATCCAGACTATCCATGTCCAAGCCATCATCGATGATGCAGACTGTCGCATTCTTTCCTGTTATGCCTTGCAACCAGACACCGGTGACGTTGAGGTCGTGACCAACTTGCTCCGTATTAAAGATGTGCCATTGTTCGTTAAATATTGGGTCTTTGATTGAAAGGGTCTCAGCGATCATGTTGCGAGTATCTACTGCTTCGTTCGATTGTTGAGCGGATCGCTCGGGTAATGAGGGAATGACAGAGCGCTTGACTAATCGTTGTCGTGCTTGTTGCTTCTGGGTTAGCAAAATGCCATCCAGAACGTGTATGCCAAGGTCTCGCCTAGCCAGTCTCCGTCTCTTGAGTTCTTCTCTCGCATCGTGAACTATGTCTCGGTCTCCCTTGGACGTTCGGAAGACGTGGTGGTTGGGAAGAGAGGCGAGAGGACCTTCATGTTGGAGGCCGAGGTGGGAGGCAATTTCGCCAGGTGATGTGTAGGAGTCGAGATGGAGAGCGTAGTAGTCGTAGGCATTGTAGTCTCGGACTGCTCCGGCATATGCTCGTAGTGGGAATGCTGCAGCGACAACAGCCCACAGGGCCGCAGAGCGCATGATTGCAGCGAAGGATTTCTAATTAGATAATAAATGCAGCGATGCAACGACTGGCGAACGATTGCCTGGCTAGAAAGGACGTGGAGGAAGAGAAAGTAGAGAGCGGAAATGTGGTGACCTGAATTCGAAACAGGTGTCTTTGTTGCGGCAAGAGCAGAGCGCAGCTGGAAGAGGAGGAGAGAGGAGTAGTGGATGTGTCAGGGAGTCACCATCGAACCAATACAAAAAGATTTCATGGCAAGGGGAAGTTGGACTTGACAGGAGTTGCTCGATGGGCTCGGGGATCGGATGCGACTTGAATTGAAATGTCGGAAGTTTCCTTGTGAAGTTCAACGCCAACGCCCTAATTCGGCAGTAGAACGGTGGCTTGACGCGGAGATTGTGGCCTTATTACAGCCTGAATCTGCGATTTGCTGCATCTCCACTCAATTGGACAGCGTCATCTGGGAATGTACGGAGGCTGGGGCGCATTTCGTTTGAAGGATGCGCTTTTCTCGCTCGAGTTTAGCTGGCATCAGCGGGCCGTTACCTTATTGAACCGAGAAAAACACCGGAGCGCAAGACAGTATGGCTGCCTCAGGCTGGCTGGCGGCTGTGGTTCTCGCCAACCAGAAATCAGGATGGCTGGGATTTGGATTTTTGGCTGATGCGCCGCTGGGGTTAGAGCCGAAAGCTGCAACTTATTGCCTATCCTGCCTACGCAGCGCTTTCGTTGGCGTTGCTTTGCTGGATCGAAGCTGCATAGGGCCACTGCTCTTCCACTGCCTTGATTCCACGACTACATTGCTCTCACCTCTGCGCTCCTACTTTTCTCTTCTGCTTCCTGTCCTTACCCTTATGTAGATCCTTTACTTTGCTCCATTAATGCTTTTCCTGCCAATCAGTTCCGTTCTTGAGCCCAGCCTATAGCTGATCCACCGGAGAATAGTACATACTTCGCCGCGCTGCGTCGTACCCGGCGTCGCACCTTCACACCGAAGCCCTTCGTTTGCCGCTTCAGCCTCAATTATTCTTGTCTATATCATGCGATTCTCAAGGTACCCATCATAGCTTCATTTTCGCCGCTCAGGGACTGATGCCAAAGCCAGGCTCGTTCAACGGTCCCTGCGAGAGCGGCCACTGTGAACTTTTCCTCTCCAATTCCTCACACCATAAAATTTTGCGCCGTCCGTCCGAGTATAATCACCGACTGAAATAGAGATGATCGGGCAATCAGTGCCAGCGCCGCGATACAAGGCTCCCGTCCAGGCCTCAGATCCTTACTACGCGGCGGAACAAGTGTACAGAACATCCTCCAATGCCAAAAAGCCCAATTATGAATCGCCAGCGGTCTCCGACTACGATCCTGGCGAGGATGAAACTGGCTTTGGAGAAACCGGAACGCGTGCGGATCGACCTTTCCAACCATCCATGCGACGATATGACAATCGGTACACTAGCAAGGGAGTTCCACAATTGCATACCGAGAACTTGTCCAAAGTTCGAGCTCCTGTGTCAGCCCAATATGTAGAGTCTGGAGGTCGGCGATATGCTTCAGATCCTCTTTCTGCTGTATCTCCCTTGTCACCAACTGCACAGAGACGAGAAAGCAGGCGCAGGAGCTCTGTGCAAGACAAATCTCCACTACAACGGCTAGAGATTACTTTGGATGAGAAGAGCAAGGAAGAAAAGCGTGCTCGGGTGTTGGAGGCTGAGATGGCCGCTCAAGAGCGCCTAGACAAAGGAAGAGGGACAGCTGTTCGTCCAAATGGTGCCATCGCAGCACAAAGAGACCCGGTCGTTGATCAGCGTCCGGATCCAAGTCGAGCTCCAAAACCTGCAGCTGTTGAGACTGGAGGTATAAAGCGAAGCCATGCCGTTCGTGAGCCACCATCATGGCCAAATGGCCACAGATACTCAGCTTCAAATGATCCTTCGAGTCGACTGCCTTCGCGAGTGGTGAATGATCCCACACTTGTGAAGCCATCACACCCTTCGGTGCAAAACTCAGTTCCTTTTCGCTATAATGGAGGTTATCGTAGCACTTCCGACCCATATCCTTCCGACTCAACCACCATGCAACAAACCTTGAAGACAGGTCAGAGTGCGCCGTACCAAAGAAGAGATCCTAAATTTGTTCCAGATGCTACACTTGCTGGACCGGTTGCTGCTGCTACTGTTGCCACTGCTGGTGCCGCGGCGGGTCTTTCTCAACATCCCCCTGACAGTAATGTGCCTGCATCTGGAGTTGGCCGATCTGGAAGTCGAAAACTCCAAAAAGGCCCTCCGCCAGAACATAGATTCTCAGGTCGTTGGTATTCTGGTAATATCCCTGCAGCGCAAGAACAAGCTCCTCAAGATCGGGTATCTCATAACTCTGGCGAGCAAACGGCACCCACTACTTCTCAGCAAGGCCAAATGTATGCGCAGAATGCTCAAAATCGCACCAACTACGGGCCACCGTATAGCGTTCCTTCACCACCAACAGCTGGCGTTCCACCTAGAAAGGCCGTGGGTATCAACGAACACGCACCTGCTGTTATCCCTGTTCCCCATCAGAATGACAAAGCAACTCATCGACTCTCAAATTTAATCCACATAGGCCATCGCGACGACACAAGAAGATATCAAGTTGGCCCTCAACCCAGCCAATGGGACAAAATTCAAACAGCTAGACTGACTGATGAGGATCTGGACTTGACTCCTGCTCCAGTTGTGCGCGACACTGAAGAACAAGCCACTGCATGGTGGGAGAAGTCTAACTCGAGGAGAAGACGGAGTTCCGCTCCTGCAGTGCCACCACAACCAGCTGTCACCTATGACGGATATTTTGATCAGGCTTCCGGGCAAACTTCCTTTAACCCTCTGCTTTACCTAAAGTGCGGACCTCTTCTTCGCTTTCGAGGAATCTATAAGCAAGGAAGGCCCGGTTCTGATGGTGTAGTCAGAGAGATTTGGCGTGGAAGCCTCATGATTGTAACCGGTGATTCGCGAAGCGACTATTCGCGCGGAGCTCCAACTCTCCGACTTTTCAAACAACCCGTGAATCTTCTACCACCTCCACCAGCTCAGATTGATGGTACGAATGGCGGTCAGCTTGCTCCTGAGTATGTGGATCCTATCGCTGGTCAAATCAAGATGTCAAGAATCGGAAAGACGTTGCATGTCAAACCAGTTGAGCTTCTCGACGAACACAAGGATCTGTCTGCAATTGAGAACGATAACGGGCTATTCGAAGAAAGGCCGACCGGCTCCACGAGCGGAAATACATATGCCAATCAAGCTCCGGGTGCTCGTCCGAATGTGACTGGTGCTCTCCCTATAGCTGAAGACGGCGAAAAACTTGGAAAGGTACGCGAGCTTCCAGGTATACGCCTCTGGGCCGAGCGCGGTGTCACGTTCTGGAAATGGAATATCGAGATTCCCTTAGGTTCTACCCAACAGCGCATTGCATATCGAATCAATCGTGGACCTATCGTTGGCTTCTGGATACCAGCTCAAGGCGAGGCTATGAACATGATGTTTCACAGCTGCAACGGCTTCTCACTCTCGGTACACCCTGACGACTTCTCGGGACCTGATCCTTTGTGGAGGGATGTTCTCAACACTCACCAGACTCGCCCTTTTCACGTCATGATTGGTGGAGGAGATCAAGTCTACATGGACGCCTGTACAGTGCTAACAACGCACTTCCGCGAATGGACAGCGCATAAAAATCCACACTACAAGCACAATGCACCATTCACCCCTGAAATGCAAGACGAGCTTGAAGATTTCTACCTCGCTCGTTACTCAACGTGGTTCAGTCAAGGTCTCTTCGGAATGGCCACCTCACAGATTCCTATGGTCAACATATGGGACGATCACGATATCATCGATGGTTACGGTAGTTATCCACATTACACCATGTCGAGCCCTGTGTTTACAGGCATTGGTGCGGTTGCATTCAAGTACTACATGCTTTTCCAACATCAGAGCGTACCGATGGAAACCGAAGCTCAGGAACCAAGCTGGTTGTTGGGATATGATCCGGGACCATACATCAATCAACTCAGTCGTAGCGTGTTCATGTCATTTGGTAATGGCATACAGTTCCTTGGGTTAGATTGCAGGACTGAGAGGTCGCGTGATGAGATTCTAAGCCGACATACTTGGGATAAAGTCATTGATCGTTGTCGTGCCGAGATCCATGTGGGAGAGACTTCACATCTCATAGTCCTTCTTGGGGTGGTATGAATACTTTCATGCAATCTTTATTCATCTGCTAACTGGTCACAGCCGATCGCATATCCTCGACTCAACTTTCTAGAGAATGTTCTAACGTCCCGCGCCATGGATCCGATTAAGGCAGTTGGTCGCACTGGCATTCTTGGTGGTTTCGTAAACAAATTCGACGGAGGTGTTGAAATTCTGGACGACCTCGATGATCACTGGACTGCGAAGCATCATAAGAAAGAACGCAATTGGTTTATCCAAGAGCTTCAAGAGCTTGCGGCTGAGAAGTCCGTTCGAGTTACGATCCTAGGTGGTGACGTCCATCTAGCAGCCGTCGGTCGCTTTTACAGCAGCAAGAAGTTGGGTATTCCAAAGGATCGTGATCATCGTTACATGCCAAATATCATATCGTCCGCCATTGTCAACACGCCGCCTGGGGAAATGCTTGCGGATATTCTCAACCGCCGAAACAAGGTCCACCATCTTGACGACGATACTGATGAGGATATGATCGATATGTTTCCGCATGATGTCAACGGCAAGGTGCGCCATAATACGCATCTGCTTCCACATCGCAATTGGTGCTCCATTCGCCAGTATCATCCAGGTACCACGCCGCCTCCAACACCTCCGATGTCCGAAGACGACTATGTACCACAGTCGGGAGCAACGAACCCGGATAATGCCTCTTACGAGTCTGTGGACCGCACTTCCGGCATCCGGCGAACATTATCCATTGGCCGTCGAAGTTTGGAGACACCTCGAGCTATACTGCGACGATTATCAGGACAGGCGAAGACACCTCCAATCTCGTACTATAATGCCATGGGTGCTCGCCAAGAAGAACAACGACGGGCCTCCAGCGACGATGCAATTTTAAACCGTCCGAATGGGTCATCATCCTCAGGTTTTGCGCCTGGGCAAACTGGTGGGCGTTCTGCATCAGACTCATCCCTCAACCGACCAAGTCTATACCACAGAAGACCATCCGGTCTCTCAGCCAAGGATGAACGCCGACTTGCCGACGACGATCGAGGCGGGCACATCGATCTCACCAACGGCCTCGACATCCGCCTCAACGTCGAGAACGTTCGCGGTGACCCTGCCGGCACGACAACAGAGTACCGACTGCTCGTCCCAGCACTCGACTACCGCGAGCAGCGCGACGAGAACACAGCGCGCCGCAAAGGGCGCATGCGCTCGCTGCTGGAGTCACTGACGGACCGCAACGCGCGCCAGGGCTCCAGCACTGCGCAGCCTCCGACCGTGGAGCCCCCGGGCGGGCCGCCCAGCGCGGCGGCCGCACCCGCCCTGCTAAACGGGCAGAACGCGCGGCTGGCACGGCTACAAGCGCAGGATGACCCGTCGAGCGCGCTGGGGCTCCCGCCGGGCGCGCAAGCCCGCGCCAATGCAGTCGACGCGCTGCCGCCGTCACCCATCTACGGTGGCGCGCCCGCCGCCGCCGCACCGTCCGGCCGCGCACCCGCGCCGCTGCCCACCCCCCGCGACGACTCCGGCTACGGCGCGGCCGGCTCGCTCGCCGAGCCCGCGGCCACCGTGGGCGCCGGCACGCATGCAGCGCCGGGACGCGCCGGTGACGGCGGCCGCCCGCTGCGCCGGCGCTGGCGCGGCAACCCCTACGACGAGGACGCCGTGCTGCCGTCGGCGGGGGTGATGCCTGCGGCTGCGCAGGGTGCGCCGCCCGCCCGCAACCAGAGCCGCTGGAGCGACGAGTTCGAGGACGCCGAGGAGCTGCCCGTTGACCCGCCGAGCCATCCGCGGTGGAGCAGTCCGCCCCGGGAGCATGTTGATGAGCGGAGGGCGGGGGTGCTGGGCCGCGTGAGGGACCGCATGAGTGGGTGGAGGGCGTGGCGCATTTGAGATTGCTGGAGGAGATGGCTGCGGCGTTTGGCCTGCTTGCATCACTTATTGGCGGCTTCTAGTTAGCGTTTTTTGTGTTCCTGTTCGCGCTGCTGAGAATGGCTTGTCTGCGTTTTTGCGTTGTCTTTGGCATTGCGAGAGCGAGGTAACGACGCGTATGCATGTTGGATCCTTCTGTTGCGAGCTGGATATATTGTTTTAATACACTTTGTAAGCCTAGGATACCCTGCGTGATCAATTTGAATGTGCTTTTAGTCCGTTATCTATATTCCTTCCGTGGAACTGCGAGCAAAAGTCAAAAACTTTTATTTGGATCTAACTCTGCGAGAGATCTTTGGCCAACCAGTAAATACAATCAAGGCCACCAGATGGTGGACCGGTGGCTCATCTCAGCAGTCAAATATATACAAGAGAGATCCACAGCCTGACCTGAAGCATCACCCCTTAGAAAAGAGAGATGGGAAAGCATTCTCCAACGCTATTGAAGTACCAAAGATGCGCAAGGACGTCCGTGAAGATCCACGCTGCATTGCCTTCAGTCTCTGTGAGTCCTTGGTACCTGTTCGAGGTTCGTCAGCGTTCTACAGTGCAAAGTGAATATCGTCAGTGATAAAGCACTTACTCCGCGATTGCTCCGGCGGTCACAGAAGCGCCGCATGCACTACTAACGTAGTACTCAGGCGAAATATGCTCGTAGCCCATTGCTTGGAAGGGCAAGCGAGGCACCGGGTCATTGGTGTGTGTGATCCGGTAGTTGTTACCTTGTGCCGGTGCTTGGTTGGTGATGTACTGCGAGGTTGTTTGATCACCGACGCGTGGCTGTCCGAAGCTGCACTGTTGTAACGTCAAATGTCAGCGACTGTTCGTGCAAGATCCCAGAAACGACGAAAAGTGAGAAGGCAAAGTCTAGACATACCATATCAACAACGTAACCACTGTTCCTTAGATCAGCAGCTGCGAAGGCCGCTATCGCACCACCCAAGGAGTGTCCAGTAGAGACGATCTTGTACGTTGGGTTCGCGGCCACAGCAGTTGCCACGGCGGCAAAGATCTCACTGCGGGCTTGCGACCAGCTAGTCCAGAAACCGGTTTCGCCATTGCAGCCTTCACAAATGTCGATAGGCATAAGTGGAAACTCCAAATCAGTGATCCAGTTCGCAATCGTCTCTGAACCCCTGAAAGCAACGACGATGAGCTGGTTCGTCGAGTCTGTGGCAACATAGCCCGTGACATCGGTGGAGAACTGGTTGCAAAACTGGAGCACAGACGCAGTGTTTGAGGACTGCACTAGAGGGCAGTTGCCCGTTGAACAAGTGATTTTGGCTCCTGGAATACAGGAGACATTGTTGTTGCCCGGGCAGTAGGCAGCTGCCGCGTACTGTTCATACAGATTGAACGTACTGAGCAAGCTCTGGCTTACACCTATATATCGCAAACAATGGTTAAGATTGGCTTGAACAAACTGCACGTGGACGTCGTAGACTGTACCTCTTCGGTCTATTTTCTCAATTGGTCCGGCCAAGGAAAGGAGTGGGAAGGATGAGCTTGCGAGTAGGGAAAGAGTGAAAAGGTAGTTCATGATTGCAATTGGTCCGGCCAATGACCACAGTCGAACGAATGACTGTCTTCAAAAGAAAGAATCGCGACAACAGCTAAGAGAGAGATATTGATCGGAGTGAAAGTCTCTGGAGGGTTTCACTTGAAGCAGAGAAAGAAGCCCAAGCCATTCTTTATCATCAGTCTCATCGTAGTCGTAGTCGAGGCTTTTGGCGGTGCGCTCCGGGTTTGCATCCGTCTCAAGCCTTCACTGCAAGGCCGTATCCACCGGCATTGAAGATGCACTTACGCGTGCCGACACTGCCAAATGGAGTTCGAATGCCATGGTCCTGCCGCGCACTACTGAGAGGCCAGGAGTACCTGGAAGGTGTATTCACCAAAGAAAGAAGAGGTGCTTCGGAGATATAATCCTTTTGAGAGACAAAGCAAAAGATAGGCTCCCGCAGTCAATCCGTTTTCTAGAGTGTGGGGAAATCGTCATTGGTTGCGTGGTCTAATTTATGTATGCGGGGATTGGCCGAGCACTCGGAACGTGGCGCCGAACCCGCCGGGTGGCGTGAAGTGATTGTTGACTTGCAAACGTTTGGATGAGAAACAGTCGCGCCGATGCAAGGAGAAAAGTGCTCTTCACATTATGTTTCGTCGAATAAGAGACTAAGAAATGTATGTGTAAGACTGTACCTCTCTATGCAAGGGGCTCTAAAAAGCAAACTCCCCCACGCTTCGTATGGGCCTTCGCTTTGCCGAAGTGATAACTCACAACATTACTCCTTGCGAACTTTGTTTCATTATTCCGGTGGTTGGTAAGGCTCGACGAGCATTTCACTGAATCTAAATAAAGATTTGTCAGATATGCATCAAGGATGAAGGTTTGGAAACATACTTCTCTAGCTTTTCTTTTCCTCGCACTTCTTCAACCAATAACGGCACTTTGACAACGTTGAACTCATCGTACAGCTCCTCGATTTGGTCAAGATACTTTTTCTGCATTTTCCGTCGTGCATTGCACTGCTCACAGGGGTTGTCTTTCTTCGGGAACAGAAGCTGGTTCACAACGATGGCGTGAGTATCGATCTGGTAGCTGCTAAGTTCCTGGATCATACGTTCCGTCTCGTATAGGGAAAGGAACTCCGGTATGCACACGCAGATGAAGGTCGTAAGGTCAGCATCCTTGAACTGTGAATTGACCTCTGAAATCGTCTCTCTTAGAGATTCCATCTTAGACAGGACGTCGTCTAAGCTTTGACCATTAGGCAATCCACCTCGAGCACCAAGGAAAGAGTTTAGCATCGGTCCAAACTGTTGTGATAACTGTGAGAGCTTCGCTAGCGCCTTTTCCATCACGGTAGGGAACTGTAGGAAGCGAAGAGTGTGACCTGTCGGTGCCGTATCGAAGATAATGACTTCGTAGGAAAGGGATTTAACCTGCTTGAGGACTTCAGCGAACGACATGGCTTCATCCACACCAGGAATCTGCAAAGAAATTATTAGCTACCCCATGTAGTCGCAATGTAAAAGTAGTCAACGTACACTGAATGCCAGATCTTGCATCATATTACCCATGCCACCCAACTGTCCCATTGCGTCGTCCACTCCTTCGCCGCCTTGTGCAAGTAAATCTTGTATACTGCCATTGGGATCGATCTCCATGGCGCTGAGGTTGGTGAAGCCTTCAACCAGACGGGCGTCTTTGCCAAACTTTTGATTGAAAGCATCACTGAGGTTGTGCGCCGGATCCGTCGATATTAAGAGGACTGACTTTCTGTGTTTCGCGAGTTGAATAGCAAGAGAGCAGGACGTTGTGGTTTTGCCAACACCTCCCTTACCACCCACGAAGATCCAGCGCAAGCTCTTTTGATCTAGTATGTTGTTCAACGTCGGTTCCATGTCGCCGAAGTCATCACCGTTTAAGATTGCTGTGCTCGACATCGTGGCGATTTTCCGTTCTGCCTCGGAGGTGCGGTGGAGGTTAGGAGTTGATTGTGGCCGAAGTGCTGTCCACGTCTCGAAATTCAGTGTGAGAGTTATGATGAATAAAAGTTCAGTATTTGCAGGCAGCCACTTGTCAAAGATGGTTGCAGCCAAAGAAGCGCAACAGCTCGAAGGCCTTGGATAGTTTTCGAAATCTGAAATGACGTGGGACCCTGGAAGCCAGATCGCCGCACCCTCGATCGCCGCCAGCCCTGGACTCAGACGTAATAGAAGGCAGCAAAGTAACAAACAGTACACTACAACTGTCGTTGAGCTTTTTCTTATTATTTATTCACATGTGAGTCCATTCGTAGACGTCTTCAAGTAAGATATAGGGTCTGAATCGCAGCAATCTACGATATCAATCAACTGTCCGTGGGTCCTTCTGCTTCCATGATACTACGATCACTGCGAGTTAGACCGAACGGCACAGAGGCTCACATTTCGAGCTCGCTCAGCTCATAGTACTTCAAATCGGCAGATAAACGTAGAGCTCGCGGAATGCCGTATTATTGCTACTATCTCTATACGGTATGCCGGTGATTCCTCGGCAATGGTTTGCTTTTGTTGCATAACCAGCCACCGGATGTCTACTCCTCATTGCTACATCGCAACAATAAGGACGTGTCAATGCACACTAATATTGTATTTAGGAGTGAGCAGACAAACCCATCATGTCCAGTTTTTGGAAGGAACCAGAACATGAGCACGAATCGGGGCGACAAAAGATGAGCGCTCTTCTGTAGGCCGCTACGTTCGATTATCACAACATGTGAATGGTATCTTACGTGATGTCTAGACATGAAGGCCTTGAACGGGGTAAAGACGGACTTTTGAAAGGCAAGCTTATGCTTGAGCATTCGCTGGGTTTAGGTCATAAACCAAATGTAATACCCCCTGGTCCGGTTGATATCAGAGGTGAACTACGTACCGTTGAGATTGGGTGGCATCCGGTTGCTGGTTTCGCAGGCAAATGGTTCGCGGAGAAGACCGGACTTGGAAAGATGATTACTGAGAAAATTCATAAGTGCCCAGACCCAACGCAACACTGGGCTGTCATTGTGAAGGACTTCGTTCATGAACTCTGGATGGTATGTCGAGTTATCTTCGCTGGTACATCGGGTTGAAGAGCTTACAAATTTGATAGGACGAACATCTGGATATTATATATATAAATGAGACGCTTAATCGCGGCGAATGGCACACATTCGAAGTTGGAAAGACAAGGTTTAATGACGAAGCGCTCAGACAAACCGGTGAGTGATCAGAGTTGTTCGACTACCTCAAGCCACTAACCAGCAAACTTCCTATACGCAGGCGAGATGGTCATCTTCAATATGAGAGAAAAGAGAAAGTCTTATAATCTTATCAGCAACAATTGTCAGAATTTTGCCTTGTTCATGCTAGATGCAATACAAATCGGAGCACACAAGCAATTTGCGACAAGTCTTTCGGTCTACCAGAGGGCGACGGGTGCAGGGAAGGTATCAGACCTCTTCGCCGAACAGCTTCTATATGAGCCGACAGAAGGGGACGCTGAGATGCCAGAGCTGAAGCACCAAAATACTGTGGAAACAGCACAACAGGTGATGGACGAGAACACAACGAAGCTGGACGATCATCATTCACTCTTCGCACACGCTTGAGTATATCTCACCCTGTCCAATTTGACCATCTACTTCGCATATTCCAACGCAAACGTACAATTTCCTCACAGTCTTCTTTGTACATATAAGAGTAACATGTAATTACTAATGCAACATGAGTATCGGGCAAATGAAGTAGAGGTATCATTTCTTAAGCAGTGGTGCAAGGACTTTGGCGTAGTAGACTTGAAACAGGCAATCAATGATAACATTTCCATTCAATGGAATACTCGAATCGAACTTGGAAGAGTCGAAAGTTGTGTAATGTCTTCGGAATCAGTTGCAGAGGCCTTTTTACGCTTGACCTTTAAAGCGCTAATTGAGAATATATTATCCAGACTTGGCAACGGAAGAAATCGCTTCGGAGAGGTAGCACCAAGAGAAGTCAAGTCCAACACCATAACCAAGAATTGGATTGAATTCGCTCATTTTCACAGTAATGGCCGATATTCACCTCATCTCAAGCCGTGTAATTCTTACTTTGAACCACTAAACCAGCCAGACACCCAACTCTTACCCTTCGCAGCACCCTCTCCGACGCCCTTGTCAAACTTGTCGATGGCAGAGTTGATCTGCTGGCCAGTGGACTTGCTGAGGTCGTCGATCTTCTTGGAGGCATCGGAGCGGTAGGCTTCGAGCTTCGCGTCGACCTTGTGAGCTTGCTGCTTGGCCGAATCGAGCTGTGAAGAGATTGGCTAGTCAGCGACGTGTCAAAGACATATTCCACACTGACGCTAACTTACTGCCTTCTCGAGTTGTTGGTTGGCTTCTTCGGCCTTTAGCTTGAGATCTGACTTGATCTCCTTTTCTGAGCCCGGCAACCTGCCCTTCACATCCGAGGAGAGTTTGGATGCATCAGCTAGAAACTAAGGTAAGCCTGGCCAGAAACAAGACAAGCCGCAATCTCAATCTTACCCTCGAATTTCTTCTCGGCAACCTTGGGATCACCGCCGGCTTGATAGAAGTAATAGCCAACGCCGCCAGCGACAGCAAGGCCCAGGATCAGAGGTGTTCTGCTTTTCGACATTGTGGAAGAGCTGGGTATATGAGCACGAAGTATTGAATTGAATTGGGAGGCAGATGTTCAGATGATGGGTATCAGGTCACAAAAGCAAAGCTTGGCCTGGAGTCAGTTCGGCGTAGTGATCTTGGAAGGAGGAGACTTTCAACCGAAATGTATCAGGTGAATGATGTGGGGATGATTGGCCGATTCGTCTCGTTTCCCAGCTGTCGAAACCCAAGCTTTGGCCGACGTCATCCTGGCTGCTTGCTTCTCCGCCAAAGGGGATCACGGAACGGCAAACACGTGCTCTTGGCGGAGTAAGGCATCATCGAATTGTGGAAGCAGCGAGTGTCCGCTTGATGCTGTTGTTTCTTGATTTACCTTGCACGCGACCTCTTCTTTGCGTGTCGTATAATTGCCTCTGCATCTACGGCGTTGGGCTTCAGTTACTAGTAATTCATGCTAATGAACATACCTACCCAATAATCACCCCACCGAATCCCCAGTTTTCTTCTGCATTATCATCCCAACATCATCTATCGCTGCTCAATCACGTAGCTCTCGCTGTCCACCCCTGATCGCGATCCAGCATGTCAGTTGCAGCTTCTACCTCTGAACCCGCAGGAAGACGTTCGACAACAGCGGCCCCGGTCGATATATCTGCTGCTGCTCCAATTCAGCTTCTCGACCACACAAAGACGGCTGGCGATGATGAACCGATCCGTCAAGCCGAGCCTGAAGCCGAGTATGACGATCCTCAGCGCGCAAAGTCAACCGCCTCCGAAGTACCTCTCTCTCCGAAAGCAACACGCGTCTCTCTTCACCTCCGCGAAGAAATAAGCCGTAGGAAATGGGCTCGTTACCAAGAAGACCGCACGGGGACGCACAAACGCAAGCGCTCCACCGCATCCAACCTCACCCCACCCTCAACACCAGTCACTCCTAGCGGTCAAGAGTCGTTCCTTGCACCCCATGAAGAAGGTCGCGAAGACGCCGAGTCCGACGTGTCCGACACATGGGGAGAATCAGCGCTGGAGCGCGGCACGCGGCACGCCAAAGAGCACACACGCAATCTCCTCCCAAAGCTCCACACGCAGCACCACGGCGAGGCGGCTCCGCACCCGCAGCCACAGCGGCGGCCGACGTGCAAATCGCAGCACGACGGCGACGGGACACACAGCACCGCCGCGGCGTCAACGGCCATCGACGTACTGTACGAGAACCAGCGCGGCACGTTCGTACTCGGCCTCCCGATGTTCAGCTCGAAGTCGCTGCTGCAGTTCGACGCGGCGGCGTGGACGGACGCGCACGGCCACGCCGCGCCCGCGGACATCCGCTCGGCGCAGGTGCCCGACCCGTCGTGGGCGTGGGCCTGGCGCGCCTGGTACGTCGACATGGCCCGCGACGTCGACGAGGAGGGCTGGGAGTACGCCTTCTGCTTTGCCAAGGCCGCCGCCTGGCACGGCAACCATCCGTGGCACCTCAGCTTTGTGCGCCGCCGCCGCTGGGTCAGGCAGCGTGTACGGCAGCGCGTTGCACCGCTTGGGAAGGGTGACGAGGCCCATGCGCTCAATCCGGATTACTTTACTATTCATGAGGCGAAGAAACGCCTCTCTGGGAGGCCTACGAGTCCCGGCAGCGAGGGACCAATGAGTTTTGGGGCTACGAGTTCGGCGGCACCGCTAACGAGTGCGGCATGGGGTGCAAAGGACTGGAAGGAGGTGCAAGAGGAGGAATTTGCAGAGATCGCGAGTATGCCGGCGCTGATGAAGGCTCTACGGCGTGCTACCGTCGACAGAGAGAAGATACTCTACGTCATGCGGTTCGTCGAACAAGGCCATGACGAGCTTTACTATCTTGCGGATGAAATGCACGATATCATGCGACTGTTCGTCTTCCAGAATGGCAGGATGCAGCTTCTCGCCACGCTCATGCGTCGATTCGATGAAGCGAAAATACATCGCGATGAACATGAGAAGAGAGGAGAGGAGGAAAGCGAAGCAGAACAGAAGTACATTGACAATCTCTTGCGCGCTGTCGAGGCTGCCGACGAGCAATGCCGAAGGCTGGAGTATTGGAGCGATATTAAAGGTGTTGCTCGAGAAGGTGAGGGTGTGCATGCTGGTGATCGCGACAGAGTTTGGGGACATGATTGGCAAGGCATTCTCTCTACCGATGCTGAGTTACCTTCACCCGCCACTCCGGCTGAGAAGTCATCCGAGAACATATCATCTGGAGATTTATCCGGAAAGGGATCGGTAGTAACGCCGGCTCCTGAGACGAAGCAGCCGGAGGAGTCTCATCTCGATAAGGTTCAGGAGAAGGATCATTCTTCTAAAATCACACAACCACACGGCGACAAAGTAGCAGTCCAATCTCAAAAGCCGGATAAGGGAAAGGCCAAAGTCGAGTCTATTGGTGGCGACAGCGAGATAACTCCCGAGCAGATGCTCAAAAGACAGAACACACCGGGCGTCTGGCCGAGTAGCTCAGAGCGAGAAGCGTCCGATGAGACTCAGAAATCGAGATCCACTCAGGAGTCAGACAACACCACGTTGAAGGAGTCTGCGGAAGAGTGGTCGAAAGATCCATCTCACAATATCGAAAAGCCAGATGACGTTAGTGGTGAGGATCCTCCATTGGAGCAAATGCTGAGACGAAGGTCAACACCAGGCGTATGGATTGATGGTACGACAGACAAGCCAAACGAAAATGTTGGAACTATGGATCCCACGTCTACAGATGCAAAGGACGAGCACCGGAGGCAGCACGATGCCATGGGTACTCAGGATGGTCTCGCTGATGAAGATGAGAGCTCGAAGAAAGAAATTGAGAAAGACCGCAAAAAGGACGATAACGGTGCAGATCGTGAAACACCAGTAGAGGATGAGGATGCACCTTACGTTGCTTATCATGGTGCTGAAGAGCAGCTATCTGAAAACTTGCACAAGCTCCAAGCTGAGCTAGAGAACGACCATGAGCACACGGAATCTTCACATTTCGAGGAGCAGAAGGAGGGCAATAATGATGAATCAAAGCACGAAGAAGGCGAAGGTCATAATTAGAAAGTGAAAGCGCGACGACCACTATTGCTAGCTGATGTATAATTAGCTAGGAATGCAAATCGAACATCCTTCCAAGTCCAAAACGAGCGTAATGTTTCAAGCAGAAACTCCAACCACCGTCGACTGCACTACAGAATACATCATCCAACGAAATATACTCCTGGAATTCCCTAGTTTCTCAAGTCAGTACTCGTTGTTCAAGCCAACGCACGAGAAAGCCGATGAGAAGTCTCGACAATGTCTTATCAGTAACAGAAGATATCATTCAATGAGACGATTCTTATTCGATCTCTCCGCCCCGTCTTGAAACATTTTTTTGATTTGGAAATCATCATCAAATTCGAAGCCAATTGGACGATTGGGACGCAATTGCATATGGCTGGGGAGGAAATGGAGCAGCAGCTTACCATTCTGGAGAGTGAGGAACGAGCCAAAGTCAATTTACATGACAACGCATCCGCAAGACTCGCCAATGCCGCAGCATTCGCAGGACTCGCCGCAGTGCGGCTTAGGGACGGGCTTAACGACCGAGGTGATGCTGGAAGTGGTGGAGTTCATGTTGACTGTAGCAAAGCCGTGTCAGTCAAAGAAGAGATCATGAGATAGCGAGATTGAGTTCAGTGGCTTACCTGACTTGGAGGATTGGTGTTGAGAAGGGAGTCTCGAGACTTTGGCTGTGGTATGCAGGTATCTGGAACGGATGGTACAGGTGCGGGGTGTAAGAGGGAGAGGCGAGTGACGTCCCAATTTATGGGAAGCAAGGTTGACCGCCTCGAAGCTGAAACCTGAAACCCTTGTCGAAATGAACTTGGAAGACACGGGGAGAGTGGATAGCAGCGTGCACTGGGATTGGAGGCTACGCGAAGCTACCGAAGTACGATATGTCAGGTCATCCGTCATCGAAAGTCAGGTCAGCTACACAGCCTCGTCACGTGTGTAGATCTTTGATGCGCATCTTCGATGGTGGTGTGGCTGCATGTGCCTTATGTAAGCGCACAATCGTGCCGGTCGGGAAAACTCCGGCTCGTCAAAAACCTCGCCCACCATCCCATCATCAGTCCAACGCACGACTGCTTCCCAGATATTCCAAACGCTCTCCGTTCACACGCATTCGATAGTCGTCAAGATGGTCGGCGTGCGAGATGTGGATGCTGCCAAGTTCATCAATGCATATGCTCAGGTGCGTCGCTTGTGCTCAAGGCGCTTCAATCTAGAGGTATTCTAACAAAGTTGCAGTTCTTGAAGCGCCAGGGTCGTTTACCCATTCCTTGTACGTGACACATCGCGCTGTTTGAAGCCCGTAACTGGGGGACTCTGGATCAACCTTACTGACTCTGATGTCTGCAAACAGCGTGGGCCGACACAGTCAAACTTAGCCACTCAAGAGAACTACCACCACAAGATCCCGACTGGTATGGAACACCACTCATTTTTACGTGTTGGTACAGCACACGCTGACGTTCAATCTTTACTGTGTTGCAGGTTCTACATCCGCGCCGCCTCTGTCGCTCGACACATCTACCTACGCAAGACCGTCGGCGTCGGCCGCCTGCGAAAAGCTCATGGCAGCACCAAGAACCGCGGCAGCAAGCCAAACCACCATGTCGATGCTTCGGGATCCGTAGACCGTAAGGTGATGCAGGCGCTGGAGAAGATTGGCGTGCTGGAACAGGACGAGGATAAGGGTGGCCGTCGGATTACCGCCAGCGGTCAGCGTGATTTGGATCGCATTGCTGGGACTACGCTTGAGGCCGAGGCAGAGGGAGAGGAAGAGGAATAGATGCGATGTGGCTGCGAGAATGGATTTAGTTGTGCATGGCTTCCACGAGGCCACTGGCGTTCGGGCATGCTCCGAAAAGAAGTGATCAGGGACACTTCGTCCACTTCACAATGAAATACAGTTATCCATCTTGACTGTAAATTGCCTCTTTCTGATTCATGGTTATCTTAATGCACAATGCTTGAACCCATTTCGTTCTCGAGCTTGTCACTAATCTTTGAGTATTCCCATGCAGCTTCGTGCGAATGCAAGCTCCCCTATCGAAGCGTCCCAACCTGGTAGCAGCGAAACCCAGCTTTTAGTCCGAACCCATTCAACGCCTCGCTATGCAGAACCAAAACGCATCTCGAAACCCACTCCTCCTTGAGCACAATTCCATCCTCACATCCCAGGCGGTCTCTGGCCCTGCGGCGGCGCCGCGAAACCCGGCGGCTGCGCACCACCAGGCGGATTGAAGGGCGGGGCGCCCGGCGGCGGGACGACGCCCGGCGGCGCAAACGGCACGGCCTGCGGCGGCGACCCGGCCTGGCCCGGCGCAAAGCCAGGCGCCGCAAAGCCCGGCATCGCGCCGCCGGGCGGCGGAGGCGGGAAGCCGGGCAGCGCGCCCGGCGGCGGCGGGAACAGCATACCGGGCAGCGGCGGCGGCACGCCGCGGCCGCCGGGCGGCATGGGCGGGAGGCCGCGGCCGGCGGGGGTCGGCGGGCCGACAGCCATGGCTCCCGGTGGCGCGAAGCCGAACGGAGGGGCGAAGGGAGGCTGGCCCATCACCAGGCCGGTCATCGGGTTGCGGCCGTAGGATATCGCTTCGGGTTGCACGCCTTGCGCGTGGTAGTCGGACATCACGGAGTCGATGACGTGCTGCGCGCGCTCCTGGCTGATTTCTGTACCGCTGTGAGTGCTGTGGGTGCCCGGCTGGGCCGGCATTGCATCGGTCGGGGGCGCGACGAATGCCGGAGACGTGTCCATACGTTGGTAGTATTCTTCGACGTTGCGCAGGTGGTTTCGGCCGCTGTTGTGAGCTTTGCGCACGCTCATCGAGTCGTGTGTGAGGTAGACATCGCAGTAATCGCCTTAAAAAGTCAGTCGTACTCGAGCTTGGAGGGTGGGTATACCTACAGAAGAGTAACAACAGGTCAGTGCGAAGCTTGAAGTCGGGTGAGAGCATACTTATATTTCGGCATCTTGACAACCTTACTTATGACGGCCGCCACTGAAGGGTGTGTGAGTGCAATAAGCAGCTAAGAGCTGCACGACGAAGGGTTGGGTGTGCTTTGGATGTGATAATTATTACGTTCAGACAAACTTGAAGCTTCGAAGAAACTTTGAATGCTTTGAAGTTTGAAGTCAAGTGGCAAGGCATGAAGGCGACGATGCCATAGAGTACGATACGATATCGTATGCGCCTCATCACGTGTTCTCATTCTCGACCTTATTCCAAGCTCGCCGAACAACTGTCAATTGCTTTGGCACCGATATCATGCTATATGCAAAGCGATATTTAATTTAAACCACAAGATAGCAGATTGGCCTTTATTTTCTACAGTTTGTTCCGCTGATTTGTGGGATAAATCTATCTGCTGCCACGCCATCCGCGCAGGCTCCTATCTAATCGCGGCATAACGTTGCAAAGCAGGCCTACCATACATTACGCCTTAACATATAGGTAGGTTGGCGGTAAATTCGCCTATCAAACCTGCCGATTTTGCTTCTGCTTTAGACCTTCTTTCCCTCAATGCCAATCATGACGCTATTCGCCGTAGCGTAGGTCTCAAATATGCTACAAGTTCTGCGCAGATATATGGACACATACAGCAACCTTACTCACTTCCTACCACGAGTGAATCAACATATCAGCTTCATAGTGCAAAGGTGATGGCACTGTCAACTCTTTCTAGCCACGGCAAGGCTGACTTTGAGAGTGAAATGGGCTTGGTCGTCGCCTTTGGTTGGTGGGATTTGTTAACGTCGATAGCAGAGTGCTCTTTCGCCACATCGCAAGTTCTATCCTGATATCATAAAACGGTGGTGAGCTAGGATACATGTCCATATTCCGGCAATTGCACTAGGTATTCCAACACCAAGTCCAACTCCCAGGGCAATCCTATCGCTCATGCTCAACGAAGAGCCGCCGCCACTTTGAGACGTAGATCCGGCATTCTGTCTTGAAACAGTCGTTGTCGATGTAATATCTACAGTAACCTGTTTCGAAATGCTGGTCGCTGTATTAATATTAGCCCTTATTTGAGGCGATCCACGTTCATGACACATGGGCCAGCCGTTGTGAGCACGTACCAGGCTGCCAAATCCGAACACCCCTATTGCAGCAAATACGACTATAGTAAAAGAGCATATCCACTCACTCTGCGAATATGGAGTTACGCTCGGGGGCGCTGCTCCTGAGCCCGACCCGGAAGTGACAGTTGTGACTACAACGTTCGTGACAGTCGCAGCGGTTGAATCGACACTGGTCGTACTGGCAGGCACAGCTTGTCCATTCGCGGGCAGAGTAATGCCATTCTGGGCGCAGTAGCTCAAATAGAAGGCAAGCGCGGAAGAGGCATCCGGTGATGGATCACCCTGGGTACACTGAGTACTGACGCAGGAGATTAAGAAGCTCTCGCCTGATGCCGCGAGGTCGGTTCTGCCATACGCGCAATAGCACGAGTTTGGCCATGGTTCTGGACAGTCAAAGAAATCATTAACGTTCTCGATGCCTGGATGGTAGCCGATGCAGTTTTGGGCGCACACTCGGAGAGCAGCATAGCCTGGCTCGCTGTTGAACGTGATTACTGCGCTGCCTTGGGCGCCGACCAGGCTGGCATGTTGAACCGTGACTAGGAGCCAAAGGGTTGATAGTAGGAATGCCATCCTTAGCGGAGCTATGGGGCTATGAGCGAAAGTTGAGCGCCGCTCGCGATGATGGAGTTGGAGACACTCAGATATGAACGTGGGACAGAATATCGGCGCAGAGTTTAGATATCACTATTTCAAGGCCTTCTACAGCCCCGCTGCTTCATGTCACCTTTGAGTTTCGTTTGCTGCATGGCGCTCGATTTCCTAACCGCGACACCCAATGGTAACGTGGAATCCAATGCATGTGAATCCGCTACACAACTCAATCGGCATCTTGGTATTATCCTCAGACTATATAAATCTAGCTGGAGAATAGAAGGGGCGCTGCGCCGCTTCAAATAATAGAACTTATTTTTTGTGTACGAGAATAGACATCAAAAACGGCGGGCGTAGAAGGAATTGGAGCGGCCGACATCAGGGTTACTCCCTTTATGCCAAATACACATGTAGAACTTGTGCGGCGTATATCACTACAGAGACAACAGCGGAGAAATTGATCTCAAGACACGGTTTAAATAACTAATAACGAACTCATACCCTCAATTTCAGTATGGTGAATGATAAATTGCTGGAATTGGGACTTGGCTTAAGATTTCCTTTCGTTTCTTAGAGTAAATCAATACTTGCAATTGGATAGAATTGCAGTGAAACTTTTGAGAAACTGCAAGATTCCTTTCTGGGACTCTTTACAATACGCTTCCCAACTGGTGATTTTGACATACCTTACTCTTTGAATTGATAATTGCAAGTAATACTGCGAATATAGTGGCGCAGATTACACCACAGCACCAGCCAATGGGAACTTGACCTCCAGAACGTCTGTTCGAGGCAGTGTATAAGACACATCGATCTAAATCATTAACGATTATATAATATCAAATACCATGTTTCGTTTCCGGCCCTCTTCAAGCGACTCTCCATGCATAATGCCGTAAACGTAGCTTTCACCCAAAAACATGAAATGTCTGCCGACACGACGAAGGACATAGGGAGTAGCACCTCCGAACAAAACGCAAACACAATCTCCTGACATCAGAGTAGACGGCCCAAGCCCGGTCATCCCTGTACGTGTACGAAATAGTTTCCTTCCAGCGGTCGCAATCACAATTTGCCTATAAAACCCTATGTTGAAGGAGTAATTAGTCTTCAACTGCTCGACACATGTTCTGGAACTCGGGTCTCCACTCATCTGCTAGGGCGTCGATGTTCTCACCCTCATCTGTGAAAGTTTTTAAAGCCTCAACAAACGTCCTGGTGAAGACATATTGAAAATCTTTCGAACCATAAGTTGGTGGTTCATCCCGCGATATGAAGTAGTTAGCTCCGGTGGTCAAGACCTGAGAATAAGCCTCATACCAGTCGTTGACTGAATAACTTCCAGTATCGACGCTTGGAGCAAGTTGGAGAATTGATCGAAGGAGGTTCCAAACTCTGACATTTTGAATATTCCAGCCGACATCAAGGTCATCGATGTGAATGTCAACTTCAATTTCACTCACGACATATCCGTGCGCTTGCAAGACTTCATTGTTCGTTCCAGATCGCGTCGGGCGGACATTTCCTTCTCTTCCAGCCTTGAAATTGGTATCGCTGATGTATCGTTTAGCGGCCCGAGGACAGTTCCACTGCGGAACCCAAGATGGGTAGTCCGTATCCACAGCCTTTAAGTCGTGATTAACGTCTGCCAAAAACTTAAAGTTGTTATTCGAATCATCTTTCCAGCCCTCTTCAAGTAGGTACCAAGCTGTTTCCACGTATAAGGTTCTGGGCGACGCCGAGTAATCCACAGGGAAACTATGGCCCCTAGTGGCCATCCCTAACAGGGCGAACACTTTGTTCTTAGAATCAGTAGCAAGAAAGTCTCTGAAGATACGTAACAGAAGCCGTAGGTCAACAGTTTTCGGTTCACCATCACGTCGTCCTATTCTTGAGAAGCGCGTGAGCACGATCAAATCTACTAGCACGTTGCGATGCTCAAAGAAAGGCCATAGCCTTTCTTTTGGAAGAATGTAATAGCGGCGCAAAACTCAGAAAACGAAAGTCGTAGCGCGCCCGAAATCATAACTGCGCTGCGCGCTGTGACAATCTCTTGGATGATCCATACCCTGCTAAACCAAGGCGCAGAGAGGAGTGAGCGTAATGGCCACAGGCCGTCTCCCTCGCCTCTATCACGAGCTGGGAAACCCCTCTCAATGTTCTTCGCTTCATTATAAACCTCGTCCACAAGGTCGTTGTGGTCCGACGCCTCGGCGTGTGCACAGTGTACTGCGTGGCGGATGAGTTTGAATGCGTCCACTGTGATATTATCTGGCAGTCCGAGCCATATGATGACTTCTTGAGCGTTCATAGAGTATAGATATCTCTCATTAGAGAAATTTGCTTTGACTTCTCCGATATATCTTGTTGATTGATACACAAAGCGTCTATCCACAACCTTCGCCTCGCGTTCGGGAAGCGCAACTCCTTTAGAGCATTGAAGAGGTTTTGCGAAATCGGGACCATCCAATCCATGCATTTGATCTCCTGAGAAAGGTTGGTTGTTCCCCAGGTATATGAGAGCGCCTCATACTCAAGAGCCTCTGCTTTGACACCACGGTAGACATCTTGCGTGATGAAGCTACCACATAGTTTTTCGTCGCCGGTGCCAGTGTCCAGCATGAACCCTCGTGTTGCGTTGCCTGGCAGAGGCTTATAGAGCTTAAGAAAATCTGGGTTCCTTGGCGACTCAGACATGGTTGAATTGGAGAACAATATGTAACTACCATAGTTATGATACGTAACTTAAACTTGACTACGTTAGTTATTACTGTAAATGAACATGAACATGTAACTAACAAGTACGCAGGTATATGTCAAAGTCAAAGCGATGGGTGATGAGGCGAAGCGGTCTTTGCGTTCCAAGGAGGCGCATTTCTCAACAAAGATGGCGGCTAATCCTACCAAAGAGGGTCAATTTAAGGCCACCAAGTGCGAGACTTTCCTCGCGCCCCTGCGTGCTACTCAGGGACAAATGGATGGCGGGCGCTGCGGCTTGGTGAAAATCTGGAGGCGTTGGTACCCGGAACCTCCAGGAATTATTTCGCGCAAAGACAGACCACACCTTTCTACGGTTGCACCTTGAATTACTCCTCTTCTACCGCTTCACAGTCATTCAACTCAAGTGTACTTTTGGAATCCTTACATATCTGCTTCAGCGGGAGAACCAAAATGTTGAGGTTTTTTCCCCGAAGCAATCAGGCAGGCTACCTCCAACTGCCATTTCAGAACGTATCACAGTTCCAACTCGATATCGCTGGCTTTCTCGCCATTCTCGGAGAAGGTTGCGTTCTAGCAAATGCCCAAGTCGCTGCCTTGTCATCAATTACCTTTCTGCCTCGACTCTTGCCGGCACCTCAAGCTCTTATGATGCCGTCGAGGCCGTCAAAGCTTGAAGCTCTCGTTGGCCATACAACTGGAGTACAGTCTGGAAATCATAGAGATTATATTAACCACGTCGGAAATGTTCTTGTGTAAGCATCTTAGAACTACAGAGTAGTGTGGCCCATAATATTATTGAGAGCTAATGCTAGCAGCGATGCCGAGTCTCTGCCAAACTTTTCGGTTAAATGCGTCCAGATTCACAGGAAGCAGAATAAAGGCGAAGTCCAAGCCACCTTATTAGGGCCACTCTGGGCTTTAGCAATCCTAGGTTTCGTTGAGTCTGTTGTGCTTTTAGCGCTTTCCGTACTGAACCGGGATGACGCCGCCGTAATCGCAACCGTCTGTTTATCTGTACTCTCCACCGTCATCGGAGTTGGCAATAAGTGGACACTCAACCTTCCTAAACGAAAACAACCTGGAATGATCACACCTCCAGGTGATGTGGTGATAAGATATCCAAACGGGAATTTCCTTATAGTGCAATGTCATGAAGACGTTGCCAGGGAGCTTTACTTTGCTCCAGAGAACATTAATTACTTGATCACACGCTCATGGGCATATCGTCTTCTATCTCTCATTGGCACTTTTCTGTTAATGCTCGGAGTCATTTGTCTCAGTAACGCGTCGATTTTCCTTCAAATAGGCTTTGCTGTAGCCTATATGATTCTCAATGCCGCCTACTGGATCGTGGCTGCATTGCCATCCGAAATGCATTGGGACATGTCCTGCTTTGAAGTCATAGATCAATGTTTCGAGACAAACACAGCGCGAAAGAACACGGACAAGGGCGGCACCAACGACTTAATAGAGTACAATCATACCTTCACTCAGGCGCTGTGGAAGGCCATTGTGGCGACCAAGAGCGTGAAATGGGTCAAACGTAGCAAGGCTGCTCCTAGAACGCTGGCTTGGGATGAATGGCTTCGTCAGGCCAAAAGATTGGCGCACACCAAAAGCTTTCGGGATGAGAAGATAGGGAATAAGGTTGTCAAGGTTTGGGAAGTGCCTTCGTGGGATTCCCAGGGAGCGCTCAATGAATTAATCAAGCAGCATATAGACGACTCTGATACAGACTAAGTAGCTATGTGATACGTTTAACGGTCTGTATTCATTGTTGTTTGCCTTCACCTGAGCTTTGGCTTGCATTTACTTCATCGCTTTGAACGCAACCAATTGGATACCTTACGCAATAGTGTCCAATTGTGGATTTGGGCTCATAGTTTCCTGTTGATACCGCTCTCTCTAGCATGGCGCTGCGGATTATTCGTCTTGGTATTGTATTTTTCTCCGTGGTTTCCATTGACATTGTTCATTGGGAAGAGGGCTCCAGTACTGTCTATTACTCCGTACCAAAGCTCGACATTAATGTGGCAGCCTCTTTCCAAGTCGTTTATTCGGAATCCTGGAACCAGAGATTCGATCTTAAGGTTCTTAGGAAGTGGACGGGAAGCTCAGCTTTGTGATAGGCTACTCTTGTCTAGTCCTGCAGCATGTACGGTACTATTGAACCTGTCAGGGGATTCGGCGCTGTTAAGTCCAGTGTCGCCGCTCAACTTAATCCGATCGGAGATGGTGGTGAGAAGATCGGCGCTCATTTCTTGTCCGGTAAGGAGGCAGCGGCTCAAATTGAAAGCACGACGAGTCAGCTACGGGTCCCAATTATCACATGCAACCAACAGCAGCTTAGATGGATGCGAGGCGCTGATCTTCCTATCGAATAGCCCTCCAGACGTATGGAAGGACGGGAACAAATGGTCTCTATCTAAACGCCGTCTTTAAGTAGATGAAGACCGTCACATATCCGAACGCGGCTGCGTGTTGTAAAAGGAAAATTTCTTGAAAACGACTGTAGGAGCGACCGGTGGAGTCCGGGTAGACGGCATTACAGCGTAGGGATGATATACAGGACTTAGGTTTATCATTTTCGGATAGAATCGTAGCTATAGCTTGGTGCCGACACCGGGATCCATTGCCATATAAGCAAAAGAAAGCTTAACTCAAAACCTCGAACGTATTCATGAGAAGAGGTCATATAACATGGAGTAGATACATGATGCCTTGAATGTCTCCATATCCCGATTTCACCATGTTTCATGCTCCGATTGGTAGCCACGTTTCTCTCTTCGTACAGAGCAAGATAATTCATTCAAACATTGTACAGGTGCTGGCCTTTGCGGAAACGCAAATGCAATGCCTTGCTTTTGAAATACCCATACTCCACAAGATGCAACCCTCCAGGTGAGTATTTCATCACTTGGCATGCTCCACCAACCTCTGATAGAGTTCGTCCGGTAGCCGAGGAACGAAGCTGATAGCCACGGCTCTGATTTTATTCGCTTGAAGAGGTGGAAATGAACGTAGTACTTGGTTGGGACTGTTCGTAGATGTCAGCAAAGCACTTATTGGAGCATAAAATAGCCACCATAATAATGGTTACATACCTGTCCGTGCTCAAGATCTGATCGCGAATTAGGACCAGCTGCGCGACAATGCATAATATATTCAAGTGACAGCCATAAGCCAGTAGAAAGTCCCAAAGTTGCAGCACCTCCGGCAATGGCGGAGTGCAAGCGCACATGGTAGCCACGCTCGCAAACGCGTAGATGCTGGCATTGAGTCCCTTGCTCCACAGGTAATGATAGAGCTTGGGATCACAAATCTGCAAGATTTCATCGACGAGCTTCAGACCTCTGTGTACGCCTTCCATGGAACCGCGGATGTAGGCAGGAACTTCGGACGACAGAAACGTGTAAAGAGCAACGTAGGCCTGGACTTCTGACTTTGCGGCGTAGAGGAACGGCGCGGCGAGCACGTTCACGCCTTGGACGTAGCCGACGTATGCATCTTTTGCCCGGGACGCGCTGATCTGTGAGGCGCTGTCGTCGCCGTCTCGAGAGAGCGTCAATGAAGGTCGACCCGTCCCCGGCGATGCAGGACTCGATTCTCCCGGCGGTGCAGTGCCCGTACCTGTCTGTGGTGAGAGCCAGCCATTGACTCGAGCTTCGTGTGCGTCGTGCAGCTTCCAGGCGACGGCGTTGAGAACGCGTGTCAAGCTGTTCTCGGTGACCCGTCGCCTAAATAGTGGATCTGTTGCGAGAGTACGGAAGGTGTCGTTGCGAATTTTGGTGTAGGCGGGTGAGGAGCCTTGTCGAACCAGGTCGAGATAGGTATCGGTGGGTAGAGGGGGAGCGTTGAGTAGGATAAGCCAGATGTATATCCTTAAGTCGGACTGGACAAGCCATCAGCAATTCTTGCGGTAAATCAAGAGAAGTACTGTAAGGTATGGAGCGCCTCACCATTCCATCTGAATTAGCTGGTATGCCATCGGTGAGGATGCGATATCGAAGCTCGATAAGTCCTTGAGCGACATCGCCATTGTTTGGGCCGCGACGGATGAACTCATCGAGCTCTGACCGCTTTGGCATGATCATGTCTTTATCAAGGGTATTGGGCAAACCGAGGCCAATTCCATCTGAGCCTGAGCTAGATCAGAGGCAGAGGCGCAGCGATGTAGAGAGATATTGGTGATATGGAGCGGTAGCGGGGTTACTCTATCCGCCAGACGCGTCGAAGCGCGTTTAGCTGAGCATTTTGGGTGCTTACGATACTCCCTTCTTTTTCCGCGTTCACAGGATAGGGCTGCTGACGTGGAGGTCGAGTTTCGCGTCTTCAGCGGTTTATTCCATCAAATGTCAATTGCCTCATGTAAATAAGACGCAGCTAGAGTAGCTCCTACATTCCTACTATGATAGCGGTAAAACACCACGAAGTGGAAGTTGCAGTGTTTACCTAGTGACTTGTGACTGACACGTTAAGGCTGCGAGGTTGCAAATACGTTTACGTTTCTTTTTCTTTTCTTTAGAGTACTTTTTACACACCTGCATCGTTCTGTTCGAAGCGATCACGGGGATGCTGTGAAAGCGCAAGACGGCAACTGGAAGCTCGTCTCTTCATCCTATCTCAGCCCTCCATGCACTCTCGGTTTCAATTGCTCTAGGGTACTCTACAAAACCACTGGCCTCCCGTCTTGAATCCACAGCTTGTTACTTTTTTTTCTGGCTTGCCGAAGGCACTTGCGTACTGGGTGCTAGCCGTACTGCATCCAGAATTCATCACATCCGTTTACGGCACAGGTGCGCCTGCAATGCACGTTTACCTTGCGGCCCGCAGTCCCTTGAAGAACAGGGAAGAAGCCATGCCAGTAGAAGCTATATGGAAGCAGAAGCTAGATGGCAGCTGTAATGATGTGGGCAGTCAGTTCAAGACGACCCACCGGAGAGCAGCGCCATGAAGCTTACGCCAAGTCGACCTAAGCGATGTCAAATGCAAATAGGAATCTTGTGATACTCTGTTCACCACGGCGTGGAAGATAGACCGAAGTCGTTCTTCTGCGATATGCTCTCCACCAATACGGAGTGATTCTACCGGCTTTGCGCGAGGCAACACCAAATCCTATTTGCAACTCAATTCTTTTCAGTCACTAGTCTCTTCCCTTATGGCCAACCACTGAATGGCGAAATTCACCGTCCCGCATTTCTTCTGTTTATTTTGGCGTGGATTGGAGATGGTTGCGAAACGTGAAAGAGCATCATTACCGCCTCAAAGCACGTCATGTGCATTGATGTTGCTCTCTGCCTCTCATTGGTCAAATTGCCTATCTAGTCCAAAGTAGGTAGGCAGCTAGGTGGTTAAGCTCCCTCAACACCGAGATGTCAGACGTCCAACGAGTCCACTTTGGTGTCTGTTCGTCGCCTTCGATTGGATCCGAGGCTAAGAATTTCCACGCAATGACTGCTAGATGGTATGCACGGGTCGGGTCCAAACTCCTGGATACGGCCACCGTTCTCGGGTCGTGGGGTCATAGGATGTATTCCATCATTCCGTCGATCCTGCCAGGGCATTACGGGCTATTACGAGCTGTCAGAGTCTCCCGTAGTTCGCGTCATACAGACTCAAAATTTTCCAAAATCTCATCTTGCCCCCGAAGTGTGGGAGTCTACAACATACTTGGGTACTCAGCTGCACCGTTCTGGCCGCTCATCTCTCTTCAGATTCCATCCCATGCAGTGATCAGCCGCGCTCCAGATTCAGGTGTGGCTTTTCGCGCGGCGCTTCGCACGTTATCCATCGACAGGATTGCATAAACAATTGGCGAGATCGAGTGCTTCTGGAAAAGCAAATTGAAATCGACCCGAGCACGCGATCGCTCAAAGAAGCTCTTGCATACATAAGCCAGCTACCGGGGCCCACCAAGCTTCCTGGTTCTCAGGGTTTCCTTCGACATTCCCATTCATTAGGGCTGAAGGTTACCACTTCATCGCTGTACCTTTTGACTTCCCTGTTCTGGTCGTGATCGGTTCTTGAAAGGCCTCATGGCGGACACCCGAACAAAGATTACCCATGTCCTGGCCTGGATTCTTGGAATAAAGCTCCAAGATCGGAATGATCCTGTCACGAGAGGCGAATCTGTTTTCTCTGTTTCCTCCGGCGACACTTATGTCGAGGAAGATCCGACTGTTCAAGATTTCATTGCGGATTTGACTCCATCTCGGCACGACGTTGTCGATTACTTCCTGAGCTTGTTTCCCTTCATCAAATGGATTCACCGATACAACCTCCAATGGGCCATCGGAGACCTTGTAGCTGGTAAGCCTTTGCTCTAGCAAACTTGGAAGTCATATACTCACTGGTTTAGGTATTACTGTCGGCGCAGTTGTGGTTCCACAAGGTATGGCGTACGCGAAGTTGGCTGAATTACCTGTCCAGTTCGGCCTCTACTCGTCGTTCATGGGAACTTTGCTTTACTGGTTCTTTGCAACGTCCAAGGATATTACAATTGGAGTACGTCGAGCCTACTTCATTTCCGAGTTCGTCGTACTGACACTTCTTCCAGCCAGTTGCTGTCTTGTCCACTGTGACCGGCAACATTGTTCTTGCGTCTGCGAAGAAACTTCCACATGTTCCTGGCCATGTCATTGCATCAGATCTAGCTATCATATGCGGGTCCATCGTCGTGTTCCTGGGCATAGTGCGATTGGGCTGGATTGTTGAGTTTATCTCATTGACCTCGATTACTGCATTCATCACCGGTTCAGCCCTCAACATTGGAATCGGTCAAATTCCAACCTTGATGGGCATTACAGGATTCAACACTCGCGCTCCAACCTATCAGGTTGTCATCAACATCCTGAAGCATCTCGGTCGAACCAAGATTGATGCCGCAATGGGCTTGACCTGCTTATTCTTGTTGTATGCGATTCGGATCGTCTGCAACCGCCTGGCCAGGAGATTCCCGCAGCATAAGAAAGCTTGGTTCTTCGTCTCCACGCTGCGCACCGTCTTCGCCATACTCCTGTATACGATGATCAGCTGGCTTGTCAATCGCCATCATCGCACGCATCCGAAATTTGCGATTCTGAGCACTGTTCCGCGAGGATTCCAAGACGCAGGAGCGCCACCAATCAGCAAGGAGAATATCAAATCATTTGCAACTCAGCTCCCAGGAGCAGTCATTGTCATGTTGATCGAACACATCTCTATCGCGAAATCCTTTGGCCGCGTTAACAACTATACCATTAATCCCTCACAAGAGCTGGTGGCACTCGGAGTCACGAACTTGCTTGGTCCCTTCTTGGGGGCATATCCTGCCACTGGCTCCTTCAGTAGAACCGCCATCAAGTCCAAAGCTGGTGTCCGCACTCCGCTCGCTGGTATCATCAGCTCCATTGTCGTCCTTCTCGCCATCTATGCTCTACCGGCGGTGTTCTTCTACATTCCCAGCGCATCCCTCTCTGCTGTCATTATCCACGCTGTCTTCGACCTTATCACCCCTCCCAGCGTTCTCTACAAGTTCTGGCGCGTTTCGCCTCTTGAAGTGCCTATCTTCCTCGCTGGTGTCCTCGTTACGGTCTTCAGCAGCATCGAAAATGGTATCTACACAACAATCTGTGTTTCGGCGGCAGTACTGCTCTACCGTGTGGTTAAAGCCCAAGGCCGATTCCTGGGTAAAGTTCAGGTCCATTCTGTCATTGGTGATCATATCATCGACGGTGGTGATGTAAAGAGAGAAAATTACCACCCCAAAGGCAACGGCGATCGAAATGTCGAAGACTTCGACGATTCTACTTCTACTCGTAATGTATTCTTGCCGATTGATCACGGCGATGGCTCGAATCCGGCAGTTGAGGTGCAATCACCGTATCCTGGTATATTCATCTTCAGGTTCTCAGAAGGATACAACTTCCCGAACGCGAGCCATTATCTCGATTACTTAGTCTCCACCATTTTCAAGGAGACGAAACGCACCAACCCGAACTCTTTTGGCAGACCTGGCGTAAGTGGTCCTTCGATCTACCCGCTTTTAGTCCTGTAAAACTAACATTGAATATGCAGGATCGCCCATGGAACGACCCTGGCCCACGCCGCGGCCAGGAAGTTACTATAGACGACACTCGTCCTACCCTGAAAGCTATCATCATGGACTTCAGCTCAGTCAACAATGTGGATGCCACCAGTATCCAAAATCTTATCGACGTCAGGAACCAGCTCGATCGCTACACCTCTCCGGAAGTGGCCGAATGGCACTTTGCATCCGTCAACAACCGATGGACGAAGCGTGCCCTTACAGCCGCGGGCTTCGGCTTCCCGGTGGCACAGCACAAGGATGGTGACCTATGGCGCCGCTGGAAGCCCGTTTTCAGCGTGGCCGAAATCGGTGGCTCCGAGTCGGCCGCCGACTACGCTCAGTGGGAGGTCAACAAGCAGATCCAGCGCAACTCGGTGGCGCCGCAACCCGGCGATGTCGAGGCCAACGTCAACGGCCAACAGGGTGCTACCAACGGCAAGGAAACCGCAGCCGTCGTTAGGGAGAGGCAGAAGGCACAGGGAGCCATAGTCGTCAGCAGCGTTAATCGTCCGTTTTTCCACATCGATCTTACGTCTGCGCTGCAGAGTGCCATCCAGAACATCGAGGTCAGGGACTCTGGAGAAGATGGAAAGCTTCTTGTGGAAGATGTCACGAATCTGCAGGAGCATTAGGGGCTTTTTCTTTGATATATAGTGACGACGTGTTTTTAGTTTAATATGCGGTTAGGTGAATGATATACCCTTTAATTCAAGTCTGAGTAGTATTGTATCGTACTGATGTTGCATTGGCTTTCGCGTCATCTGCACGTTCAAGTCCATATCCTAACCGGACTGAATACTCCAATCGGTAGTTGCTAAGATTCGTGACTATCTTCTCCGTCTTAGTCACTGTGAGTTCATATACTGAAGCCTGACCAAACTCAACCTGCGACCGAATTGCTTCGTCTTTTTGAATGATGCCCAAAATAGACAACCGGAACTAGGATCTAAGTCTTGGAAAGTCAATTTTCTTCGGATATCACACATTACTGATCATATCCAACCCCTGCTTCATAATATTTCATAAGCCATATCTCGGCTTTAGGAATCGCAAATAGTAATGGATAAGTCGATTCGAGCGCCACTGAAGGTATAAAATAGGATAGCACCGCCACAGATTTGTGACGTTTCGGCCGAAGCTTTTTGCGATACCCTCGAAAGCACCTTGTTCTCTCGACAATTGTTACGAAACCGATTGTGGTCTCAGAGTCAGATTGAAAACTATGACAGGAACTCAGTGCTTGTACAATATATGAGCGATCGGGGCTGTTCTGAATGCGGGCGACGGTTCATCAAAATGACATCCATACTCAGAGCTCCAACTTCGTGTCTAATGCCATTTCTTTACCCATTCACTTCCACGGAATTGCGAAGCGCAACACGGTTTGCCAACCGATATATCACATACCAAGGCCGGCACAAGCAGAGGAATTACAACACTATTCCAGCACGCTCCAACGAGCAGCAAGCTGTGCGAACGCCCTCAGGTATCCGCGAACCATCGGTCGAGACCTCCTCAGCGGACACCGTCTCTCCTCCCGCACACCTCAATCCGCCTCCGGACTCCTACACGCAGACACCCTTCCTCGACTCATGTACCGTCACGGTCTCAGGCGGCTCCGGCGGCAACGGCTGCGTTTCGTTCCTCCGAGAAAAGTTCATTGAGGAGGGCCCTGCGAACGGCGGCGACGGTGGCTCGGGCGGGAACATATGGATACAGGCAGTGCGAACGGAGACGTCTCTTCACAAAGTGGCTCGGAGGCGGGCGATCAAGGCAGGCTCTGGCAAGAATGGAATGGGGAGCTCGATGGGAGGGCGGCGAGGCGAGGACGTCATAGTTGAAGTGCCGGTTGGCACTGTGGTGCGTGAAGTGGAGCGGATCGATCCGCTTGCTAAGGACGAAGAGATCTGGCTGGAAGCGCAGCGCCGGCGGAAAAACCGAGCAATATTACCTGAGGAGGAGTGGGAGACGGCGAGGAGGGATAAGTGGGTGGTTTTCCCAGGCACTAAGCCCTGGGCCATCACCGCGAGCGATATTCCTGATCTTCCGAAACCACGGAGGAGTTCTATTGCTGCGATGATGCCGCGGCCACCGATCAGGTTGGATCTTGACGAGTCGATGCAGCGGCCAATGTTGCTCGTCGCGGGAGCCTTAGGTGGCCACGGCAACACGCACTTTGTGAGCAATGATAGTCCCCGTCCGAAGTTTGCAACTAAAGGTGATGGAGGAATGAGTATTACATTGCATTTGGAACTTAAGTTGCTAGCAGACGTAGGACTTGTTGGACTACCGAATGCTGGTAAAAGCACACTTCTGCGCGCACTGAGTAATAGCAAGACTAGAGTAGGAAATTGGGCTTTCACGACGCTCCAGCCAAATATAGGGACGGTGGTGCTGGACGATTACAAGAGCAGGCCTAGGTTAAGGCCCTTGGACAGCAAGGGAGAATATCGGACAAAGTTCACTATTGCAGATATCCCAGGGTTGATCGAAGATGCGCATCTCAACAAGGGCTTGGGTCTGGACTTTCTACGTCACGTTGAAAGGGCAGCTGTTCTCGCATTTGTTATCGATCTGAATGCTGGAGACGCCGTGCAAGCCTTGAAGGCACTCTGGAAGGAGGTTGCTGAGTATGATGTTCTTCGACGCCGACAAGCCAACCTCGACTCTGAGACCAAGATTGTGGAATGGACGCCGATAATGGATATTTCATCAATGCCCGGAGTAAACGGTGAAAGCGATGATCAGGTAAACCAGCACGACGGAACAAAATCGAAGAGGTTACCGCCACTGGTTTTCCCACCGATTTCTTCCAAGCCGTGGTTCGTCGTTGGCACGAAGGCAGATCTGCCCGATACGCAGGCAAATTTCTCGGCTTTGCAGACGTATCTACAAGGTGTGGAGCAAGGTGTTTTGGAACATCCAAGCGGGATCAAGCATGCGTGGAAGAAACATCTTGACGCTGTTCCAGTATCTGGCATTAGAGGCGAAGGCGTAGATAGGATACCCGAGTTGGTCATTGACCTTCTCAATGGATGACAGATATCATATTTTGGCGTATAATCAGAGATACCCTCCTCCTGAGAATCTACTCCCAAAGTTTTGTGCACGATTAAGCATATCTCTTCGTGCAGATTGTCCAACCCTCACGCCGCCAATATCTTTCTCATAATCAAAGGCCCGCTTCGTGGGGTCGTCTTCCTTGTCTTCTGAGTTATTTTGCTGTTGCTCCTCCATGAGAGACTTTCCTCTGTGTTTCTCAATATTCTCCTTAATTTTCCGCGAAGTCTCTTCGTCAGCCTTGGTCTTCGTTCTTGAAGTACTGCTTGTTGTTGTAGTCGATGGAGTCTTAACGCCCAGAACTTCGTTCTCTAATCGTTTGCGACGTTCGTCAGGGCTCTCGTTCCATGAACTACTGTTGCTCAGCGCTGAGCTATGTTTGTTAAAAGCTCTCGCTTTTCCCATCACTCGTGACGGATCCAATCCCATACGTTGCGACAAGTCATCCTGGCCCTTGGGATCATACATCCAAGCTAGGCCCTTTGGTTTATCTTCAAGTGTTCTTCTCGCATCATCGGCAGCTGTGGTATCCTCTTTGTCGTCGTTCGTGGACTAAAAATGTGTTAGTGGCAACATAAGAAGTCTAAAACACATGGTCATACTGTTGTAGTTTTGCCCGTGGGTATAGCAGGCCCAAATTCATCATCACTACTGCTTTCTTCTTCATCCTGCGCGCTCGTCTTTGGTAACTCTTCTAGGGGAGCCGGCGGGAGCGAAGGTCCAATAACCCGCCTGCGTTTCTCGGAGCTCTTAGGTGTTGCTGGTCTGGCTGTTGTAGCGGTACTGCTGTGAGGCGGTGACTCGTCCTTTTCGGCTTCGCGCTTCCTTTTCGCGAGATGAGGTGGTAGTTCCGGACCCACTGAAGGCATGATTGAAGACAGAACGGGAATTGATTGCAGACTTGAGGTTGCGCAAATGTTCGCGAAGGCGTAGAAACGTCCAGCCTTGTACAGATGTTACCTAAGCAGCCACATGCGGCGTTGCGCTGCGGAGGAGCTTTTGCTCCGTTGAACTTCCAAATCGATTTACGAAAGCTTGCGAATGCGCGTTTTGCCTCCCCGAACTCCATGAAACGATACCTTCGGCGGGTTTGACTGCTCAATAATCGCCTACATCAATCTCATAATACAACCAAACGAGATTGACGATTCCCTCAGCGATGACCCGAACCTTGCGAAGATAGAAGCCTAGGACGGACATTATATCCAGAGAAATGTTGAGGACATGCGCAGTCCCAATAAGTCCAGATGAGCACTCATTCAGACGAGAGTGATGTCACCGCAAAACATGGAGATACCACACAAGAGCTGGAAGAGGAGCAGGAGGAGGATATGCCCGGGAGCAATGGGAGTATTGCTGAGTCCTTCAGCCGGACGAGACCGCCCGATGGTGATGAGGAGAGCGTTCTGGATAGCCCAGCGCCGGAACTCAATGGCACTAGTTTCCAAGGATACAGCAACGTGACCACCGAAAACGACGACGAGACCGATATCCCTAGCTCGCCGACTCTATCACCCCCTGCGCGAAGAGATGTCGAAAGCCGCGCGGACTCCGCTTCTATTCCAGATGATAGCCCTTCACGCAGAGGATCTATCATGTCCTCTCCAGGAAGCAGTCGTGATGCATCGCAGTTGTCAACACCGCGAGCTAGGCGACCTGGAGCTCTACAACCTTTCGACCGACGGTTCTCTGCTCGATTATCTACCTCTTCCTTGACTTCACCTCCAGCCATCTCACCTGCCTTCTTGGCGCCGCGATCACGTCAAGCATCTTTTGCTAGTACAATCTTGGTCCCGAGTGATGATGGTTCAGATACAATACAGCCGCCTTGGGAAGTTGTGAGGTGGATGAAACTTAGGAAGATAACTGGCCAGGTCTTCTCCGAAATAGGAAAGCGTAATTACGGCCGTCCAACTGTTCTAGCTGTATCGGCGTCCATCGCAATCGGTACATCTAAAGGCTTAACGCTGATATTTGATTATCATCAAAACTTGACTGCGACTATCGGGTTGGGTACCAAAGCTGTGGAATCAGGAGCCGTAACCTCTCTTGCAGTCTCTGCAGACCACTCGACAATTGCTTCAGGACATGCTAATGGCCATATTTTCACCTGGGAGATCTCACGACCTGCGAAACCCTTTTTGCATATTCTGCCGCTCGCACGAGCGCAGTTGGACCAACGGAAGACCGATGGCCATGTGTCTGATACGCCTATTGTGCATGTAGGATTCCTTGGAACCCGCCATACCGCTCTCGTCTCCGCGGATGAGGGTGGTATGGCTTTCTCGCATCTAGCGACTCGCGGTCTCGGGGCGGTTGGTCGAGTTGTAAAAACCACCAGAATCTTGGGTCGCTATCCAGCTGTGGTAGGAACGCTTGACCGACCGCGTAAGGCGAGTTCGGTGCTGGCGTTTTCTCCATTACCGCTTGGCAATGTGGAGCAGGCAACCGATGGATTGGGTCTTACGGCTTTGCTAACACCATATCTCTTGGTGATCGTCTCAACAACACCGATCGCAGAGACACAGTTCAAAACTGCTCGACCTAAGGAAGTTGCGCCACACGGTGCTTTAAGTGGGTGTCTTGCCTGGTTCCCAGCGGTCAAGCTAAAGAAACCCATTCCTGGAACTGAAGATCTGGTCTCGAAGACTAAGCTAGTCTACTGTTGGTCCAACGTACTCACAATACTGGAAGTCGATATTGAACTCCAAGAAGAAAAGGACAAGCCTCCAATACTACACTTCAAACCAAGGAGTAGGTGGAAAGCAGAGGAAGCTATAGTCGGCGTACAATGGCTTCATCGATCCGTTCTGGGCGTTTTGACAATCAGTCAAAGACTCATTATCATAGAAGACCCTTCTCTGCGCGTTACCGACTCATTCGACCTAATTCATAAGCACATCTATCACCAAGATCTCTTTTCCAAGCAATTGAGATCTACTATAGAGCAGCTTGACGAAGATGATCAGTCCATGCACGGTGTTGTTGCGGATGCTTTTCACATGAGTTATAAAGCCTACAAAGGGAGGCTGTTTCTCCTGGGATTCAATGATCTGTCGCTAGGGACGCTTTCAAACTGGGCCGATAGGCTTCTAGCGCTGATGGAAGAGGGCGATGTCATTGCCGCCATTCAGCTTGCAACGTCTTACTACGGCGGTGAGAACGATAAGATATCTGTCGGTCTCCCAGAGGATGACGAAACACGACATGCACTTGTACAAGAGAAGTTACTGGATATGATATCGGCATCGCTAAAATATGTTTTTGGACGAGCTAGAGCTCCTAAAGCGGACGAGGAAGAGCAACAAGTGCAATTGAGGGACCTGGCAGTGTCTAGTTTCGCTGCTTGTTTGAAGATCCAAGATCCTGACTACCTCTTCGACGAAGTTTACGATACTTACAGTGAAGCCGGAAGGGAAGAAATTTTCTTCCAAGTTCTTGAACCATACATCATTGACGAAGAGATAACAGCAATCCCACCAGAAGTACTGAAGGATCTAATCACATATTACCCATCCAAAGACAAAGCGGCTCGATTGGAAGAGATGATTTGCCGATTGGACACTCGCACTCTAGACATTCACCAAACCACAACACTTTGCAAACAATACCGACTCTACGATGCTCTGATCTATGTTTGGAACCAAGCGATCGGCGATTTTGTCAATCCGATGATTGAGCTAATGCTTCTCATCAAGATGATTGAGTACGATAAATTCGAAGATGATGAAGAGCAGACGGAATATATGGCTTCTGCTATGAAAATATTTCCGTACTTGGCATATGTTTTTACGGGTCGGATATATCCCAGTGGCGTGGACATGGACGATCAAAGCTCACAGCATGCTAAGACTGAAGCATTCGGCTTTCTCTTCTCAGGCTCAGTTCTGGATTGGCCTACTGGTAGTGGGCAAGTCTTTCGCACGAGAATTGGTGATGACGAAGAACCGCCATATCCATACCTCTCACTCATTCTGCGATTTGATACTCCGAGCTTTATGAGTATGCTCAATGAAACCTTTGAGGATCACTTCCTCAACGGTCCAACTGAGGAGTCAACAAATGGGACCATGGAGCAAGAGACTTCGACTGGAAAAGGCCGACGGCTTGTGCCTACCAGACAAACGATCATCAGCATCCTTCTCGATGTCCTGGGCTCCGAAAAGTTTGGCGCAGAAGACTCGATCTATCTCGACATGTTCATCGCGCGGAACTTACCAAAGTTTCCTCAATTCATCGTGCTCCCTGGCAATGTCCTTCATAAAGTCTTGGAACGGCTTTGTAATCATCCGTCAAAAGAGATCGTGGACGATTGTCAACTCAGCGTTGAATATCTTCTATCCTTCTATCACCCGCCTGACCTTACATCTCTGATTCCACTCTTCCAACAAGCTGGGTTCTACAGAGTACTAAAGACAGTATACCATGGCCAAAAGCGTTACGCAGAACTTCTCCAGACGTATTTTGATGATTCATCAGATCGAACATCGGTCTTTGATTGCATCAGAGATTGCCTACGTCCCGGTGCAAGTCTCACTGCGAAGCAAAGAAAGGAAGTTGAGACTGTCGTCCTTCGGAACGCACAGCTACTCGTCTCCATTGACACCATCCGAACTGCTGAGACTTTGCAAGCGTTTGCTCCTCATTTAATCGAACCTGTCTTAGACTTGCTCGAGCCAGGCTCTCAAGCACAGTTCATCCTGCTGCGAACTCTCATGGAGCCATTCAGGCCGGACGAAAATCGCGGGCAAGCTATCCCAAACCAGGCCTTCGTCGGCTTCGAAGAACGCTATGTCAGATTGATGTGTAGATATGATCGAACACATGTTGCAGATTACATCGGACTCCTAAACTCAGGGGATTTACGTCTGCAAGAAGTTCTACCCGCTATGGAGTCTAGCGGAGTAATAGACGCGGCTGTTATCTTGATGACACGGGATGGACTTGTCAAAGACGCAATGGAGCGTCTTGTCAGGCATATGCGTACTCTTGAGGTGGCTTTGACTAGCTTGATTGACGCGGTAGCGGAAAGCCCAGATGTTGCCAACACCTCCGAAGCAGTCGATGATCTCCTCGAAGATATTCAAAAGTACACCAAAGTTGGTATTTGGTTATGTCAGGGGCAGACCAAAGCTAGGCCGCTTGGAAACCACAACAAGAAACCTTCGAAACGAAAAAGCATTCTCTTCGATCCCAATGAAGACCCGGAAGCCGATCTACTACCGGACGAGCATCTCTGGCTCTCGCTACTAGACACTATTGTATCAGTCACCAAAGGTATCTCAGCCTCTCTGAGCGACCTTGACCTTCCATCCACCGACCATCCATCTTCCTCCTTTGATTCTTCAAGAATCACCAGCACACTCCGCACCACGGTCCAAACCTCCTTCACCGCACTCCTCACATCCACAACACGACCACCACCCTCCTCTGCGCCGCCAACCACACCCTCGCTGGAACCAGGCTCGCCAACAGAGATCAGACTGCCATCGGCAAGCGAGCCACACCCATCATTCCTGCTAATCCTGCGAGCATTCCTCGCCCGAGCAGCACGCTCCAGCCCAACACTCGCAGACCTGCGCGCAGTGCTAGCGGAGATCTTCGCGGCGTACACGTTCGAGGAAAAGATGCTAGGGCTGTCGAACGACTTCCTGAGCAAAGATCTGTTCGCGAAGGTGGAGGACGGGTGGGTGCGGCGGCAGCGCGGGTGGCGGCCCGTGGGTTACGCGTGCGGCGGCTGCAGGAAGAGGGTGTGGGGCCCCGGTGTCGGCGGCGTCGTCGTCGAGGAGTGGGAGCGCAGGCGCCGCGCCGAGTACCTGGAGCGCGTGCGCGTCATGCGGGACCGCTCGCGTGAGCTGGAGGAGGAGATGGGGAGGGGCAAGGGCAAGGTTAGTGGGAGGGCGGCGGAGCTGGTGGACGGAGATGACGACCGGCACCATGTTAAGGAGGATGGTGATGGGAAAGGTCCTTTGGTGGTGTTTGCTTGTAGGCACGTGTGGCACCGAGCTTGCTTGGAGCAGGTGCTGCGGCAGGATGCGCATTGGACTGGGGACTTGAAGTGTCCACTTGTACATGGAGCTTGAGTGTAAACTAAGAGAAACGTTTACTTGAGACAGTATATTGCTCATTTTCTAGTCAAATAATCATTGGGAATGGGAAAATTTTCGCAGGAATATTGAGAATCTGTCAATGTTCATTACCTTGCTGCTCTCTTTCCAACTAAACCTAACCAACGGCATTAGCTACTGGATTTTACAGCATCGCAGAAGAATATCGATTAGCTCGTCCCTTCTAATCGTTTCAACAGAAGATAATTGACGACCCGATGAATGCGGTGATGAAATGCATGGTCTGCAGAGCTATGCACGGATATAGCGCTACTACGGGTCATTTATTTTTTGCTTTGAATTTGGTGCTGAAATGCATCGTACCTCACTCTAAAGTATGCAGAGCTACCTTACACACGGGCATACATCTGCCACGCCTTGTAAATTTTGTGCTTCAATTTGTTTTTCTTCAGAGTCCACACAGCACCATCTTCAACTCGGCATACGGCTCATCGTTCATCATCCACGGACAGCCATAGCCGCCAAATGACGTGTGAATAGGCACGATGGCGCCAGACGTGGGCAAAGCCAAGGCTGGCTGAAATGCGATGACCGGGCTGAGGGAACGCCATGGTAATATTGAAACCCGAGGGCGAAGGGAGTGTAATTTCGGGTATGCATGAGGGCCGACGCCCAATATAACCTCTTGCAACGCTTCGTTCCGACCATCGCCGGTGCAGAAAGCCCTAAACCTGAGGCTTAGGAGACTGCGAAACATCGGAGAACATCAAGAAACGTCAAGAAAACATTGCGGATCCGCGCCAGAACTCGTGGCGGTGTTTGTTCTAGATGGTGGCGAATCGAACCAATTGCAAGCTTCTCGGATTTATTCCACCATAATCAAGATTGGCGAGCTGCTCCCTGCTTTGACATACTTTACTTTGTCGTTTCCATTGGCCAATCCCTCGGTTCTCCAAGCTCTACGAGTGCGTAGTTCAGCGGAGAGCAAGATTCCGACTGTCTTCAGCTCACTCCTTCATCACCGTCGGGCATAATACAGTCATCCGGACCGGCCTTATCCCTTCGCGCCAGCTCGAACGAGTAAAGCTTCCGGCCCAGATCATCAGTTCGTGAACTCCGCACTTCAGAGCTGAAGGACCTTGCAATCTCATCCATATAAGCTTCATAAGTTCGGCATCCTCTTTCACCATCTGATTGGCTGCTCTCCCTAGGTTCGGCAATGTCATCGGCCTTCAAATATCTACCAGTTTCTGTTCTTGCAGGCTCGCTTCTGTTGGTCTTGACTCGTGGACCTGGATCCTTGCAAGAACCCATACTCCGCCTGTTCGGCAACCCAAGAAGTCATCAGCGCCTTATCGCCTCTCTCAAAGTGTTGCTTGCGCTAGGCTTGACAGGCCAGGTTAATGCTCTGCTTTCGGCGTGGGCTCGTAACAATTGGCAAGTCGGAGAGAAAGCGGCCTGGAAATGGGATGAAGAGGTTGCCGTGGTCACAGGCGGGAGCAATGGCATGGGTGCGTTAGTTGTCAAAGGGTTGGCTGCCAAAGGACTCAAGGTAGCAGTCTTCGATATCCAAACCTTGCCTAAGGACTTAGAGGATCTACCGGGTGTGCAGTTCTTCAAGTGCGACATCACATCAGTGGACGAGGTTAAACGTGCTGCCGCAGAAGTAAGGTCATCGCTCGGCGCGCCGTCTATCCTCTTGAACAACGCCGGTATTGCTGATGCACACAACATTCTAGATGCAACACCAGAGTGGCTAAGGAAAGTCTTTGACGTCAACGTTATCAGCAACTTCTATCTGATACAGGCATTTCTGCCTGATATGATACAGAGGAAGAAAGGCCATATTGTGACGACAGCGAGCTTAGCGAGCTACGTTGGCACGGCAGGACTAGTCGACTATTGTGCGACGAAAGCGGGAGTATTGACGCTACACGAGGGTTTGGCACAAGAGTTGAAGCATCGATATAAGGCGCCATTCATCAAGACGAGCATCATCCACCCGATTTACGTGCGGACGAAACTAATCTCGTCGTACGCCAGCTCTCTCAGCCGCAGTGGCGCACTTGTAATCGAGCCGGAGACAGTCGCCAACGCTATTATAAGGCAGATTATGTCCGGAAAGAGTGGTCAGATTATTTTGCCGGCTTGGATGGGCGCAGCTTCCGGAGCAAGAGGATGGCCAACATGGGTTCAGGAAATTCTCCGCGACACTACTGCAAGGGACGTGGACGCAAAGAACTAAAATGGCTTGATAATGTCCAAGGAGAACTTGGCATGCTTACATTGGTATGACTGGCAAAAGCAACTACTTGTATGCTCGTCAAGAGAGCGGCGTAGAGCATGGCGGCTTCGCCAATTCGGCACGGCGGCCGACTGGATGCATGGATGCGACAGCCACGAGTTCACGGGCGCAAAGCCACGTCGGAGGATGAGATATGGCTTTTAGTCAATGACAGGGTCAAAGCATCTCACGTTTGGGTCGAGGAGGGGCCAATTAAATGGTCCTGGAATTCCCGTCGCCATCGGCCGTTGATGGAAGGATGGAGTGACCGATGCCATATTGCAAACCACATTCCTCGCATCAAACACCAACCCACATCCTAGACCCGGCTATGCTGAGATGGCGCTGGGCCGGCCGAGCTTATGCAGTTTTAGTGCGGACGCGCTACTTTTAGCACGTACGGGCCTGTCAGATGCCGATTTGTGCGCCACCAAGATCTGCAACTGGGCAGCGTTCGCTGCAAAGCCCCCCTCTTCCGCCATCCCAACCCACATAGCCTGGCTGCCCCTGGTTTCGGACACGGCGCAGGCAGACTGTTAATGTTGGCTTTGTATATGATTCGTATCCACGCCCTCTCCATCCGTGTCGTACGCCTTAACTGTTCCGCGGCAGCCATCTTTTTACGTCCGTCGTTTCCCGCTCGTCATGACCTCACTCGCTTCCTGCTCTTCTTCATAGCCTCCATCATCTCCATCAGCATGCAATGTGGGAGAAGGCTGCCTTCCTCTGTTTCTACGCGACCCTGTGTGTCGCTCAGCGCGAGGCCATAGCGAACTTGAGAGGTGCGTGTGAGCGTGCGCCTGGTCGAGATTGTGGTTTAACTAACCCGCGAAGCAGAACGGAAAGTTGCACATGTAGTCGAGCCGTTACTTGTATCTTCACAAGATATCGCTCGCATTGCATTTCCTGTGAAGAACGTTGCCGTCTCGAATGGCCCAGAAACTTTGCATTTACATCTCCGAGCTCTCAACTTCACTCAAGAACTCAGCTCACCATCACCATCACTAAGCAAGCTATCACGACCTTCAATCTCAAATGGAATACCATCTGAGCCCTCCAACAATCCGCTCACACCCTCCTTTTCCTTGGATGGTATTCCTCACAAGCCCTCTTCCGTCGTGCCGCAAATTTCTCAAACCGAGAACACTTCTCCAACAAACGCGCTCGGCGTGATTACCCCGATACTAAATTCTATCGACTCTGCACAGAATACTCCAACGAACGCCGCCGATGTAATAAGTTTGAAGCTCTCATCACTTGATTCAGCATTAGCTTCCGAAACAGCCAACGGCGTAATACCACCGACTCCTACGAATCTTCCAGCACAAGACACCGCAACCGGTACCATTTTTTTCAGCATTCCTTTTCCTAGCATTGAGACAGGAGCACCCAGTTCTAGCCTTGACGTCGGAGTACCCAGTCCTAGCATTAACCCAGGCGCGTCCAGTAATCCTGTGTCTAATGGCGCGACGACAATCCCTCCAGTGTTTCCGGAAAGTGTTGGCTTAATCCTGCCATCAGTTTCAGGAACATCCATACAGACATCTAGCATTACTTCTCCGTCTGCCACTTCCGCATCCTCGAGTCCGTCCATAACATCAAGCAGCTCCAGTCAATCCTCTTCGCACTCATCATCCTCGACAAGCACCGGAGCCTCCAGCGCCGGCACCATGCTAGCAAACTCTCTGACGCGCACTACGCATCTCTCATCCGGCGCAATCGCCGGGATCGTGACAGGCGTGGGAGTGGCGCTGATCGCGATAACCGCGCTGATCGTGTGGCTAGTGCGGCGGCAGCGGCGGCGCGCCCGGCAAGCGCTGGCCCAGTCGCCCGGCGTCTACCCGGAAGAAGCGTACCTGTACGACCCGCCGATCAACGCGCCGCCGCGCGCCCTGCCGCGCGGGCCCGCCACCGCCGCCCCCAGCGACCCCTTCACCACCTCGTCCACGTCTCCGCCGCCCGGCTACGACCAGCCCGAGATGACCGACGCCCAGGCCGAGAGCCAGGGCCTGCTAGGTGGCAGCACCGCCGCCGCCACGGCCGCCTCCTCCCGCGCCGCGTCCACGACCCGCCGCCGGCCCGTCGGCGCGCCCGCCTCGCAGCGCGCGAATCCCTTCGCCGACCCGCCCTCGCAGGCCGAGCAAGAGCGGTGGCCGCTGAACCCCGCCGGCGGCAGCGGCACGCCGTACAGCGACGAGCCGGACGCGGGCCCGGCGGCCCGCAGCGGCGCCAGCAGCGTCCCGCCGAAGCCGCCGGGCGGTGCGCCCACCGATATTGCCGCGGTGGCGCCGTTCGCGGACGACGTGCGGGCCGGTGGCCTCGGCGGCCGCTCCGTCGGCCCCCACAACCACGACATCCCCGGCCGCTATGGGCCCGGCGGCGTCATTCGCGGCGGCGATCCGAATGTGCGCGTGCGCACGACGGTCTCGGGCCCTGATGGCGGCACGCTTGGCAGCGCGGGTGGGAGTCCCGGGCTTAGGGACGCGAGGAGGGCTTGGGGGTGGGAGGGCTGAGGACGGCGGAGTGAGCGAGGCTGGGTAGCTTGGGCGATGGTGGCGTGGCACTCACGCGCGCCTTGTACATACGGCGCCTTCTTAGAGACGGCACTTGGCTGGCGTTTTGGGGCGCTTTGCTTCGGCGCATTTTGCGGCGTTTTTGAGGGATTTGGGCTGGAATGCCTTTGGAAAAGGGGCTACATCGCGGACTGAAGAAGATACCACCGCGCAGTTGGAAAGAGAATTGGAAATTTGAGCGATTGGAACTTAATATCCACGCAATATAAATACCTATGAAGTTGGCCTTCCAGTTCAAGTTCGGCTGAGTCAAGTTCGAAAGAAGGCGTTATTTAGCTGGTCGACGTACAATACGGAGTACTCGGCAGACCTGAGGCGATCCGACATAATCAGCTCAAATCAAAACTCAACCTCCTCGCATTCAAAGGATTCTGAAGACTTCAACCGCTTAATCTCACTCTACTTGTCCGTCCTTACAAGCTACTTTGAGTCTCGAAGCAATAATGAACAAGAAATCAGACCGTTTTTTACATTTGGTCTGTGAGAGCAACGGAAAGGATCGGATCGATTTCGACTGATCAGGGTTACGCAACCAATTCATATTAAGCAATGGGACGAGTGTTGTACACAGCACGCTCAACTAGGATAGACCTTCATGTAGGGCAAATAACTAACTGAGGCGAGCATACTTGGCGATGCAAAGGCTCCCAGACATCGGACATCGTGATCAATTTATCGGCTCCTCCGCAACATAGTGCAAGTACGCGCCTAAGAGCTTAATGCCCTCAATGTAGTTCCTCCGGTCCAATTTTTCATTGATGCTGTGCGCCGCATCGGTACTACTGCCCATCGGCAAAAGCAAGACATTTTTGCCCGTCGCCTCCTCAAATGTCAACGTAATAGGGATACTGCCTCCCTCGCGAGTCAGATCCGGCTTGACACCCCAAACATGCTCGACGGCTTTGCCGGCGGCCGTGAAATTCCAGTGCTTGGGCGACGCGACCCACCACTTGCCGCAGTGCTGCAGAGTCACGGTGCAAGTGTTCTTGGAGTGCAACCCCGCGAATACTCTGTTGACGTAGGCTTTGACGAGCTCTGTGACCTCGTCCGGCTCCATGTTGGGCACCGTACGGATGGAAAACTTGCCGATGACTTTGGCTGGGATGACAGTCTTTGCGCCTGGCGCTGAAAACGCTCCTTCGATGCCGTGAAGGCTGAGCGACGGGAAGCGCCAGCGGCCCATGAGAGTGCGCTCTTTGGTAGAGAACAGTGCCGTCTTGCTGCCAAGCGATTCATAGAGGTTGTCCATGGTGAATGCGATAGGTGCATACAACGCCTTTTCTTCCTCGGTGACAGGTGCCACTAACTCGTTGATGCCAGGGATCCGGATGTTGCCGTCGACCTCTACTAGGCTGGACATGACTTTCATCAGGTCGGTCATGGGTTCATGAGCCGTGCCGCCGAAGACACCGCTGTGAAGATCTTGTCCTGGTCCAGAGATCTCGATGCTGTAGTAATTGCAACCTCGAAGACCGTACGTTAGGCAAGGTTTCTCTGTGCCTAGCCAGTAATTGTCCGATATGCACACCGCATCCGCGTCTTTGAAGAACTTTTTCGCTTCGGCGTGAACAAGGTCTTCTAGACCCTCCGAGCCATACTCCTCCATACCTTCAAAACACATCAATAGATTGACGGGAAATTCTATGCCTGCCTTTTGATGCGCTTCGATGGCATTCACCCAGCCCAGAACTGGACCTTTGTCATCCGTAGAACCTCGGCCAAACATTCGGCCCTTATCATCAATGCTGAGCGTAAATGGTTCTGTTGCCCATCCGTCCTCTTTCAGCGCCGGTTGTACATCGTAGTGTCCGTACACAAGAATCGTTCGCTTCTTGGGATCATCACCGTACCGCCCAAGTACCACTGGCGGAAGATCCAGGTGTTCTTTGTGAGGTTGCTTGCCCAATTCTCGCAATTCTATATGGGCACCTAGTTTCTTGAGCTCATCGGCGAGGAAATGACCCATCTGTGATATTCTGAGTCAGAGAGCAATAGTGAGTAGTGCTTGAGACAACTTACCTTGATGACATCTGGCCGTCTATCTTCGTCTGCTGATACAGAAGGAATTTCAACGGCTGATCGAAGTCGATCAATAAAGTGTTCGGACAAGCTGTCCACCTGTTTGAAGTAAGGTTCAAGTTGCGGCGCCATGTTGGTACTCTTTGGGCTATAGAGATAAGGCCAGACGGGTTTCTGAGTTGACAACGTTCGGCGGCAGGCAAATTGAGGGGATATAAGAGCCTTTGGAATAGTAGATGGACGATTGAAGGTTCTGAGTGCCGACTGTAAGCGGCTCGCGTGGTTCATCTAAGGTTGGAAGGTCTAAAAGCTCCCAAGCGCCACATAGAACTGGAAAATGGTGGGGGTGGGGGCAAATGTACGGAGTAAATAAGCCATACCTACGATAATGTTTGGACTAGAGCTCATCAAGCTCTACGTATCAATTGCAATCTATGCCGAGCACATTGCTATGTTCTCGAGTATGGCTTGTATTGAATGGCCAGTAAAGCCCGGAAAGTGTAACATCTTTCAAGCGTTCGAAGGTAAATCTCCAACTAACAACATGCAACATGCTCTGGTAGAGTGACGAGGACCCACGAAAATCTCTGACGCTTGAACCAACGAGTTTGTGGATCTGTCAGCTTGACATCGTAAAGTATTAGGTACTAGTTGGAACTATTTAAGATGAGCTTTCTATGTCCGACGTTTGTTCTCAATCCAAATATTCTCCAGAGACTTCGATCATCGCAAATGGATCTAAGAGACTGGAACCAAAGAGTTAAAAGTCGGAGAATGATTGGAGCGCGGAATGAGCCTATATAAAACAGAAAGGTGGAGCATAAATGAACAAACCTCAACCACGCGACAACTGTCTAGATTTGCTATACTTCGCGGGACAACGTCGTTTAATCACGTTCTAGCTCCACTTGTTTGTCTTAATCATCACAGATCCCTTGTTCCTGAATATTTATAATTTAGACTGAAGCGCGGCTGAATGATCACGAACGGGGCTAGGGACAGACAAGGCTGTTGAATGGTAAGCCACGTCCGTTTTCTTAATCTCACTCGCTCCGAATTCGAAGTTCCACTCACTTTGGATGACATTGCAATGGAAAACGCTGTATAAGTTCGAATGAACCCGGCCCTTTCCAACTCGGCACACTTACCAATTCATAATAAGTAATCGTGAAGAAGAGGAGAGTGTTCATTCATAGCAACCATGGTTGGTATGCCCCGAAGATCCCGCGGTTGTTTAACCTGCAGAGCAAGGCGGAAAGGAGTACGTTATGCCATGGACTGTATCATGCACCACCAGACTGACTGTGAGTAGTGTGATCGGCAGCGACTAATATGTAAGTTAAGGTACGATCTAAGTAATACCACTAATAACTCAACAAGAAACAGGTGGCCAGTGCAGAAGTAGAAGCATCGTTTGCCGGGGATATGAGGGCAATGTCAAGGTGATGCACTACAATCCCACTGGTCATGCCTCTACCCGATACATTGTTGATCAAAATGCATCTCCGACAGCAGGATCACTCGCACTAAGTATCATTCAGCATGCCATGCTGGGTAGTGCTGTGATTGAAGATACCTTGATAGACGCTTATTGCTGTCAGTCCTTTCCTGGTCCCAACGGCGATGGCATATCTTTCTTGAGCCGCAACCGACCTCTATCCGCTGTCTTCGAAATGCGAGCGAAGTGGAGAGACGACCGACTTGTCGCCACTGGGATGGTGGCTCTCGTTTGTGCTGCTTTAGGAAGACTGAACGATGATCAAAGATTGTCAACGGCCGGCTTGCAAGCATACTCTCGAGCTTTGTCAAATATCAATAAATCACTACAGTATCCTCAACTGAGCAAAACCGACGGTGTCCTGGCGGCCTGCAAAGCACTAGCCATACACGAACTTCAAGCTGGATCGGGATTCAACTGGGAAAGACATGTTTTAGGAATCAATCGTCTCATGTACCTTCGCGGCCCTTCAAAAGATGTGGATGATTTCGCACATTGCATGTTCTTGGATACAAGGTACCATGGAATCATAGCTGCCCTCAAGAGAAGAGAGTATACATTCCTCTCGGAATCGGAATGGAAACAGGTACCATTCACCAGGAAGCAGAAAGACATACGACAAGAACTGTTGGATATTCTTGTTGAGTTACCTTCGCTACTTGCTGAGTTCGATAGGGTTAAAGAGCTGAAAAAAGTTTCGTGTGACATTACGAAGCGAAGTCAAAAGTTCTTCGACCGCTGCCAAGCTCTACATCTAGATGCAAGCACATGGTATGGCAAGTTCAGAGGAAAGATTCATCCAGAAGTTTGGAGCCAGATTGAAAACGGCGTATTAACTTCGTTCTCATTGGAACATTTCAGCACTGCTCATACCTTAACACACTACTGGAAGCTATGTCTGATTCTCTACAGCACGGTGAAGTTAGCTCTCCTCAACTTTCCGGCTAAGACCTGTTCCATACCTGGGGAAGAACTACAGTCTTACGATGCTGATCCCTACGCTGTCCGCATCGCCTCATCCACTCAATACTTCTTCCAACCCGGCTCAGGCACAATCGGGCCGCCTATGTTCGCCGCTCCAATGGGCTGGGCACTGCAATACTTCGCATACGTGTATTCTACTTCCACATTCGAACACCAACAGCTCATTGAAGGGTTTCAGAGCGGCAAGATGGGGTTGTTCATGGCAAAGTTTTTGAGAACTTACCAAGCTAGTTCGGACTCGTAGAAGAAAGCCGATTGCGAGGAGAATCCGCCCAATAACTACGAAGCTCAAAGATTTAGAGCGACAAGGTGGTACGAGAAAGGGCGACAGTCACCTATGGAACAAGAGACGCCAGCGCAAAACTTTGTCAATGATAGCAACGGCACCTAATGTATCTGCAGGGTTGTCGTTGTGATAGGAATAGGTATATAACTATATTTGTGGTTATACAACGTGTCTTCAATCGCTACAGCTCATCTCGTTCGCGAGATTCTTGCTTTTGTGCCTCCTTTGCGGTGTCAAAAGCTCTCTTCTTAGGATTCTTTGGCACGTCGCCTCGTTCCGGGAGCTCCGTTCCATCTCCACGTCTAATTGGCTCTCCGGCCTTCTCGCTGTCCTCAACCATCTTACCAATTTGCTCCATCAAGCTTTTATCTTCTCCAGATACCTGTTCTTGCTTCTCTTGGTTCTCAGTCTTCTCTTGATCGGTCTGAGCTTGATTGGATGCCATTGGAACTGCGATGGATGGCCCAGATGATAGGCCTGAGAGTATGCTCTGACCCGGACTGGAACTAGATACGGCGACTTGTGATGAAGCGCCTGTCAGACCTATAGCTGAAAGAACGAAGAGCAAGAATCGAAAGCCAAGCTTCACGGGCCACAATACGAACAACCACAGCGGTCCGTACAATATCCGTCTGAAGAATAACCAGCCGATGGTCGTGATAAGGATCCAAAATGCGGTCTCAAGGTACCACGTATCGCTCTTCTGACTTGTGATGAGAGTACTTAGAAGGCTCCTGCTGCTGGCGAGAATCGAATCTAGACTAGTGTACTGCTCGTCGAGCTGTTTCAACTGCGCCGTGCCACGTTCGAGAGTTTCTTGTGCAAATCTTGAGCGTTCGAGCTCCGATAGCATCAGTTGGTGCGTTCGTCTCAGCGCGGCAGTGACATCCGACGCAGCATTCACCAGCACTTCGTCTTCTGTGGATTTCTCTGTTCGACCTCCTCGACGGGCACTTCCAGATTGTGTAGGAGTGGATCGACCGTTCTGGTCACCGTTGGTATCTGTGGATTGCTGCTGAAGTTTGTTGAAGAGGATGTCGCGCTCTTTCTGCTTCGCGAGCTCTGCGTTTCGTTTCGATGTGAGCTGTGCTCTTCGGAATTGTGATCGTGCTCTGTGAGAATCCGTGAGTATTGCGAAGCTTAGAACAGGTGCTCACGCAATAGAACATACTGCTTGAGGTCTTCTCCCAATCGTATAACTTGTACACTTAATCTGCTCTTCGCTCGATCTCGTTCGCTCTCTCGTTTCGACTGGGAAGGTCGTTCCGGTCCAACGAGGTCTGCTACCTCCTCTTTTAAGAGTTCAAGGTCTTCCTCTTGTTGCTTCAAGCTTTCATGAATATCGGAACTCAGTTCTGCTCTGACGTCGCCTTCTTCGCTCTCGAGAGGAGTAGAGCCAGGCTGGAAACCGAGCTTCGCAAGGCGGTTGACAAGCTGTCTTGTTGTTTTCAAGGTGTCTGCAAGGGCGTCTAAGCGAGTACTGAGCGACCGCAGTTGATTACTGCTGCTCATCGTTCTCTGGCAGGAATCAGTGCTCCAGATCTTTCTTGGTTCCAGCACGAAGGCCAGCGCGACGCTTCATGGATGCGCTCATTGTGGCCTTGGCGCCTAATTCGCGCTTCTTCACACCCATCAATGGTGGCGCTGGTCTAGCCTCTAAAGCCAGCTGTACACTCATGCAACAGTTCAGCTCAGCGTGTGTGACTGAGCGCATGGCACGTTTAAAATGGCCTCGGTGTGCAGCTCGCCGCACGTTCTCATGGTCTTTTCTCATCGTCCCACATAAATGGATCCCCTCTCTGCTTTGTCAGTTGCGGCTGCGGTCGTCGGATTTATCGACTATGGTAGCACAATCATCGCTTCCACCTATGCAATTTACAAATCGTCCAGCAAGAAGAGTGAGAGCACAAATAACATAGCCTCAATCACTACGCGTTTAGTAGAGCTGAATTGCGAGCTCGAGGAATCGGCGAAATTCTCGCCGGCCTCCCAAGTTGAGCGAGATATTGTTGCGCTGTGCCAGCAGTGCAACAAGGCTGCAATAACCTTGCTTGACGCCCTTCATCAGCTCAATGGCGCGTCCAACCCGAATTTGTGGGACAGCTTCAAGATTGCCTTGAGGACTGTGTGGACTCAGGGTGAGATAGATGCTTTACAAAGTCGACTTGAATCGTATCGTCAACAGATTTGCATGCACATACTTGTAGGACTGAGGTGTGTAAGTACGAAAGCCGTAGACAAGTATTTACTGACTCCTGCAACCAGAGGACAAATCCAATCTCTCCAGCAAAGCAATTCTCAGAGAGACGCGGAAATCAATGTGTCACTGCAGGCCACGCAGCAGCTCGCCCAACAGATTCTCGGCGTTGTCGACTCGCAAAAGAGATTGCAGACCGACATCATTAGAGCGATAAATCGAAGCAACTCATGGACTGGGAGCTACAACCCAAAGACACTTGATCCAGGCAGACTCAATACGAGTGATCTTGAAGATTTCAATACAGGAATACTTCACATTCTGAAGTTCCATGAGATCGGGATGCGGGAGAGAATCATAGCTGACCCTCACTCAGCTACACTGGGTTGGGTCTTTGAGCCATCATCGTCTACTGGCTCTGATCCTACATTCGCGGACTGGCTAGCTGAAGATGTTTCATTTTACTGGATTGCAGGCAAAGCTGGGTCCGGAAAGTCCACTCTGATGAAACACTTGTACGAAAGTCCACTCCTGGCTGATCGCCTACAGCACTGGGCGGCTGGGGATGAGTTACGCATCCTCTGTTTCTACTTTTGGAACGCTGCTGCCAATATTCAGATGTCGCTTGAGGGCTTAGTAAGGACGTTGTTGTATCAGGCGCTGGAACAGGACAGAAGCTACATATCCGTGTGCTTCCCGAATCGATTCGAAACTCGACTCATGTTTCCAGATGAGGCCGTATTTCAACCTGTTCTTACATGGGATGAGCTTCTGAACGCTTTGAAAGCGTACCTTCAAGAAGCTAGCAAACGAGCAAAGCTGTTTTTACTCATTGACGGTCTTGACGAGTTCGGCGGTCAGCCTTTGGACATTATTAATTTTGTCAGCACACTACCGGCTCGCAGGGTAAAGGTGTGTGTGTCAAGTCGCCCATGGGTGGCTTTCGAGGACGCCTTTGGGTCAAAGCCCAGCTTACGCCTTGACGATTTCACCAGTAACGACATCAGATCTTATGTCGAAGAGAATTTCCGCGCAAATCCAGGATTTGTCGCACGCGAGCGGTTGGATCCGGTGTATGCAGCCACGCTCATCAATAATGTCTCTGAAAAGGCCTCGGGCGTCTTCCTCTGGGTATCTCTAGTGGTCCGATCTCTTATGGAGGGATTCTCCGGCGGTGAGCGCTTATCCGATCTACAAGAAAGATTGGACGAGCTACCCTCGGATTTGGAACACCTGTTTCTTAAAATTCTGGACAAGCTCAACTCAAAACAGCTTCAGAGCTCAGCGCAGTTTTTCCAAATGCTTCGCGTTGCACGCCGACAAATCTCCAGCTTGGAGTTCTCTTTCGCCGATGAGGAATCCGCAGACCACATCTACAAGATGGAGATTAAGCCTTTGAACGCCGATTACGCTGAAGCTAGGATTGAAATCCTTCGCAGGCGGCTAAACGAGTGTTGTAAAGGTTTGATAGAGATCACAACGCTCCATGGGAAGGCCATTCCAGATGGCAACGTCAGCTATCTTCATCGAACAGTTAGCGATTTCTGGAACAAGATTGAGAACAAAAGAAGACTCGTTAGCTTGCAAGGCGACGGTTTCAATCCATACACCCAGCTTTGCCTTGCCCGCATTGCCATGCTAAAAATCATGCCGAAGCATGATGACAACTACTTCTGGGATCTTTTGGTCTACGGCATTGGATACGCGAAGGCTGCCGAAGGACGCGCCAAAAAACGTTTCCCTGAACTTTTCGTTGAGCTAGGTCGAGTTGCTGACCACCTAAGCACTGCTCCTGATGTCGGAGAGCGCTGGTACCTGGGCACTTTAATGCATAGCCCTATTATACGATCACATCGCGAGGGTGGAGAGCGGGCCGAAAGGTGGTTATCACCATACACTAACAAAGGACTGGCCTCGAACTTTCTAGCCCTTGCGGCGATCCTCAGACTAAGGAGCTATCTGGATTTTCTAGTCGCCTCTCTTACTCAACCTGCTTGCGGTCAAGCCTGCAGTATTGCCCTGCACTATGCACTACTACCAGGCGACATTATAGCTGCAGACTACCGTAGTATCCTTTACGTCGCAGAGTCTGAGACTTCGTATGGCAGAGACGAGCTTATTAGGATGCTTCTTAAGTACGGTGCTGATCCTAATCTTGAAAACCCCGCCACGGGGAGAACTGCCTGGGAAGCATTGTGGGATGACTATGATTATCCACCACTCGAAACAGCTACGGCATTCATCGAGGCAGGTGCCGATCCAAAGGCACTTCTATCGCATCAACACAAGCATTGGATTTGGAACCGCAATCCCGATGGAGAGAGAATTTTCGAACTATGCAAGCGAGCAAAATGGCGTAACCGAGCATCATTGCACGTTGACTTGGCAAATGTGTGGCCTTTAAGACCGAAGTCGAGATAATATGTTGTCCGAACTCAAGATTTGACGATTATCTTATTCTCGATCGTAGTACCTTTATGAAGCCTAGCAAAAGATCATTCTTAATCATCCGCTACCGTTATCAAATCATAAATACTAATAAAGTTACTGGCCGACGTAGGACTTAGTGTGATTCCAGTTGGATTGAGTACGTTGCTGGCGGTAGTGGTCGTCGTTGCCGTGCCGCGTGCTGGCGTCACTGAAAAGGTCGTGGAATTTCGCTACAAGTTTCAGTCAATAATTCTTCTGCTTTATATCTAGCGAAAGATACGGTATATTTCGTCCAAATGCTATTATAAGCATTATCCGAAAGGATTCGCGCTGGTCGGGCGATCTCTATAGCTTTTGGGATAAGAGGTTAAGAGTACTCCGGAGTGGCCATAGTACGTCTTATGTAGAAGTATAGGAAATTTGGACGTGTGAATAGACTCTAAGCTACTTGAAGTCAAAGGACCTTGCGCTTTTCTCGGCATGGTGGGTTTCTCACCACATGACTGCTGCCGACACCGTAAGTTGGCTATATTTCCGAAGGCAGAAAATGGCAGAGATAGAAGCCAGGCACGTCGCTCTAAGGAGAGTCTTCAAGGTGAATTCCTTAGTCGATTTCCTGGACGGAGATAACGTTGCTGAAACAGCATGTCGACCTAGGAGTTATGTACAATCATGGATAGACGTGCCCAGGAAACGAGAGTGCTGGTATAAGTAACACTTGCTAAAAATAAATCCACGGGGTAAATTCGTAACCTTGCTAGATACGATAATCACAACCTTCGTTACACACGCGAGCATATAAGTAGATGCCTGGGCCTAGAGAATGATTAGTACTCAACCGGTCGAGACTGCTATGCCTCGTAGAAGAATTCTGAACCCACATTCCGAAGAATTAAAGGAAATAAAAAAGACAATTGCCCCCGCGCAGACTTGAACTGCGGACCTCCTCGTTACTAGCGAGGCGCTACTACCGCTGAGCCACAAGGGCCGTCTGATGTTTTGCTAAAGCACTGGGGACATGATATTCTATTGTTGACTTCCATCCGATCTTTAAAAAGACTACCTAGCGAAAATGTATTGTTGCTCTGTCCTTTCATTACAGTCGATCAGCTATGCATCAATCAATTCGATCATGTCGAGAAAATGTTTCAAATACTGGAGATGCACAAAATATAGAGCGTTTGATGCCTATGACAGGGCTTTGTGCTCTTGATGCACACCTTAGTACTCTACTCCTTAGCTTGAACTGCTCAGGGGTTTGGTTTCGACCACCTCATAAAGGATTTGGTGGATACAATAAGCGGTTTTGATGTGGGATCAAAAGCTGCCTCCCCTGCTATTAATACCTTGGCTTAGCTTTTGCTCATACGCCGCTCAGGATTGCTCATGCACCGCTCGTGGCTGCTCAGAGTTGCTCATGCATTGCTCAGGCTAAAGCAGCGGCCGCTCAGTTCCAAAGATCGAACTAGAATCTGGCATCACAACATTAGGGTAGAAACATGCCTGTTATACAACTGTCATTACTCGCGGAACCAATCTCCCCGACCCAACCTTATCCGTGATCCAAGAGAGGCACGGTAGACAGCATTATGAAAAGACTCTAGGCTCTTGCGTTATCAGTGCAGTCTGATCCATCGTGGCACCCTTTTTTGTTGCTTTGACATCCCACCCAGGCCTGCATATCCTTCTTGTCCCCGGAAGCTATGCGTGCACCCCTTTTACGAAGCATATCATAGCCTTTACTTGTTCCCGCCGAACAACCCTCCAACAAGTGGCAAACTGCTAGCTCCACCACCCTTCTTTTTCTCTTTCTTGCCACCACCCAGAGCATCAGTGATGCTGCCAAGGCCCAGCCCGCCGAGCAATTTGTCGATACCCAAGCCACCGAGAAGGCCGTTGACGAGGCCGCCGAGACCAAGAGCGCTGAGAAGGCGACCTACCAGGCCGAGCACACCGCTGAGTAACAGTCCCACAGCGGCGATGATCTGGAATAGCGGCTCTGTGAGCAGCGCCCACAGCGGATTGAGCTTCTTCTTTGCATGCGGCATGTCCTGGATCTTCTTCTTGGCGTTGTCGATGGTCGTGACAACCGTCGTCGTAAGCTCTTTGAGAAGATCGGCAAGCCGGTACTCTTCCGGCGTGGCTTCGCGGGTGCCAGCGCGGCCCTTAGCCTGCGCGGCAATGCGACCGTCGGGATCGAGTCCACGAAGTGCTCCGTTGCACTCTTGGAGAATACGACCACCTTCTTCGATAAGCGGCTTGACGTTGTTGACGAGCTCCTCTTCATCAAGCTCGTCACGTGGAGTACGGTCAGCTTGCTCAATGTACTGAAGTTATTCAAGTTAGCTTCGTAAGTTATGATATTCGTAGTGACAAACATACCTCTGTGATCTGCTTGCAAACAGGTTGCACACGCTCAAGCGTTTGCTGACAGATGTTCGCCATCTTATCAGCGAGTTCAGCATCCTGTTTCCGCTGTGCTTCCTCTTCCGTCAACTCGCCATCTTCCTCGACGATATTCTCCAGTAGCGTCACTTCTCCAACCTTGTTACCATCATTATCAACAACGTATCCGTTGTCGTCGATCTCCAGACCAGCGCAGTGGCCCAGGTCACCGGCAGTAAGGCGACCGATGATGTCTCCGTTTGCATCACGGACCTCACCTTCTTTGTTGACACGCATTCCAGCCATCGGGCTGATTCGGCGTTCCTTCTCTTCGGGTTCCCAGCGCTCAGCCTTGCCAATGGTGTTACCGTTCTTGTCGGTAATGTCGCCTTCTTCGTCAACCACATGGCCGACAAGCTTCTTGACATCGCCTTCAACGACACGGCCAACGATAACGCCTGCTGGAGTAATAACAGTACCATCCTTCTGAACAATAGCACCCTCGAAGCCAGCAAATGGGCCTTCTTGAGAGGTGTCAACGCCTTCTGCGAGTTCGGCACGACCAATGACATTTCCACTGTTGTCCCAAATCTGACCCTGGCCATCAACCTTACGTCCAATGAGGTTCTTGATGTCACCTTCAGCAACACGACCAATTATGGCTCCGGCAGAGTCCACGACGTTGCCAGCCTTGTTGACAGTGCCGCCAGCGAGGGCAGAGAGATCAGCCGGAGCTGCTTCCTCTTCCTCCCAAGGCTCAGCGTGACCTTTGACATTTCCGTACTTGTCGATTATGTCGCCATCCTCATCAACAGTGTGACCGATCAACCTCTTGGGGTTACCTTCGACGAGCATACCCACACGGTTGCCATCTTCATCCTCTACGAAGCCATCCTTGACAACGCGGAGACCTTCGTAGCCTGCGAAGGGACCTTCCTTCTTCGCAACGCGCTCATTCTCGGGAATGAGTTCGCAACGGCCGACGACCTTGCCAGTATCGCTGTAAATGAGGCCTTGGTCGTCACAGCGGCGACCAGCCAGTTCCTTGACGTTTCCTTCGACAAGGCGGCCAATCGGGATACCATCATCGCCAACAACGAAGCCCTGTTTGTTGAGGATCTTGTTCTCAAGGATACTGAGATCCTCAAACACTTCTTCTTCTTGTTCCGCAAGTGGGTCGGCATGGCCTTTGACGTTGCCATACTTGTCGATGATGTCTCCATCTTCGTCCACTGCAAGGCCAACTAGGCGTTTAGGATTGCCCTCAACGATTTCGCCTACGATGTTTCCATTTTCATCAGCGACCTTGCCGCCCTGGATGACCTTGAGGCCTTCGAGGCCTGCAAATGGTCCTTCGGGCTTGACTTCGCGCTCATCATCAGGGATCAGCTCAACGCGGCCGATGACTTGGCCTTGGTCATTCCAGATTTGGCCGTTAGCATCGAGCTTCCTGCCACTGAGCTCCTTTGGATTGCCCTCGACCAAGCGAGCGATTGGAGTGCCGTCGTCGCCAATGACGTTGCCTTGCTTGTTGACGGTCCTGCCAGCCAGGAAGCTCAAGTCAACCGGTTCAAACTCTGGCTCTGGTTCATCTTCCAGACGTTCGGCGTGTCCGACAACGCTACCCTTCTTGTCAAGGATATCACCATCTTCGTCCACGGCGCGACCAACGAGTTTCTTGGCGTTTCCTTCCACGACCTGGCCAACAATATTTCCATTTTCATCTTCGACGTAGCCGTCGCGGTTGACGATGAGGCCTTCCAGACCAGCGAATGGAGATTCGTCTTCTGTTGCCTCGATAGGAACAGTCTGAGCGCGACCGATGATATGGCCTTTGGAATCCCAGAACTGGCCTTCGCCGTCGCAGCTGACTCCCAGCTTCGAAAGCTTCTTCGGATCGCCCTCGATGAGTTCTCCGACAACGACGCCATCAGCATTGATAAGCTTGCCTGACTTGTTCACGGTGAGGCCCTCAAGGATCGACAACGGTGGCAGTTCAGGTCCTTCATCCGCGACCTCCGCGACCTCCTCGATCTCTCCCACCTCCTCCTGCGCAGCTTCGACGCCCTCCTGAACCTGCTGCGGCAGGGTGCGCACACGACCGATGACCTTGCCTTTCTTGTCGAGCACTTCGCCGTTGGCATTGCATTTCATGCCTTTGCATTGGTCAAGATCGCCATCGACGAGCTCGCCGATCTCCTCACCATCCTCGTCCAAAATCTTGCCCTTCTTGTTGACCTTGAGACCCTCGAGGATCTCTAGGCCCGGCAAGAACTCACCGTCAGGCAGTTCACCCAGGCGCTCGAGCAAGGTCTTCGTAGCATCGTTGGCAGCCTCACCAGGTACGATCTTGACGCGGCCGATGACGTTTCCTGCTTTGTCAAGGACCTCACCTTTGCCGTTGATCAATTTGCCGGCGCACTCTTTTGGATCACCATCGATCAGTTCACCGATCTCTTCTCCTTCTTCGTCCAAGATCTTGCCTTTCTTGTTGACCTTGAGGCCCTCGAGGATTCGGATATCCGGCTTGAGCTGATCAGCAACGGCAGCAAGTTTCTCGGCGGCGCCGTCCGCGAGCTCGACGCGCCCAACGACGTTGCCGTCTTCATCGACCACCTCGCCCTGGTCGTTGATGGTCAAACCCTTGACGGCTGCAATGTCGCCCTCGGCAAGCTGGCCGAGAACGTTGCCCTCGGAATCAACAACCTGGCCCTCCTCGTTGACTTGGTGGCCTTCGAGCGCTTCGACGCCCGGCAGTTCGGCTTCCTCTGCCACACCGTCGACCGCCTCACCAGCTTCGTCGGCAACCTCGCCGACCTGCTCGCCGGCTTCGTCGACAACGTCTTCGGCTTGCTCGTATAGTGCGGCGGCGTCAGGGTGGACCTCGGCACGGCCGATGACGTTGCCTTCGTCGTCGAGGATCTCGCCGTTCTCGTTGAACGTCCTGCCTTGCAGGTCTCCGGCGTTGCCCTCGACGAGCTGGCCGACGGTGTCGCCGTCCTCGTTCAGGATGTTGCCGTCGAGGCCCACCGTAAGGCCTTCCAGGATGGAGATGTCGGGCAGCTCGATGCCGGCCTCGTCGGCCACCCCCTCTGCCTGCTCCTGCGCCGCGCGCACCAGCTCCTTGGCCTTCTCCGGCAGGATCTCGCAGCGGCCGACCAGATCGCCGTCGTCGTCGAGGATTTCGCCATCGTCGCCGATCGTGTAGCCGGCGAGGTCTTCGGCGTCGCCCTCAACCAAGCGGCCGATAGCCTCGCCGCTGCGGTCGTGGATCAGGCCCTGCTCGTCGACCTCGAGGCCTTTGAGGATGGACAGGTCGGCCGCCGGGAGCTCCTGGCCGGTGGCGTCCTCGACGCCGTCCTTGAGCTCGCCCGCAGCCTCACCCGCGCCTTCTTGCGCTCCCTCTGCCGCTTCTCCCGCGCCCTCCTGCAGGTCGCCGCCCGCGCCGGCCGCGTCGCCGCGCCCGAGCTTGCCCACTGCCCCTGTCGCCTTCGACCCTAGGCCCTGCACGCCGCCCGCGAGGCCCTTGCCCGCGCCGAGCAGGCCCCTTCCGGCCTTGGCGGCACCGTTAGCCACGCCGCCGGCCGGCTCTTCGGGCTCGTCCTCGGCAACGTCGCCGGCCTTCTCGGTAGCGTCGTCGGCGGCATCTTCAGCTTCGTCTTTGGCGCCGCCGACGGCTTCTTCGGCGTCGTCTTCGGCCTCCTCGGTGTCCAGCGGCTTCGGCTCCTGCACGTCGAGGCTCTCCGAGGCCTCCGATGGGTCAGCTGAGCTCGCATCTTTCATTTCGACCCGACTTGCCTCTGGCTTCTGCTGCTCCAGGCCCTCCGCTGCGCCCTCGACGTCCTCCGGCTCGTCGGGCTTCTCTACTTTCGGTGCTTGCGGCGTCGTTGGCTTGCCGAGTCCGCTTGAGCCGCCTTGCTGCGGGCGACGTGTGAGCTTAGTTGGTGTGCGTGGTGCGCCGCCGCCGCGGCCGGCCGCTGGTGATGGCATGGCTGCTGTCGATGGAGCTCCTCGGGAGCGGCTGCGAGATTGTGAAGATGGCTGGCGCGAGAGCCGTGGAGCTTGTGGTGGCTGAGAGCTGGACTGAGATTGTGATGTCGTGTCCCGGTGAAGCTTCCTTGGAGCTGACCTCTGGCTACCGGCTGGAGATGATCGATTAGGTGTTGGTGGAAACGAGTAATACGCGTACTTTGAAGAATTGCTCATAAACGCTTTGCAATTCTCGCACAATAGGAACGTGGGAATGCAGTTTAGTGAAGAAGAAAGAGACCTTGAGCTCTCGGATTGGGCAAGGGTAATAAATTATGAGAATTCAGGAAAAGGGAGACTGGGAAATGTGATTATGACGTAGGATAATTAGGAGTAAGACCTGGAGGAGGTTTGGATCATAGCTCTTGGGTTGCAGGGAAGAGTGAGAGCTCGCGCCTCAGGCGTGGCCCACCCTTGCCCCACAGAGGAGATTGCCAACTTTTTTCGTATCGGAGGTGTAGTTGACGATTGTAGTGATGTTACGAAGTGGGCAAAATGCAAACTTATTGCGTCACAGGGCTGAATAGAGAACTGTGTGACAACTGTGGCTGGTAATCCGTAGGGATATTTGAGACGTTGACATGGGTGGAGGCGCGGTTCCCATCCAAAATCAGACAGTGATTCTCCATGATATCCTTGACATTGTGTCACAAATCGGCGTTCAGGAAGATAAATCTCATTTGGGACACCTACACGGAGCACAGCAGCGATTATTTGCCGTTCCCTGTCCAAAATAGTGAGCTTTGACTTTCTCCTCTTGATTGAGGCTGCACGGAAAGAGACAGTGGCATGGGGATGATTTGTTGATGTAATTGTTCTCCCTCACAGCGTCTAGTAGGGATTGCTCTGGGATTCCCATGTCTACGAAAGCCTTCGGAATGCTGAAATTGTAGTGTAGTAAGGTGACGAGCGATGACGATTTGCTCAGTGAGCGCGATCTGAGTTCGATCGGCGGGCCTTGGCGTAGAGTACTGATGGCAGAAGGCGTCGACGTCTCCTGCCATGCCGCGTTTCGCTGCAGAGTGACGTAGAATGGAAAGGATTCGGTGGCTTTGATATCGACCGGGATTGGGTGGCGTTGGCATCTTAGTGCCTGAGGCCAACATTGGCATTGGACGGTCAGTTTTTCGTTTTAGCCTTCTAGAAGTACTATTCCAGTATGACGAACTGTGGTTAATCCGGAGGTCGAAGTGTAAAGAGAATGGGTATATTTCATATTCCACGAGGAGAACATCGTTGGGATCTGATAATATTAAGTAGAAAGTATGAAATGACTGAGAAATACGAAAACACGTTGCCAAGTTGCGTCTCGAGTAGCGCCGTACTCCGTAAGTCCCGTCCGCAATGAACATAGCCCGGTCCAGGCCCAGGAAAACGGGAAGAAATACAGGGAATGCTAAGCTCACAAGAAGTCGGAGTCTCCTTCTTCCTTTTCCTTTGTGGCTAATCCTTGGTCGGATGGTCAATTGAGAGCGCCCAGACCAACGGATCGAAGGATTGTCCTCTGATTGATAGTGGGAGAGGTGCCGATTGACGAAAGTACCGCAGAATAACAGCTTGCGTGTGCGTCATCCTCGAATTCTTTCCGAGACCACAGTGGTTTCGAAAGATGGTTTCCGTGCGTACACTGAGAATTGACCCAGCAAGGGATAAACTGAAGGATTGAGAGCAGAGAATGGGAGCTTCATTGGACGAGTGTCGGAAGGTTTCAGTTAGCAGAATGGTCGCTAAAACGCTCTGTCCTCTTCCCTCCCCCGCACTTTTCGCAGCACCGTGGCAACTCTGCCTCAGGACCCCCACTAATCTGCCGTCCACTCACCTCCCCTTCGTCATTGCTAAGCTCCAGCCCGGACTACAGCAACATCACATCGGCAATCTTCACCCTCTGTCCTATTCCATCCATCAATCCATCGCTCCCGCGTAGTCCCACTGCTTCAGAGGGGCACTATTCCGTCCAGGCCATCGGCTCTGAAAGCCATTGACCTGATTTAATTATCACGCCAACTCCTCCCGCCACAGGGCGCCATCCAACAAAGATAAGCGACTCCGGCCCATTCTCAACATGCCATTCGCAATTCCATCTCAATCCGTCTTGTGCAATGCCTTCGGCAGCGCATCGCCTTATGCTCAGCTCCAGAAGAAGACACAGACCTCTACCAGGGCTGCACGCCTCGCACGGCCCGAGCTCTACACGGCTTGGAGCGTTGCCGATGACGCCAAACAAAAGGCCGTTCAGCTGAGTGATGCCGCCGTCAAGGAGTTTGACAAGGCGAGCAATGCCGCTCAAGCCAAGGTTGGCAAGATTGAGTTGTACAGCGCCAAGTACTATGCGAGCTGCACCTTTGGCGGCCTTCTTGCATGTGTGAGTTCTACATTGTCTTATTTATTGTGTACACCACACTGACATCGCTTTTCTAACAGGGCTTAACTCACACCGCCGTCACTCCACTCGATCTGGTCAAATGTCGTCGCCAAGTCGATCCCAAAATCTACAAGGGTAACTTCGATGGCTGGAGCAAGATTGCTCGTGCCGAAGGAGTTCGTGGCATCTTCACCGGTTGGGGCCCGACTTTTTGGGGATACTCTTTTCAAGGTGCTTTCAAGTATGGTGGCTACGAATTCTTCAAGAAGTGGTATTCGGATCTCGCTGGACCTGAGAACGCATACCGCTACAAGACGTGGATATACCTAGCTGGTTCAGCCTCGGCCGAGTTCTTCGCCGATATTGCTCTCTGCCCGTTCGAAGCCGTCAAAGTCCGCATGCAGACGACCATTCCACCCTTCGCCACTGGTACCCTTAACGGCATAAGCACCGTCGTTGGCAAAGAAGGCGTCGCTGGCCTGTACAAGGGTCTATACCCGCTCTGGGCTCGTCAAATCCCATATACCATGATGAAGTTTGCTTCGTTCGAGACCACTGTTGAGCTCATCTACAAGCAACTGCCTGGCAAGAAGTCGGACTACGGAAAGGCGGCTCAGACCGGCGTCAGCTTCTTGGGTGGTTACATTGCCGGTATCCTGTGCGCCATTGTTTCGCATCCGGCCGACGTCATGGTCTCCAAGCTTAACGCCAACCGACAGCCTGGCGAGGCCTTTGGCGCCGCCACCAGCAGAATCTACAAAGATATTGGCTTCATGGGTCTCTGGAATGGTCTGCCAGTCAGAATTGTCATGATCGGTACTTTGACCGGTCTGCAATGGATGATCTATGGTGAGTTCCCTGTTTCGGCAATTACATAACTGCAGCTGCTAATCGATAATAGATTACTTCAAGATCTTCATGGGTCTCCCAACAACAGGTGGTACTCCTCCGCCGGAAGAAGCTAGAGTCAAGGCTTAGATTCACGGTGAAGTTATGCTGGCATTGCCAAAAATGAGATGAGTTGACGTTGATGAAAGCCAGCCCATGCATACGGAATAACCCGAGAGAGCACATAGGTGCTGTCCTTCCTTTAACCCTATTGGTGGTTAGTTGGTTGGTTGATTTCGGCACGCTCCTGGTAGATTTAATCATTCTGTACGAGATCTGATTTAGTACGGTTGAGATGGCCTTCTTGGTCAAGTGCAGATTCTTCTCAAAGCCCACGAATGATGTGTATCGCAATGTCCCACGCTGGTGGCAACACGCTTCAGAATTTCGCACCCACTATACAGGTGTAAGACATGCTGCAGTAAGGCTATGCATTCACAACAAGATCGATGCGTCCAGACAACCGCCCTTGTCACGTTTCAGGACCACGAAATATTTAGCTATCAATTGCGTTGGCACTCATCCTGCGCTTACAGGGTTTCCACATGTACCTGAATCCGCCAATTCACGACATCACAGTCTCATCAGAATAGTCAACACTACTGTAACGACTATGAGTACTGTGTGTGCCTGCAATGAATACATTTAGATTCGGATCATCTTGTCCTTTTGGGAAGCTTCCAGGCACAGACGTTACAGCTACGATAATACTTAAGGTACCTACGATAATTTAAACAACTTGATGGCAGATTATCTGCTGGTTTATAATAATTCGTGATGCTATTTTCAGTGCCAAAATGCCCTAGCTGGCTGCTGACAGACTGCTAACACTTGTCTTGCAAGGGTTTTTTTCAAGCCTCGCGATTTCGGATGCCGAAATTCTCACTTTCGAACCTCAAGGTCTTGTATTGAAATAGCCATCATTTCTATCATCTGGTGGTTCCGGCAAGGCATCTTGAAGAGGCTTCCTCTAATCTTCTGTTTTATCCTCCAATCCTCTCCCACCTTCGTCTTTCGTCCCTTGCTGTGGTCATACTACTTCCAACTTCTTCCAACGCCCGCGCTTTATTAAGCTTAAATTCGTATGGACTTCTGCTAATCGGCGTCGCAGCATGAGAAACAAGCAATACGCACGTTATCACACTACTCAACAATCGCGAATCGCCGCATCATTGATCAGTTGGTCCCGACAAATTAGCCTACGCTTAAATCGAGGCGGGGAAGGTCCGGTGTAGCGGTCATAAGATAAGGTACCTTACGGAGTACATATACCTACTCAATCGAAACCCGACCAACTTCAGAGAGCTGCCAAGCACACAATCCTGCACTAAACGCCAAAAACAAAACGCTTGGCATCTGCATTGACCTATTCCGGCAATTTTGTCATCAACCCCAGCTCTATTAATTTGGCGAGAGGGTGCTCCAAAGCTGCGTGTCCGGAAATTCCCATTAAATGACACTACTTTCATCGTTGAAAAAAAGGGGGCAAAACAAAATCGTCGACAGATGGCCGAAGCCAGTCAAGCCCCGGTTGACACGGGACCATCATTTGCACTTTCGAATGCTCCGAAGCGAGAGTATGACTTTGTGCTCTCGACAGGAAGCGAGAAAACAGGTGCAGAGGCTAGGAGGACTATCAGGAGCAGAGTGATGCGGACTTATGTGCAGGAGAAAACAGGCCAGACGCAGAATATGTCGTTTGTGAACTCAGATTCAGCCGTCAAGGCTGGAACATCAAGCCTCAAGGGCAAGTTTCGTTTGAAGAAACCAAGGAAGCAACCCGAGGAGGAGAACAGCCGGATTACTGAGCCCACTAGAAAGCACCAAGACCCTACTGTTCCGGAAGAGGAATTCCCTGTACATACTGCCTATGTCGTGCCACTGTTTTCTCCAGATGACGCCCCCAACCCACTTGCTACAGGGTGGCAAGGGAATTTCAAGGCATCTGATGAGGTACTCGACGGTGTGGTGTCAACGATACCAAGATATCGGCCTGATAGCATCGACCCATTTAACGTCCTTCCCGTCCCAGGCGGGCCACGCCTTGATCGACTTCTATACTACTGTAAGTCCATCCAACATAAGGTAACGATGTTTAAAAAAAAAAGCTAATTTGCCACAGACAACAGCCACTGCAATGTCACCTCCAATGCTGTGAACCCGACACGCACTTGGTATGAGTTCCTAGCATCTCATAATGCACTTTTCCACGCATTGCTTTCCACCGTTGCAATGTGCGCTTGGAAGTTTGCCGGTTTCGACACCAAACCAGATATGCTCTATCATAGTAATCAAACATTGCGCAAAATCAGCCAGTGGCTCCAAAGTCTCGATAATGCCCCATTGGACTTGTTGATAGCAGCCATCTGCGCGATAACCAGCTCAGAAGTGTGTTTTTATACTACTCTCAATCTTCAAAATACATTAATCTAACTTACGCGTGTACAGTCCCTTCAGGGCAATTACGAGGTTGCAGGAACTCACATTGCTGCCTTGAAACGCATCCTCTTTCGCCACGACGGCGTCACGTTAATCCAAAATCACGACAAGCACGACTCCCTTCAACGAGTACTTGGCTGGGCATGTTATCATCACGCCGCCGTAACTCGCTCGGTTCCATTCTACCACGTCAAGCCTTCTCTCACCAGCTACTTTCCGCCGGACCTTCTCGAAGAAGCTACGAAGAGCGCTCCAACGTCGATCCTCAACATCCCAGCTCATGGCTTCGAGATTCATGATATCCTCTACCGGCTTCACTGTCTAGGTATCTCGACAAGCCAACCATGGGCCGCAAATGTCGATCCCCTCGCTTTCAGTAACATGTTGCACGATGTCGAATACGACATGCTCATCCTCTCAGCAAAGCTCGCACCCGACGGAGATAACACGATTTGCAGCGACGAGTCCCACATAGCCAATGTATTGCTGGTTGCCGGCCAACTATTCCTTCTCTCAGCTCTTCGGATGCTCCCCCTTGCTTCCCGGACGTGTGCCATACTCCAGCAGCGGCTGGCTGACGCGCTGGATCGTGAAGACCTCTTCGCGGTGTGGACTGATCAGTGTCCGATTGAGGCATTGCTTTGGGCGACCAGCATGGGTGTCCTAGTTGCGTCCTCTGGGAACGCGTCTATGGAGTTGCTCCAGAGACACATGGAGGAGGCGGTACGGTTGCTTCAAGTGGCCGGTTACGACGACCTGGAGCGTATTCTCAAGAGCTATGCTTGGTCAGACCACTGCAGCGTCCAGTTTGAGCGAGTATGGAATGAGGTTTCGATCTCAGGCTGGATCATGGAAGTTTAAGTTCTCATAGTAGGCCTCCGGATTCGTTAGACTTGGGAGCTTGTATCAGGTGATATAGCGTGTGGTCCATCTCATGGCGCAGACTATTGCAAAGTACCTCATCACAACCCTCAGCATTGAGATCAAGTCTTAGTTTACCTCGCCGAGAGCGTATATTAACGTCGAATCGTCTACCAAACTCGAACTCAAAACACGAGCCGCGTTCTTTCATTTACCCAACTCTCCTACGCGCCACCATTCTCCCCTTGCGCCTGGTCCTGCGCCTGCGCCGGCGCCTTGCCCTTCTCATCCTTCTGCTGTGCACCGAGCCCCAAAAACTTCTTCACCTTGTCGCCGACACCCAGCCTGTTCGGATCGCTAGTGTGGCCGCCGAACTTGTCGCGGTGCACATTGCCCTCGCCGCCGCGGCCGGTGTGGAAGTCCTCCTGATGCTCGCGCAGCGCCGTCTGCGGCACCACGTCGGCGTCCTGCGACGGCGTCGGCTTGATCGACGGCGACTCGACGATGTTGCCTGCGCCGCCGCGCTGCGCCGCGTTAGCTTGGTGGTCAGAAGCAGTTGGAGGGAGCTGCATTGGCCGTGCTACCCACCCCCGTTGAGAATTCGGGCTTGTTGGACGCGCCCGCTACGCCCGTGTGCACGATTTCGCCGTCCTCGTAGCTGCCCGCGAGTTAGATTTTGATCTCCTGACACAAGCGTCTCGGGTGCGAGATGCGATTGAGAGAAAGTGGAACGACGGCATTGCATATGGAACGTAACCCTGAGACGTACGTGTGAGGATCAGGCACGATGTTCCCGGCGCCTAGAGACATTGTGAGTGGATTGCAATTGCGAATGATTGTTATTCTTTTCTATGATTGAACTACGTACCTCCACGGCCCGTAGAATGAATTGGATCAGACATTGTGGAATTCCGTTAGTTAGATGCGGATAATGGTAGGTTTCTCGAGCAGTTGACTTCTCAAAAGAAACCGAAAGAATATGTTACCTAACTGAAAGCTAAATTTGAATAAACACAAGGACTCGAAAGTTTCGAGTTGAAGGTGTGACTTCAGCCTGGGCCATGTGCCGTCCACGTTTTTTCGCTACGTACCGTACGATACGATAAAGGGTTTCGGGATGACGCAGGTGGCAGGGCGGGCGATGGAACGATGAAGAAAATCCCCCTAACAGCTCTTCCACCTAACCAGCATCTCGAAAACAGCCTCGACTTCTGGTGTCTTCATAAAACTTCGATATTCTTCCTTCTTACTATGTGTTTCTTCTGAATGACGGCTAAAAAGGATAGTAGGGAAAGATGGTCGAAATCGGGAGAAGGAACACCAGCGGACCGACCAGGCAACATGAGCGACAACGAATTTGTTTGCAGTGATAAGCTTATCATGACTCTAATGCCAACTGATGCTTGTTAACTATCGTATTTACTATGAGATCAACGCATTCTTTATGCAAGTTTAGTCTCTCTGTGGCTTGGAGGAACATCCCCGGACACACTGGCGATATCCTCCTCGAGAACGCCGTCCCCAACCGTAAGTGGTTGACAATCTTGCAGAACAAAAACCATCCTCGCCCATTCGGTCTTGCTTGGATTACGCCATGCATGCATTGTTGCACGTTGGACCGCAATGTCGCCTCTTCTCAGTGTACGAACCACTCCAGAGTCCAGCAGCATCTCAATCGTGCCTTCCAACAGTATTCCAAAATCCAAGCTCTGGGTTCGGTGCATGGCTGGGATGTTTCCGGGGCAGAAATCCACGTATCTGCACACCGTGCCTCCTGGATTGACTAACCCTAGGTTGCCTGATGCTAAGACCTCAGCATGGGCTTTGATATCCGCATCCTCATTGAGAGAAGGTGGAAAACTTGAGGTCGTGTAGGCAACACTCATTGCCACGGCTCCATTTCTGAAGGCATCCCATTCTGCATCTTTTTCTGAGTGCAATGTTGCGAGTCCTGTTGATGACTCGTGGGTAGTGACAAACGTTCGGATAGGTGGGAGTGGAGAGCTTTGCTTGTCCGAAGCCGCCGTAGAAGGTGGCATATCCTTTGATAAGTTATTTCTCAAAATAATGAAGTATGGGAGTTATGACTAAAGAGACCAGTGGGAACTTGAATGCGTTAACGAATGAACCCAAGAAAGCGATATGTTTTCATCATGAACGTGAAGTTCAGAGTCCATGTCAATCATATTCAGGGTGGCTTGCCGACTATAGCTCGGGATTCAAAGAAATCATCGGGAAATGAGAGAGCTTTGCGAAGTCACAATCCAGGATTGCCGTAGTCCATTGCGCACTTTGTTCTCCACCCCGATTCTTAAGGCTAAGTTACTATACCAATAATTAACGACCCCCAATTGGTTTTGAGACATTTTCGTCAATGACAGCGAAAGAGGATTGCCGGCACCCAAACAACCACAGTGCTATTGATTCTTTATGGGACATCATCCACGTTGTTTTTATTATCTTCGTGAGATGGGCATTACATTTAGAGCTACGCCTTCCTGCTTACAGGACTTAATATCTTTCCACTACAAGATCCAAAGCCTATTCTTGATGTGCCTCTGCCGCGTGGATCTTTACTACTGACGCGAAATTCAACCTCATCTCCGTCTTCCAGAAAGCTACGTATGACAGAACCCTGTGTTTCGGGTCCCAGAGCGTGAGCTTCAGACGGCTTTTCCCCATCTAAGGTCGCTTCCAAGAGGGAACCAACTTCCTGTCTTTTGGGACCTGTCAAAGTTCCAGTGGCAATCAGGTCTCCGGTACGCATTGGACAACCTCCAGCTGTATGATGCGCAAGCATCTGAGCGAAGGAGAAGATTACATAGCGCGTGTTACATTGCGTAAGTTGGTAGCGTTGACCGTTTGCTATTTGCGAATTGTCAGAATCAAATAGGGACTAAGAAGCAAATAGCTGGATACACATACAAAGTAGGTTTGCTTCGATTGGAATATCGTACACTGTCTGTGAAATCCTTTCGGTAAGGTAGGGTAGAGCGGTTGATGACTGACAACCTGTGTTAGCAATTGATTTGTAGAGACTGTGACGAGATGAAAGTCCACTCACATATTTCAATGGTTCGGTGCGGAATGGTTCCAGCGCCTCCGGCGTTACGATCCATGGAGAGATAGTCGTACAAAAGTTCTTCCCATTAAATGGGCCGAGTGGAATCATCTCCCATCCTTGAATGTCTCGAGCTGACCAATCGTTCATGAGTACAAACCCAAATATGTGCTCTTCTGCCCTATCAATATCAATCGGCTCGCCATGCAGATTGCCCTTTGCAATGAAAGCTGCAAATTCGACCTCAAAATCCAGTTTCTTTGTTGGACCAAAGACGGCTTTACCATCGAGAAGATATTGACCATTTGGGCGGTGAAATGGAGTGCCGGAAACGATAATCGATGATGCTCGTCCATGATATGCCACAGGGAGGCTGGTATAGTTGGGATTCAAGGATTGCCCGGGTCGAAGAATGTCGGTACACTGATATAAAATTGTCAGAAGGTCTTATAAGCGATTTCTAGGAGAAGTAGCAAACATTCTGTGCGTGATAAATGCCCACGAAGAAGTCGGTGTAGTCCCCAATTTCCATTGGAAGGTGCATTGTTACATCGCAGAGACGAATCAACACTCTTTGGATCCGCTCTGGATTGTCCCGAAGAATCGATCCATGTGAAGTATCCACTCTTAAAAGCTCTTGCAAGAAACTGCGGACTTTCCGATGTACGTCTCTCCCTAGGGCGGCGTAATTGTTTAACGTCGCAGACTCCAAAGTCGTTGGATCGAAGGGAATATCAGAAAATATGCCCTCCTGCGCAAGCTTTTTCAAGTCTAACGCATACTCGCCAATTGCAATACCAATGCGATGCTCGCTGGAGTTGCTACTGAACACGCCGTAGGGAAGATTTGCCAAAGTGAAGTCGCAGCCTGGAGGGACCTCAATCCACGAAGCCATGACGAACCTGGTTGCCTTTCCAAGAACGCTGAGATATCGAACGACCGCTTCTATTTGAGCTGGGCCGTGGCTGCTCTCAACAAATTTTCAATCCAGGAGATATTGAAACTAATGGTTTCTTTTAAGAACCCTGGCCACGGATGTCACAAAGGCCATGATTTTGCCGTGCCGACTCCCAGTGAACCGGAATGGTGGCGCGGGCTAAGACCGAGCTCCAGCCTTCCTAACTGTTGACTAAAGCCGGTGCGGCAAATCTATGATTGGACCTGGACCATTCCCTGGTTTCCCGAATGGAGATCATTACTCTGGGAAGATATATTCTTTATGATTTGATCCATGGTGCACACGGCAGACGGTCTCCCATCTTGTCAGTACAACCATTATACTCGCTCCATAGCAGCAGCAATGAAAGACTCGAAAATGGCAATGGCAGTGAATGCAAACGAAAAGCATATTGAAGATTTGCAGCCTGAACACGCAAAATATGCTGTACACGGCCAGATAGGAGCTACGACATTGTTTATCGGTGAGATTCTTCGAATAAACCAGAGATACTGAGATACTGAGAACGCTTTACTGATTGAGACTTTAGAGGACTCCGATGGCAACGTGATTGAAAGAGTACGAATTCCGCGACCAACTAACGACCCTCGCGACCCTTTGGTAAGTTCTTTTGTCCACTACAAGTAAGCATTGAACACATCTGATGTTTCAATTCCTAGTCATGGAATGCCTTCAGGAGGCACATGGCATTTGCTGCCATTTCCAGTTTCGTCTTTCTGTCAAACTTTTCCGTCGCTTCTGTTACCCCTGGATTCGAACAAATCATTGAGACTTTTGATATTACTGTTACTCAAGCGGGTTATTTGATCACGGTTCAGATCCTTGTTCTAGGGTTGGGGGTAAGTGAACTACTCTCACTGTCACGTTCGAACAGCGGTCGAGCTAATGATCGAACCTAGAATCTTTTCTGGATCCCTCTGTCCCTAAAAATTGGGAAACGTCCGGTCAGTGTCGTCTGCGCTGCCATCTTTTTCGCAGCCTGTAAGTCTTTGTGAGGTATTTGACCGTGGCAATAAGCGGCTAACACTCAACGAGGTGTTTGGTCGGTGAAGGCAGGAACGTATGGCTCATTCCTAGCTTCACGGGTAATTCAGGGTTTCGGTGCCAGTGCTTCGGAAGCTTTGGGTCCTGCTGTGGTAAGTGATGTGTTCCAGTTATATTTCTGACGCAGAAGTTGATAAGTACTCAAGGTAGCCGATGTGTACTTCCTCCATGAGAGAGGTACCATGGTTGGAATATACACGTAAGGTTCACTTCGACCAATGATGAAGAAACAAAAACTTACTCATGAAAGGTTTATGATTGCAAGCGGCGCTGCATTTGGTGGCATCTTTGCAGGATTCGCGATCCATGGCTCTGGAAACTGGAGATGGGCGTTCGGCATGAACTCGATCCTAACAGGGGTTATGTTCCTGCTGGTCTTCTTTTTCCTACCAGAAACGAACTTCCGACGTCCTGTTGAGACTGAAGTTGGCGACAGCACAGGTACCGACGATGAACCAGCACCAAAAACTTATAACTGGATCAAAAGCCTTGCTTTTTGGGGTTGGTATGACAGGTGGGTTATTCTTTGGTGAATACATTTCGCCTGTAAACGTACTAACTTGTTGATCCTAGAGAAGTTTCCTTATTGACGCTCTTTTGGAGACCGATTAAAGTGTTGTACTACCCAGCAGTCTTTTGGGCTTCTTTGAGTTATGGAGTTACCCTCGGCTGGATTGTTCTCCAACAAACCGCGAATTCATCTACTTTCCCAGAGATGTATCACTTCAGTAATCTTGGGGTCGGAAACTTGAACATTGCTGTAGGTGTTCTTCGATTAGCCATCCAGTGTTACTTCGTACTGACGAGTTCGACAGACTCTCATAGGTGCGGTGATTGGCTGTATTCTGGGCGGTCCGGCGTGCGACTGGCTTGTAGCAGTGATTGCGAAACGAGAAGAAGGGATGTTTCGACCAGAAAAGCGGCTTATCGCTGTCGTAGTGCCTTTCATCATTGGGCCGATTGGTCTTATGTTATGGGGTGTTGGATTACAGCATCATCTTCACTGGTCCGTTGCGGCAACCGGCTTCGGAATCTCCTATGCTGTGCTTTGCATGGTTCCCGCGATAGGCATCACGTATGTCGTAGATTGCTACAGGCCACTGGCTGGAGAAACGTTGACTGGTATGACGGCGGTCAAAAACACGTTCGCTTTTGGACTCAGTTTCGGCGAAACTTCTTGGATCGGACAAGATGGCTTCCTGAAGGTACGTCGAATTCTCTAATTCGAAGGTCGAGAAATTGGCTGATCATTTGCTCTGTGAAGGCTTCTGGCTTCATGACACTGATCGAAGGTGTTGTGTTCTTGGCCACTATCTTGCTGTACGTCTACGGCGAGCAGTTGCGAAATTGGACGTTGAAAGGCGACGAAGTTGAGTCTGGAATACCTGAAGTTGTGAATACAGAGATTGCTTCGTAGGTTTCTCGATTAGTGGATGTGGAGGGCCTGGAAGTGTGCAGATGGCAATACGAATGAAAAAATTTTAAGAGTCGGAAGAATATTTATGGTTTGATAGTTCCATATGTCGAAACTACGTCAAAAGTTACTTACCCCCATAACCATCGATGAGCTCGAGATGCGCAGTGCTCGGCATGTGTCTTAAATGACATAGCTGTTGTCCCTACCTCAACTCATGATAGTTTGTAATACTCCCGTATACTCTCCTCATTTCCTTCTGCTGCAACAAAGTTTGACCGTTCCATAATACCACTAGCTGACTTCCTCAGTCGTTCTCTGAGCGCCGGCCAAGTAAGGTCTTCCTCGCCAGCAGCAGGTAGGATCTTGCCGTTTCGTTTTACGGGCACGCCGTCCACAAATACTGAATCAACATCAGACGCGTTGGCATACAATACCAGTGCGGCTACGGGATCGTGCACAGGAGTCATGCGGAGCGAATCGCAGCGCGTAAGCACGAGGTCAGCGCGCTTCCCTGGCGTAATGGATCCGGTTATATGAGATAGACCCATCGCCTTTGCGCCTCCAATTGTAGCCATGCGCAGTACATCGGCACATGTAGCTGGGATTTTTATTGGTGGCGGTGGTGACATGCCAAGTTTGGAGAATCGTTGGCTTTGTAGCAAGAGACGAATCTGACCAAACATATCGGCAGGATTGTTCGAGGTTATGTCGATGCCAATGCTCGCTGTGCAGCCATGCGCTTCAGCAGCAAATGCAATGGGAAAGCCCATTCCCATTTGTAGGTCCGTGTCCGGAGTTGATGAAAGGGACGCCCCCGAACGTTTGATAGCTTGTAGTTCATCTTCTGCCAAGGATGAACCGTGACTGAAAACCAGATCTGATCCCAATAAGTTGCGTTCAGCAAGTGTGCGGACCACGTAATTGCCGATGTCGTACTTTGCCAGACCGACGTGCGCTGTGACGATAGCTGCTCCCAGAGAGCGACCATGTTGAATCTCGTCAATGGACTGCTCAATTGGCACACGTTCAACTTCAGATGGAGCAAATCCAAATCGTAGGAGTTGATCGGCGTTATTTGACGGAAACTTTTCTCGACGAATACGTGCTGAATCCTCCAGACGCCATTTCTCGTTGTCCGTCACGAGAGCTGTGCCTTTGCTAACGTCGCGATTGGCAAAGATAGGGTTTGCATAGAGACCGTAGCAAAATACGCCGCGAATTCGTGAGGCTCGTAGGCCTTCAAGCGCAGCATCAGCATGAGCGGGAGAGTTCATGATGTGTGAATGGTCGAGGATGCAAGTTTGTGCCGCAGTCCAGAGATTCGAGTGCGCCGCATAAATTACCTAGATATGCATCATCCGGCGTATAGCACGATCCGTACTTGTTCCTGATGTTTATGACATAATCTGTGAGCGTGTAGTCGCCGGTCACCGTGCGCAATTGAGTCTGCCACATGTGTCGGTGCGTATCCACGAAGCCTGGTGACAGAATGGCGTTGGTGGCATCAATTAAGGCGACGTCTGGCGATGGTGTAGCAATATTTGGACCAACTTCAGCGATAATACCATCTTTGACCAGGACATCGCAATTATGCACTGTGCCTATTTGGTCGTCGACTGAGAACACCATGGCGTTGCGAAAGAGCCAGTTTCGTGCCATGATAGTGAGTAAAGGTGTCAAAACCAGCAGACTTGGTGGAGACTAATAGAACAAGACGAACTCTACGAAAGTGGCGTTTCTATTTCCTATAAGTTAGAATTCGTTATCATGGGGTAACTACCTTATAAGCAAGGCGCCGTGAGCCCGACTGGGAGGCATCTGTGAGCCGCAGTAATGCTAGGATCGGGTTTGCCGGTCCAATGCGGTAAACTGTGTGGAAATACCCGAACAACGGCGAAATCAACGAGAGGAGAATCGGGGATTGGGTGGAGGAGGGTTTCAAAAGTTTTGGTCCCGGCTAGACGACTTGGTGTCTGATTAAATGTGGCCTTAGGCCAAGAAATGGAACCCCTCAATTATTTTAGCGAGTGATGGCACTAAAATTAGCGTGTAGACCCTGAGATCTAGCGCACATATGCTAAAATTAGTGGACTTAGGATAAAGTGAGTGAAGCGTGATTGTTGAGATCTCAGGCATTAGCTCTTGGTATGCGACAAGACTTTTGAAGCAACCTTTGTACAATACCATCAAGTGCCGAGAGAGCCGGCAATTGAGGCAGCTTAATTGCGAAGCTTCAAGCAAGGCTATGGTGCATGGTGCCCATTTTCTGTTTGACGTTCCCTCTACTCACTCAGCCCTCAACGAGGACCTGTATCACTGTATGAATAACAAAATGTGAAGCGCGTTAGGCGGAATGCTGTCCAAAAAGACATCATCAAGCAGAACGCCCGGTCGGCCACGGCGGGCGTGTGATCGGTGTAATACCCAGAAGGTGAGAAGAGCAGGTTCTATTCATGCATCTCATTCCCCGACTGGCCCGCAAACGCCAACACTGATACTGGTAACTATAGGTTCGCTGCACAGGAGGCCCTCCGAGCTGTGGCAGGTGCGTGCGCTTACGTCGCCCTTGTTCATACGGAGATGGAGAAGCAAACCGTCCTCAAGTGGGATTTGATGTACCATCGCCTCCTAGAATCCAAGTGGCTACTCCAGTTTCGGATGCGAGTATTAGACAGACACCAGACCGCTCAGGGCGAACGGTAGAACCCCAACCTTACTATGGAGTACCGCAGACCCTGTTGTGGGATCTTGTGGACATCTACTTCTCACATGCCTACAATGCCTCTTTACTTCTCCATAAAAAGTCTTTCCTTCACAGTCTACGATCTGGGACGGTCAATTCTCACGTTGCCTTGAGTGTCTGCGCCATGGCATCCAAGTATGATATCGGTCCAGGTTACAAAAATGCTGCTTGAGAAACCACTGACAGAGCTGCTAGATTTTATCGTGACGAGGCAGGAAACTACATCTTGACCAAGTCAGGATTTGGTCATGAGTGGGCTGCCCGTGCTGGTAACTTGGTCACACGAAGCCTTGATGAACCGGAGGAAGAGAACTTAGTGACTTTTATTAATCTTGCTTTATACTGGTATACGGAAGGAGAGTGGAGGAAATGCTTCATATACAAATGTGAGTTCCCACCGTCTCATGAGGATCGAAAGCTGAAAGAAGTGATTCTCACCCTCTCGTGAAGATCTCTGAGCTAAAGAAAGTAATTCTTTTAGGGAATGGCGTTCTCATCGCATACGGCTTAGGCACATCCTTTCAAAAAGGCGCAGCTCCAACGTTAGCCGCCGAATTGAGTCGACGAAGGTTCTGGGCCTGCTTCTTGATCATGTCATTTGGCTCAAAGGTTGATTTTGTTGCTAAAGATTTCTCAAACGTGTTTGAAAAGGTACCTCTTCCATGCACAGAAAGGCAATTCGAGACCGGGTTTGCTTCGAGTGGAAACCAAGTAGAGACGGGAGAAGAAGAGGGCAGTATATACGCTGAGCTTATTCGCGCTTTATCGCTTTGGTAAGAAGTTGTTCTCAACCTGCTTGGTTTGGACTGACTGGGCTTAGGAATGAAGTATCCGAGGCGGCTAAGATAGTTGACTCCCAACTCGCAGTCCTGCAGCATCTCCACACGAAAATTTCAAGCTGGTGGTCCAATGTCCCCGATTATTTGAAGCTCCGACTGGATCCTATCCCATCAGCACAGAAGCAAGCCCTCCCGTTGCTTTTGCTTCTGCGCGTTATATATCACCAGTCGCTCTGCGTACTTCACTCGTCCATTGTTCCCTTATTCTCCTATCGCACGAATACGGAATGTCTCCCGTACGCGCGTCAAATTTCTGCTCAACTGTCATTTGAGCACGCCAATTCGATTTCGCAGCTCTTGAAAGCCGTCCCAAAATATTCTATCGACCCAAATCGGATCCCTAGCTTTGTCGGTTATGCAGCATATACTGCTTGCGCAGTACAAATACCCTTTTTCTGGTGCATAAATCGAGAGGTACAAGACCTCGTCCGCTCCAATGTCCTTGCGAACCTTCGAATTATTCAACAGATGGGAAAACAATGGAAATTTATTACTCTACTCGTGAGTATTAAGAAACCCGCAAACAAAATCATGGATGCCTTTGTGCTTACGCTCTTTCCCTATTGCCAGGGCATAAACGCCAGAACTTTATACGCCATTCAAGCGAGGCATCCATGCCGGCTGGAAGATGAGCCAAAATTCATGGATCCCGAGAAGCTTGATGTGCGTAAAAGTGGGACGGATCAGGCCGCGGCGTCTATTCTGAGCCACAACGAAATTGTTTGGCATGCGGGCAGTTCAGTAGCACGAACAGACGCAGAGATAACGGATTTGGGGCTAGATCGGAGTAGAAATCCATCTCCTCCACCTCCTCCTGGAGACGGTAAGTGTTCAAGCAGCATTTCATTGTCAGTCGATTAAGAGCGAATGTTGCTGCCGTGATTGATTTACATATCAGGCTGACAATTCCCCGCTTCGCAGGCGCCATTGGTTCTTTGATCGATGAACTGTCAGGGTCGAATGCTCCAGACCCTTTCGGCAACAACAACGCATCCTCATCATCGATACCAGGGACGGTTTCGTATTTCGACAACTCCCTACCGTTTTTTGTACCGGAGAGTTTGGATGAAGGCTTTGACTTTCTTACGCAGAACGATGATGTGTCGTCGGAACAATTGGCCTCATTCGACATGTGGCTTGGGCAGTTTGGATCTGAGATCGAGTCTCGGATGGTTGTATCATTGTAAGAATGGAAACGGCGTCGGAGCATCTCCAAATTCCTGATCTTTTACTGGGATTCAGCAGCAACTGCGGGGCGGAATGATTTGTCGCTCGGCATCGATAGTGTGGCTTGGCTACCGTATAACGCGGCGGCCAACGTCATCGGCCAGCCTGCGGTCAAGCCAAGGCAGGACACGAGGTCGTAGACATTCCAACAATTAATCAATTGAGAACAGGTTTGACGCGCATCAGTCAAGCATGATACTATGTAGAGTGACAGGAACGCTCTCTCTTCATCACCCCTATCGCCGCAAATTGTGATGATCAGAAATGCCTCAATCTTGGGTAAGCTGCAGCCAATGACGCTCAATATAAGAGCCTCGACGTGCACTTCCCACTTTCCAGTCGGTGACCCAACAGACCGGAGTGCTTCATCGTTCACGCTCGCCACACTTTCGCTAATGCGCTGGACGCGTGTGTATAAAGACGAGTCTTTGGCGCCCTTTGTACTGCCTCCATAAGAATTCACGTTCAGTCTAGCACTGTTTTGTCCTTGAAATCCTCTCATCGCACCCCAGTCCCACTTGGCGCCGCACACGGATATCACAGTTAGAAGCCAACACCAATGTCTCCGGACGACGCGGATGCTGCTAAGTCGCTAGCGATTGAGGTTAACGGTGTGAAGGAGGAGGTTGTTCAAAATGGTGCTGCAGTGGAATCCGAGTCCATCAGGGCAAAGGATGAGAAGGAATCAACCACTCTTGCAGTGCGGAGGGCATTACACAGAGCCGGCACTTCTTACAACTCTTTACCGCCGCCGGGAGCTTTGCTGACCGGCAAGCAAGAGCATTGTATGGCAATCCTCGAATTCGACCAAGCTACCTGCTGCTGACCATACACATTAGATCTCAAGCGTGAACTCATCTCCCAACAGACGAACTGGGAAATCGAGAACCTAGCCTCTCCCTCCGCACTACAACGATTTGGTGCTCCGTTCCGCTCTGAAAAGGGTGAAGTTGCTCCACAAGATTCGGAATTCCCCATTCTTAGATACATATTCGTCCATCATATTCGCAACTTCCCGTTCCTAGACCAAGCAAAGGAGAAAGAGTTTTGGCAAGATAAACTGCAAGTTGTACGTTACTTTGCACATATCCAAGGTTGAGATCCTGTTCTGACATGTGATGGCAGTTTCTCGAGTCTTTCGCAAACAAGCACATCTCCTCTTCAGAGGACCGACTAGAAGAGACAAAGCGAAAGAAGCTAGCTATCAAGGCGGAGAAGCTAGTGGAGCTGATGATGGTGTCTGGTGTACCAACGGCATCAGGCTACGAAGAACGGATCAAATTCGCGGAGATAGAAGTTGTTGACCGAGGCGCCCAGGAGCAAGGACTAGTAGCGAATGCGCCCGAAGGACGGATGATACATGGCTGGGACATAAACGTTGCCGGCGTTCGAACCAAATCCATTAAGCATCATGTGAGGTACCACCAGCATGCGGTAAGTGAAAATATTTGCAAACGCCTTCTCTGAACGCGGTTGCTGAGATGAACGCAGGAATATATCCTCCGAGTGAAGCAAGCTGGAAGCCCAGAGATCTACGTTGGACGACGCTTCGACGAGTTCAAGCAAATGCACCGACGGTTACGTATGGAGTTGCCGGGCAAAGTACTACCTCCACTACCGAAGAAGAACAAGTCAGATTCTATCTTGAGCATGTATGGCGACGACTCTGCCTCTGAGTCATCGATGTCTCAACAATCACTTGCTGCTGCCGAACCATACGACAGACCACACACTCCAAACCCCGCAGGTGGACTACGGAGCTACATACCAACGTTTGGATTAGGCTCCCTCAGCGGTACGGTTACACCGACACATGGTCGGAACTTGTCAACCACGTCAATTGACTCTCGAGGCCGTTCGCCTCGCCCATCAGTAGATTCGACAAATCAAAATCGCAAGCAACCAATAGTACTCTTCCGCGAGAACCAACGGGTTTCACTACGTGCTTCGCTTCGAGGGATGTTGTCAAATGAGCAGGTTGCACGCTCCTCTACGATGGAGGAGTTCCTCACGAGAGATCCAATAGTGCTAAATGAGGAAGAAATGATCGATATCGAAAGACGAAAAGAAATGGACGAACGTCGAATCGAGGAACAGAAACAATTCTATCTCATCGCTCGCCAGCGCGCCGCCGAACTGGACGTCCATATGGAGAAGTTCCGACGGGATGTCATTGAAAATAACGGACTCACCAAGCTCCTGGCTGAGATTCGTGAAAAGAAGACAATCGGAGACCTGGAGCCTGAGTACAAGAAGTTTGCTGAGTGGGTACGTATTGAAGTTGCAGCCACGATATATCACCTCTTTCTAGCGGAAGACAACAGTCCAGAGCTGTTTGCACAAGCGAAGCGTATTCACAGTCTCGTGCCGTACACGGTACTCAAGAACATCGTGCGATTCACCAATCCAGCCGCCGTAATGGCTCAAGTCCTTGATCTCTTCATGGCTCAACCATTTGGCGCGCGATCACTGCTCCAGCGAATCTTCGGCATGGCTATCCATGACGGCATCAATAACATCCAGAAGTCCGTTGACATTCTCATCAGCCAGAAGATTCGGGATCCAGTCTTCTCTAATCGCGTCAAACAATATGTGCAAGCAGATTACACAGTTAAGGATGCAATCAAGGCCGAATCCGCAGCAAATCAGGAAGACTTGCTTTTGACCATTCTTAAGTCTGAGCAGCTAGAGCCAGAACTTACGAACGAGCAATTAGAAACGGCGGTAAATGCGTGGGCGGCGTGGAACAACATTGTCGAGAATGTGAGAATTTCACCGTTTTCGGTAGTTAGTGATCTGAAGTCGATACTAACCTCTCTCAGGTCGATGCCGAGATGAAGCAGGGAGCCGAGCTCTTTGCATACCTGAAACAGTTACTTAAACTCTACCTCAGACAGCGAGATAAAGCAATGATGCTGGAAGTAATAGAAGAGGTTTGTCAATTGACGTTTCCGCTAGACCAGCCAAACTTCGAACACCCATGCTAATTATTCTTCAGCCGACTACTCTCAAGCTCTTCCGGGACCTCTTCCAGATCTTCTATGAGCCGCTTGTGCGCGTGTACAAGTCTGCCAACGTTTACAGCAGCATCACTGACTTCGCCGTCTTCGTCAGCGACACAGTCGCCACAATCGAAGCCGCACAACGCCAAGACCTCTCTGCCGACCCGAACCAAACAGTGCAAGCCTTCATCGACCTGTGCGCACGCCACGAGCACAACCTGTACAAGTTCATCCACGAGGTGCACATCCATGACAACGGGCTGTTCAGCAACCTGATGGGGTGGGTGGAGGGGATCCTGGCGTTCCTGAAGCTGGGGCCGGGCGGCGGCGGCCACGCGCTGGACATGAACGCGATGTTCCGCGCGGCCATCGACTCCGGCGCGGTGGACAGCGCGCGTGCCGTCACCGAGATCATGCGCCTCGTCAAGTGGCAGGTGTCGCGCAAGCGCTGGCACGCCGCCAAGACCCAGCAGAAGATGGCGCACGGCGGGCCCGCCGACGATGCGGCTGCTGCCAATGGCCCGCCCGGCTTCAACGCCTTCTCCGTCGCCGACTTCGGCCTCAACGAGCAGGACCTTGAGGAGCTGGAGCTCGACGAGGACGACGAGGTGTCGAGCTCGGAGAGCGAGGCTGACGACGATGAGCTCGAGGCTGCCGATCCAATTGCCGCTGAACGCAAGCGCCGCTTGAAGGAGCGCGAGAAGCTGCGCCGGTCGGCCGGCGAGCCGAAGAAGCCCACCGTCGTCGAGCTCAAGAAGCTGCACCCTCCGTTTGTGGATATGCTCAGGGCTGTGCTGGCGGAGTAGAGGCCTGCTTCAACAGAATTGTAACGTCATTTCGTAGTTCTCTGGCGCAGAGTTTTGGGACCGAGCAAGGACGAACGCGGAGTTCATGGCTTGAAAGACCTTCGAAGGCGTTTGGAAAATGATGCTTGGAAAGGCATCTCACGAACATCCGACGTGACCTCGAAATGGGCTAAAGATAAACATTCGATCCTCTGTGAGATCGACTCTCTAAGCCTTAATTCTAGTCCTCAAAGTTGACACGCTACTCCGAAACTTAGTCGTGGATGTACTTTGGGAAAAGTTTGTTTAGGCTGGCAGTGAAAGATGGTATTCAGTGTTGGTGACAATTATGAAATAAGAGAGGTTTGAGAGGCAATAAAAGCCTAGAGATAGCTTTAAAGAAAGTCTGTTCATGATGATTCGGACTATTTTTGCTACCATGATCCTGATCTCCACGCTCATTGTCATTTTCACTCTATCTAACAACCTCCGTTTAGCTACCTTTCCTTTTCGCGCCTATTTGCTATCACATCATTCCGCCATTTCAGCCTTGCGATTACAGTTAATAAACACGGGTAACTATAACGTGCGTCTGTAGAGAATCGGAAGAAGAAGTGATGACAGGCTTGGTATTGTAACACCTAGGTCACTAGGTGTCCTTATATACGTAACAATACTATAACTACCTACCGTAATTAGGCAGTCACATCTAATCTAGGATCCAACAGCGTCCCTAGGTGCCGAGAACCCCACCGTGCCGAGAAAATTGACAGCTACTTTCACTTCAAACAATTCAAACTCTGTGCAAACTCAATAAGCCGCCGGTATTCGTACACCCCCCTACTAAGTTTACGCACACCCCCTACTGGGTTTTTGCACACCCCCTGCCAAAATTTTGCGCGTATTCGTGAGCACCCCACGCGTATTCCTGAGCTCACTACTTCCGAAAAAGTGAAGCAATAAACAACTTCACCACACACATCTCAGAGCGCGATTTCTCAACAATAACATAATTAATGGAGA
>Ga0335072_10000318_pt1 | contig 102408 bp, 105 predicted proteins | sample Lox_Sample_21_FD_206725 | JGI IMG/M metagenome (GOLD analysis project Ga0335072, IMG submission 206725) | Soil microbial communities from Loxahatchee National Wildlife Refuge, Florida, United States - Lox_Sample_2.1 | ecosystem: Environmental > Terrestrial > Soil > Wetlands | place: USA...
AGGCCACCGACCAGACCGAATGGCTATGGCCCTCGAGCGTCTGTAGACAGTCGCCGCTACTAGCGTCCCAGATCTTGACCGTGTTGTCATCTGACGCCGACGCGAGCCGTGTCGAGTCGTGCGAGAAGGCCACCGACCTGACCGAACGGCTATGGCCCTCGAGCGTCTGTAGGCAGTCGCCGCTACTAGCGTCCCAGATCTTGACCGTGTTGTCAAACGACGCCGACGCGAGCCGTGTCGAGTCGTGCGAGAAGGCCACCGACCAGACCGAATGGCTATGGCCCTCGAGCGTCTGTAGGCAGTCGCCGCTACTAGCGTCCCAGATCTTGACCGTGTTGTCAAACGACGCCGACGCGAGCCGTGTCGAGTCGTGCGAGAAGGCCACCGACCTGACCGAATCGCTATGGCCCTCGAGCGTCTGTAGGCAGGCACTCCATTCATCTCTTATAGCCGGCTTTATCGTGATCCATTTCGGCTCTTCCTTCTTGAAAAGACCCCTTGTCAGGCTGCGGGCTGGGCTGAACACGAGTGCAGACGCATATGTCTGAAGAGGATTGTTCTCGATGATGCCTCTATTAGACAAAACAAATCGATGAGCATCCTGAACCAACCGGAGAAGTTGGGACTCGGATGAGACTCTCTGGATCAATCAGTGTTCGCAAGTATTCTACCTTGTTTAAGTAATAACTAACCTTGAGCAAGTCGATGAGCTTTGCCATTGAAAGAACCCCCTCCGACATCCTCTTGAGAAGGGAGAGAGCCTCGAGCCAGTGAAGGAAGTGCTCCTGCAGAAAGACATCGATCGTGCCGTTATCGCAGAGTCCCACTCTGTTGTGGCCGCTTTTAATCTCGCAAAGATGGTCGATCCAGTAGACACAAGCGTATCGAATCGGAGCGAGCGGATCTAGATCCGGGGATTTAATTTCCTTGATAGAGAAACCGGGATGCTGCAAGTTGTAGATGTCCCGTTGCAGGGTCATTGACATGGCATCGAGCGAGCGTGACACCATCGTGTGTTGTCCTTCGGCATACCCGTCAGGGAAGATCTTGGTTAGGAGATCGGAGTTTGGGCCCTTGATAAGGTAGTCTTTTGCCGACTGGTGGACGAAGTAGACGATATCATCATCCTCCTTGATGGTAAGGAGGCCGCAGCGTCTCACAATCTTTTCGTGAACAGCCAACTCGGGTAATTCGGCAAGTGCGACTAACTCGGAGAGGTGGAGTGGGCGGTAAGCGTTGACAATAGTCAACAGCACTCTCTTGCATCGTTGGGAATCTTTGGCGTCCAGCTTAGTAATTTGGCAGATCATCTGGGCATAGATATCGTCTAACCCTGATGGTATCTGGCGAACAATTTCGAGGGCCTCATCTGCCCCACATCCTTTAATTTGTCTGAAAACCAGGGCCACCCAGAGGAAGGTACCGTCAGCCTTCAGACGGACCTCCTTGGCGATACCGTCTCGTACTTCCTGCAGTTCATCCTGGATCTTAGGACCTTTCCTACCCACGTAAAGCTTTCGGTATGTTTCAGCAAGGTCCGACATCTTATACTTAATGTAGGCTTCTACGGCACCAGCCACAGACTTGGCATTCAGCTCAAGAGAAAGCCTTGTTCTCGTCGTGCACTCTTCGAAAACTGCTTCGATTTCGGGTTCGTTTCGACTGGAGACAAGCCATTTGACCTTTGCCTGAGTCTCCGAAAACTCGGAAATCAGCTGCAAGAGCTGTGGCAGTCCCGGCTCCTCCCTCCTGCATTCGTCGAGAGCATCGATCACGAGATATGCTCTTTCCAAGGCTTCGTCCTCGAGCATAGATAGGAGGGTTTTTTTCAGTTTATAGAATGCCGCGTGGGCCTCGAAAAGTGTCGATCCAAGATCCTTGAACTCGTCCAGATGGCGTATGAGCGACTTTTGCTGGCGTACGAGCATCCATATTAGTCCTCTCAAAATAGCGGTCGCCGTGTTGAGCTTGTCATTGGTGCCTTGACAGAAGAAGTAGGACAGATGAGACTTATCAAACTGTGTTTCTAGCTCGGCTGTAAGCTTAGTGACGATACCAATAAGAAGCATTGTCTTTCCCTTGCCTGCGTCACCCTTGATCCAGAGAAGCCTCTTCGTATTACCGTAATGCCAGTCGGCGAAGTCCTTGTACTCCTGGTTGTCGAGAATCCACTTGTACGAGTCAGCGAGCAAGTGATCCTTCCGTTTTTGAAGTGACTCGATCTCCGCGGTCATATCTGCCACACACAACTTCTGCATGATCTCGTCCTGTATCTTGGAAATGTGCATGTTGACAAGGAGTCCGAGGTAGGAATTGGCCTGCCTGACGCCAAAGTCGCCGGTGGCCGCCTTAACGGAAGTCTCGGCTTTGATCACATCGTCTAGGCTTCCACTCCAGTCATCAAATTTGACCAGGTCCCGGAGATGCTGGAGAATAGGATTTCGGTAGTATGCACAAATGCTCTTGATGATATACTTAAGAAGTACTTTGTACAGGTCGAGGATCCGATCCGCCAAGAGCCCGCGCAGTTCTGCAAAGCGTTCGTCGTTCTGGGACGTCTCTTCGAGAAGGAGTTTCGAGAGGCTGGAGTACCACTTCATATTTTGGACGACCTGGATAATTCCTTCTCGATTTGTTGTCGTCTCGTCGATTGAACTCTGAAAGACCTACGAAATGGTTAGAGTAAGTAGTTGAATTAGGGATGGCAGACTTGCCTCTAGTGCGACACAGACACCGGCCCACGCAAGGGCAGCTATCGGAACGGCCTGCAGACCGCTGCCTATTGCTTCTTTGACGGAGAGGACAATTTTCATCGCATCACCAATATTTTTTTCAGCCTTAGCTAGCTTCGCTGTATTATCCAAGCCAGTATTGAGAAGGCTCTCCATCTGGGATCGTCTCTTCATTCGGTCCGTCTGTTCAATGATATTTCCCTTGGCTCCTTTGGAGCTGTCGAGGTCATAGGAGAGGATTGTCTCGTAGAAGTCGAATAACTTGGGCTCGACGCGTTTAAGGTCGTCGTAGGCTTGGTCCCAGAGTTGCTCGGGTTGGATGGCGGGTTCTGTCTGAGCAGAGCTTTTGGACAGAGTTGCGGGCACGGCGGGCGGTGCAACCTTGCCATCTTGTCGGTTCCCATCATCCTTCCCCTTTGACGTCTCCTGTTTCGAGAGTCTAAAGCGGCGCAAAACTTTCCCCAGCGAGCGAGATTCTTCAGGCATAGCACTCGAGCGGGTGATTGATGGGAGCGACCACGGTGGCGGCTGGAGCAAAAAGAGCTGGCATCATGTCGTCTTCAGCACAACGTGCCCGGCGGTTAATGATCGCAAGGGCTAAAGAGGAAAAGCGGACGAACACCTCGATCACGCTAGCAGGGGCGAGGCGGCCGACCCGCTCCGGCCAGACCCTTGTGGGCAAGAACTTGCAATCTCACCGGTGGTGGTACAGTAGAGAAAGGTACAATACTGTACGCTTCAGATCTAGTAAGGGCCTTAATCAGAATACGGGGCAGCAGAGGCTAGTGTAGATCTAGTATAGACAAAAGCCAAGAGCTGTGTACATCGAGGCCGTGCTGTTTACAGCACTGCCTAGTAATTTTTGATCTCAGCATTGCGCTAGTCTACCTATAGCCTTTCCGTACGACCTGCGCTTAGCAGTCCCGCTCGATCAACCAGTCCTCCAGTCCTCCGCGATGTAAAATCTCCGCAAGACCATAACAGACCTAGGTCAGATATTTTTCTACGGAAAACCGTTCTTCTTTGGAGTCCGCATAAACTTCATAAAGTTTAGCTTTATGAAAGGATCGTTCAGTTTCATCGCGGCACATCTCACCAAGTGGATTCAAAATGAGTAAAAATCCAAATCGGTATTACAGGCCAACGGCACGGATTTAGGAATTCATAAGTGATTTAATGAAAATAAATTTCCTGAGCTACACTGAACTGAATTCTCGGATCTAGAAGCTGGGGTGTGAAGAATTGATGTTGATTTTGATGGGGAGGCTTTCGTTTGGTAGGGTCTTTCGCTTTATAGGGACGGTGTAGAGAATCGGAAGAAGTGATGACATTCATACTATGGGAACAGGTATAGCTATATACATGTCCAATGATCCGCCTGCCTTGCAGGCAGGTGGATCAGTGGCTGCTAGTCTATCGAGCAGTCCCAAGTGTTACGTGATCATGGGGTCCAACAGACGGATGTTAGTCTGATACCAGCCGCGCAGAAGTGCCCATGCAATGATTCGAAAGCGAATCACTCAGCTGAGGAGCAGACATAGTTGGATCTACCGAAAACTCACAACGAGATGTTCCGCCTTAGTCTCCAAAAAACGCCTGAGAATGATTACGACACAAGGTGTCTTTTTGCTCGACAATCAATCTGATGCAACACTCCACCGATGCCTCTTTCAACCTGCTCCGGAAAGCAGATTTGCAGTCTGATACCCCCTCTAATTGCCCGGGCCGACCCTCTCAATGCTGTCCTGGGTGTCCGCATCGCCAACAATCTGCTCGCCGTCTCTATCCACGACAGTGCCGGGTTTGTCCGCACTGCCGCCAAGGTACACCGTGACATCTTCAGCGGCGCCGCCATCCGCAGCCGGAAGCTTGATCTTGGTCTCGCCGGTCTGGACGGTAGCGTCGGAAGAGGACGAGGCGATGGGCTTGACGGTCTCCGCTTCGGCCGCTTCAGCGGCCGAAGCTTTCAGCTCGGGCTCGTCGGCGGCATCGCCGCTCGGCTCCAGGACGTCCCTGGCCAGCGCCGCCGACTCCTTCGCGGTTTCGCGCTCGGCCACGCGCACGGCGCCGCTCTCGTCGATCTCAAACACAGTCACCATCTTCGCGATCGCAAAGCGCACCTTCTTCTCCTCGTCGGCGCCGCGCGCAGCAGGGCTGGAGGAGCCGGGCCGCCTGCGCTGGGGGCCGCGGGCGCGGCCCTTGCGCGCGTCCGCGAGCGGCGCCTGCTCGTCGTCGGCGTCGTCGGCCGCCGCCTTGGCGGGCTCGTCGCGCTTCGGCGCCTGCGGTCCCAGTTGCAGCCGCTGGTTTAGGTCCTTCATGAAGCCGGCCTGCAGCGCGGCGATCTTGCTGCTGCCCGACGGCCGTGCCGGCACCGCCGGTTTGGCCTTGCTCGCCGCCACCGAGTTGTCTTCTCTCGACGCGGTCTTCGCTAGCGGTACTTCCTCTGCCGACGCGCCGCGTGCCACGGTTTTGGATGGTCGCTCTGGTACTTTGGGTTTGGGTCGGTCTGGGATCACGGGCGCCTTCTTGTCTTCGAGAGAGCTCGGCCCTGCAAGGTCAAGTGCTGCCGGCTTGGTACGCGATGGCCGTGCAGGAATGATTGGAAGCGCTTTGCTTGCTTCTGGACTCGCATCGGCTTGAATTTGCAGATCGGGTTGCGGAGTGATGACAGTGGTGTGGAGTAGATGGTCGGCTGTATCTTCCCACACGTCTCGACTTGGGAATTGGTGTCTCGCAGGAAGATTAGATATCAATGACGTGTCGTCCAGCACGTCGGGAGTGAGAGGCGTCTTTGCGAGCGATTTGGTGCTCTCTGGGATGAAATCCTGCTGGTCACTTGCTTCGACGTTCGCCTTTCTTGCCTTCTCCTGTTCTGGAGTTTCGAAAATCTCCTTTGGTTCATGCTCTGCCGAAGGAATGGAGAACTCAGGAAGTTGCGGAGTCTTCACCGTAGTTTCGTACATCAAGCTATCTGGCGTATCTTCCCACACGTCGCGACTTGGGAAATGGTGCCTCGCGAGATCAGGTCGTTGAGGCTTGTCTCCGATAGGTAAGTTCGGTTCTGACGCCGATTTCTTCTTCTCCAAATCCTCATCGTCTGGGAAAAGAGGCTCGTACTCTTTGACATCTTCCAGAGGAGTTCCAATATCAGGTCTGTCTTCCACGGTTGTAAAGCGAGACATATGTGGTAGAGTGTGAATACTATTGGCTCGGCTACCAGGTCGGCTGACGCGTCGACCGGATGGATAAGTTGGAGGAGTGGAGGGTTCAATTTCCAAGTACGAACTATCATGGCGTTCCAGTTCTGGTTCGATGGCTGGTTGCAGGAACTGACTCTCCGGGCGATATTTGACCTCATCGGAGGCCAAAATTGGGGCCGAATAGCCGTCATCAGCTGTCAGGTCGTCTTCATGTTCCGCCGTGATCCCATGAGCGCCTGTGTCTTCGGTTGACTGATCATATCCACGTCCATCGACACGGCTCGCCGTTCTAGAGATTGGGTCGACATGAATTATTTCTTCGTAATCCGCTTCACTATCCACGGCCTGGTCATGTTTCACAGTCGGAATTTCATTGGTCGGGAGGCTCATCTTGCGCAAAGGAGACTCCGTGTGCACCTGACCACTGAGGCGCCTCTCCTTGCCAGGTTGAGTCGAAGCAGGGCGAGGGGAAGCCATTCTAGACGCATACTCTTCCGAGGCGATGTAACCGATTTCCTCGGCGGGCGTGCCGGCGACAGCTGTAGTGCTGGCTAAAACACACAATCAGTGAAGAGAGCGCAAGTAATGAGCACGGAAGGGACCTACCAATGGCAGAATGGATGTTGCTATGGACAAGCTTGTTGAGCTCGTGGCTACTTAGAGCCCAGTCCTTTCGATGTTCCGAAATGGCGGGTCCGTACTCGCCTTGCTCCTCTTTCTTCATCGCGTCTGGATGCTTCAGATACCAGTCTTTCTCAAAGGGATCAACCAAATTGACGCCATGGCCATGCATTCCGTAGCTGCCAGGAGGCCCAATGAAGACATCTCTCCCGCTCTTAGTGCGAGTATGGTGACGTGACAGAGACGCTTGGCCGGTGTTTTGCGGAGTCAAACCTGAGCCTGTGCCTGGCGCAAAAAGAGCCGGAGAGGGCGAGGGAGCCTGCACGTCACCGGCATTTGGGTACAGAGGGATTTGAAGGCCGATTTCTGGAATTCCCTGCTCCTCACCCTCCGCGTGGTCCTTGCTATACAGAGAAGTCGGGCGAGAAGGCTGGGTGGAGCTTGTCCGAGTGAGGATGTGGCTGTAGTAATCGTCACCGTGCGCCTTGCCAATACCAGCTGCTGCAGCTTGGGAAGAATCAGTGCGCGTAACGGTAGAGATCTTAGACTTGGCCGCAGATGCCGGTAAAGACGCCTTGGGTGCGTGTAAAGGAAGATCTCCAGCCACGGCTTTGGTCAGCTCCTGCGGTCCCGGTTCAACAATATCTGGAGTATTGAGGTGCTCCTGGATCTGACCGTACTCGTGACCCTCTTGCCCGATGGTTGGAAAGTCAACACTCGGAGGGCGTGGAGGAGCGTCCACGGTCAGACTCTTGCTTAATGAAGAGGAGCCGTAGAGTTGGCCATTGTGTACCGAGGGATCGTTCAAGGGGGAGCGGGCGAAGGAGTCCCTCTGGGGAGAAACGGAGCGTGCCATGCTGCGCATGGGTCGAGGAGGAATATGAGGCACATCGATGCTACCCTCTGGTGCCGCCACTCGAGATCGAGCAGGGCGCTGAGGAACGATAGGAGTGGCCATGATTGCGGTAAAAGTCGAAATCGATTAAAAGCCGCAATAATATTCTGGTGGATGAACTTTTATGTCAGTTGTTAAACTCTGTTGCGGTCTGCAGGTGAAACGGTGCAAGGATTGCTTGCGCCAGCGATAAGAGGCGCAGCCAACGGATAAGAACCTTAGGTGAGAAGCACTCGGCTTACACTTTAGAGCTCCGGCCGTTCAATGGGCAGATGAATGATCGAAAAGCAGTGTTCTAAGCGGGAGGAAAGAAGAGATGTGTCAAGTTGGCTCTAAGCAACAAAGACGAATCGATGATGTAGTTGGGCCTGGGCCAGGATCTTCATTCCAAAGGGTTCTGGACTTACCAATTGCAGATGCTAAGGTGAAAATGAGTAGTCACGAGAACCGAAAGACCGTTTACTTCGTTCCTGGAAGCATTGAAGGCTGAAACAGGGAGAATGAGGTGGTGAGAGATTGTTTTTGGCAAGTTGCTGGCGGGGCGAACTCAAGCACCGAAGAGCACTGGCAGTCAGTCTTCAAATCGAGCTCGTTTTAAAGGCCCGACGATACGCAATGGTGCAAACTAAGTCAGCTCCCAGGTACAGCGTCCACAGCAGGCCTCATTGGCCCAACACTTTCAAACCTACGTAAATAACGCATACGAGGGGCGGGACTACTGCGAATGGGTTGGAGCTGGATACGCCGTTGCACGCATTGCCACTGCGTACTCAGCCTAGCTACATTACATCGACATTCGACATCGACCACCCGTTGACTAAGTGGCATTTGCCCTCCGCCATTGCTACCCGAGTAGCCGCTTCGATGGGTCTTGAGGCATATATCTTATATTAAATGGTGTGCAGAAGCTCGTGATATATTGAGCGAATTTGCGGTTCCGTGGTGACTTTTTCCTTCGGACGTACTCTGCAGCCCAACTTGCCGGATCTCACACGAAATCGTATGGAAAACTTTTTCGGTGGCTTGCAAGATGAAGGATTTTCGCATCCAAGTGATGGGCAGCCAACCCAAACCCCCGCCTACACCTCACGCTGAAAGGGAACCCCGCAAAGACGACACACGCCGACACACGCCGTCATGAGCGCGCTCTCATTGCTCGTGACCCCCTTGCCATCAGGTGGTGCCCGATGCGGCCTGCACCTGATCGAGCAGAAGGGTCAAGGGGTGAGGGAGGGCCGCTAATCCGTGTCCTGCATGTCGCAGCAAATCCTCGTTGGTTCGTACTACCACGCGGATGCTAGCCTTGGGTTGTAACAGCGCGCTTCCCGAGACCGCTATTAGGAATGGAAATGGTCATGAATCCCTTTGACCGCTGCGCTGCCGCTGAGAGGGTGGAAATAAGGAGCTCGATACCCAGAATTGCGTGCATCTGAATTGTGCAGTGAACTAGGTTGATGCACCCTCTACGTCAAAACTACCGCAGACTCCACACACTCCACAGTAAGAGCAGCTGCAATTCCTGCCGACTTGGCAATTACCGCTCAAACTCGATTGAGAATGGCCAAGAAATGTCCCAAATCACCTTCGCTGAACACCCCATTGCACCATCGTAAAGTCCTTGCTGGACAGATAATGCTCACACACAAAGGATAGGTTACATGGCAAGTTCAAAACGTGCTCGCTCAAATTTCCTGCTGTTGAACTTGCTCGGCTTCAAAGTTTGATCATTCCTTCTCTTCTTCAAACAATCATTTGCGCAACGCCGCCTCCACCTAATGTCTTGCTGCTCATGAACTCATCTTTCCGGAACGCGGCAATGCCGTAGAACGACGCCGTGAGCAACAGAACCACCGCCGCCACGATGAGTGTTGACGGATGGATGATGATAGAGAGCCACTGCACCACGCTCATGACGAGGTAGATCAAAGCACGCATGTAGTTCGTCGAGAAGCGGCGGATGAAGGTATCAAACTTGTCTGAAGTAGGGCAGATCCGCAGTAGGAGTGGCACCTCAATGAAGAGGATGATGAAGGCTGTGGCACTGTGGACAAATGTTAGCATGTCATCGAGAATCTGGAGATGAGAGCCGGGCTCGAAAAACTTACAGGCATATCGCCGCGAAGATGATGAGCAAGACGTGTCCGAGGTCGAAGCAGTTGGCTATTCCCAATGCGAAGCACAGGATCATACTGAGGACGCCAGCCCTGGTGGATATGAGTTAGCCACTGATGCTATCAATCTTAGCATGCGCTGAAGCGCAAAGGCTTTCTCGTGCATCATCGCCGCGGTAGTAGCAGGATCTAGCGCCCACATGGGAGGCTTTGTGAACGTTGAACGGAAAGCTATGACCGATAGGCAGCCAGAAGAAGTTTGTGGATTGAGTCTATCGTCGCCAAAGACTACTGTAAAGCAGATCTTACCATTGTCCGTAGATGCCTGTTGGGAATTGTCAGCATACAGATTTACTTCTGGACTCGAAAGCGCTTACTCCAATTCCTCGAACGAAACTCTTCCGCAAGTGTCATTGTGAATGTATGCTCCTAAGTTTCAAACGCAGCTGCGCCTATTCCGGGAGCCGTGATTGTCTTTAAGGCAATAAGAAGATGTAGAAATCTCGTACGTAGATGCTTCGATAACGGCTGGGAGAGGATCTTGCGGCCTTCGTGAATGGTGTCTCGCAACGTTTGAGGATTGTTTTTCGATTACAGCGGTCGTCCAGTGCGACTACCGTCAGTATCTGTATTTGGTGACTGCCTGCTCTCAACGGATTCGTAACAACGTACGTTTTCAAAGGGCAGAGCTTGATGGATGGCCCAGCTCAGGGTCCTCAATGCCAAGCCCGTGGCGCAGCGTGCGACGAACAACCGTTTCTGAGGCAATCACGAGTAACGCATTGATCAAAAAATTTCTACCTAGGCTGTCGGTTTAGGAAGCATCCTACGCAATTTGGTTCGGGAACCAGTCAGATGGATTGACCCTCGTTTAATTTCCGTTGGAATTCGAGTTCCCTTCCAACAGAAATATGCATGTCCACATCGCAATTCGTCTCCATCAGCCTTGCTAGCACGCCCCCACGGTTGTCGATCCAAGCGCCACAAACAAGACAAAAGTCGAAATCAGAGTTAAAGGTGGGTTATCTCTGCAATAATACTGTCTACTTCGAAGGGAGCAGCCGGAAAGTTCGCCTTCAATGCCGATCGCTTAAAGGAAAACTTGCTCTACCTAGAGAACCGTGGCCATCCAACCAAGATGTCGAGGGTTTTACTATTCGCCTCCATTCTAACTTAGGCCGGATACACAAGCCGGAACAGGTCGTTGAAGACAAAGTAGCCACCTTGCTCTTCGCGAACGAGTTGGAAGGTCTGGATGAAGCTCTTTGGTGGATCGTCATCGGTCTTGAAGACGGTCATTAGCAACAACATCACAATGTATCGTTCCGTTGAATCTCATACCTTCAGTTTTCCGGTAACCATCACCAATATTCCTCCTTGTTCGTTGCAAGGCTGGGCGTCATGGGTGTCCACAATGTGCTGGACCTTCTGGAACGGTAGGGACTGGTACTTGACGTTAGCTTGTTCGCGACCATACATTGCGACATGCTGCGTACAGTCAACTTTTCGATTATTTTCTCGCTACCTTGCACTGGAGAGTTCTCAAAGGTCAGCATGGAGTGAGGTCTCTGTAGTCAAACCACGTTAGCAGCCTTGCTCTTCTACAGGTGCTCTATGTTGGTGTAGATATACGTAAAGGGCAACGAGTTGGCTTCGATCGCTGTCGAAGGTTTCGTAGTAATAACGGATAAACTGCTCTAAACGACGTCAGTAAGGCACAAGGCTGATGCGGCCGCGTAGCTCTGGTGTTGAAACTCGTGCACACGGGTGTCATCGACATACGAGCGACTGATTCAAAGTCTGTGGCATTCTTCGTTAGTTTACTCTTCTGGGTCGCAATCAGTGTGGGAAGACTTCTTACCTGCCATGGTTCCGGTCAGGTTGATTCAGGCCGAGCATACAATCCGAAATTCGAAAGAAGAGTCGTCCAAAGAGGTAGAAGGCTGGGTAAGGAGGTAGCTGCTGTTTTGTTGTCCGAGCTGTGTTTGGGCTGACCTGGGATGCGTTGGAGGGGTTTGACCTCTGACGATACTACCGCTCCCAATGAGGCTTAGGCGGCAGTGCTGATTACCGCCTGTACGCGAAACGCTGGCCCAAAATTCTGCTGCCAACAACATTAGACACGTCTAAGGGAGTTGAGAACCTTTGAAGGCCAGGAATTACAGATAACGCAAAGCACTTTGTCTATGTAAGTAATCCCGTTCTTCCCTACATGTCGCAACAGGATGACCAATATTCAAATTCATAAGTTCTGAACCACAATGACGTTTATAAAATTTTCAAGCTCAACAGTCTGAATTGCCAATTCTTCTGCTAATTACTATCTCTGTTCTTTGGAGCTATGGCTGACTACGCTCACAATAGATGAAGTCCTATTCGCATGAAGCTGGAGGCTGCTCTTCATACACGTCCTTCTTGTCCAGGCTAGCTTCTGTTTAGGGCTATCAATATGTTTAAGTCTATGCCCCAACGTTTTGAAGGGACTTGACAGTGTCCACCACGCTTTTCTCCAGAGGAGTGTACTTCAAGCCCAGTACTTCCTTTGACCGAGAATTGTCGATCTTGTAGATGGGTTGAGGCAAGTCACCGCCCTTAGCATTCTCACTCGACAACGCGTCCTTGTATTGCGGGAAGTTCTTGCGAATAATCTCCACAAGTTGCCGGTTGGAGAAGAAGCCTGCCGTGGTGAAGAAGCGTTTTCCACCGGCCTGCGGCAGCTCGATTCCCTTGACATGAGCTTCGGCCAAGTCACGAACATCAACCCAGAGATATGCACGACTCTCGGGTATATCCGTGTCTTCGTATGCGCCTTGGATGAAATCTCGGAGCCGTTCGTTGGACGTATTTAGAGCACTAAGTGAGTTCAGGTAATGAACAATCGGACCAAATACCAGCGGAGGATTCATAGTGCAGAGATCGAAGTTTGGCTTTTCGTTCTCCACAAAATCCCAAGCTGCCCTCTCCGCGAAGGCCTTGCTTGCTGGATAGCCAAATCCTGGACCTTGAAGAGCTTGCTCATAAGTGATAGGGTTCCAGTCAGCTTCAGAATACGTGTGCTCCGGTCGGGTCCCCTTGGAATGGTCGACCAGAGCAGCGAACGATGAAGTGACGACCACGCGCTTGACTGTTGGGGCATGTTTCTTAATGGACTTGAGAATTCCCGTCGTTCCAATCACTGCCGGGTCAAGCAGATCCTTCTGGACGTCTGTGGCGTTGAAATGGAAGGGAGACGCCGTATGGATCACGGCCTCGAATGGCGGATTGGACTTTACGGCTTCCTCAAATGCACCCTCCTGTGCAATATCAGGAACAATCACCGTATCCAGTTTATCCTTGCCATAACTTGGATGAGCATCTTTTATCTTCTGTGCCTTATCTTCGCTTCGAACGGTCGTGACCACAGAATGTCTACAGAAGTTTAGGTAATTAAATTTCGCGGCAAAGCAGTTGGTTCTTACCCTTTCTTTAACAGCTCTTCCAAGACGTGCGCGGCGATGAAGCCGCTTCCACCTGTGAGAAGCACGCGAGTCATTGTGATACCTCTTTACGTGGACTTATAGCGGTAGTTGCTTGATTGATATCAATGCTATTATACGGCTTTACAGTCTTGTCTCTCCCTCTTCGTCGGGAGTTTGTCACAGGTAACACAGATTTTATACTTGTGGACAATACGGCATTAGGCTTTCGTAACTCCACGGCTTTGTAACTTCGCAAGAATATCGACCAATGATGACATACTACCTCATATATTCGAGCTCCGATCAGCGGATCCGAAGCCTAATAACATTCTCGCCCGACTCGGTTATCTCGCCGGCAGCAATCCGACGGTTCCAGTCAGCCAGTAAATACGCATTTCACTCCGATATTTTCGTATCTGCGACTGCAAGCGGAACCGAATTAAATGCGTCGAGTCTGAAGCTTGCAACAACTACCTAAGCCTCGTATAGATGCTCCCAATTGGACAAATTGGGTGTTCGTCTTACTCCCAAATTTAGGACGGATGGTCTGAGTACCGTGCACCCGCCACCACAAAGGTGCTCTAGTTCCAGTGGCTGGCGCCGGATTAGTGACGCTCCACTTGAAACTTGAGCCGTCCCAGGAAAAAGGATACATTACGCGCCCCCTTCTAACAATATAGATACGACTATGTTTCCTTGCGACACACTGGAGATGGATTCTCTTCGAGCAGGTGGTGTTATTAATTTCGTCTAAACAACCACAAAGCCGTGCCCTGCCGTGGCGCAAATCGTCGCTGTCGTCATGTTCAACAAAGTCCATAGGTTTACGGTCGTTGTTCCCATTCCAAATTCTATTCCTCCGGATGCGGTCGTTAAAACGTTACACGCTCACTCCCCTCTCCTAGCGATCCAGCCATTGATGCATTCGTGGTATCAAATACCATACGATACTCTGCCTGAGAAGGTCCGCGACGATTCCGAACATTTCGCGACGCGCATCCGCAATGCCGACGTCGTCGCGTACGAGATTGTAGAGACTATCGCCCTGATCCCCGGCGTCGGTTCTTGGGCAACAAAGGACATCAAGTTCCCCGGTCGTTTTCAAAACCTACCGAACGGCGTTAAGACCTCAGCGAACGCCCCGGGCGGCGTTGTTGTGAAAGGACAGTACAGAGTCGAGTTCAGAGATGGTTCGGAAGACGACGATATTCCCTATGAGTCTGGAGAGAGTGGCTGGTACCTCGTCGAAGATACGTCAGTGGAGTGCTCTGCACTCATGATGCCTCTGGTAGCTTGGAATCTAGATTCCTCACACAAAGGCATGCTGGAGAAGCTTTTGGAGAGTATTCATGAGAAACAAGGGACGCTGCCAAACAGGCCACCGACACCTCCACCAAAAGATTGATCAGTGGTGGATTTTGAAGACGCAATTACGACGGACACAGATAAATATACGAAGATGAAGGCAAACATTCGTTCCCAGCGCTATCAGATCTGCATTTGTCTATACCTAGCTTCATCGAAAGCATGCGCGCACCAAGGCCATATCCACTGCTACGATAAAGAATCGGAAGTACAGTACACTGCTCAAAGTATTGTCAACGCAGAAACGCAAGATGCACATCCCACTTTGGGATTCCGCATGTTTAGATACCCAAGTTGAATTCAACTCCCACATCAATGTCACGAGCTACTAGAAGTTAGCGAACCTTTCAAAGGAAATGTCATGATTTGTGTATCTTACCCATCTTCACCAACTTTGAGAACTGAACAGATTTCTCGGCCGCGCTTTGGAGATCATCAATCGAGAAGATCTTCAATCCGGACTCGTTGATGAGCTTGTGAGCCGCCTCCATGTTTGTTCCTTGCAATCTAGCAACAACTGGTGTCCTCAGGTTCATTCTTTCCACTACCGAGATCAAACCTTGCGCGATGGCATCACATCGAACAATGCCGCCGAAAATATTGACAAAGATAGCGGTGACCTTGGGATCGCTAGTGATAAGATCAAAGGCGTTTTGGATGGCTACCGGCGTAGCACCACCACCAACGTCGAGGAAGTTGGCTGGTTGGCCCCCGTTGAGTTTGATGATGTCCATGGTGGCCATTGCAAGGCCAGCACCGTTGACCAAGCATCCAATATCACCATCCAGCTTGATGAAGTTCAGGTTATATTCCGCCGCTTTCACTTCATCTGGATCTTCTTGTCTTCGATCCCTCCACGAGAAGACCTCCTCTTGCCTGAACTCGGCGTTATCATCGAAATTGAGCTTTGCATCCATGCACAAGACCTCGTGGTCAGTGGTCTCGCTCCATGGGTTAATCTCGATCTGTGTTGCATCCTTGTCGTTGAAGAGCTTGTATAGCTTCTTGACCTCTTCAGCGGCTGGTTCAATGCATTGATCTGAGAATCCAATTTCAGTGACAACTTGGCGAGCAAGCTTATCCGTAACGCCTTGGTGAATGTCGATCGGGTAGGTCTTGATGGCACTAGGATTAGTCTTGGCCACTTCTTCAATATCCATGCCGCCTTGCGACGAAGCAACAATGACGGGACCTTGCCGTTGTCTATCCATTAAAATTGCCAAGTAGAACTCTCGTCGTGCGAATTTGCGTTCGACGATGTAAACGGCGTTGCAGGGGCGGCCGGCAGCTCCGGTCTGCTTGGTGATAAGTTTGTGGCCGATCATTTCGGAGGCAAGGGCTCGAGCTTCGGCGGGTCTAGAAAGTGAGCCATAAGAAGTCAAAGATCTTGGGGAGCGGTGGCATACGAGTAGATAACTCTCACACCTCCCTTGAATCCGGAGTCGAAGTGTCCTTTCCCGCGCCCGCCTGCCAGGACCTGTGCTTTCATAACCAGGTCATCTGCTTCTGAAAGAATGTTAACCTCACGAATTCATCTTTAGAATTCTTCTTGCATTACGCACTGAGTTTCTTCGCAACAGTTTCTGCCTCCTCGGGCGAGAACGCGACATGGCCATCCGGGACACCGACGCCATACTGGGGAGCTCATCAGCATGCATCTTTGACAATATCCAACAATTGGTTTGTACTTTTCTCATGAGATTCGCCGAGAGATACTCGTGGATGGAGAGATTACGCCTTTGCTGAGCTGCAGCACTCCTGATAGGAGTCTCCTAGAGCAGACGTTAACTTGATCCGTAACGCAGTCTGATGTTGGCCTCGATTAAGACAAGGGAGACATACAGCGACAGCCCGGAAGGCCGAGGCAATTGGTCGGCTGCGCACGAGCTTATACATGCTTGCAGCGACCTTGTGAAGATGGCGATGGAGAGAATTGGAACAGGAAGTGCTGAAGCTGGAAGCAATGCGAGATGCCCGATCTTGGTATGGCTCTGTCGCCGCCGGATTCCGAGGATTATCCGACTACTATGCTCTCCGCTACGAAAACTGTGAATTGATACTTGCAAAGTTTTCGATTTAATTCAAAGCGATATGGCAACAGCTTCGAAGGAACCCAAGGAGGCTGACATAGTACTCAGTCGAGTTGACGTCGCTCTTGCTCGAAGTCGTCGGATCATTGCTAGCTGGCTACCGCAGAGAGATGAGCCTGAGGGATTAGATGACGAACAACAGTTGGAAGACAGCCAAATAGAGCATGGTGATTCTGAATTGTAAGAATTCACCAGTGGTACAAAATTAAAATATCACCACTAATCTTCTGTTAGGTTTGGTGTGGGTTTTGTCCCCGAGGCTTCAATAAGTGAATCAATTCGAAGGGAGACATCGAGCCTAGAGCTTTTGAGGAAGCAAATTCTTGGGAAGAGAGCAGGTGATAAAATGCCAAAGCGCTCCAAAATACTTCCAGTTAGACAGACGCCAGTATCAAAACCCAATGGCTCAGCACCAAGTAAGCCAGTAACTACTGGACGGCGATCAGTGAGTGAGGATGAGGACGAGGGTCGTGCAACTGCCATTACCTCGAAGAAGAGAAAAGCTACAACGTACGAAGATCTCCGTGGCTCTTCTCGAGATGATCTATTTGCTATGACTGCCCAACAACTCCCACATGATCTCGACGAAGATATGCCCACCAACGACGAATCGCCGCCACGTCAGGCGAAGGGACTATTAGATGGGAAGCCTACTGTGGCACCTTCTAGAACCAGAAAATCTGGGAACTTTCTAGACGAAATCCTGGCTGAAAAGAAGAACAAGCGAAAGAAGCGCCGAAAGACTACAACAGAGCAGGGTCATGCGTCCACATCTTAAGACTAATTGATCTAGAATATAACGTGCTTAAACGCTTCTACAGTCAAATATACACAAGTTACTGATCCTAGTTGATTCAATACCCCACATCCGCAAATGCAAGCCGCATCCATGATCGATATACTTTTCCGTCCGTATCGCCCCTGAACGAGACCGACATTCAACTGAGTCCATTCCAATTCTTCATTCTCGAACAATCAACGAGGCGGCACCCATACCTGTCCCTACACACATGCTAACCACGCCCAGTTGCTGTCCCTGGCGCTTCATCTCCGGTAGCAAAGTTGCAAGCTGCCGAGCTCCGGTGGCGCCAAGTGGATGACCGAGGGCGATGGCTCCTCCCTTTGGATTGACTTTGCTCTCGTCAATGCCGAGTTTTCTGATGCAATACAACGCCTGGCTGGCGAAGGCTTCGTTGATTTCCCATATGCCGATGTCGTCCTTCGCCACTCCGGTGTAGTCGAGCAGCTTTGGGATGGCAATGGCAGGGCCGACTCCCATCTCGTCGGGCTTGCAGCCGATCACGACAGTGCCCGCCCATTTGCCGATGATGGATGAGGTGAGCCCGAGTTCGTTGGCGGTGGATCGTCGCATCATCAATGCTGCAGCTGCGCCGTCCGATACCTGTGAACTGTTTCCAGCAGTAGAGCTCCCGTTCTCTTTAAACGCAGGTTTCATACCCGCCAGCTTCTCTGGAGTGCTGCCCGCTCTCACACCGTCATCCTTCGCCACTATATCGATTTCCGTGTTCTCCGGCACCGCAGGATCTGGGATTCGGGTAGTTGTCATCGGTACAATCTCTTTGTCGAAGAGGCCTTGCTCCTGTGCCGCGTGCGCCTTGTTGTGTGATCGTGCGGCGAAAATGTCCTGGTCTTCTCTAGATATGCCGTATCTTTCCGCGACGTTCTCGGAAGTCAACCCCATGCTCATTATGCAATCCCGAGCATCTTTCACGGGCGAATCTTTCAGCTCTGGCCACAACCATGTCGGTATCGCGCGACTGCCGTAGTTGTGTGTCATGCTCTCCATCCCTCCGCCAACGCCCACGTTGATTTGCCCAACCGCTATGGAATGCGCAACGCCAGTTAACGCTGCCAAACCACTACTGCACGCTCGGTTGACCGTCTGAAAAGCTGAGGTGACGGGAAAGCCCACATGCAAGGCTGCCATGCGACCAGCTTTTGACCCTCCAAGTTCTGATAGTACATTGCCGATTTGTACGTCTTCTATCACGGCAGGGTCGAGGTTAGGATTCTGGTCGAGGGTAGCTTTGAGGACACAAGCGAGCATCTCATGGTCGTACGCGTGGGCTAGACCGCCCTTCTTCGCGCGTGTGACAGGCGTCCGGAGTACGGATAGAAAGACTACGTCATTCGGATTCTTCTGGAGAATGTTTTTGACTCCCTTTTGGATGAAACCGGCCATGATTGTTCGGCAACGGAATGATTTATGCAGGCGATATCAATGGTCTACAAAGGTATATCGTACACAAATTGTGCGAGAATTGAGATTACATGAATAAAAAGCTTTCGGTGAAGCTCGCCTCCAAAGAAATTGTTTTCTAATTGAAATGCTACTCCTTGCGGCTCTTTTTCTCGGGAGGTGGAGTCGGTAATAGCGCGGATGGATATGACTTTAACCCCACAACTATTGGGGAGCTTTCCGAGCCGGTAGCGCTAGAGGTAAGTGATCAGCAACCACGCCTTACGGTCAACATCAAAACAACACGCATGTATGGGTTTTCTTTGTCATTCAGTCATCAGTGTGTCCAAATAGCTCGAATAAGCGATTGCTTTTCAAGCGTCTTCTAGCGCCTTGCCAAACTCGAGAATAGCGGCATTATGCCTCAAAATCGGCGCTAGCGATTGAGGAGGGATCTCGATCTGGTGGGATGACTCGGAATGCGCATTTCGCTGTCTCGGTCTCTGTCCTCCATCGCTTCAGGTGCATTTCTCAACCAAACCTTCAAGGGTTAACTTCGCCATGTCCACGTTGCGGGCTTTGGTGGTCATTGACGGGCCGGCTGTACTTCGCAATTGGTCGAATTGCTCTTATCCTCACATGCCCATCTCGGAAGAGCTAAGCACGATTTGTCAGTCTTGCTTGCATAAGGTATGTTGCGTTTGGTGAAGATTCGAAACCACCGATGGCAAAGCGGTCAAAAGTCTTGCGCGAATTAAGGTTCACGCCTGATCAACGCCTCAAGTGTGCAAGATGTCGACGGCGAGGCTTGAAATCCCTCGAATCCCGGCTTCGAGCTCTGTCATTTTTAGTTTCATTGACAAATGTTTGATTCACCATTATCAGAATATCCTCAAACTTTGCAAATGCAATGGTGACCCCATGTAATAATGCCATCGCAACTCGGATCCTTGCAATAAAGCTTACGTGGTTGTCAAACTCTGAGACTTGGTGACCGCCTTGATATAAGCTTGAGAACACAGACTATCGTATTTAGAGGCTTACGAGTAGGGCAAAGGAGAAAGGTCTTAAACTTCAACTTCGCTTTGGAAACCGGACTGATGAGCTCCAGAGATCAAAGAAAAGAAGTAACTGGCATCGGTACCGGTCAGAAAGTCTTACTTATAAGATCTTCCCTCTTCCAAATATCACGGACGAGGTTGTCGGAGAGGAAAACCCGCCTTTCCGCTCTCTCTAACTACGTCAGCTTAGATAACTCCATGGGTATTGAGAAGCTTAATTAGCGCGGTAATTCTCCTGTCCCAAATGCAATCGAGACTGTAGGGCATGGTTCGAAGCGAATCACAGCGAGAAAAGGGACTTCGTGGGCCCGCAAGGGGACAGAGAACATGTAGATGCATGTGTAGGCTGAATAATTTGAGCACTATCGGTCGAGGCCGCAAAACCCGCTGAGCGTGCCCTTGTGTGTGTGTATGTGGATAAGGTCGTTGAGCGCAATAAAGACAGTGATTGCTCGGAATTCCCGCATGCTTCGAGAGAGGAAAATGCTCGAAGAGCAGGAAATGAAGCTGCAAGCGAGCCCTAGGGATCGGATGAGAGCGAAGAGGAGAGATTTAGCAGTAACTAAAGCAAGAATCAGACACGGGCTAGACATCGAGAGGATGTGACAAGACGCATCTCTGTGGTTCGACCTGCATCGTGATCTCGCCGACGGAACGATAAGCCTCCATATGCCGGAGCAAGCCCCGCCCCATGCCCGGGATCAACTTTCCCATGATTCTAGGGAGAGGGTGTGAAGCAAGGATCGTGCTAAGAAAAAACAATACCATTCGAATCATGCCATGTCTGTGTCCTCCTTGATGGAGCAGGCACAGAAGTAGAGCGGCTCGACGGGTAGGCGGTCCCTGCCAAGGTAGGCCGCAGCGATTGGCGCCGATCCACTCACAATGTTCGTCATGATTTCTGGATCCAACAAGAGTAAATAGAGCCGCTTCTTCTTAGCCAAGATGATGAGAAGGAATACAAGGGGAATCCTTCGCATTTGGATGATTTTTCATTCGTTAACCTCGGCGTGTTGTCAAAAGGATAGCAATCCAAGAACGGATCACTCGCGAGGTCTCATGTCGTCCGGAGAGCTCGCTGTACGACGCAGAAGAGATATGAACAGCTCAAATGGGGGGTGTTGTTAGAGGTCTCCTGTGTAAAAGGCTACAAGTCTCAAAATGAGTTAGATTCAGCCGCCATCGTGACACAGATCGAATGATTCTTTCGAAGCTTTCGTACACAACCCGATTAGCACAACGGCCTGCGAAAGAGATGCAAATCGGTTGCTCTGCAGACTTATAATGGGAAGACTACTTCACACTTACATGATTTGTTCGGTTACTTAGGCTTAGTGTAGCCTCGCAAGGACTAAGCTAGTCAGTTCGATCAGATCGAGTTGGATAATGGGCTACCACTATCCAAGATACCGAACGTGGTTCATTGTTATACTCAGTTATGCCCGAGATAAGAAACAATAAGGCAGAGATCATTCGGCCGATCTAGCAAGTGCTAGAGAAAGGCGGCGACATACCAGAAGTACTCACCCTTACAATCATGACCTTGGTGAAGGAGGAGTGAGCGCGCTTATCGAGTAACATCGTGTCATGGTGGAAACGGAGCCGGAAACGTCTCTCTTTCACTCCTCCTTAACTACCGATGGAAGGGTAGGAGACCTTCCAAGGGTCAATCCCAACGCTAGTGGATCGACCGCACAAATCTCGTGTCCCTGAGTAGGTCGGGGGTAGGGCGGTTCTTCATAAGGTTGCTGACGCTCACCGGCATCGCGGTAGACCATTTGCCTGAGTGATAGTGGTTGAGATTGACACACCTTGTTATGTTGGATGGAGTGTCCAGGTTGAGGGAGGTCGAGAACATCGCCAAATCGTTCCATTGAGTGCAATTTGCTTGTGAGGAGGGTGCCACGAAACTTTGGGACCAGGTACATGTAGCTACCGCTCTTCGTGGCGGGCAGGGGGCGGAGGTTTTGGCTTAGCAGATGGACGGGCTTGCTTTGCTTAGCTCTTGGGACAGAGGTCAGGAAGCAGACAGGCGAAGATATAGTCCAGAATTGCCTTGAAGAAGAGAGAAGCAATGCGGCTGTAGCCGGCTCATTTTGTAAGTCGCATGGAAATTGGGAGGTGGGAATGGTAAAGTAGCGGGTTCATCCATGCATTCCCAAAAGGGCAATCACTGGACGACCGTTTCTGTCGTCGGCTCAAACGCCACCGTGCAGGGTTGGCAGCGAGAAGAATGAAACGCCATCAGTCAACCACATTCGCGTCGAAGCTTCCACAACGTGACCTGCAGCATTAGCGTCATCATCGGGACCCTCGCCCGAACAAATTCTCTTAATATTCGTACTTTTCTGCCCGCTTGACTCCGCCTGTTTGATAGACGATTGGCGATGATTCATGCAAGTTCCTTTAGCTGTGTTGAGGAACGTCAAGCTTACATGCGTATTTTGATATCTTGTGACTACGCGGAAATGACGAGCGATATCCGCCGCCTGCATATAAGGACGTGATGCTTCCCAGCTTCAAGACATGGACCATCTTCAGTCGAACCGCAACTGCTGCTGCTACTGCCTCCAAACATTACATCGATTTGTATCATGTCGGGTTTCATTCCTGCGCAGCCTCTAGGCTCAGCAGACAACCCTCAGAACCTCAGCGCTGCAAAGACGCCGCACTGGCTACAATCCCACGATATCGCTACCATGGACATTCAGCAGTTGGAGTATCAACGGAGCTTCCAGAATGAATTCGTTCATTCTGAAAGCACTGTACACCATTCCGTAGATTTTTTGCCGTCATCAAGTCTGAATTCTGCTTCAGTATGTGGAAAGATCTACAAGGCAGAACGAAAATTGACCTGTGGCAGCCTTTCATGCATCCTGAAGCTGATTTATATTCGCGACATCCCTATAGCAGCTCACCGACACCTATGCCGCAAGAAAACCAACTACCACCTCTTCTCTCATGCGAACAAAGCAACATCAGACCAAGCCATGTTTCTCCTTTATCTTCGGCGTATTTCGATGAAACTCGGTACGAGAAGACTGAAAATGTAAGATGACTTGTCCATGGTCCAGCTTAGAGCCAAGTCTTACGTGTTGCCTATAGAAGCGGAGAGCAAAAAATCGTGAGGCACAGCGTGCATTCCGCGAACGCAAACAGAAGCATGTCAAAGAGTTGGAAGCAAAGCTCCAGGGCATTACCTGCGATTATGAAAAGCTGGAATGTTCGCACGCCGCGCTTAATTCGGCCTATGAGATACTGCGTAGGACTGTCGATGTACTCGCTACGGGCGGAGATGATACCGACGGCTCCGAGAACCAACCATCGCAGGTTCCTTCATGGCCTTTGGAGAACTACAATGGTTCGTCATATCAATAATGAAACTCAACCTCACTGCGCTCAAATTTACTCATGAGGCTTGGATTCTTTGAGACAGATTTTTGGTCAATTTGTCTTTGTATTTTTAGAGTTTCGGCGTCTTAACAAGCTAGCTGGATATCCTGGAGTACGAAGCTGGACATCTTCGAGTACGAAATGCCACCATGTCTTGAAATCCTTTGAACCAGTTCCAACAATGAACAAAGAGAGTATCCTCCCTTTCATAATGGCGTTCCATAAACAATCATTTTGTTCTGTGACAATCTTATCTTTGTTATCTCTTTCAAAAGCTTCGTATGCCCGCGGACTTGTTCCCTTAAGAGCCTTCTTCTTGACACCTTCGTGCTTCCAGAAGCAATTATTGAAAATATGAACTACCTTGATAGACCAAAGGTACCTCCGAAGAGGTATAACTTCGAGTGCAGAGAGCAAGACCCGCATGAGTACTGGCGTCACAAAGCACTGCCTCCATTGCCAACGCGTACAGTCATTCCTGAGCTTCGTCATTTGGACTTTGATCCACCGATTAGGCGCCCTTCTGATGCTTCGAATAGGAACTCATTCTGCGAACGGCTTTGGGCGCCGCAAGGCTGTAGTAGGTTAGGCACGGTAGAAGCACCGGGTGTTTCTCGCGTCAGCGCTTCCACCCGTTCAATTTTGCGTCGAAAGGCACCGATACAAGACCTGCGCATGCAAGCCAGCCGTGATTACAGCCTCACTTCCTCCCCGTCATTTTCTCTCTCTGCCGACAACAATTCCACCGCTACTTCGTTCGACATATGGATTGATGTGGCAGAGAATGATGTTATAGGCACCACGACACCCAAACTCCGCAGCAGCCGACCGTCGAGGGGGCTGAATTCAGAACCAAGACGTCAACGGATCCAAGACTCGCAGCCGGCGTCAATGGCGTGGCGTGTGCCAGTTGACCGACTGGCTAATGCTACTCCAAGGTTTTATGTGGGCCATGAGGTGTGGAGCAATTCAGCCAGCTCGAATAATAGTAAGTCAGAACTTCCGATGGAGCTTGAGATGAATGATCCGGTTGGAGAGCCGCTGACGAGCAGCTTTAGTTGGTCAGACGATGAGCGTGACGATGGTAAGATGAAACGGAAGGATCGAGGGAGAGCAATGAGAAGATTTTGGGGCTCTTTTAGGAGCTAGAACGATTGAAAGTAGTTGGATGTTAGGTAGGTGACTTTGTTTTGAGTGGTTTCTATGACAATTATTCCGCGCTTTCTCTCGGATTATAGACTTCGTGAAGTCAAGTGTAGTGGTTCCGATTTGACTCCTAACGCCGTTGACATGCAAAATGTCTAGTATGCAAACCATTTGGAAAGTGATTATCCAAATAGCGACAGCCGACAACTTCCTTACCACGCAATGCCCGGCCCATCAAACGATGGTAGCCAACCTCATTCATCATCCAATATCTGGCTGGCGAGTTTCCCAAAGAATGGCAGTTCGTAACGATCGAGGGTTTCCGCTGTCACCTTGTCAGCATGCTCGAGTAGCTGTGCTTCTTTGCATGAGGATGTTCATACCGTCCTTGTACGCCCTATAAGTCAGCCAGCCAATCAATCCGATATCTCCCACAAATATTATCCAACTCAAGGCACTACTCCAAGAGAATATGACGTGAATAATGAACAAGACCGTGAATACGAGGCTAGATTGCCAAGCATGAAATCTGTGGTTCTGCTCTCAGCATTTCGGATCATTTTGCAAGTAGATTCGTCTCAGAACCATACCTCACATAATCGCTCTTGTGTTCCAAGATCAATAGCACCACGCCTCCCACCGGTGGAAGTGCGAGATAGGCCAAACAGGCTTCAACGTCCATTCTCAACCCCAGTCTCGTCTCGAAAACGTCCATCTGTGCTCCCCTGCCTGTTTCTTCATCGCCTCCCCAACCAGATCCCGGGGCATGATAGTTATCACCATTGTCGCGTTGGAATGACGGGGACTGCACTCGTGGAGGCGATCGCGCAGCATCGCGAGATGGTCGAGGTGACGGCGAGCCAGGTTTGGGGGAGGTTATGCGTGGTGGCGGGGACATAGCCCGCTCAGTTTCGGGAGGAATATCTTGATAAGGAGCAAAATTGGCCATTGTGATTGTGGATCGCCAGTAAAGTCGAACTCTTGCTGATAATGCTGTGTTGTTTCAAGCTCAAGCTGTACTGCGGCTCTTTCGTATGTGGTTGCGCGGCGGAATTTAACGCCTTAGGCAACATTTTTCAGCCTTAAGATTCCATTTTGGGTAACTAATAATATAGTAATTCGAACTTTAACGGCATTCATCTTCATCGATTTGCAGTGAATCCAATCTTGTAGTATCCATGGCTTGGCACTGAACATGTCTTGCACGGTGATCTCCTTACGATCAATATCAACAGCTCTTGTATCTTTTGAACACTGGATCTTATCGGGCCGACTGCACAAATATGGGCCTTTGAAAGAGCGCGATGTTTAGGCTGACCTAAGCTTGAACGTTTTCCTATGTATTCTGTTGGATCCCTTAACGGTCAGAGTTAAGCTCCAGATGTAGCTCAATGAACCGTTCTTCGCCTTTAGCCTTCCTCTTTATCCATATCATCACGTCCCCTCTTGCCTGCATGGTTTCTATGACCCTTCCCAATACCACCCTTTCTACTTCCCTTCTCTATTGCGTCCCTCAGTTCCCTCTTTGCCATGGTCTGCGCCTCGGCAACCCTTTCTGTAAATACAGTCACTTCATCTTTGACGACGCCTTCCAGCTCAGGTAGCTTTCTACCAAGGGCGTGCTCGATCCTCAGCCAAATTTCCGCGTCGTACTGAGTCACAAAGCTAATGGCCCTCCCACTCTTCCCTGCTCTCGCCGTCCGGCCGACGCGATGAACATATGTTTTGCTGTCGTCGGGTAAATCGAAGTTGATGACAGCATCAACGTTTGGAATATCTAATCCTCTAGCAGCAACGTCAGTAGCAACGAGGATGTTGCGGCTTCGGCTACGAAACTTTCCGAGAGCACCTAAGCGTGCCGATTGCGATAGTTGGCCGTGGATGGGAATCGCGCTGAGATCTAGAGCGCGCAGGAGGTAACTAACGCGTTGCGTTTCATTGACTGTACGTGTAAAGACAATGACAGTCAATCCGGAGAGTAGGATTGAAAGTATGTAGACTAGGTAGAAGTCTTTATCTTTATGCGGGATCAGGAGAAAAGATTGGAGAAGCGTGGCGACAGTTTGATGCGGTGACGAAGATATCGAGACCCTCACAGGGTTCTGGAGTGATGCTCGCTGGAGAGATTCAACTTTGGAGGACATGGTGGCGCTGAAGAGGTAGGTTCTTCTTCCTTCGCGAGGGAGTACCTTGAGGATCTTGTCTAGGACAGGCCCGAAGTCGAGGTCAAGCAGGCGGTCTGCTTCGTCCAAAACGAGATACTTCAGCGTTCGCATGCTGAAGCCCTTGGTAGTTTCGAGATGGTCGAGAAGTCGGCCTGGTGTAGCAACGACAATGTGTGGCTTCTTCGACAGTGCTATGCTCTGCGCGATCATGTCCATGCCTCCGACTACTGTTGCACATTTTACTCCGATGATCGAACCTAATGCCTCGAATTGCTGGCTGATTTGATATGCCAGTTCTCTTGTCGGTGACAGGACCAGACTAAAGAGCGGCTGTGGTTTCTCCATGAGAGCTTGTAGTATCGGAAGTCCAAAAGCTGCAGTCTTGCCGGAACCCGTCTCTGCCAGCCCGATGACATCTCTTCCGCTGAGAGCAATCGGTATTGCTTGCTCCTGAATTGGCGTAGGAGACTTGTATCCTAATGTTGTGCAAGCCTCACATAACTCTTCCCTAATACCAAGGTCGGCAAAGTTCTTGTGTGCTACGTTGTCCGTTGCCGTCTCAGTTGCGGGTGGAGGTTCGGAGGTGGGTATTTCATCGTCGCTGCTCACGTCTTCGAAGGATGTGTTATCTTGTCTCCTTTTGCCCTTTTTGGCTTTTACAGAGATATTCGGTGGCACTGGGCCATTTAGTTTTCGTCTTTTGACAGCAGACATTGTGTGGTGGTATAGACTCCGGGTCGATGGGTGGTCTCGAAAATATTTCATAAAATCTCGTGGGATGGGAAAGTCGAAATCTCGGCGTGCGCAAGTGGGCATAATTTTTGAGCTCCACTCTTCTGCAACCAACTTTCCTCAATTCACAACTACCAGAAACACACAATCATGGCACAGCGTCACAAGAAGAAGAGATTGCGTGCGGATAATTCCAATGGCTCAGCGCCAAAAAAGTCCGGCGACCGTAAGCCTCAGAGCATGGTGATTCGCATTGGAGCTGGTGAAGTCGGACCCAGCGTTTCTCAACTTGTAAAGGACCTAAGACTGGTCTTGGAGCCAGGAACAGCCAGTCGACTTAAAGAACGTCGAAACAATAAGCTGAGGGACTACACCACCATGGCCGGTCCGCTTGGTGTCACTCATCTCCTCCTCTTCTCGAAGTCTCCGTCAGGAAATACGAACATGCGTCTCGCAATTACACCTCGCGGTCCAACACTTCATTTCCGTGTTGAAAACTTCTCTCTATCCAAAGATATCCTGAAAGCCCAGCGCCACCCGCAGACTTCGAAACTACTCTACATGAATGCTCCGCTTCTGGTCATGAACAACTTCACTTCAAGCGCCAGCACAACGACCGCCACCGAAGACACTACACCACATGTACCGAAACACCTCGAATCCCTCATCACGACAATCTTCCAATCGCTGTTTCCTGCCCTCAACCCGCAGACTACGCCTCTCCCAAACATCAAGCGCGTTCTCCTCCTCAACCGCGAGCCTCCCTCCAACCCCGAAAACGGAACCTACACCATCACTCTCCGACACTACGCCATCTCCACACGATCAGCCGGCCTCTCAAAACCAATGAAGCGGCTACACCAAGCATCGCACGGCGCCAAGAGCGAAGCGCGGGGCAAGCGAATGCCGAACCTAGGGCGGCTGGAAGACGTGAGCGAGTGGCTGCTAGACGGCGACGCGGGCAGCTACACGAGCGGCAGCGAGAGCGAGCCCGATGTGGACGCTGAGGTCGAGGTGCTGGCGCCCGTGCAGCGCAAGATCCTGGCCCGCGACAAGATGCGGAGGGCGGAGGCCGCCGAGCGTGAAGGCACCGCGAGGGGCGTCGAACGCAAGGCTATCAAGTTGGCAGAGTTGGGCCCGCGCATGCGATTGAGGCTTGTTAAGGTGGAGGAGGGGCTATGCCAGGGTAAGGTGCTTTGGCATGAGTTTGTTACGAAGACAAAGGAGGAAGAGAGGGAGATGGACGCTGTGTGGGGAAAGAGACGAGGAGAGAAAGAGGAGAGAAAGAAGGTGCAAAAGGAGAATCTGGAGAGGAAACGGAAAGAGAATGAGGCTAGGAAAGGCGACGATGATCAGGATTATGAAGAAGACAATGAGAAATGGGATAGCGATATGCTTGAAGCTGCGGAGGAGCTAGAAAGAGAAGAACAAGAAGCAGAACACGAGGGCTGGGAGGACGAGGAGATGGATGAAGATGATGAGGGTTGAATTTCCCACGTCATCTGCTCTGATTATTATACCACGTGCTATTCAATGCATGCAATTATGCCATTTGAAAGTACCTAGCTCTGGACCTGTGGTTCTACGGACGTTCCAACATCACCGGTCATATCACGGGGCCTGTCGCCCTCAGATTGTCGCTGTGGTCGGCTTGGTGTTGAAATCAACCAGCGGCATACACTTAAAGCCGATTGTTGATGTCTCTAAAGGCAGTATTAAGTGTCGAGCGCTTGGAACAAATAGATGCCCTATGACTTCTTGTCAATCGAAGGTGCAGACTTCGCCTTTGGCTTTCTGATCCTGATTGTTTGCCCATTGTCCATGATCTCCCATCCCAAACCGCCTTGCACAAGCTCTTCCCAGCTTTTTCCACCTGCAGCATTCTCGATAAAGGACTTTTCAGCGGTGAAATAAGTCTTAGCAATGCACTTGAGCGCATGCAACCTCACGGTCTCTTCGGCCCAACTCATCAGACAGCGCTGATACCCATCCACCCTATTCCTCATACTCCAGAATGTCACCCAATCCATCGTCGCGACACTTTGAAGGATCTTTTTAACTCTCGGATCGTCAATCCTGTACGCGCAGTGTAACCGAAAGGCTTCGCCAAGATTGAATTGGCGGCACACCAGATCGAGAACCTGGTAGATAGCAAATTCGTTAAGCTCATGTTCAGGAAGTGGAACTTGACGGTTGATTGTGCGAAGAAGATAGATGAGAGCAGGATGATAGGATTCCCAGGATTTGATTAAGATGGTGGCACGGATCATGAAGACGTAGACGCGTTGTGCGAAGTGATCGTTCCTGCGAGAGGATACAATAGCCTCTCTAAGCTTACGCATGGCGGATTGAATGAGCTGAAGTTCAGGCGCCGTGTTGTCCAGCGACGACGCATCGATGGAGAGATTAGACTCGGACGCTGCAATATCGTTTGTCATTCCCATCGTTGATGCAGCGTTGTTGGCGTTCACGTCTCTCTCACAAGGCTGATCTTTCCGCACCGGAATTTTGAAAGTTGCTTGCTGTGTTCCTTCTTGTATGGCTAGAGCAGAGAATTGCTTCTCGAGATCCTCAGCACCTGTTGCACCTGCGCAGAACTTCATGTAACGAGACACAATTTGGTGGTAGTATGCCTCCTGGGTCTTAAAGTCGTTAAGTCTATATGACTTTGTAAGCCTTATCCTGCTAAAGAAACACACAAATCTAAACATACCTCCGCTCTCCCTTCGAAGGGAGACCATATTCTTGAAGTGGATCAGATGTCGGTGGCTTCAATCGACTCCATGCGCCAGATGCACCTCGACGGCTGTTGGGTCTTTGCTGTGCCGCCATCATTTGCGATGAGATCAGGCTGAGCTTCTCGTCTTCTCGAGGTCTTCTCCCCTTTCCACTGGTTGACTGCATTTTATGGTTGTTTGTAATGAGTGCGCGACAATGGACGCGCTGGCTGACGCGATTTCATCCTTCACAAATTCGGCTTGTAGGAAGTAAGTACTCTACGATGTCGTACTCTAAGAAAGATCGTTTAATGTTTACAACCTCTGTACCACAGCAACGATAGACGGCCAAAGGTGCACGAAAACACCTGACCGCAGCCCAATTGCTAATGTTGATAGTAGTACTATGGCAGATTCACATGTTTCGTCCTCGGCGTTGAGTGATTTCGTCGCCACCGATAAACTGGGGCTACTCTACTGCATATTTCTAGGCTCCCAGAATCTTTCGAAGAACTTGAGGCATGTACTCAACACCTACAAATTGATAACGTTTCTTGTTCAGAATTTTTCATAGCTCTGCATATAGATTGTTTGATTTGCTTATCATTCTCTTCACCAGCTTCGATCAAAATGGAGAGATTGAAGGCCGTTACCAAAGAGGCGGTAAAACTGGAACAAGAGGTAGAAAGGCGATTGACAATTCTGTGGCATGAGCTGCCTGAATGGCAAAAAGACAACCACTATATTCTCAGTGGATATAGACCTGCTTCTAACTCCTACATCAAGTCGTGGATGAGGTACGGGATACTTTGATACCACTCTCAACAAACATCATCTGATACTCTCTAGCCTGGGATATCTTCATAACGAATCCGTCAACATCTACACCCATCTCGTTGGAGCCTTCGTCAGCATTATCGCGTCTGTGGTTTTATATCATGTCCTGGCCCCTCGCTATCCGAGTGCTTCAAAAGAGGACATCTTCGTTTTCGGTTGCTTCTTCCTTGGAGCAACGGCTTGCTTGGGAATGAGTGCAACCTACCATACAATTTCCAATCACTCCGCTACGGTCGCAAGATTCGGCAACCAACTCGACTACCTAGGCATCGTTTTCCTAATATGGGGTTCGTTTATTCCCTCAATATACTACGGCTTTCACGATGATGTCCGTTTGATCCGAACATATTGGGCCATGATTACAACCATTGGAGCTGGGACTGCTCTTGTCACAACCTCACCCAAGTTTCGAACATCACAATGGCGGCCCTTCAGAGCGGCAATGTTCGTAGCGATGGGTCTCTCCGCCGTCTTTCCAGTCGTCCATGGACTGCAGACCCGCGGCGTGGAAATACTAAACAAGACGATTGCGTTTCCTTGGCTCGCTGGACACGGCATTCTCTACATTGTCGGCGCGACTATATACGCTACCAGAGTACCCGAGCGCTGGTATCCAGGAAAGTTTGATATCTATTGTAGCAGCCATCAGATATTCCACGTCTTGGTGCTAGTCGCTGCTTCAACTCATCTGACGGGTCTTATCAAGGCGTTTGACTATATGCATCAGCTACCAGAGAGTAAAGCACCTCATGCGATTTTTAACCTGCCATTCGGTTAGCCGCAATGAAGAAATTAAGGTGAATGAAGCGAGACTACTTTCAGTCTCAATGATCTCAATAGCATTCTATAGAGAATTTACTCGTCTAGCAAATTATCCCTAGGCCGAACAACGCCCAGTCGTGCAGCTCGATCAAGTTTCTTCAATTCAAGCGCATTTCGCCACTCATAACTGCAAACGCCACGGCGGACGAGCCCATTCAATCTCCACACGCAATCTCGTGGGATCCAAGGCTTTTCAGTCGGCCTTCGTCTCTGGCATTGAATGCAATACCATCCTTCTCGCCACACGAATCGGCATCCGCCAAAACCCTTCAACACCCTTGATGGATTCGCGCGGTTTGATCGCTTATTGGCTTTGCCGCCCTTCGCAGAAACGGAAATTTCTGGGTCTTCCTTGAAAAGCTCGCTGAGAGCTGCGAGTGGTTTAAGCTCGTCATGAGCATGATGCTCGTATTCCACGGCTACCTCATTGCTTGGGATAGATAAATCGCTTTGAGCAGCCATTAGGCTCCCCTTTCTGCAGATGATGTCGAGTCCTTCCTTGGTGAGAATCTCAATATAATTCGTGCCGATCAGTGTCGCTCCTTCTTCGAAAACCACCACTTGTCTCAACCACTGCATCGACGCGAACATTGGTAAATGAACTTCCGGAATTAACGAAGATGCCAGTTTTAGTTCATATTTCTCTTGATCTAGCGTCCATTCTCGCGGCACGATGAATCTTAGTTCCTTCAGAGCCTTCTCTTCGTCCAGAAGCTTGATGACCTGCCGGCAGTTATCATCACGGGAGCGGCATTCCCCTTCAAGTTTCGTCATGTGCATCTTAGGATGGTTCTTGTAGTGCGAAGAATAACAAGTGTTCCAGTATAATGCGTTGGCTGCAGAATGTGCATCCGGCGTTTGGTGTGTGACGATTCTGGAAAGCATCAATGGTGCAAAAATCTCAATGCGCCGCAGCTTGCTCCGAGCGGGTGAGCCGATCGTAAGCAGAAACCGTAGAAGGCCTTCCCATAGGTAGTCACCGCTGAATCGCCAGGTGTTCTCGCTCCAGAAGATGTGGACCGCTTCATAGTAGATCTGCGAGCAGGTTTCAAGTAAGCCAGTCGCCATTTCTTTGCGCACATATTGCAGATGGCGCTGTTGCCGGAACCGAACGTCGCTGGGATGGAAGTGTTTCTTTTTTCTCTGCTTTAGCTGGGCCCATTCTGAGCGATTTGCGACCTGCGGGAAATGGAAAGGATCGAGAACAGCTTTGGCAGGCCAAAGGTCAATGGGATCCTGCTTGAGAAGTGCACATCGGTAGATCTGTGTTCTTATCTCTCCAGGAAGATCGAGGAAAGGAGAGGCTTGAATAAGTCTTCCTCCTGGTTTGTACTTTTTACGTGACTTCGGTCGAGGAGCCATGACGTCGAATAACACCGCAGTCAGGACCAACAATGGCTTGTACCTGTAAGGCAGGGACCGTAAGTTTAACGTCTCTGTTGCTTTTATAGCTCGAGTTTGTTAAGTCGACATTGCGACCTCTTTCTGGACAACGCGAGGCTGTGTTTCGGTAGTCGTATCGTACCTTAGCGTCGAGTCACGCACGATGGCGCAGCCAGTCCGCTGCCGATATTCGTCCCACTGGCGGGAACTGTTCATTAACAAGGTTGAGGCCAGTCGGTTTACTCAATGGTGAATCACGAGAGCGGAGTCATTAGGGTATGTGTGATATCGTATCTGGTGTGAAACTAGCAACGCCCCGATTGTTTGAATGGCCTGCCGTTCTCCACCTCTTAATATCAGATATAAAAACGAAGAAGTTAATTGCGCATAGAATGTAAAGCCATCACAAACTCTCTAAAGGCCTATAACTGGAACTTCTGAAAATTAGGCTTGAAAATTGGTTCGGTGCACAGAAAAGCGTGGAGCTGCCTTTGATCGAGTTTAAATCCTTGCAGCTCGTCGAGCTTTACACGCCCCGGAAGCAAACATCTTGGAAGATGACCTTCGACTTCTTAAGACATTAGAATTGGCCTTATTGTAGAGCAATTTCTTTCAATAGAATTGAGTAGAGTTGAAAGTCTAGCATTCGTGTTATTTCAAAGCTCCCGTTCATATTTACTTCTGCCTCTTAGTAAATGGCCCCATCGATAGAACACCCATGGGATGGGAGCCATCGCAAGAGCGCAAAAGCCAAGCAAACTCGTAGCCCATCCTGTCCCAAGACCCTTAAACATTTGAAGAGTGAAGAGTAAAGACACTGCGCTTAGTGTGTAGCGACTAAGCGAACTTGCTCCTGCGGCAGATGCACCGTAAAGTGGGCCGTAAGTGTCGACCATATACATTGAAACGGGAACGTAGATTTGAATACTGCCGAAGATTGTGATTGCTTGGGCGACAATTGGAACGATCCAATGGAGGTGGTAGTGTACTGTCCACGCAAACATGAATAAACCGGAAGGCAGAATTAGTGAGCCAAGCATAGCGTTGTAGAGTCGATGCTCCGGTGGAAATTCGGTGTGTGTACCAGGAGCCTGATGCTCATGCTCGAATTGATGAAGTTTTCGTTGGTAGAGAAAGCGATCTCCCATGATAATTGCACCGTACGAGATAATGGCGCCAACGATGAACCCGATGAACGTAAGTCCTTGCGCTCCAAGTGAGAAGTTGTAAGTCGTTTGGAAAGTCCAGGGACTCGCGATTACGAAGATGTACAAAAGAGTAAATTGAAATGAGGCTAGGAGACAGACCAAGCCAACAATTGGCTCAGTGAAGAGCATATGAATAGGCCTGATGACCGTTTTGCGAACGAAGTAAAGTGCAGCTTCACTCATTGACTGTTTAGGTTCGGTGTCGAGTATGAGACCTTGTCGCTTCGCAATACGCTGCTGCAATGTTTTCCTGTACGTTTCGCGCACGAACAGGATCGGAAAGAGAAATGTGACGATGAAGAAGACAATTGTCCATTGAGTCCAACGCCAAGTTTTCTTCTCGGCGAGAAACCCTCCGATGAGAGGACTATATGCTGTGAGAATGGATAATGGAAGCAGGTTTTGCTCTCTTACCCCAGTAGTGAGCCGATAAATGGAACATGGTAGTAGAATGTGATCGGAATCGCTCTCTCCTTTGGCGAAAAGATATCGGATATGGTCGCTGAGGCTATGCTCACACCAGGTGCACCAAAGGCTCCTGCGAAGAATCTACATATCGTCAAGGCTTCAATGCCTTGCGTAAAGCCTGCACTGAGAGCAAAGACGGCGAAGGTTGGTGTTGTAATGAGATAGACAGTCTTTCGCCCCAATGTCTCGCTCATGGGGGACGCAATAATAGGCCCGAGTGCCATTCCGAGGTTGTAGAACGTCAATGGCAACAGTGAGACGGTTGTTGAGACTCCGAAGTTCTTAGCAACCCCTTCTCGACCTGGGCCATAAATCGATGCGGCGAGCGTACAGACGAAGCCAATACCGGCTACGACAGCTGCAGTTGAAAACTTTCTCGTCAAAGACCAGTTTCGAGGATTGGCGTCATCATGGCCCCAGTCTACGACGTCTGTAAAGGCAACCCCTTCAGCCTTGTCAAGCTGTATTTGCGATATCATGACGATTTGAACATTCTCCCAGCTCTTCCGTCTGTCTCAAACCCACGCTACAGAGAAATGGAGCAAAAATTAACACCACCCACCAGGCGAGAGGATGATGTCGTGAACAGGTCAATCCGGAGGGAATGCGGGCATTATGACTGTGCAGAAGAAGAGAAATTTTCTCGTCATCGTCCTTCCCGTTTGAAAGCCACTGAATGTTACCATGGCGGGAGCAGTAGCCGATGACGGGACGGGAACGGGTATATTTGAACCTGCCATTCATGGAAATAGCAGTTTCCAACGGCATTATGAGGGGATAACCGGAAAGCTACTTCATTTGAATGGCCGGCAGTGGCTTTGGTGCTTTGGGGCTTGGAGGACCCCCACTGAATCCACGGGCTCCGTCCGGTGTGAGGTTCAGTCTAAACAGCCTAACCACATGCACTTGACCCCTTGCGGTGTAGTGGATCAGAAGCAAAAGGCCTCTGCAAGTCCGAAATGTTCTTTTCTGCTGGGCATCTTGAGCCTTGCGGTTCAGTTGCTCACGATCTCCTTCCTGATCACGTCTTTACTGGTTTTTGCATGCTCTATCATTCCTCGCTCTGAACCATGGTCGAGAAAATTTACATCACCTACAACGAAGTACGTCCACTTCCCAGAAGTAATGCTGTGGAGGTAGCGTGTTAGCTGCGTACAAGACTAACGAAGACTCTTAGGTACACAAGCTGTGCCAGGCAAATGCCGACCGCATCCTCAATAATTTCAAGCCCACTCTTATGATCGCTATCGGTGGAGGAGGCTATGTTCCGGCACGCATTCTTCGGTCGGTCTTCGCTTTCACAACTTATCTAGTTTCGAATGCTTTGACTCACTAGGTACTTAGATCGTTCCTTAAGAAACCGAACTCTCCCAATATTCCTATCCAGGCTATAGGCCTCTCACTCTACGAGTCGCTTGGCACCGAGAGTGGGCCGGTAGAAGAACCGGGCACCAAAGTCACCCGGACACAATGGCTTGATCTTTCAAGTCTGGAAATGGCAAACTTGATTGGGAGGAATGTTCTCATCGTCGATGAGGTTGACGACACAAGAACCACGCTGGACTACGCCGTTCGGGAACTTGAGAAGGATGTTAAGGAAGCCGCAAAGAGAAGTGGCCGCGAGGGCGAGAAGACAAGGTTCAGCATTTTTGTCCTTCACAACAAAGATAAGCCAAAGAAGGGCTGCTTACCCAAGGAGATGATGGATAAAGGTCGATATTTGGCTGCTAAGACTGTTGGCGACGTGTGGATTTGTTATCCATGGGAAGCTACGGACATTGATGAACACGATCGGCTTGCAGCGGAACAGTCCAAATGATGAAAAGCTATCTCTCAGACCTGGCCAAAGATGTAGCGGATGCGACAAGAGTACAAAGGAAATGATTCCTGTCAGTGATGGTAGTCTAGATCAGGTGGTACGTATCATTTGTAACGCTTTATGTTGTCACGCTTCTAGATTGTTGGGTCGATACGACTTTACCTATTTATGTTACAGGCTGGCCAAACTATGTATAAACCTGATGGAATCAACCTCGAGTCTTCCACTTGAACAGTGGCAAGCCTAGACCGAGGGCAAATAGAATCCTAGAATAGATTCCATTGAGTTGAATATCACTAGACCAAAATACAGATCACCGTACTCAGTCATAGTGTGTGGCGGTTATATTCAACACATTGCTGTCAATAACTGTTACTCATCCAGCACTAGCATATTCGCAGCATCTGTGACTTAGTTTCGACGAACAGAATTCAAATCTTGCTTTTCTATGCCCTATGCCCGTATTGAATCTGGAAAAAGTAGAGCTTTAGAAGCCGCAGAACGAGCTTGCCGCGAAGATAAGGAAGTTGTGGCACAAGACTTTCCATGTGTTGAATGGGCGAACAGGTATTACAAGTCAATTTGCCTTCACGGGATGTATAGTTTCAGCGTCATCATACAAGGGGACCTAAACGCCTTGGAAATTTGCAACATGAAGAACATTGGAAGAGTGGTAGCGAAGGGGTTTGCTGTTATGGTCGCGGTGCGCCGCTACCACTCGGATTTCGCCGACGGCCCGCGAACCAGACTTGCTTTTGGAGTGCTGGCTGCACCGACAACGATAAGGATATATAGCTACGACACTGCCATTCAATTCTGTAAATGCATGGCGCCTTAGGGTAACTTGCACTCCATATATGTCGAGAGAGATGACTATCGAAAACGGTACAAAGTCTCCCAAGCGCACGCTGTATGTTGGCGCATTCGTTCATTCAAAGTCCCTCCAAGACCTGGACATCTGTCAAGACGGTGTCCTAGGAGTAGACGAGCATGGCAAAATAGCATTTATTGAAAGAGATGAAAAGGACGTCGCAGCTGCAGCGAAGAAGCATGGCTGGGATTCGTACGAGACAGTGCGTATTCGCGATAATGGCTTCTTCTTCCCCGGTTTCATCGGTACGTCTCTGCAAAGTGCCTATGCCTATTGTCTTCCTGATACGCAAGATTTTTAACAAGTCATGGTTCTAACGGCATTGAAGATACGCATATACATGCTTCACAATATCCAAATGCTGGAATATTTGGAAACTCAACGCTTTTGGACTGGCTGAACACGTACACGTTTCCGTTAGAAGGGTCTATGTCCGATGTCAATCGAGCTGCACACGTATACAATCGTGCAGTGTCTCGAACTCTCTCGCACGGAACCACGACAGCTGCGTATTATGCCACCATCCACGTTCCGGCAACGAATTTACTTGCCGACATTTGCCAAGAGAAAGGACAGCGAGCCTTCGTCGGTAGAGTTTGCATGAACTCCACGATGAGCCCGGATTATTACCGTGACGAAAGCGTCGACGCAGCAATCCAGAAAAGCAAAGACTGTATCGACTACGTAAATAAGATCGATCCAACGCATGAACTCATCACACCTATCATTACTCCACGCTTCGCACCCTCGTCTACCTTGGACTGCCTCAAACGGCTAGGCGAGCTCCACCACGAGACGGGCGTGCCGGTGCAAACGCACATCTCGGAAAACGTGAAGGAAGTAGCGTTGGTGCGGAAGCTATTCCCAGAGAGCTCGAGCTACGCGGCAGTGTACGACGACGCGGGGCTTCTGACGGCGAAGATGATACTAGCGCACGCGGTGCACCTGAGCGAGGATGAGCGCAAGCTGATCAAGGCGCGCGACTCCAAGATCAGCCACTGCCCGGCCAGCAACACGGCGCTGACCAGCGGCTGCACCAAGGTGCGCCAGCTCATCAACGACGGCATCTACGTCGGCCTCGGCACCGACGTCAGCGGCGGCTACAGCCCCAGCATTCTGGAGATGGCCCGCCACGCTATCTGGGTGTCGCGCTACGTCGCCATGTCCGATGGCGATGCCGCGAAGCTCTCCAGTGAGGAAGCCTTGCATCTCGCTACGCTTGGCGGTGCGCATGTGGTTGGACTCCAGGACAAGATCGGTAACTTTGAGGTTGGCAAGGAGTGGGATGCTCAGATGATCAGCTTCGGGCAGGTTGATGTTGATAGTGTGGTACATGAGGAGCATGAGGGTCCCGTGGACGTATTCGGGTGGGAAAGTTGGGAAGATCGTGTCAACAAGTGGTTTTACAACGGCGATGACAGGAACACGATTGCCGTATGGGTCAAGGGGCGTTTGGTTCATTCTACGAGTCGATACCAGCAGTAGAACGTCTTTGGAGTAGCATGTTTATTTTGTTTGTGGCCTTTAACTCTGTTGAATACCATAGGGATTTATGCTAGCATTTGAATATCAACCGAATCTCTCTGCCGCAAGTTGTCTCAGCATCTCGATAGTAATCTGCTCCTTTTCTCTCCTCTTCTCGAGCTTTTCCTCTCTTTCAGCAGCACGTGCTCGCCAAATTTCTTCTTTCTTAATCTCTCGCTCAGTTTTCCTTTTCTCGTGCTCACGCTTTTGTCTCTTGTAGGCTTCGATACCATCATCCCCCATCAAGTCACGATCACCAAATTCCTCGACGCCTGGTGACTTTCTATCAGCAAACGCTTTATTCGCGGCAGCAACTTCCCGTTTCTTCTCTAGCTGCCGCTCTCTCGTCCCAGGTTCTGCACGAGGGACGAGATCCTCTAAGCGATCATTCTGTAACCTTCGATCCTGTTTACGGTGATATGCAAGGTCCCTGCCCTCATCCAATTGGTCTTGCTCTCGAAGCTCATCACGCAGTTGCAGGTCATCTCGAGAAGGTATTGCTGGACCAGTCTTACGAGTGCTATTTGACTTGAATGGTAGAGCAGGTCCAAAGTCGTCTTCTTCCGAATCTGCAGGTGGCACTCCGAGTTCTGCTTTAGGCTCCCAGTCTGGCGGTGGTCGACGATCTGGTCGACTGGCAGCTGGTTGTCGTATAGTGTTAGAGAAGCGTTCAGCGGCTTTCTCCTTTGTGGCAGGATCGTACCAGCCCTCGGCTAATTCATCATCGTTCCTAATCCACGTTAGTCCTACGGCTATGGCACCTTAAAAAAAGGGACGCACCATCTATGTATGAAACTTTTCCAACGACCGTAGACTTCACGTCCACTAAGCTGATTGATGTCGAGCTCCTTTTGAACGTCCAAGTAGTCTGCAAACAAGGCTTTGTACTCTTTGAAATCATCTTTACCCAACCGTTTCGCCTTGAATGGGAGCCTCTAAACACGTCAGTACAAAGTCCTAGAGAGACAATACTCCGGCCGGATTGAAGCATACTTTCTTATGGTTAGAAAGGTGAATCTCCTCGCCAAGTAGTCCATTCCCCTCACGCCTCCTCTTCTTGTCTTTTTCAGCGTGTTCATCACCATGCTTTCTCTTTTTATCCTTGCGTTTCTTAGACTCTTTCAAGCTGTGGGTCAACCCTCGCTCCCTCAAACTCTTGATTCGAAGCTGCATTCTAGCAATATCTTCCTCCTTTGTAGGCACGATTGGTATCACATCGTTCTCCGCATAGGTTTGCCCGCAAGTGACACACTGCCTATCCTTGACTTCCTTCACGCCTTCTGAGGTAAATGCGTGCCCGCAGGGTACGAGGTAAACCGCCTTCGATCCTGGACCGAGGATCTTGTTCGTGATTGGACAAATCCACCGCGTCTTCACGGCACCGTTACTGTTCCTCTCCTTCGTATCATCTCCCTCACTGTGAAAATGCACTTCAACCACATCCTTCAAACTCTTTACGGCTCCATAAAGAACCTTTTCTTGCTCGGCTTTCTTGCTCTTATCCTCTTCTTCACTCGGCAGAAGGTACTCCAATATGGACTGCTTGTTGTAGAGTTTACCGTTGTAATCCGAGACTATCGGAGGGTGCAAGGGCTTGTTCGAAAGGGGATCGGTAGTCCAGTAGAACTCTTGCTTTTCTTGAAGCGATTCCTTGATTTCGGTCGTTGACGGGTTTTTGGCGGCTTCCTTGACAAGTTCGCTACGTTTGGGGATCGAGCCACCGTCGTTTCCCATTTTTACGGAGGGTAGTAAGGTTCGATGGTTCGGACGAGAAATAGAAGTGGATGAGGAGTGCGAGTTGAGGCGAAATTTAAAGCCCATTGAAGCGCATTCGGGCGGCGAGGTTAACTGGAGTAAGGCCATAAGGCATAGAAGTCTCAACCCCCAATATTGAAATATCAACTACCTAACGTACCTGCAAAGATCGTTTAGATACTTCGTCTGGCACTTGGATTGAAATCAATGTGCGATCCTCAAAGGCAAGCTCAATTCACCCACCACAGCCTTTTCAGTCTGCGGTTCAAGAATGTGCTCCGGCTTAATCGTGATCAAAATTGTTCTTCGCCATTTGGACAGATACCGAAACTCATGCATCAAAGAGTACCAGTTGCAGCCAATATAGAACTGCTGTCGAGGCGATTCCAGCAAGAAATTGGAATTGAATGCCTGTTAATACCAGACATCTTCAGTCAAAGGTTGAATTTTCTATCACTCAGACTCCAAATCGCAAATCATCAAAGAGAGAAGGAGGCCCTGTCTTTGATCTTCCTGGAAAGTAGCGTGATGAAACCGGCCGAGGCAGACGCTTGAAAGAGTTGACTCGCAATCTTGTGCGTTCTAGTTTATGATTTTGTACGCTTTTGCTGTAAACATCCATTTCGAGGACGATGAATTGGTCGTGCAAATCAGCATAAATACGGGTTTCTTTTGAGTATTGCGCCGGTTTGGTACATGCTGATTAGTAGTACTGAAGTGAGGTTCTACTGTATTAGATCCAAGTGTATATGGACGAGATCTTGAGATCTGGAGATTGTCAGATGCCAGCAGTCGTCCTGAAGCTCGGAGGTTTCGAAATGCCATGAGAACGCCATGGCTGTTCCACACTAAGAAGGCTTGAACACCCTGGTCAAAAAAGAAGGGTCCGGCGTTCCCGCGCGCGATCTTTAATAATAAGGACAGACTTGCGATTCCCAACCAACACTCTTTTACCCTTTTACCCTTTTGTTGCACCCGCTATGCTCGTCCGGCAATACATCACATTCAGAACCACTGTTATATACCCCTTATAACCCAAAGACTGTCCGAAAGCTCTACAAAATCGTAGTCAAGATGCCGTCAATGTGGCTATCCGACATGCAGAGTACGATATCTCAACCTCTCCCTAAATCGAACATTCCTACTAACTTCCTACAGAAATAGGTGTAGCCTTCTGCTCCGGGGGTGGCTTCTTTCTCCTCGGCGGTGTCCTTCTCTTCTTCGACCGCGCGATGCTCGCAATGGGCAACATCCTCTTCATCATTGGCCTGACTCTGATCATCGGCATTCAAAAGACTCTCGCATTCTTCGCGCGCCGCCAAAAGCTGAAGGGCACCATCGCCTTCGCCGCCGGAATTGCACTGATATTGATGAAATGGGCTTTTGTTGGCTTCGTCGTTGAGCTTTATGGCATTTTCGTGCTATTCGGTGATTTCTTCGCGACCATAGCTGGCTTCGTTTACAACATTCCTTACGTTGGGCCTTACATTGCCACCGCCCTGCAGACGGTATCGCCGGGTGCGCGGAATGAACAGCTACCCGTTTGAAAGAGAGAAGAGTATTTGTTGGCAAGGCGTTGCGAGCAATTTGTAACAACATGGTATAGACACGATGACTGGCGCAATGGCTGTTGAACAGTGGATTGAAAATACTCTCGGATATATCCAGGCTTGGAAATGCCTTTTTGGTGTAAGTTATGTATACCAGGACTCCACGCCGCGGAAAAGGGAATATGAAACTTTTTGTTGCCCCCGCCTTTGGATATCTTCATGCTTTTAATGTGCTCCGTTTACGCCATTGGCATTACCAAGCTTCTTCTTGCGGCGCTCTCTAACCGAAGACGCCAGGCTCTCAAGCACATCGACCGTACTCTCCCAATCAATGCACGCATCCGTAATGCTAACGCCCTTTTTCAAACCGCTCGGACCCTCAGGTGGCACTTTCTGGTTACCTTCGTTGATGTTGGACTCGATCATGACGCCAACGATACCATCCTCACCCGCTTTGATCTGCTCAACCACAGCTGCCGCAACCTTGGGCTGATTGCGGTGGTCTTTCTGGGAGTTTCCGTGAGAACAATCAATCATCATAACTTCGCGTTGGCCTTTCTTGCGCAAGGTCTCTTTGGCGGCGGCGATGGACTCAGCGTCATAATTTGTGCCCTTGGTACCTCCGCGAAGGATGACGAAGCAATCGCTGTTACCGTTCGTGCGCGTGATAGCTGCCAGGCCTTGCTTTGTGACGCCCATGAAGTGATGTTTGCTTTTCGCGGCACCGATTGCATCCACCGCCACGCCCAGCCCGCCATCCGTGCCGTTCTTGAATCCAATCGGGAAAGACAAACCGCTGGCCAGCTCCCGATGTAATTGCGACTCCGTTGTTCTCGCGCCAATGGCTCCCAATGAGATCAGGTCTGCCAGGAATTGTGGGCTGATTGTATCAAGCATCTCCGAAGCAATGGGCATTCCCATGTTTGTCAAGTCGCAGAACAGCTTTCTTGATACTCTCAGACCTTTGTTGATCTGGAAAGACTCGTCAATGTCTGGGTCGTTGATTAAGCCTTTCCATCCCACAGTCGTTCGCGGCTTCTCGAGGTAGGCACGCATGATGATAAGGAGGTCGTCCTGAAGCTTGTCCGCCATGCCTTTCAGGCGCTGACAGTATTCAATGGCAGTAGCCGGGTCATGGATACTACATGGGCCGACCATGACTAACAGACGGTCGTCCTCTTGCGAAATGATCTTGATACATTCCCGGCGACCACGAAGGACCGTTTGTAAAGACTCTTTAGACGCAGGGATCTCGGAGGTTAAGAGGGCTGGTGGAATAAGAGGATCATAGCCAAGGACTGGTGGTGAATGTCAGCTGTGATACTTTAAACCTAGTGTGTGAACGAAGGGGAGTAAAGCAACACTTGTACATTCTCCGCACTGGATACATGGTTGGAGGGGTGAAGGAATTCGAGGAAGTATCAATTGGTACATCTTCTCTCCAATACTCCAATTCCTCACTCTCCAGTGCTTTTGAGTGTGAGGATTGCAAGGGAATTGAACCTACCGCGAACATCGTCACTAGTTTCCGCAACGGGTGAATCTAGTCGAGCCATGTTTGAATGGGACCTGGAATGGCCTCCGATGTGTATACAGTGAGCGCGGGCTTCTCGACTGCCTCTCAATTAATCAATTGAGCGCAGAAGTTTGGGCTGGTAGGTGTGAATTTAAATAGAAATGGCGATGTTTGTGGTTTGAAAGAAAAAAGACAGCAACGCAGGGACTGAGTCACAATCGGCGGTCTGACATCCCACTAATAGAATGCCCGCAATTGGGGCGTGGGGTGCTTTTACTTCTTTGAAGCGAAGACGCTGCTCTCCGATACTGATCTACCTGAGGCAATTGTGACGCTGTCATGCGTACTCTGACTTCATGTTCGGAGCAATTCAGACGCTGTGTACATTTCGACATTTCCATAAGGTACCTGTCTAGTTCTGCATAAATTGTGCGCTGTGGGTCTTCTGGCCTTGCTTCTGTTCAATAGAGTAGTCGTATGCCTGTGGCTTCGGGTTGTGGCGACAAGATTGGCCGCTCGCTAGCCAACCTGTAAAGGGCAATGCTTGCCCATCATACATGTACGAATCCGCATTGGCCGCCTAGAATACAAAGAGAGGCTCCCATCACGAATGCCTAGCAGATATTGATCTAAGAATTAAGCATCTTCAATGTTGTATGCCATCAAGCTGACCAGAGCCCTCGCTCAACAGTGAATGATGGACGTCGAGCAATCCTTCTCGCCTCGCACGGCATGTACGACGACGCCGGATGACCAACTGGATGTTAACTCTTTCATCTTCTCCTCTAAATATGGAGAATCGGATCAAGGAGTTCACTGTCTATCTCCAAATCACGCTCCAATAGATTGGCCACAATCACAACAGCCTGAAGTTATTCGGGATAAGCCGTCAAACATCGTGAAACGGAAGCCTATGCCGCGAAAAGGACACACCAAGTCGCGTCGGGGATGCTTCAGTTGCAAGCGAAGGAAAATAAAGTGCCAGGAGACGAAACCCAGCTGCGAACACTGCCAGAAAGCAGGCATCGTTTGCGAGTATCCAAGTCCTCCAGCCGCTGACGCTTTGACGATCTCGATCAAAGCTCCCGTGCCCCCACTGCAGTCAACGCCGATGGTGTTCTCGATGAGAGACCTGCAGTTCTTTCACCATTTCCTCCTCCATGGATTTCCTACGCTACCAGCAGGAGCAAAATCTGTATGGACTTTGAACATTGCAGGAATGGCTCACCAGGTGAGGAAGCTTTAATCGCAGTCAAAAAGCAAGGATTGACCATTTCAGTACGATTATTTGATTTATTCCATGCTTGGACTTGGAGCCTCTGATCTGGGTTTGAGATGCAAAGAGTCTTCGGAGCTGAATTCGACCGCCATCAGTCATCGAATACAAGCCGTACGTCTTCTTAATCAGGCCTTTTTGGCTCCGCCGAAGGATGGCCACGAACTGGATGCGAGGTTTGCTACTCTACTCATTCTCACATTTCAGTCAGCATGCATGTCGGAAGGGCTTACGGACTTCCTAACCATGCTACGCGGCTGCATCCTTCAGCGTGCGCTCGAAGACGCACCCAATTCCTGCTTTGCATATCTCATGCCAAATCACTCATTAGTGATGGAGCAGCGAATCTCTGAAGCCCAATTGGAATCCCTAGATATTGAGTATCTGGATGAAGCCATGATGTCTTTGGCTGCACTGAAACCGTATTGTAAGCCTGGAGTGGAGCAGCAATTCCATGAACTCTTATGCCAGGTCATCCAACACGCATACATATCATTACCAATGGGTGGGTTCCACTGTGTGCAAGATCACATCCACACAATTTTCTTACTGACTAAATGCAGCTTACTTCTTGTTTACTGGTCTATACGGCTTCGTCGGTGAACTGTCAACTCGGGATTTCCAGTACCTACTCGATAAATCCAATAACACTTGCCAAGTTCTACTTGGTCACTTCATTGCAGTACACGTCATCATACAACCACTATTAGACCTTCAAACTCCAGAACGGGATGCATCCTGCGTCTATAGAGTGATACGAAACTGGGTTCACCTAATCCATGCGAGCGTAGAAGCCTCATATCAACATCTTCTCGAGTGGCCTTTGGAGTTGATTCTCCATACGTCTCCGTAAACGATGTTCGGTAACACAACAACGTTTAGCAGTATATTGTAAAACGAAAGACAAATACAGGCACACCTTGAGGTCTATCTTTACCGACACGGCTCCTTCTATAGAGTTACATTCTTGAAAACACCACTCTGAGTTGAGAAGCTTTTGAATATGCGGAGTTTTAGACCTGAGAGTGTGACTTGGTGTCACGAAGCTGCAAATTATCCTCAGATGTGGGTCGCTTCTTTCGGGGGAGATATTTCCCAGGGTACCAGAAGCAGAAGATGGAAATGGCGGGAAACATGGGCAGCGCCTCGAAGGTAAAAAAGACCCATTCATGTGTAAATGGGTATCCATGGAAGCCCAATGCAAATTCTATAAGACGGTACACCGAACGAATCTTGAATCAAGTCAGAATGTTTCGCTTTATGTGAACAGGTGGCAGGAACGCATACGAAGATCAAGATGATCGAAATAACGATGGCCTTTGCAACAAGATTCCAACTATTCGGAGCGTTGTCTCTCACAAGTTTGTCAAACGCAGCTCTCTTCAAGAATGCTGCTAGCAGGGTCATGAAGACGACATTTGTTGTCAGCTGAAGCGCCAGCCCTGCAAGCAGCATATCGATTCCCGCCTTTCCCGTCCAGTTTTGGCTGGATGCAACACCAGAGCCAGAAGCCTGGACTAAGAACGACAAAACATCTGACGTGACGAAGACTTTCGTGATAAATCTCGGGTTCAGGTTGAACAGTCGTTGAGAGTCGCACGGCAAGGCGCAGATGATGAGACGACCGAGGCAGATGTAGTTCCCGGCAGCTACAAGAAGCGGCGCCAACACGATGAGGCTGGAGGACAATGCGTACGACGTCTTCCGCTGGGGTTAGCTAATCTATTTGGCTAACAACAGGACGGCAAGTGGAACCTACAACGTCAGTATCATGCTTGACGCTGTAGCATCGAGACACATATCCGGCGATTTCGAATACACCAGCAATGGGTATGCAGAGCAGATAGAGTGTCTTGTGCTTGAAGCATGTCAGCCAGAAAAGAATGACTGTTGGGATGGTGTAGAGAATGCAAAAGAGAAGAGCGGCTCCGAAAGTGGGTTTATAAAAGTAGATGTTGGAATCAGATTGTGCTCCCATTGTTGTAGAATTTGGTAGCTGCGGCTTAACTATTTCTTGTACAAAAGCGTGCTTCAGTGATAGCCGTTCGATATGGTGGTGGTTACTGAATGAACGAAAGCCGGATCAGGAGCCCAACTTATATTCATCCTTCCAAGAGCGGAACGAGGAAACTATGCACTATTTGCTTTGCCGTTGGCTTCCCCAGACGCGTCGCTATCTCTGGGCCGTATGATCATTCGTAATCATCGTATTGGAATCCGATGAAAGCGACGCATTGGTCGGACTCTCGCAAGTCAATCACTTTTTGGAAATTCAAAAGGTACTTTTACACCAATTCTCTGTGCAATTAGGTACCAGTGGTTGCTCTACGTCGAAGCTAAGGAGCCTGCCCTCGCTTAAGCCCGATTCGCATTCTTCGGATTGCGCTCCAATGGCACGACAAAGCTGGGGCAGTGCCATGATCAGCGAGGGTGGTTTTATGGTTGCCTAGTTATACAGTAGTTATACGGCGTCGATTATGTTGGATTCAAGAAATGTCAAGGAAGTGTTGGAGCTTTAAGATTGGCTCTCGCGGCTCAAGCTACATATCGTACAAAACTTCGACGGCCAATGAGAGCAGTTTCTATCGGAGAAAAGTCGGTATGACAACAGTAATGCGATGAGAGTACGAATATCAGTCGGGCAAGCACAGACAGGGAACGTGGAAAAACGGTGGACGATCGGAAGGAGGTGAAGAAGGTGCGGTAGAGGGTGCATGGCGGAGGGTTCAACTGCTGGAAGGCGATATTGGGTGGCCTTGCGGTCAGCGGGTCAGGCCCTGTAGAGCTAGGTCTCGCTCTCACCACTCATAGCTGCTTCAGCCTCCATCGCGCCGCCATTGCTCCCCTCCAATTATCCCATCACACGGACCCCCTTTCGATCCCGCCAAACACGCCCCTGAGCGCCAACTACGATCCCGCGAGCAACCTCAAAGCAGTAAAATGCCGGCACTTTGAAACTCGTGGTCGAGCATTATCAAACAACCGCTCCACCAATTCTACACTATTTACTGTCTGCCCGACAGCATGTTTTGGCCTTCTCTTCCACACCACAGCTGCTTGGTCTCACGTCCATATAAAGCTCGGAATCTCGGGTGTTGATGCGCGTTGAACGTGCTCAGCTTCCGTTTCGGCTGGATATCGATATGGACGCGTTCGTTAGTGGCAGTGGCGCTGGCAGTGGAAGGAAGCGAGGCAGAGATGATGACGAGCCCGTCTTGGACGGTCTGAGATCAGAGAAGGTATGACTATCACCAGAGTGACAGAGACACTGCTGACGGCGATGATGTACAGCGATCACGAAACGACAGTCTTCTTGCACCATCACCATTTGCTCTCCTTCACCGCCCTTCTCTATCACGATCACGAACATCCCCATTTGCCTTCCGTTTCGGCTCTTCTCCTACCTTACCAATACCAGATAGTCCCGAAGACAATGGAAGCCCATCGAGCACAAGGTCGTTGTCACCCGCCTCCATTCGCTCACTGCCGATCCTCTCGGATGCAATCCCGGACGTTGACATTGCAATGCACGATTCTCACGACACCGTAAGCATCGTCGGATCCAGCAGTCCACCTTCGCCGTTCAAGGACACACCTAGCTTTGCTCGGCCAGTGAAGCCGGCCATGCTCCAAACGCAATCCCTTCTCCCGTCCGTGCAGCCAGCGAATGAGCAGTTCAACGGCAGCAGAGTATCTACACCAATATTCCCCTCCTTCGCCGCCAGCCTGGGCGGGCCACCACAACTCCAACAGCAGTCGCTGTCCGCCCCAGCGTCGATCCAAACCGCCGAAGAGTCGTTCGTGCAAGCCGTAACCTACCTGATGCCGCGGCCCAAGTCCGGCTTCGAGAACGACTACCGGCTGCCGAGCCCGATCCACGAGGACGCGATGGAGATCGCCGACAGCCAGCTGTCGCGGCTCAGCTTCCACGGCGACGACGGGCCCGCCTCAACCATGGACCTCGGCCTCGACACCTCCGTGGGCGTGAGGCCCGCCCCCCGCGTCGACTCCGCCGTAGACGCGACGGCCCCCGTCCCGCTCGCCCGCAAGGGCCGCGCCCGCAGCGGCGCCATCAGCGCGAGCCCCGATGCGCCGCGGAGCTGGCACGGGCTGGCGGGCCGCCGGTTCTTCATGGGCTACAGGGAGGACTGCGAGAAGTGCCGCATGAAGATCCCGGGGCATTTTGCGCACTTTTTGCCGGGGTGATGCGGCGGGGCGGGGTGGCGGCTGTGGCAACGGGCGGTTGCGTTGTGCGGCGTTTGATGCGTTATGATTAGATGTGGTATCACGCGGCATGGCTGCATTCGGCCTTATGTTTGATTTTCGTGGGATGGGCTGGCGTTTTGCGTTACATAGAATGCGGCGAGGATACCCTTTGTATTATTATGGCAATAGACCGGAATTGCTTTCATAAGCCTTCAGACATTGTGCCTTTTCTGGAAGTATGTGTTCCAAGTGTGGTGATACTTTTGCAAAGTCAACTACTAGTAAGCTGGTCTTTCCTCATTCGCGATGCATATTCGTTGAGTAAATGGTCAGCCTCTAGTGTGATCATACAACCTTCTCTCCAGTAACCTTGAACAAAAAACTTCCAGCTCCCGGTTCGCTAACCACGAGCGCCTCCTTCAGTCTCTCTTCGCTAATGCTTGGCCACTTCTTCTTGTAGTATTTCTCCGTCAAAGCCTTCTTGACGGCCTCCACCTTGCTCTTAGGTACAAGATGAACCGAACAGCCACCCCAACCGGCGCCAGTCAGTCTACTCCCATACGCACCCGCCGCCCTCGCGATTTTGCAAATGTCATCAAGCTCCGGGCAGCTGCACTCGTACAGATCGCGGCAGCTGTCCTGGGTCTCATTCATGAGGCTGCCAAGATCCTTCGCGAGCTGGTCTCCAGCCAGGCCTTGGGGTGGATCGACGAGGAGCTCCTTGAAGCGCGAGACGCGGAGCGCCTCGGAGAAGACGTGCTGCGCGCGCTGCCTCAGCTTGAACTTGTCGGCGCGCACGCGGAACTTGGATTCGAACTGCTGCTGCAGCGCGTTGACGCTGGTCCCCAGCACGTCGCAAATCTGCTCCCGCGTGTACCCGTCTTCTTGGTGGAGGTAGTCTTCCACAAGGTGCAGTAGCTTGTCGAGCTGCGCTTCGAACGTCTTTGAATCGACGCTCGTGTTGTCCTTGACGCCTTCCTTTTCTTCGAAGTAGGTGTCGTGGAAGCCGCGGAGGCTTACTCCTAGCGGACCGTTATCTTTTGGGAGTCCTCTCTTCAACCCAAAGATTTTGGCCAGTATGCATGCAGCGATGCTGCATTCAACAACGCGAAGGTTGTAGTGGATTGGTGCGGTAACTTGCTTGTCCGAAGTAATAAAGGACTGCGCTACAAGAAAGGCAATCTCGGCCGCAGAGTCTGGGAAACTGACCGATGTTGCCGTGAGATTTGGTTTGAACGATATGTAAAGTGCCGAGCCTTTCTCGCCAAAGACCGATGCGGATTGATCCATGCTAGGAAGGGAATGTTAGTGAACGAGTACTACCTGCAATATGCGAGGCTTCAAACAAGTATACACATACCCACCAGAATTAACACCGACAGCCCTTTCTGAGACGATCGCTAGCTCCGTCAACTCTTTCTTATCAACATTCTCCTCTCCATTAGCTTTCATCACCGCAAGCGCACTTGTACAGACAAATGCTGCACTCGAGCTCAATCCACCACCGCTGGGTACGGTCCCATCCACAATGATGTCCATTCCTACACTTCTCCACTGTTGCCCTTTCCGTTTCTTCATCAGCTCCGTCACACCTCGCAGGCCCGATTTGAAGTAATTTGTCCATTCGTGAGTCGTGTGATCAATTTCTGGATCGCCGTGGTCAGGTAGTTCGAACTCTCGGCGCTCGAATTTGGTGTTATTGACATTGGTGATGCGAATGGTATGATGTTCGGGATGCACTCGAACTCCAAGTATCAGATCAACCGTAATGGCAAGTGGAAGAACAGAGTATAGCGAGTAATCGATATGCTATATTGCATGTTAGAAGAGATAGCCACAAGAGATTCTTGTTGGCAATTTCTTTTTTGTAATAGATCGCATTAAAGGCTCAACTAGGTCAATAGCTTTTGAATATTTCTCGGTGTTGAAATTGTGTCGTGGGTTAAGAGAACTGCTTCAAGCAATCTTGAATATAAGATTCTGCAGAAAATTGATCATCGTGTAATTTGAAACAGACAGAAAATAAGATTGGAATTGTAAGAGCTCTGCATTCCATTTCGGCGTCATACAAATTCTCCAGAAGCCAGACTCACCTCGCCTATCAAGTTAACCCGTCCTGGGCTGCGCGCAACAAATTCCGGCGGCTCTCCATACTCTTCCGTGAAGCGATGAAGCAAATGTTCCCATCGCCCCACCTGCGTTTGAATGGCATCTTCAGGGTAGATATCCTTCAGCGAAGTAGCTGTTGGAACGCTCATTTTGTGGAAGGCAAGTAACTACAGACAATGTCCACTTGCTTGCAGATGGCGTGGCGTTTTGGAAGCCTGAGGCATTTTAGTATCGTACAGCACTGAAGAGCGGCGGGCGACAAGTTTTTCCGGCCGTGCACTCTCGCTTAAGCATTCAGTTTTCTACGTCCAAAGAATTGAAGAACAAGACTCGACCTTTATTGACTGCCATAATGACGAAGTCGGCCTCTGGTATATTCTCTCTCGCGTTTCCCTCAAGTTGATTTGAATCTAATGTTAGGCCAGGAATCGCGTCCTCGCGGCGTAAGAGCCGAAAGGCTCACTTTAGTGCTCCATCCAGTGTTCGCAGGACCATTATGAGCGCCCCGTTGTCGAAGGAACTGCGAGAAAAGGTAATTGATCCAAGATAGATGATATTTGGACCTATGTTAACATCTTTGGAATAGCACAATGTTCGCTCAATGCCGATTCGTAAGGACGACGAGGTTACGGTTGTTCGAGGTACACATAAGGGCCGTGAGGGCAAGATCTCCTCGGTCTACCGGTTAAAATGTTAGTCAGGTCGAATTGGATCGTGAATAAAAGACATTGACAGGTTTTGTAGGGGTCATACACATCGAGCGTCTCACCCGCGAGAAGAGCAATGGCCAATCGATCCCCATCGGTATCGCCCCGTCGAAGGTTGTCATCACAAAACTGAAGCTGGACAAGGATCGCGAAAACATTCTCACCAGAATAGCCGAGGGCAGGGAGGCTTCTAAGAAGAGGAAGGAGTAGATGGTGGATCATGGTCCTTGTATCGGAGTTAAAGAGCTTCTACGGGTATCTGGCATTGCATTAGCGGCTGAAATGTGATATACCTTCTTCAAGCCGGCATCAAAATAAACTATTGTCCTCTAAGTTTTCGGTCTCTCCGCAAACGAGTACACTTCGTGCATAGTTTTACAGCGGATCTTTTGTCTGCATGAGAAGGAATTGGTAATCAGTTGTGAAAGCCCCCTTCCTTGCCGCTGATCATATTCGAACGTTGTTACAGATCTTGGACATTTCGACAGGTCGAAACTCTTCTATTTCTCTTCTGCAAGTATTTGAAACGCTAAAGGGATTGCAGTATTGCGTCTCTCGAATCCCTTCCGAGACCAGTAATATAGTACCACCCATATGAAAGGACAACGCCTGACCAATTATTATAAAAATTCGTCGAGAAACTTCGCGATATACCGAAGAAGACATCATGGACTCTCTACCAAGTCCACGACGTCCCATTTCCTCGCTTTCAGAACCCTCTGCTTTTTCGTTGGGCTTTGCAGGTGCTTCTCTCTATCCATGGCCTCGATCTTCAGCCTCAGCCTCTCGTTCTCGGCCTCCAACATCCTGAGACGGTCATCGCCCTGCGGCTCGGGATCCTCATGAATCTGTATGCCTCTGACCAGGATCTCTAGCTTCTTGTCGAGATGCTCGTCATTGCGATCGGCCTCCTCATCCCACGCGCCCTTCCACCGCCGTCGCTCGCCCTCGATCCTCGCCTCCATCTCCTCGTAGCACTCGTCGCGGATCTCCTGCTCGACTTCGAGCATCCGCTCCTCGCTCGCCTTCCAGCATGCTTCCGCGGCTTCGCGGCGAGACCGCTCTTCGGCGAGCTGGAGGATCAAGACGTCGACGTCCTCGGTCAGACGTGTGATTTCTTTGGACGCGGCTTCGAGCTCTTCGTAGACCAAAGAAGGGCTGGTGTTGCCGCTGTTTGCCTGGCGAGGATTGGTTGACTGGCCCGCTAGAATGGTGCTTGCGGTCGACGGTATCCGCGGGACGGTGATTTCTCTGGCTAATGCTGAGTAGCGGAGAATTTGAGATGTCGCATTGAAGTCTCCTGTTGCGTCCGCGGTAACTATCATGATTGCCTTTTGAGGATTGCGGCTACTGTGATTGTTCATGGTAGAGGCGGACGGGAAGGAGTTGGAGAAGAGTAGCTCTGTGAGTTTGCATTGCCTGAACGGGACGATGTTTTGCTTTGGGTGCGTTAGTGAATGATATGTCTTACATGTGGTCTTCAACTTTGTTACCTTGTTGCCATCCTGGTTATCGCTCTGCATTTGCATGCATTGGCCAAGGTACATTAAACTCTCGTTAATCTTCCCTGCCTCTGCGAGCGTTGCACCGGCAGTTTTGGCCTGTCTAGCTCGTTCAGAACCTGCTAAATCAACGATAGTCAACGTGCTGCTGGACCACGGTCCTTTGGCGACCCGATGCCGCTTCTTGACTTCCACGCAAAAGAAACCATGGCTTCGAGAACTGACGGCATTGCTTCCAGTTCCTGCAACCTTGCGTTCAACCAAACCTGTCTCCAACACCATCAAGGCTTCTTCCAAAGTGCAGCAAACAATCTTGCGCAGTCCTGCCACGACTTTCCTATCGGGGCTATGTTCTGTGCTCTTGAATAGCAAGGCTCGCCGCTTCAAAGTCCCTGCCTTAGCGTTCGCGGCACTACCGACCAGTAAGTCGAAGATACGGTCATTGTACACTTCGTACATGGAGACAACGATCGCGTATTCGGCGGCTTGGTCGATGGATAGATTGATATCTTCAATTGTGGGGGATTTTGGCATGGCTGACGGTCGTGGTATGCGCTGTTTTGAGCTAGGAAGGCTGAGGTATGATGATTCCTGTGAAGACGAAGAGACAACTTTAGCTGCGTTGCTTCTGGTGAACCGACGAAAGCCAGTTGTGAGAGATTCATTTGGTTTTACGTGCTTCCTGCAACTGTAGAACGAAAAGATGTTTTGAAGAGGAGAACTTTTCTCACCAAGTCTTGGGTATAATCCAACTGAAGATGGATGAAGGGAAATTGGAGACCGAGAACCTACAGCAAATGGTGTCTGGGTAGTGGAGCAGCTACCTCTCATGGACTGGCTATCTCCGTATAGGGACTCTAGAAATACAAATGCCGGTACAATTTGTGCTTCCGATACATCTGCAGCGGCGAGAGAGGGAAATACGGAAGTATTGCAAGTCGGATGTACAATGTTCTCCCCAATGCTTGTGAAGATTGCATCAAGCGACATTTGCGTCAGACCGCGTTGGCTTTTCGAACCTAGGATGGTATGGGTCTGTTTATTGAATTAGTTCCAGTATTGCTCAGTCAGATGGCAATCAACTTACTTTTCCTGATCCCGTCACTCCAAGAGTTGCAAGAAGGCCATCGCGAGCGACCTGACCATTTGCAGCGAGAACTCCTTGAACCAAGGGTATTACGCCAGTACCACCGAATAAGTCGATCTGTGATGCATTCTCTTCGAATACGCGGGTGAATGCGAACCGTTCAACAGCACGTTTTCGATGGTCGTTCGAGGGAGGTTTGATTGTAATGTGCTTCGGATCGCCTTCAACGCACTCTTCTACGTCAAGAAACCGCTCTGTACCAGAGGTAAGAGACGGTCGTAAACGCAGAAAAACGTCGAATAGAGACGTATTTGGTTTTGTCTGTTGATCCATGACGACGTAGTTGTAAGGTTACTCTGGGTTCAAGAAATGCGTTGTGTTGGTAAACCTAGATCGCACAGGGCAACGATGCTCCGTTGTCGGCACAACATTTTGCCGACAGCCTTGCACATTCAAGCAACCGCTTCACAGCATAGTTTTCAGCTTCTTGGAGTATAAAATGCTTTAATTCAGATGATTATAGGATCGCAAGTAAATGGAAATTCTATTCGAGGTAGAACGGCCGGATTTAAAAGACTTGGTACGCTTTCCATGGTGTCATTGCACAGAGTGCTGAGAATCTCGACTGAAAGTTCTCAAACAGTTTACGAAGACTGGATATGCTTAATGAGTTCGTTGTAGAGTTAAGAACCTTCTCTTCCTATGGCATCTTAAGAAATCCAACCCGAAAGTCTCTATTGTTCTTAAGGTTATGAATCGGACGGGTTTTCGCTAATGCGACCGTCACGATCAATCATACCTAGTATGCTGTTGAGTTTGTTCTTGAACTCTCTATATAGCTTCAGTTGATCATCTCCCACGCCTTTGCTGATGCATCGATCAAGAATTGCAATAACATCGCGAACGATATCGCGAATTTTAGCCTCTTCCTCTGGTGATTCTGCTACCTCAAAAGCTTCCCTAAACCGAACCAAATTGCTCTTCTTTTGAAGTCCATCCCCCAGGAGCAGTTTTATTCCTTGAGCAATAGGTTCTAAGTCGGCGCAGTCGGCAGTTTTTAGAACATCTACGTATTGCCTGAGCGTTGTGAAGTCGAATGTAAGCAGTCTTTGCTCCATCAGCTCGAAAAGCTTGTTGGCAGCGTGCACGGCAGTGACGTCGTCTCGACGCGCAACCCCAACACAGCGAACGCAAGTTGACATTGCGATCCGATAAGTCTTGACCAGGTGTGGTTTCTCGGTCATTTGTACACGCACGAAGTCTACTACAGCTCGTGCTGCGCGTGCCTGCCGCAAAATCCTCAAATACGAATTTTTGTTGTCCAAGTCAGGAACAATATTGTAAGTTTCGGCTTTGGTGAGCAACTCCCAGTACACCGTTGCAGCGCGACGTTGCGCCATCTTAAGGCAAGCCATCAGGATAAGGCTAAGAGTATTGCGGCTGGGAATAGCATAGCTCAAAGAACTGCCGCTCTGAGTTCGTCGTAGGAGCGATGATGCTTGTGAGGGTCGGAAATCGAAAGGCTCTTCGAGATTAGTGGACTCTGTCAGGCTTCTCTCATCGTGATCTGAGCTTGAGTCTACCCTTGGTGCCGATGTTGTACCCAAGCGTGGGAAGAGTCGTGGTATATTCATGGTCTGTTCGACGAGCGAGAAAATGTCGTCCCAGTCGTGAGGGCGTTCACCTATCGCCAGCAATCGGCCCATCGCGCAAACGAGCCTTTCATCGATCCACAGATCTCCCTGCCGCCACCGATACACAATGTCGGCCCAAATAGTCCGTCCTTGCCGGATAGCAGCCTCACGAACCTGAGTCGAATCTATTTCTCCCCTCTCGTCGCCTATGGAAACCAGCGCATTCTGCCTAATAGCGTTGAGGATGATTGTGAAGGTATAATTGTCTGGAGAGCCGGCGCCTTTGCTTGGAAGTCGCGATACAATCCCCCAGAGCGCATCCAAATCATTGTTTCTGGCGCATACATTTAAGGCGGAGTTAGAGTGTGTGATGGTCGGTTTGACTCTGGAGTTTGGCGCATGGAGGGAATGATATATTGAGAGCGCACTGAGGACGGTGGACTGCTGATGGGCGTGGTCAGCTAAGCCGCTGAGGAGGATATTGTATGAATATGAGTCTGGAAATTGAGCGCGCTTCTTCATCTGGAAACGTATCAGCAACCTTGTAAGATCACACCCACCGGTATTACTCTACCTCATTGTACAGTTTCTGAGCAACTTTAGTTTTGCCTTGAGCCATGTAGTGATCAAGGATGTGATTCCACGCAACAATGCAAGTCATAGACTTGCTTGCGGCACGTACAAGTGCCAGCGCTTTCTCTTCATTCCCTTTCTCCAGCGTCGCGCGAACCTGATTTGCGAGCTTAAGGGGGTCTTGAAGCCATCGTAGCTCTTCTTTGATCGCCCTGTCGATAGCTGCATTAGGTCTGCCTTCAACTGACTTCAATTTGAGGGCAGCATTGGCTGCAGTCTTCAGTTCATCAGCCAGCGCAGACTTCTTATACGGCACATTGGTGCCCTGTAGAATGGCACCATTGTGAAGTTCAATTAACCGAGGGCGCTTGACATTGTGTCGGTCTTGCGCCGCCCTAGAGTATGGAGATATGCTAGCGGAGCGAGGTTTACGAAAAGACGCCAGTCGGGGTATTGACAAATTCAACGTAACCGGCGCAGGACGTAACGAAGTGGCTGTAGTCAGGTAGCGCCTGAAGTAAGCAGAGCGCTCTACCATGTGGCCTGGAGCAGAATGAGCGATCGTCAAGGAGCGAGATTTCAGTAAAAGGCCGGGTTCAATGGTAGCTGCTTTGCATTCGGAAAACTTGAATCACGTGTTTACGCCAAGCATCCATTTATGGTTAGCGACTGCCTGTGGCGGAGAGCGAGGTTTGGATTTGAAAAAATCTCACAAGTATTGCGCGCCTTCTTCATTCAACACATCAACACTACCACCCACCTTTCTCATCTTCCTCTTCTTCTTCCGTCTCTTCACTTCTTCTAGACTAACGACTACCATCGACGAGAGTCGTTTCTCTCTTCCCCACTTCTTTAGCGCCTCCCCGACACCTCTCCCATCTCCTTTCTCACTTGCGTCACTTCGTCCGCCTCACCTTTATCCATCAACCATGGCTTACGGTGGTGGATTCGGCCGCTCGCGAGGCGGCTATGGCGACTCAAATGGCTATTCTAATGGGTATGCACTCCATAATGATCTTTCTGTTCTCGAGCCGCTCCCGGCTCCATCGACTTGGGCTGAGGCTTTGCCGCTCTTCCCTTCTGCTGCTTCGCATCACTCCAGGCTGGCAAACAACATGCAACTGGAACTGGTGAGCAGCGGATTGCCGTCTAGTACGCTCTACGAGATGACGAGTGTGCCTCAGCCCTTGTAAACTCTTTTGTTTTGTTTTTTCCTCTGTTCTTGTCCACGTAACTAACCCTTACCACAGTTACAACGCCAGCAACGGCAACACTAATGGCACGAACGGCTATTCTAACGGTTATCCCGGTAGCAACGGTTACGGTAATGGCTATGGTACACAGGGAGACAAGATGAGCAACCTTGGCGCTGGCCTGAAAGAGCAGATCTTTGACCTCAACACGCTTCCCAAGTTCGAAAAGAAATTCTACAAGGAAGACCCCGCCGTCACTAACCGTACCCGCGGTGAAGTTGACGCTTTCCGCCGTGAGAAGCAGATCACTGTCTCCGGCACTGACGTCCCAAAGCCCGTGACGAGCTTTGACGAGGCTGGCTTCCCAAGCTACGTTATGAACGAAGTCAAGGCACAGGGTTTCCAAGAACCCACTGCGATTCAATCACAAGGTTGGCCAATGGCTCTGACCGGTCGTGACGTTGTTGGCATTGCCGAAACAGGATCCGGTAAAACACTGACTTACTGCCTTCCTGCCATCGTCCACATCAACGCACAACCCCTGTTGGCTCCTGGCGATGGGCCAATCGTCCTCATTCTCGCTCCAACTCGTGAACTTGCCGTTCAGATCCAGCAAGAAATCAGCAAGTTTGGGCGCTCCTCCCGCATCCGCAACACCTGTGTGTACGGCGGTGTACCTCGAGGCCCTCAAATTCGTGATCTTCAAAGGGGTGTCGAAGTGTGCATTGCTACTCCCGGTCGCCTTATTGACATGCTCGAATCTGGAAAGACTAATCTCCGCCGTGTTACTTATCTCGTCCTCGATGAGGCTGATCGTATGCTTGACATGGGGTTCGAGCCTCAAATCCGTAAGATTATCAGCCAGATCCGTCCTGACCGACAGACGTTGATGTGGTCTGCTACTTGGCCAAAGGAAGTTCGTCAGTTAGCTTCAGACTATTTGAAGGACTTCATCCAAGTCAATATTGGTTCCATGGATCTCTCAGCCAACCACCGTATCACACAGATCGTTGAGGTTGTCACCGAACTGGAAAAGCGCGATCGCATGATCAAGAATCTGGAGAAGATCATGGAGAACAAGGAGAACAAAGTCTTGATCTTTACCAGCACGAAACGTACCGCCGACGAAATCACCCGTTTCCTTCGACAGGATGGCTGGCCTGCGCTCTGTAAGTCTTCTTCCTTCTTCTACTTTGCAGTATACTGACGTTCTCAAGCAATCCACGGCGACAAACAGCAGGTTGAGCGCGACTGGGTGCTTAACGAATTCAAAACCGGCAAAAGTCCGATTATGGTTGCCACTGACGTGGCTTCACGCGGTATTGGTATGACTACAGACGACCCCCCAACCCCTTTTCACCTTCTTCCATTCCGTTCCTCTCTTGCTTTCTCTTGTTCTTTCTTTGTGTATTGTCATGCGTGATCTGAATGGTGCTCTGCTCTATGAACTCGTGCGCTCCTCTGGCTACACTCGTGACCTTGTCCAGGGTTAAACATAAGCCGGTTCTTCATGCAGTCCTTGGATGTTCGCAGAGTGCATTTTCGTCACTCTCTTCCGCTGTCTACACAACTCACATGTGGAGCGCTGGGCGGTATATTTTCAATTTCCGCGAACCGACAGTAACGTCCAAGGTTGCCTAACCTGAAGGATCCCACAGATGGCCCTCCCTGGGCATGGACAGGATCATTACATAGCGCATTGAGTGCCAGATGCAACATACAGCCGGATCACGCGATCACTTTTTGAGATCGCTCCATTACATCTTGTGCTATCGCTAACATACTTTCTCGTAGATGTTCGGAATATCACTCACGTTCTGAACTACGACTATCCGAACAATTCGGAAGACTATGTTCATCGCGTTGGCCGTACCGGCCGCGCTGGTGCTCATGGTACCGCCATTACATTCTTCACCACTGAAAGTAAGTTACGAAACTCCTTGTACTGAAACCCCAGGCTGACCAATCCTTTTTAGACTCGAAGCAGGCTCGCGATCTCATCGGTGTACTGAGGGAATCCAACCAGAAGATCGATCCTCGTCTCTCCGAGATGGCCCGTTTCGGTGGAGGCGGCGGAGGCGGTCGCGGTCGCTATGGCGGCGGCGGCAGAGGGCGTGGAGGTAGAACTTCTAAGTTCTGAAGGCTCAGGGCCAACAATTGACATGCGAGTAGGATACTCCGGCTCGAACTCTGCACCGATTCGCAACAGCCGATGGTGAGCTTGCAGTGCGATTGCAATGGCCTTCGATTTCAATTCGGCCTTAGACTTTAGACTCTGGCATGGGTGTCCTGACCGCCACGGTCTGTTACACACCTCGATTCATTGCTTGCATTTGCCTGCCTGCCTTGCAAATCACATTTCAGTCTGGCCCTTCTTTCTTTCCGTTAATCGAGACATCAGATAAAGGTAGGCAGTCACATAGAGGTGTTGCTACAGGCTGGCATATTCTCGGGGCGGTTTTCTTCGGCAGTATGGCGTAGTTTGTTTGAACATAGAGTGAGGGTTTAGCTGCCCAGAATGCTATTACGGGTATCTTGATAGCTAAATAGATTGACATTGGAAAAGAACAAAGCACAACCTTAGTAAAAATGCTCTCCGCCACTTCTAAGACTTATGATCAATGTAGAATCACCGGTGTCCGGTTGAGACCAGAGGTAAACACAAGGCGATTGTCGGTGCTAGCTAAGGAAAATACGAAGGTCCTAAATGAATGACAGGAGCTTCCGTCTACGGTGGAGTCTCTATGCAGGAAGAAATTGACTTTACACCGTTGACTCTCGCGCCAACGTTCTCTATGTCTCCTTTACGGTGCGTGTCGTCCCGTTCACACGCTGAACCCAGACCTTGCCTTGCACTTCATTCGCCAATATAACAATTGAAAGTACGACGCTCGTACCGAAGATAGTATTGAGAAGCGACAGGAGTGACAGGACTGCATATCCCATACGGATTCAGTGTCTCACAGCCTTTGGTGCGTCAACGCGGGCCAGGGCGTAGGTTCAGTCGATTAATGAGACAATTCGGCTGCAGCGAAATATCAACAAACGCGTCCAATGGCCACTAGCGAGTAGCGTATGCCGACAGGCCATACCATTCCCAGGGGCTGCAATTCGTTCCAAGGAGGGCTCTGTTCAATATTTTCGACAGAAACACCTTCTATACTTAGAAAAGGGAAAACGCTCCTTTTCGGTGAGGGAATTTCGTTTTTGCTTCCCTTCCCAATACGGTCCGGCCGCGCTCTGCAGCCCTCAGGTATCCGACAGCATGGAAATTAATGCCATATGAAGGCGAGTCTTTGCGTCAGAGGCGCTCGATATGCCAGCAGATATCGAACCCTGGACTAAGAACCGAGAGTGGCTGTAAGGCCGAGCGAGAGTGGATATCAATATGCCGAATCGAAGGGGGACCAGATTTGGGATGGGAAAACAGAAGACGGCATGATCGGTGGTTCGGAGAGTTAGAGTTAGCCAAGCCCACCAGGCTTTCTCTCTTCTCCACCTTTCGTTCCCGATTGCCTGGTCCACAACGAGCAGATCGTTAGATAGATTGCAGGCCGCTGGCAGTGCGAACACGGGCTTCCTGACGCCGACCAGAACAAGCAAACGCGCCGCCATACCTAGTCAGACAGCACGCGATCGACCCAGGCATCCTCTCCCCCCACAGGAGCGGTGCTCTGTTCGCCGACTATACGAAGTTACATCCTCGAATGTACCGCTGAAGCAATGCGGTGTTTACTCTTCCCATACACTGTTGAGAAGGCCGATCGACGGTGCAGATGATCAGACCGGTCAAGTTTCTGTACAGCCCACTTGACTCTCCACTTTCAAAGCCCCTCCTCCTGTGACAAATATCTCTTGGGACGTCGACCAGGCAGTCTTTTTTTTTCTCATTGATGATGTCGGATTTGCCGCAGCGACCCGGGATGGCCTTGCGTCGTGGTTGGGCCAATCAAACAGACGGGTCCCAAGAAAACCAAGGCCGAGCGAAAGACAATAGCAAAGCTGATGCGGTCGGAATGGACACGGGATGAGGGATGGGCCCACCGCATCTGACTTGGATACAAAGCAAGCAGGAAGTGTTCAAGCGGAATCAGAGGGGATGTGGCGATGGTGGTGTCAGCCTGATGCCGGCTACATGGCAGCCACCTTGGGACAGGGCGAAGTGGAGTTTGGGAAAGCGAAAAAGCTCATCAAAAAGGCTCTAGGAAATTGGATCATTGGGCAATTGGCGGAAGGGGCTTGGCACCTTCGTCAGCGACGCAGCAGAAAGCTTTCCAGTCGTCCCCGTTTTCGGTCTCGCCAAACGAGCGCCACACAACCGACGCTCCATTCTTCAGCTCGCCAAAGCCGACTGATTGCCGACCGGAACACACGGCGCTGGGCAAGAATTGTACACGGACGAAAAGGTGTTGTGCACGGGAGAGAGGGTGAGCGAAGGTTGCTGCCATTTCACACCCTCTGCCTTCGAACTGCTGGTCTGCTTGGTACAAGCCTTGGTGTTGTAGCGTGTTGCTTGCAAATTGACTACTTATTGTCCAGTCCCATCGACCTCGTTCCCGTAGCTGTCGAAAGCTCAACAACCTTGGACAGCAAGACGAGAGGCAGGGGTGCAAGCATTCAAAGTCCGTCACCGCCTCGAAGCGTTTTGCGCACAAAAAGTGGGTCTCGTTGTCTTGGAATCTGGCACGCTTTGCTTTCGCTGTCTTTCTCTGCGAGATTCCTTTGGCATTGGCGCCCCGCCCAAGCCCTCAGCTGGAGGCAATACGTACGATGAACTTGTGCAAATGCGCGATGACATTTTCTGCGAGCCCGGTTTGCCGCCATATGCGGTCTTCATGACCCGTCCACCAGCCCCCGGTCCTGACCTTTTTGAATCTTTTCGCATGGTTTCCGCCGAGTTGACCGGCTAACCTTGCAGCTGGCTGCGGCAAACCAAAGGCCCCTTTCATCTTTCGTACTTGTGCACGACTGCGATTGCATTGATTTGATGGAAACCGGAAGGTGGCGTAGCAGATCCCCTGTTGACAGAAACTTGCCCTCTTGCGGGAATACTTTGGTGAATTGTGTGACGGGGGAATGCAATTGATTCGAGCATCGCATTCGCTCTCGGACGGCATACCATACCTTAGGCAGGGCTGCAGACGCGAACAATGGCGGGCATCCCCTTGCCACAAGCTCGACTGACCAAATATCTTGCACTTTACAAGTTGGGCAGAGCTGCGGTTGCATAATAAAAGTCATTGAGGTCATGTCAGGTAGGTTCGACGTACCCACTTCTGTGGCTCCATTTGCCCAGAGGCCAGCATGATTGTTGATCAATGCATGCACGAAAAGGCAAGGTGCTGGCCGAAGCGTTTCGGGCTCGGGTGATATATTCATCTGACGTTACGGTGGATATCTGCGCATCCTCTGTGGCGGGTCTTCCTGCATTCTAGTGGTGTATATGGCCGCAATCTTTCCGATTCGACGGCATGAGTTCGCAAGCTTTTGCATGCCGTGGCGGTGAGTAAGCATTCAATTTTGCAGTCGTAACTCGTAACTCGTAACCGTGACCCGTTCTTGTCGTTTACCGTGGCCCGGCTGTCGCTCTCATCTCGTTCAGTCTTTCGTTGGCTGGTGCGGTTGAGTGTTTTCCCCCACTTCCACCTGTCGAACTTATCGACTCCGCTCCTTCCCATCCACTTTTGCGCACCATTTCCTCAGCCTGCCAAGAAGATCAGCTTTGTGGAATCTAGCATCTCCTCATTTGTCGGATCGGCTGCCTTCAATCGCCGCTACTGACTCGCTTTCCGTCTTCCGCCGACCCGCAGTTCGGATCGTATTCGGTGGCTCGCGATCCAGAGGCTCCCGTGGTTGAGGCTGTTGACATTTGGCCAGAAGTCACACGAAGCTGGCTTGACATCTTTTGGCTCCCGCAAGCCCCTCTTAGCGGCATCTCATCGTGATTCAGCGGTTGAGCCTCACTCTTGCTGCCCCGGATATCGCCATTCTACTTGCAGCACAAGCGCGCTGGGCTAAGCCCTTCGAGCACGCCGACTAGCTGGCTCAGGGTTGGCCGCATCATCGACGGACTCTGAGGAGCGAGCATCAGATCTGCGAGGAAGTCACGTTTCCAGGCCGTTCGGCGGAGTGCCGTACCGCGCTGCTGACGGCGAGGCACGACAGAGCAGCAGTCGAGTCGCTGAGCGCGTGCTCTCGGGCCCGCCGCGCAGTATATTGACCTGCGTTTTTCTCGCCAATCTCGCGCCAAACACCACACCAAGCCCGTTGCGTCTTAACCAACTAACCATCGACCATCTGCGGAATCGAAAAGGGGAACGGACGGACCATTCTGAACCGAGTGTCGAGCGCTGATTCATCGGAAGCGTCGAAAGTGATCGCAGGAGTGTGCCGCCTTCGACAGCCACCCAGCGCATCGCGTGCGACGAGACCATCTTCCGCCGCACGTGGGCCAATACGCTCCAGGGCCTTTTCCAGAAGCCCACAATCGACGCGACGTTTGAAGGATATCCATTGCGCCGGGAATTCTGCGGTCGACGGCGCTCAGAGCATAGCAGAGCTCGAGCTTACGGCGGCAACTTTGGTTTTCATTTTTTTATTTTTTATTTTTGCGCCCTCAGTGCTGCTGCATAACGACGCGTCGGCACAACACAGCCATTCCCACGCACAACACACACAAACACGCACACGCACGAATTCAAGCGCTCACAGAGACCCATCACATCTCTCAAACTACCTTTTGCCACCGACCGTGTCGGCGATTCGTGTGTTTCCAGCAAAAGTGTGGCACGCGCAGAAAGTCAAAGACCTCACCCACCAAATTTGCATTATTTTTTCTCGTCTGCCGTGACGGGGCAGGTCGTCCGGACTGTCTAATCGGTCCTTTTCCACCCTTGACGCGAGCAGGAGCGGCGACGCCCATTCGCCCGACCGGGAGGCCTGCGAGCGGGTCGAGTGTGCCAGCCATCCACCGATTAAAATTTTTGCGCTTTGCTCATTGTGGGATTGGCACCCCTCCCCTTCGTCGTCCACCCACCAGCCCCCCTGGTCCTTCGGCGCCAGGCCACTGCACACCACGCTCGCCGCCGCCTTACCCTATCAGCGCGCGTGCTGGTGCTAGCTCAACCTGAAGCCTCACAGTCTCCACCATCGCGGCTCGGCAGACCTCGATCTCGGCGGCATTACCTCACTGAGTGTGCTCAGCCTACCCTGCCCTCCACCCACTTTGCCATTCCAGCCCACCCTATTTTCAGGGCAACTCACACGCCACGCCACCGCTACCGCTGCCAGCTTGAGCACTCCTCCCTCCTCGCCCCAAAGCCTTTTGCTTCCACCACAACACGCAACCCCCCCCGCCGCCAGTCCGGCAGCGCCTCCCCCCCCAAAACCCAAGCAGTCGCTGCCACTAGCCGTGGTTCTTCTCTCTCGATACTTCCAGGCTCGCACCTCGCCATCCCTCGTCCTCGCAAAACTCTTTAGCCTCTCGGTCGCCCGCTGACCCGGCTAAGGCTCTGGCATCGCGCTACTTGACTCGGGCCTTGACCAGAAAACAAAGGCCAGTCCGCCTGTTATCGGCGGCGACGGCGGTCTTCGGCCGACGCAGGAAAAGGCTAAAGCGAGCCCATATCGAAAAGGGCTGTGCCATCGAAGAAGGCACCGGCCTGCAAATCACCCGCCTTCCAATTGCTTGTCCACGCTTTCGACACCGCAGCGTTCCTGACGCCTTTGAAAGCCCCCTCCTCCTCCCCCCATCCCGAATCCGTCTCGCAGGCCATCTTTGCGCAACGCGCCTCTTGGTTTCCGCCTCCTTCTACTTAGCTCCGCGCCTAGCCCTATCTTCAAAGGCTATTCCCATCGAACGGCTTCGACCGTGATATGTCCAAGGCCTACCCGTCTCCTGCTTCCGCACAACCACTCAGCCCATCGTCGTCGCCGGGTGCGAAGCTCGCCTTTCACCTGCAGAACCCTCAAACACGGTCTATGGACGGTCGCCAGTCAGACTATCAGCAGCCAGGTTTGAGTCCGCCCTTCCCAGCCGTCGGCAAGCTCCAGGCTAAACGTTCGTCTCCAGACCAGACATCTGCTGCCCAGTATCCTCAAGGTCAGGATCCGCGCAACGCGAACTTCTCCTCCTCCGCCACGCCCACCTCAGACTACGGAATCGCACCCTCCTCCGCCCGATCCGGGTCGTTTCCCGACTACATACAGCGTTCGCAGTACCCGCCCACGGGTCAGGGTGCTTCTGCGGGAGGCATGGCGCAAGCAACAAGTCCGTCAATACCTTTGCACAATGATCAAGCGATCAGTCACAATGGCAACGCCAACAAATCTGACCCGGACGTTCCTATAGATCCTTCCATAGCGGCTGCCAGCCCTACTTACCCTCAACACCACCCATACTCGCCATACACGCCCGGCGAAGCTCAGCCAATGTACGGCCAGCACCCGGCGCATTTCCCGCGGCCAGACTGGCCTCCCGGCCATTATCAGACGCCGCCGCACATGCCTTCGCCGTACGGCCAACCGGTGACGACGGGCCCTCCCACGCCGGCCATGGTGTCTCCGGTCCAGCGCCCTCCCACGGTGCGAGAGACAGCTTTACAGCATATTCGCAGCTAGCTAACCGCTCAGCAGGGTGGCCACCCGCTCTCGACCGTCTACTCGTTTGTCCCGATCCCGGGCGCACAGCAGCACAAGCGACCGCGCAGACGCTATGAAGAAATCGAGCGCATGTACAAGTGCGGCTGGAACGGTTGCGAAAAGGCGTACGGAACGTTGAACCACCTGAACGCCCACGTAACCATGCAGTCGCACGGCTCCAAGCGCACGCCCGAAGGTGAGTTGACCCTGCATTTTTTTCATCTCCCCGGCCTTTTTCTTTCCGTTCGCACCAAAATCCGTTATTTTCCCATTCCATTGGCGTTTTTTTTTCTTCGTCTCGGCGCGCTATTTTTCCAATGGCCACTCCCGACATTGTGGATGGTTTCCTTAGGGTGCGGGAGCTAGTGTCGCTCCGTATGCTGCTAGCTCATCACACCAACCACACTAGCATCGACAACTAACGTGAAGAGAACTCATGCTAATACATGTAAACCCACAGAGTTCAAAGAGATCCGGAAGGAGTGGAAGGCTAAGAAGAAGGAAGAGGAGGCTGCACGAAAGGCCGAGGAAGAGCGACAGCGCCAGCAGGTCGAGCAGCAGCGCGGTCAGGACAACCCATCAGACCAACCCGTGTACGGACAACACATGCGAGCACCCATTGGACCTCCTCCGGCCATGGGTGGACCACAGTTGCCTCCGATCGGTTATGCGCCAAATGCTGGAGGCCAATCTCAGCCTCAATATCCGCAGCAGACTTCGGCGATGGAGGGAATGGCACAGTACGCCGCTACGAACCAGCTGTACAGCAGCATCAATAACAATGGGAACAGTTACCCGCAGTCGCCGTATGGGCAGAACAACCAGATGTACCCACAACGTCATTCCCCCTCTCCCTGAGAGGAGCTCGATATACTCTTGGCCGGGTTCCGTCGAAGCTACGCGCGTGATGCGTGTCACCACCGCTAGCTCCGTGAGATGGCTTCGAAGATATTTGGCCCCTTCGCTTTTTCATTCAAAAGACGAAATACTGACCATGGAAACAGAAGATAACGGTCAAACCTTCCACCAGTAATAGCTACAAACTCTGCGGCGGCGCGCAAGTCATGATTCGATGGCAGTACATCAACAATTTCCTCCCGTGGGCGGCTTTATTTTCCGATGCACAAATTGCTTTTGCGGTTGCGGTTTTTTCCTTTGTTGTCGCATTTACTGAATTCGGGTTGCATTCGCTGAGGGGTGAAGTTCCAGCACATCGGACTGGGGCCTGGTGTTGCGGTGACCATTTCACAAACGGGCGGCTTGGACGTGTAGCATGAATTCACGGCTGTTCTGGATCTTTGCTCCTCCGTCGGGCGTGGAGCTTTTCTCATTCGCAAAAAAACAAAACAAAGCGCTCCCTCTCCACCGCCAATTTCCTCATCACCCAACGATCCGGTGCCGAATCGGCCTTCATTTCGAACCGTCGGCCCCTTCGGTCTCCCTTGATTCCAATCTTTTCCTCGCCTGGTCTAGACAAGCATACGATCGGCGCTATGAAACAATTCGTCGCATTCCGTCACTGATATATGAAGGGAGCAACGTTGATGATTCATCATTGGAGGATATCGCAAAGAAATGCACGGCTCTGACACTTTATTGCTTTCACGTGTACATTTGGTGTCCGCGGCAAACCTGTACAATAGACCCTAGTACCTGTCGATATTTTGGCCCTTTAGTTCGTTTCATGTCCCTTTTCCTTCCCTTTCTGCATTCTGATCAACAGCAAGAATACCGCGTCTCTGGAACGGTGGAGACGTGACAGCGTGTGCCATTCTTGCATTTGTGCTACGAATACTACGTGGCTTCGAATACCCGTTGCTGCCTCAATCAAATGGCCATGTGACGTGATGAAAGCATTGTCGTTCCATGGGCAACCTTCAGCGTTTGGTTGATGCTCCTCTGATGCTTTGTCATTCGCTGCTGAGAAAACTTTCGTATCCCATCAGCCGAGATGCGCACAGGTAGGTTCAGATGGGGAACGGAACATTTGAACGGGAAGCAAGCCATCTTATTTGCCATTTGCCATTTGCCTCTCGAATCGCACAGGTAACACTCCAATCAATAGCATGAACGAACAAGGATGATGCTCCAGTTGTGGCCCACTTCTTTTTGAACACCCTTGAGAGCATACAAAGGGTCAATGACGAGGGATTGTGTCAACATTCGAAACACAAAATCGGATGGCTCGGCATGAGTACAGGTAGGTCATCGTCCGCACTCGAATGGTCTGAGTTACGTTGTGAACAGCATCAGGGCGAACGGCAATTGGATGTCCGTCGGCAGATTGAAAACACGAGTAAGCGAAATGCTGCAATTCTCCTCGTCGCCGACGGCATGCATTCCTCCCAACAAATTGTGAGCGACGGCCAAGCGAACGCTCGCTTCCTTTTTGCTCGACCGCCGGGAAATCATGGCGGTGAGCGCAGTGGCCGTTTTACGAACACGCGCGCATGTGGTGGAAGGGTTCCGACCAGCCCACGGCTCACTCTGCTCCGGGAACCTTTTGATGCGAACGCCTGCCAGCATCCGCTAGGCGGTGTCGCCGTTCTCTCTGCCATCCAATGCTATCTAGCATCATCTTGAACGCCTTAACTATCAACGACAAGCGTAGCACGGTGAGATGCCGAGGGTCGGGTAGACGAGCATTGCTAGGTGTGCTTTGTGGTCAGCCGAACGTCACAGACTGGCCATCATTTGATGGAGACAACCCGCTGTTATGCATTTTCGAATGGAATATGCATGTTCTCGTCGTATCACCGACTAAATATATGCCAGCTCTAAATGCACGCTTCAAGCCACATCAAGCTTTTACGGCGAATGCCGTAAAAGCAGCTCCATTGACGCCAGGTTTCACTGCACCCCTCCTTCGTTGCACCAAAGTACTTGTTTGCAGCTGCAATTGCCCGATGCCTCGGCCAGCCCTCTGCCAAAGCAAGTGATCAAAATGCTCAGAAGACACGGCAAGCCAAGTACCATTCTCGTTGTATTCACTAATCACAGCAAAAGCTAACTGGCCATAGGAAACATCCTTCCGTGTTGCTCGCGCAGAGGCGATGCCAACGCCGAAAACACCAAAGGCTGCCACCAGGCGCAGTCCATCATCGAAGCTGTGCCTTTACTATTATAGGGCGCCGTTTGACGGCGCGCAGTCTAAAGCAAGGTCCCCAGATCTCGCGCGCATCTCTTTAGCCTCGCGAGCGGGCCGCAACCACGGGGACAGGCCATGCGTAGCTTCTAACGCTCCGTCGCAGCGCCATCACTGGCAAAGTCCGGCAGGCCATCACAAAGCTAGCTGGTTAGGTCAGCGCGCAGCGGGCAGGGCCCAAGGGCGTTTCGGGAGCTCTGCCGGCCGCCATCCTGCTAGCTGGAATGTCGGCAAGGTCGGGCGGGCGCTGTTGCTGGCCGCATCGCGTTAAGGGCAGGCAAATACACCGCCTCCTGTCAGGCAACCGACCGGGCTGCATGTCGATCAGGCCGCCACCGCCTGCCACCACTACTCCTCGATCCCAGCTCCCGTGTCGCCACGGCACGCCGACTAGGCGGGTTTCGATGCGTGCTTAAACCAGCTTCGACCGAGCCCGGTCGGTTGGGTTCGGCTAGACGGCGATGGGAATGGTCGTGGTGCGTGAGGACGCGATGCCGAATGAGGTTGGCTTCGACAGCTCGTATATGGTCAACCATTTAACTGCCGTGCTCGCGCAGATGTGGAGTCTGGCACGGCACATCCTTTCGTTTCATGACAAAACATCAAAAGTTGCTATCACGATCCTAACATCTTCAGCCATTCGTCCGGGAATCGACATTTCCAAGCACTGCTTCCCGTCGCACTTTATTCGATGATGCATCAATCCCGCCGGTCTCATCAACCATTCCTTCGGCCGCAATGTCGCGCATTGCTGTTGTGAACGTCATAGCGCCCATCGTAGCGGCACGGAAACTCTATCGATATCGTATATCACGACGATCTCACATCCTTGCTCGGTAGATTGGTATCCGTTCGCTTAGCCTTCATCCTTCGGCTCCCATATCCCAGAACCCAGTCTCCATCTGTCCCGGCAATCAGCGAAATGAACTAATCTATGTGCAGAATGCGACCTTACCTTAGTGGCATGTATAAAAATCTTGGCCAGCTCTTCGATCCGACTTGCCGACTGTCGTACGGCGTGTTTCTCAACGAGCTCTATTGGAGTTTAGCCAAGTGTTACCACCATCGTGTCACCGTTTGTACCGGCTTACCGCAACCGAGGCTCACGGCTTCTGTATAGTCATTGGCCACATAGTTCTCAATCCACTTCCAATACGTATTTCCGTCTCTCTTCGTCTTCGGATCGTCGTAAAGCCGCCGCGCTATCACTCCGTATCCCAGCAAACATGGCAACAGGGCAACCTGCAGAGCGAACCAGTCTTCAGCGACACCGATGTCGAGTACATACCTCGTATACGCCGTGCATGCCATCCTTTCTTCCTGGTTGACAATGTCTTCCTTGGAAAGACCGAAATCCTTGCAGTAGTCGATGTGTAGCTTCATCTCCTGGAAGATGTGCCGAACGATAGCCGCCGAGCGATCTATGTCGTCGATGTTCTTCGCCTTGTAGGCCGCTAGCGAATTGGCTCGAGCGAACTGTATGAGGAAGAGGTAATCTTGGATCAAATACGTCTTAAATTTCTCCAACGGAAGCGTCCCATCCTGCATCTGCTGCACGAAATCGTGATGCGTGTGCTCCCGCCACGGACCTTTCACATCCTCCCGGCTGAGGATGTAGTCGATGAACTTGCCAGGGGCAAATGGAAGCGTATAGGTCGAGTGAAAATGATTGATCGGTCCATTTCCTTTGCCCAGATCTTGACTCGTCTCTATTCCTGCTCTGACATAGCGAATGCCTTCACTCACGGCCTGCGAAACATCCGATCCCAGCGCAATGTTCGCTGCTATCGCGGATGCTAATGAGCAGCCTGTACCGTGGGTATTCTTTGAAGTGAGATACTTCGAAGAAAGATACTGAATATCACCCTCACCAAGCAACAAGTCCACAACCTTCTCTCGATCGGCTTCTGATGAAGCGATCTTCCCATTCTTATCCAGCGGGAGATGGCCTCCTTTGAGTAGGACATACTTCGGACCCAGAGATTTCACAGCACGTATCACGCCGTTGAGATCCTCCAGCGATTTAGGTTCAAGAGTGGTACTTCGCGCGGACCTCAGCAACACCATTGCTTCCGGAATGTTAGGTGTGAGAACTGTAGTCAACGGTAGCAACTTCTGGATCAATGTATCAACCGCATCTTGTCGCAGTAATTGCGAACCACTGGTTGACACCATAACCTAGTCAACAGAAATGATAAGCCAATAGCGATGGTGATTTGTTGAATACGGGACAAACGAACTGGATCCACAACCACAGCCTTAACATCATGTCTCCGCAAAGCATCGGCAACGACTTCGATGCATTCCGCGGACGCAAGCATACCTGTAAATATTGCCATTAGTGACGGTACATAAGTCCTACTATGCTGAATTTACCCGTCTTCACCACGTCCGCTCCGACATCGTCGAGGACGAAGTCGATTTGCTTTTTGACAAATTCGGGCGGCGTGTGGTGGATGTCGAAAACACCCGTCGTGTTCTGTGCCGTGAGCGCGGTCGTAGCCGTCATGGCGTAGCAGCCATACGCCGCAATGACCTTTTGATCGGCCTCGAGCCCACTAACATATAAAATGATTAGATTTGAAGCTCGGAGATATTTTGGTGTCGCTTCACTCACGCTCCGCCCGAGCTATCGCTCCCGGCGATCACTAGGATTCGTTTGTAGGTCATGGTGCACACATGCTGAGCAATGGGTCGAATACTTTGAAGTTGGGAAACGACTACGATCAATATGATGGTGGAAGAAATGGAGACTTGAAGATGACTAAGGACATGAGTTTGCTCATTTTCGGACGCTAGAGCAGCTCACGTCACGGATATTTAATCAGGAAGCAACGATAGGCGGGTTTTTTGCCGATACCCTTGAATGCCTGCCTACGGACTTCACTGGACTACTATTAGTCACATCCTCGGCCTCGCGGTTCACCATACCTTTTATTGAGGCTTCAGAGTCCGCCCACGGATATCAAAAATGACGGAGGCTTCCGGAGTGGATGGAAATTGTCCGGAGATGAGTTTACCAGAGCATGAACTGACACAAGCATATGCTCGCAGTCTCGACGAGAAGGACGAGCTTAAGGAGTTCAGAGTTGAATTTCTAATACCGACGAAGAGCCAGTTGAAGAAGACGAAAATCGGAAAAGGTGAATCTCAACGTACTATCTCTTTTATCAAAGTCATAGGACTATCCGGATGTGAAATCCTATTCGGAAAGTTCTATGGCATGGCAAGAGCTTGGAATACTACCGTGCAGAACGATTGACATGATGCTAACCCTCTCCAGACGATTCTGTTCCAGAAGATCCAACACCATGCACATATCTGTGCGGAAACTCTCTTGGACTTCAACCGAAGCGCACACGGCTATACATCGAAAAGTATCTGGATACCTGGAGTCAGAAGGGAGTCTACGGGCACTTCAAGCCGCTTTCGGATCAGAATACAGTACCATGGGTTGACATCGACGAGCAATCCAGCAAGGCAATGGCCAATATTGTTGGCGCTGAACCTAGCGAAGTGGTGGTGATGCAAACGTTGACTGCCAACCTCCATCTTCTTTTCGCCAGTTTCTACCGACCAACAAAGGAGAGGCACAAGATCATCATCGAAGGAAAAGCCTTTCCAAGCGACCACGTATGTGCGATCCCGCAGTCAACCACAAGCCCTCCTCGCGCCAAACTAACCCCCCGCAGTACGCCGTCCTCTCCCAACTCCACCACCACAACCTCGACCCAGCGACCTCGCTGATCGTGATGGAGCCCTCCTGCGCAGCAACGCACTACTACAGCACGTCGCACATCCAATCCATCATCGCAGCGCACGCCTCCAGCACAGCGCTGCTCCTCCTGCCCGGCGTGCACTTCTACACGGGGCAAGCGCTGGACATCGGCAGCATCACAGCCTTCGCGCAGGCGCGCGGCATCACCGTAGGCTGGGACCTGGCGCACGCGGCGGGCAACACGCCGCTGCAGCTGCACAAGTGGAACGTCGACTTCGCGGCCTGGTGCAGCTACAAGTACCTGAACGGCGGGGCGGGCGCGATCGGCGGGGCGTTCGTGCACGCGCGCCACGGCCGCGTCGCCGCGCCGCGCCCGCCGCCGCCGCACCCCGCTGCCGAGCATGGCTCGCCCGAAGGCGCCGACGCCCGCTTGGGGTATCGCCGCCGCCTCGCGGGCTGGTGGGGCGGCGACAAGGACGCCCGCTTTCGCATGGATAACGCCTTCCGCCCCATTCCCGGCGCCGCCGGCTGGCAGCTCAGCAATCCGAGCGTTTTGGATACGACGAGCGTGCTGGCGAGCTTGTCGGTGTTCAATGAGGTCGGCATGGAGAGGCTGCGCGCGAAAAGCGTCCGCTTGACGGCGTACCTCGAGTGGTTGCTGCTGCGCTGGGATATGAGCGGCGTTGGCTGCCGGCCGTATACTTTACTCACTCCGAGAAACCCAGAAGAGAGAGGGGCACAGATAAGTGTGAGGCTCGATGAAGGCCTGTTGGAGGGTGTCATGGAGGCGCTTGAGGAAGAGGGCGTCGTCGTCGATGAGAGGAGGCCGGATGTGGTGCGGGTTGCTCCTACGCCGCTTTACAATACCTTTGAAGATTGCTGGCGGTTCATGCAAGTGTTCCATGCAGCATTGGTCAAGGCAAAGGCGAAGTAGTCCGGTAACACAGGGGACGTCATGGTAGAAGGCCCGCAAGGAGGAAACGCGTGAACTGAAAGAACGCAGACATGCATTTCTAGACCAATAGACCTAGGCCGCGCCGGTAATATGTTGAAAGAATAACCTGTAAGGGGGTAGCAAATATCACTCACGCCACTTTCAAAACAAACCCAAACAAGCTGTCCATCTGCACCCATTGCCTTCCATTCCTTTCCAAGTAGCCTTTCACCACGTCTCCCACAGTCTCAAATCGCTCTCGATTAATCTCCGCAAGGACCTTAACCTTCTCCATTCCACCGGTTGGTATCTTCTCGACGTCCTTCTTCGCCTTGTCCACATCGAACATCTTGCACAGATACAGCAGCTGGTTGTATAGCATCTTCTCTGTGTATTCGAAATGCATACGGCCCAAGCAACCAAGCCCCGTGCCTTTCGGTCCCAGGCATCGATGACCGTAAACAGACATCTGACGTGTTCGCATTCCACAGGACGGGTCATCGCAGATCAGCCATCCAGCGTAGTAACGAGCAATGTGCTGGCGGATCTGAGATTCCATTTGGGCGACCACGGTTAGATTCGAAATGAGAGCTTTGCAGGCCTCGTGTGGACATGTAAGACCTTCGTGATTGGCGACAACGTGAAGCGAGCTCTCCTCAACGCTTCCAGGTTGTGGTGGAATAAGTCCGCGGAACGGTGAGACATTCTTGCATGAGCGGCAGCGTAGTAGGAGCGGAGAGGCATCTTTGAAGCGCACACTATCCGGGATTTGCGATTCGAGTGGCTGGATTTCGTTGTCCTGATTGACATCATTCGACACAGAGCTGACACGGTATTTGCTTGTGTCTAGTCCCAGGCAATCGGCAAGTTGGGTGACGTTCGTCCCTGAGATTGGAGCGCACAGGCGTTCGACTGGCGGCAATATCTGCTTGTGAAGGTAATAGTCGATGTCAGGTTTAAGATCTGAGTCTCCCTTCAAGACTTCGTCTTGCGGATAGGCATTCTTTGCGGCGGTTTCGGCAGAACCATTGCTGTTGCCAGTGATGATGAAAGACATGACATCTTTGGCTTTGACGTGTTTGCCCTTGGCAATAAGGCGGAGAGCAACCTGCACAGAAGGCATGCTGTTGGCATTAGGATAGTCTTTAGGGTCTTTGCCGAGTTGCTGTCGTGAATATTAGCTATCTTAAAGTTCGGCCAATTTGGGAGACGATGGACTTACTGTGAAGATGGTATATTTCTGGACGGGAATGCTGAATTCTCGCATTTTCGATGCCAGCTCTCTCAGATACTCATGCACGTTCTCCACCACGGTGTCAGGATCCTCACCCGAGAGTAAGAAGTTCAACAGCTTCGAAGACGTCTCCTTCGAGAGTTGACAGTATTCTCTTCTTCTCATGTCAAGACCCTTGACTTCGAGCTTTTCGACAAATTTGCCATCCATCTCAATCATGTTAATAGCAGCATACTTCTTCTTTGCGTGGAGGAGCAGGCGGCGGAAGACGTTGTCAATATCGATCTCAAGCAACCTGTAGCGCTCATTGACTGCCTTCTTGAAGTCTTTCCCGACCTTGAGGGCAGCCTCAATGTTATCCATGTTCGTGTTGATCATGACAGAGTCCGTGTCACCATAAACCACACGGAGCATTTGGCTTTCCGCAAGTTCTTTCGTACTGCGAAGAATCTCACGGCCCTTAGCTGTCGTAAGCATAGCGAGCGGACGGGCGTAGAAGCGTGATCTGGTGTATCCAAGACAGCCATACATGGAATTCGCTGTGAGCTTCAAGGCAAGCTGCTTGATATCCCAAGTGGCGATTTGATCTGCTGTTGCGGTCTTGTCCTTCATCAATTTCTTGACTTCCCTACGGCGCTTCACGAGTGTCGAAATAAGGCGTGGAAGAATTCCCAGCTCTTGCTCTTCCGGAACTTCTGGAACGCGCTCATCATCTTCAGTAATATCAGACCGCTCAACCGTTGTGAAACAGATGTTGTACTCCTGAATGATGCTAGGGTACAGACTGTTGAAGTCCATGACAAGAATGAATTTGTCATATAAGCCCTTCTCAGGTTCGAAGACGAGACCGCCTTTATACTTGTCCTTCTTCTTTGCTTCGGCATTCTCTTCGCCTTCTTCGATCTCTTCGTCCTTCGGCTTGCCCTTGCCATAGACTTTGTCAGGAACGATGTAGCCGTTCCGAGTAAATTCGTGAAGCAGAATGTACTCGTTACGCTCAGCTCGAGTACCGCTGAGGGTGCGCGTCCATGAGTTGCCAGCCAAATTGGTAAGAACTTTCGTTAGAGGAAGCATTTGTACCTTCAAAGCTATAGCAGCAATGAAGTACGTATCGGCTTCACAGTGTCGTACGAAGTTCATGAGACCCTCGCGAGTCGTTGCCCAGGACTTGAGAGCCGCTTCGATGTCGAACTCACGTCGGGCACCACCTTCGCCAAGGACAAGTTCGCACATCTCGTTCAGACTCCACGATTGGCACTTGGTCATCAAAGATTTACCCAGGTCGTTTGCAAGATCGCAGAGAAGTCGTCCAGATGCAAGCTGGCGTTCAGCGAAAAAGCTACCACCACCTTTACCTATGGCCCTTGGCCATTCACTGCGACGTAGCCGTCCGATACGATGCCAGCCTGGAGTCTTTCGCTCTTTCATCCGGTTCAATAGAGTGCTGAAGTCGATGTCGTCAAGCTTGTGGCCCATAAGAACGTCTGGATCCATCATCCCGAATATGGCCATGAATTTGCTCAAGAGAGCACTTTCATTTCGTTCCAAACCCATCATGCCCTTGTGCTTGTCAACTTCTAGCTTGAATCCGGTTGGGAATGCATCAGAACTAGGCCGCATAATGGTGAAAGTTTTGCAGGGCAACTTGTCGGCAGGTGTTGTGTCGCCGAGAGACACATTGTCGTACACGCGAGCGCTGGCAATTAAGATTTCCTGCTTGTTCTCTTTGGGATTGTATGTAGTTCGCAGAGCGATGCTCATAAGGGTTAACGGAGGTGCTTCGATGTTCTCCGATTCCCCCAGCGGAGTGATATGTTTCGGTTCGACGACTTGGAGTTCGAGCTTGCACCAAGATGCATTGTTGACAGCCTGGAAATCTCCTCCTTTGATGTTGAGCCAGCATGGTCCCATGATATTCTTATCAAGGACAAACTGCTCAAACAGAGCAGTGTTTGCGCCAAAGACGTGAGAAAACGTTTCACCAGTGCAGTCGGTCGATAGGACTGGTTTATCGTATGGGTAAAGCAAATTCAAGTAGTCTGCTTCCCGTGGAATGCCAGGTAGCTCAAAAGCGTACTTCATGGAGAGTGGTTTGTTTTTGAATGAGCCAATGTTCATCTTTGACATGAGGGATGAAACTTCCTCATAGACGTCTTGCATGCCAACCTCTTCTTCGGTATCCCGTCCATGTCGATGCCTAAACTCACGAGGAAGGAAGTACAATTTGCGCATGATATTGTCAATTTTGACGAAACAGCTGACGAAGTTCCCTGTGGTCTTATCTTTGACTTTGCCGAAGAGACAGAGGCTGCCATTAACTTCCGTGTAGTCGATCCAGAACATACGAAGGCTGCCATCCTCTTCAAGAGCGTTTTGAGGCTTAAGCTTACCGATGCTAGAGGTTTGGGGAGTCGCAGGACTGCTGAGAACGTTTAATTTATCCGTGACACTATTCCATGCTGATGCATCAATGCCAGGATTGGAAGGTCCGGTTGGTGAAGAGCTGATAGGTGTTGGATATGCTTCTTTTTTGATCTTCGGAGGCGGCTTTCTACTGGTGAAGTTTACCGAAGCAGTAGTATTAGCGTGTCCGACTGCCTGAGTGACCTCCATGAGATCATCTTCCTCCTCTTCAACTTTGATGACAGGTTGAGCCTTCCGTTCCACGGCTTTTACAACTGGGGACGACGGAAGAGGATCACTCATGGGCACATCATCGTCAAGCATAGGTCTGAATCCATCATTGTCATACAACTCATCAGCAGGAGGAGTGTCCACTTGAGAGTTTTCGTTAGTGTTGGTCTGGTGCTTCGATCTGGATTTGGTGTGAGACAGCGGAGGAGACAGCACGCGAGTCTTTCGTCGGGACTCATCCTTGACGGGCTTCATTCGGGACGCGATACGGCGAGTGGTTATATTGACATCAACTTCGCCAAGAAGGTCATTCATGAACGCGTCGTCTTCGGCAGTTTTGACAGGTTTAGGCTTTGGAGGCGCCATAGCGGCTTTTGCGCTGAAGTACTTGTTGATGCCATTGGCAATCTTCTGCTTCTTTTCTTCGTCTTCTTCGCGCTTCCTCTTCGCTGTATAGGTTCCATAGTCAGCCAAAAGTACCAAGGCAAGGATGGAGCGTGATGGTGTACTCACCAGCCTTTCCCCTCGCGGGACCTTCGTCTTCGCTCTCGCTGTACTCGTCTTGAGCATTTTGCCAATCTTCACGGCCGTCGTCCGCGTAACCAGCTCCATTGTCGTCGACAACAAAGTCGTCATCGTCTAATCGTTTCCGAACGACCTTTTTGTAGCTTTCCTCATCAACTTCTTCGTAAATTTGCTCCACCTCTTCCACCTCGTATGTGGCGAGTCGAGTCTTACCACCAGCCCGTAGAGCCTTAAGCTCCGCTAGACGAGCTGCTCTCGAGGCCATTGCAGCTGCTACAAAAGAAGCAGTTCAAATGGTAAGAATTGGGTGGATGTTGAAGCTTGTGTCTTGAAGAGTGAAGCTCCACTTTACGCGAATAAAAAGACGCGCCCAAACGCGACACGGTATGCTAGTTAGCACCTCTCTAGCGATAGTATAGGGAGCACCCCGCTTGTTCATCAAATCTCAACATCCGCCGTGCTAAATCAATCGACAACACATCGCTCTCCTACAAAATTGTTTAACGATATGCCTGAGACGGTGTCTCATGCGCCTCTCGTTTGGGTGGATTGCGAGGTATTTGCGACTATGAATACTAGATATTTGGACACTTACTGGCGACAGATGACAGGATTGGATATTGAAGACGATGTGTTGCTCTCAATCGCTTGCTTTGTCACCGACTACGATTTGAATCTCTTGGACGAAAATGGCTTTGAAGTAGTTATCCACCGTTCCAAGGAAGTAATGGATGCAATGGACGAATGGTGCACAAAAACGCATGCTAAATCAGGTCTGACAGCGAGGGTGCTTGCATCAGAAATCACGCCGGACCAAGCTGCAGAAATGCTCCTTGAATACGTGAAAGGACATGTTCCTCAGCCTGGCAAAGCCGTACTCGCAGGAAACACCATCCATCAAGATCGAGCCTTCTTGCGCAAGTCGCCATTCACTCCTTTCGTGGATTACTTACATCACCGACTATTGGACGTAAGCTCTTTGAAGGAAGCCATGCGTCGGTGGTCTTCCAAAGATATCATCAAAGGCTCTCCTGCAAAGCAAGGCCTTCATGATGCGAGGCAAGACGTGTTGGAGAGCATTGAGGAAGCCAAATACTACCGAGATGTCTTCTTCAAGAAGTAGGAAGCCGGGCTGTGCGAGTACGTCTCCAAATCTCGTGTTTTCCAATGTTGTTCACCTTCCGGACTTCCGATGAATTTGCGGCGTGACCGCGCAAATCGTTGAGCTCCCAAATCAAAGATCAAGCCTAAGACCAAGGGTGCCATGCCATGTGTACGGCGATTTGGCGGTGAATGGGTTGTTGGAAAACTTTACGTGCTGCATTGTGAAGCATAGCATGTCCGCGTGCAGCGTGATGATATGAACTATTTCAAATCACCGAGTATATGGGCAATTTCACAACACAAGTTCTGGAAGGTTTTCGGTGAACACGGCTAGCAATGGTGGCGTTGGGCAGCGCTGTCTGCGACGCTGATACTGCACACATAGTCGCGCAACTATTGAAGAAATTTCTACTCATCAAAGTAAATGAATCTGCCCTCTGCAATATACTGTTCAAATTTGAAGCTACTCAAAAAAATCTCGCCGAAGAGCCAGCGAATCGACGCTCGGACAGCTGTATATCGACCCGAGCCAAAGTACGGTAAGGCAGTAGACCCTGAGAATCGCACAACTTTGGAGAGCACATAATTGCAACTCGATACACAACAGCACAAGCGCAGACCGACACGGAGCTCACGGTTGCCACGATGAGCAACGCTGCTTCCAACCAACTGCCTTTGGCGCCCAAAGATCCTATGGAGGGTATGGCGCACTCTGAGCAGCATTATTTCAACTCGTACAACCACCATGGAATCCACGAGGAGATGCTGAAAGATGAGGTCCGGACAAGGAGCTACCGCGATGCCATCTATCAGAATTCCCACCTCTTCCAAAACAAAGTCGTACTGGATGTAGGATGCGGAACCGCCATCCTGAGCATGTAAGATGTTCGTAACATGTTTGTATCATGTAGCTAACAAATTTTTCCAGGTTCGCCGTCAAGGCCGGCGCAAAGCATGTAATCGGCGTTGATATGTCCACAATCATCGAGAAAGCGAAAGAGATTGTCGAGGCCAACGGTATGACGGCCAAGATTACACTCCTACAAGGCAAAATGGAGGAAGTTACGCTTCCTTATGACAAGGTTGACATCATTATATCGGAGTGGATGGGATATTTCTTGCTGTACGAGAGTATGTTGGACACTGTACTATACGCTCGAGATCAATATCTCAAGCCTGGTGGACTCATCTTTCCCGACAAGGCCACCATTTTTATGGCTGGTATTGAAGATGGAGAGTACAAAGAAGAAAAGATTGGCTGTGAGTCGCATTTTTTCACATTCATCAACCAAGCTGACATATTCTTTAGTCTGGGATAATGTTTGGGGTTTCGACTACACTCCACTCAAAGCAACTGCAATGAGTGAGCCTCTGGTGGATACGGTTGACATGAAAGCTGTCGTGACTGATCCTTCCCCCGTCATCTCTTTCGACCTCTATACGGTTAACTCCTCTGACCTCGCTTTCGAAGCTCCTTTCACCCTCAATGTCCGCCGGAACGACTTTGTTCATGCCCTCATCGCTTGGTTCGATATCGAGTTCACCAAATGCCATAAGCCGATCAAGTTCTCGACAGGCCCGCACACTAAGTACACCCATTGGAAGCAGACCGTGTTCTATCTCCATCACGTTCTGACAGCAGATGAAGGTGAACAGATCTCAGGAGTACTGGAGAACAAACCAAATGCCAAGAACAAGAGAGACTTGGATATTAAAATCAGCTATCAGTTGCTGACGGACGATCCGAGCCGCCAAGCAGAAGGCTCTGGAGAGTACAGGATGTGAGGCCTCCTATGATATCCTTTGATTTTCATACGTTGACAAGATGCCACAGGTGCTGAGACATAGACCTCCTTCAAAGCATTCATTGCATTTCGGGAATAGACGCGTGCTCAATGTCGTTGGAGACAGTCCTTTCTTCAGCGTAAGGGACTGATTTTGGGCTACAAACCAACCTTAAACAGATTTGTAGGAGTCTATCTTGGGAGTCTATCTTGGGGTTTATGAGTACAGCGGTTTCGAATCGCTGTGGCTGGCGTAGAACGAACCAGTGCACGTACAGGCTTCGCTCGCGCCGGTTAACACAGCTGCCAAGGAGTATCAATCTTTGACAGCAATGGGAGAAGAGATAAGGTGTACGTGAAATAGCATTGGGTGTGGTGTCTCTCAACGATAGAACTTCAGATCGCACCATCAAGACCTTCCTAGTGTGAATGGAGGCGGCTTTTCCTTCAGCGGATCGCCTGGCTCCTCTATTTTTTGTCTTTCCACTGCATGATTCCCTTCTCATACAAGCCCAAGATGAATCCCCAACCCGTCTTTCCATCTCTTAGCGCCGTAGCGCTGCACCCATAGTCCGATCCCACGTACAAATCCTTCAGCTTCCCTTCCTCATTCCCATCCCACTCGGCCACCCAACTCAGCGCTCTCGGCCTCTCCCCTTCAGGCTTCAAGCCCGGCTCCCCAGTCCCATCCAAATCGAACTCGCGATTCATCGTGGCGACGGCCTCCAACGCCGGCCCAAAGGGATGGCCGGCCGCCAGCAACGCGCCGTTGGAGTCGGTCTTGAGGTTGTCGACGAGGAACGCCACGGGTAGCGTGCGGTTGAGCGCGAGGCCCTTGGTCGCCGCGTCGATGTTGTAGATGTGGATGGCGGCGCCCGTGGTGCTGGCCACGGCGAGCCGGCCGCCCGGCAGCGTCGTTACGCCGTTCGCGAAGCCGGTGTGCGCTACCGTCTTTGCTGACTCCGTCGCCGTGTCCATGTACACGACGCTACCACCCGCGTACGCCAGGTACGTTTCCAGCTTGGCGAGCAGGAAGTTGTCGCGGATCTTGAACTGGTGGTCGTTGGTGAAGTAGATTTCGTGGTCGCTGATCGGCGCCACCGAGTTAGGAGTCTGGAGAAGCGGATGCTCGAGCCGGCGGATATACGTGGCTGCCGTTCCATCCTGGGAGAGCTTGAAAACGTAGATTGAAGCTGGCTCGGCGTGGGAGACCATGTACAGAGTTCGAGTTGGTGCCCAAAATCCTACCCCTAGTGGGTGGAGAGCCTTTGGTGCAGTTGCTGGGACCTTCTCGAGCTTTATTGGTGTTGGCTTGGATTCCGGATCGGTGTATTTGTACCAGTATAGCTTGCCGCGAGCGTCGTTCTCATCAATGAACGTTCCCTAAGCATTCAGTGGTAAGATTTTGCTCTTTGAGAACGGACTAATAAAGAACGAGTAATACCATTACGGTGTTCCATTTATCTCGTCCGGGGTCACAGCTCAGAATCAAAATGCTGTTGGCTTCATCAAGAATTCCATCCTCGCAATTTCTGGTTATGTCTGCAAACTTGATTTCATAATCGATGTTCGAAATGCTAGGAAGTCTGCTTGGGTGATTGCCATAGAAGGACCAAAGCGTACGGGAACGGGTCGAAATGAAGTAACCAAGAAGTCCAAGAAAAGCTACGAACTGGAGACATTATTGAGCAACTGAGTAGTTAGGTATCACACGTAGTGAGCATACAATTGCACGACTTGTGAAAGCCATCCGTTCAAAACGTATGCGGGGTTTCAGTTTTCAGGTAGAAGGCGGTTGGAGTGGTCCAATACACGACAAATGCTCAAGATCGTGAGATCTCAACTCCAATGAATCAAGAACAACTAGAAGAGAGCTCTCAATTCTTGGTTCAAGGGGAATCAGAGTTAGAAATAGTTATCTGAAGTTGCGCTTTACAGTTCCCGACTTCATGTGGGGGCGATATTACCTAGAAAGAGACCCCTCGGCGTTGTACAGGGTGGAGTCGGCTGAACTGATTGCTGTAGGCACCCAGCGACCACGAAGCTCGGAACCTTCACATGCACCTCCTCAGCAGGGTACAACGATTCTGTGGATCCATGATCTACCCCTTCGGGTTCGGATAGCGAAGATTGGATCCATTTCTCTAACTCGGAAAGCCGGCACTGTGGTAGAATTAAGGGCTCCTAGCAGAAATATCCGAATAGCTTCAATGCTTGGCTAAATGCAAAAAGCGGCGTCAAGACAGAAGGTACAAATTCCAGTAATGACTGCGGCAATAATATATTCTAGCATTGGTAAGAGCGGCTAATCTCGGAGGATGCCTGCCTACCTATGAATATTCATCCATGCAAAGCAAACAGGCTACTCGAATGAATCCCATGAAAGATGACTTGAGCCAATCATGCCCGTACCATTCACTTCCTACAGTGTTTGTGATCAACGCCATTGCCTATGCATCCCTTGACTATACATTCCTTGTGTTTCAACTGATGCCCCCATTTTGTAAAAAGAAGGGAAAAAGCAAGGCTAAATGAGCAACGGTCCCGATTTTACATGTCGTTAAAGGATTTTGGCTGGAAAGTTTAAGCCAATTCGGCCTTGCGCCGGATATATTTTGTGGAATTGTCGAAATTTGTGAGTTCCTTCACTCTCGCCAGGAATCGAGTGACCCACTGCTGCCTCAATTCTTTGTCTTTTGGTAGCATATGTTGGAATTTCTTCGAAAGTTCGCCGGCCGGGATGCCTTGTGGGGGAATAAACCTCAAGATATCCTCCCTTTCGGGAAGAGAAGGGAGGGGCGTGGACGTAGGAGGAACATTAGAACTAGCAGCAGGGCTAGCAGCACGGCTGCCAGTCTTCGATACAGCCTGGGAAGCGACAGGGTTGGGACTTCCACCTCGAGATCCATGAGGACTGCCTTTCGGAGACCGAGCTGATGTGATTTTGATTCGAATAGGACCCCTACCTCGCTCAGAAGCCGTGTCATCGCCTACAGGCAGGTTAGCTAATGTTTTGTGATTTGGGGAGTAGAAGTCATGAACAACTCGCAAACTAGCCGAACGAGGTCGCACTTCTTTCTCAAAGAGCTTTAACAAGCCGAGTGTAGACCATGCAATCCGTTGGGCAGAGTTCGTGAACTGTTCATGAATCCAGAGGCATTTCAACCACTCACCATCTGAAGGAGCATTGCTACGTCGGCCATTGCGACTGGAACCTGCCGCAAGGGATGATTGTCGCTCGCGAGCATCATTGAGAGGGTTGGATGTACCTTTGACAGATGCATCATTTCTCTTCAGCTTCTTACCCGGGCGGGACGACTCGTTGCCACTTGCGTCGGACAAATTGCCTGAACCTGGAGTGGGACGTTTCAAAGAATTTGTAGAGCCTTGAAGTTTTAGGGCATCAATAGTCTTCTTGCGCCCGGATGGAGTATTCGTGCCCTTGCTGGAAGCTCCAGAGGCAATCTTTTCGCCATCGCGGTCCTTGGCCTTATTCTTCTCTGCGTTAGCTTTGTCTTCGCGTTCGCGTTCTTCATTGACATTTTCGGAGTCGCTGCTGTCCAGATCACTCTCATCGCTCTGACCAAGGTCTTCGTGATCCATTCTCTTCTCTCGCTTTTGAAGAAGCCTAGATGTCTCCATGCCTTCGGCTTTCTTCGCATCCTCTGCCTTCTGCTTAGCCTCCTCTTCTTCATCGACCTTTTGCTCATCACCGACGCCAAAAGTATTGGCCTCGAGCTGGTCTTTGCGCATTCTGTCCTCGGCATCTTTGGTCACATCATCGTCACCCTCGAAGAGTGGGTTTTCTTCGTCGTCCGCAAACTCCTCTTCGAGATTAAAATCGATTTCATCAGCATTGACCGTTGTCTCACGGAAGTCCACCATATCATCATCATTTTCCTGTCGATCACCTCGACGTAGGAGCATGCGGTTTGATGAAGCGGCTTCTTGCTTTCTCTTGAGGGCGGATTGTTCTTTATCCCTTGCGATCCAGCGCGGCTCCTTTGTCTTTGAGGCCATGAATTTCTCCACGTCCTCGGCGCTTATCTGCTTCGCCTTGCCTTGCTGTCTGAAGCGATACCATTTCTCGACCGGAACCGCGCGAAGGGTGTCATCACCGTCTGGGATGAGAAGCAAATGGCGGTAAGATAGAGCTTCTTCGTACTGGCCGACCCACGTTTGCTTGTTGTCGAATTCCTCAATGTGCCAAGGAAGAGTCTCTTCGTAGCGGAGTTGGCTTCGTTTGCGCTCTTCAGGAGTGTCATTAGTGCGAAACACCTGCTCCGTCTTCTTCTTGAAGGCTGGTGCCTTGCGCTTCGAGGCAGTGGGAGCCACTTCTTTCATCGCGTCCTCGCGCTGCCGCTGGCGATCTTGTTTGATAGCCTCATTGCGCTCCTTTTCTTGAATGTCGGTCATGTTATCCTTGGAGTCAATATCCATGGTATCGCCGTTTGCAATCGGGCCTGTCTCACGACGATAAAGGCGCACTGGTTCGGTGAAGACTGATCTATCCTCAAGGTCCATCTCTTTGCCTGCGTGGAATTTGCCGATGTGATAGCGAAGGTCCCGCTTTGACAGAACCAGTTTATAGACCTTAGGCTCGCCAGGTGGGGTTGGAGAGCGGGCTCGCTCAACGAACGACGAGCGTACGGTGGTAGCCGGCGGAGTGGCAGCAGAGGTAGTTGGGCCAGAAGACTTGGGCGCAGGTCGAGGTGGAAGCGGTGCTTTCTTCGGCTTCCTCATGACGAGAGGATTCACTTTTGGAGGAGGTTGACGCGGGCGAGGGCGGCGCGTAGGAACTGCGCCGTTTGGAGGAGGCCCTGGAGGCCCTGACGGAGATGCGCTCATGATGGACGCCGCTGCGGTCGCAGGAAATGGATTGAGATGATGGATGAAAGTCAGAAGCAATGAGGACAGTCGAGATGCAGTGGAGAGAGTTGACGGCTGGTGGGAGACAGCAGGGAGAATGTTACGGTGCGGTTTGTTGTGTTTGGATGCAGCTCAAGGCGGAAGAAAGCGACGGCGAAGTGGCTGCTCAGTGAATGAGCTGTAGGCCGGAATTGTATGTAAATTAGCTACTAAAGGGGCTAGAACATCTGTAATCGAACGTCGACCATGCATTGCACCGAAAAAGTACTAGCGTAGCCTGTATTTGGGTGGTAACTTACAACTCTGGCTTAGTTCGCTGACACCTTTTCGAATTCATCCCACCATCATCATTTCAACCATCAACACTATCGCCGGAGCGTGGTGCTTCGGCTTCATGTTGTGAGACTTATCTCTCTGTTTTCGAGACTGAATTATCCTTCGTTTCTCCTCAAATATTCTTCTTGCAAACCTGCCGAGCTAACCTCTCCAAACTACGAGCAATGGACGCCGGCCACCCTGGGCTGTATTTAGTTCTCTGGAACGGGAACGAAGTCGTGTGTAAGTGGATACTCGACTCACTCAATCCCAATTGGGTAAATCCTGAAGGTTATTTTAGAATGGCTGATCATCCATCACTTGACGGCCCTTCTCCAGAAGATCTTCGCCGAATATTGCTCTCCAACGTCCATATTTCCGACTCACAGCAGACTCCACCTCATCATGTGCACCAATATGGCCATCGAGGGCGAGGAATTCCCTCCGCTCCACCGGGACTCAGTCACCGTGAGCATTCTATATCACCAGCTTCACAGTATGCTTCTGGGTTTGGAAATCAGATCAGACTAGCCGAAACTCCGTTTGGATACTCTCCGGCCCGCGGTGGTCACCCTTCCCTACATAGGGACCGAGGACAACACTATCATGGACCAGGGCACCATTCCCATGGACGTGGCTTCCATACGTATCGGCATCGAGGCTCTCATCGCGGACTCTTTGATTGGCGGGGCAAAGCGCATCAACAGTCTGACTCGGCACCTCGTCCTGAGTGTAATCCCACTCAAGGGCCGGTATCCGTTCAAAACGACTTTCGACCTGATCGAAACATGGAGGCATTTTTTGCTCAATGCATGTACCTTGATCGAACTGCTGAGGTAGAGATTGCGCGTGTGGACATCTCTTCGGATGAGCTGGCCGCAAGGACTACCTTCAGGCTTAGGCTCGAGAGTATCTGTGTAAAGGCCATTCGTTCCGAGTACCCTGAAAGCGATGTGAGGCTGCACCTAGCACCTTATGGTAGTCTCGTCTCTGGATTTGCCACCAAAGGAGCAGACATTGACTTGGCAGTCTCCATATCTGGAAATTTGCAGCCTCCGAACTTCATGAGAGATCTCCCTCGCCTTCTAGAATCTGCTGTCCTTGCGGCTGGACATGGTGCTCGTCTCTTGTCGCGCACGAGAGTTCCCATCGTCAAGATCTGCCAAATACCTCCACCTGAAATCTACGATGCCTTGATACGCGAACGGAAGAAATGGGATGACCTGCCCGAAGACGAAAAATATCCTGTCGCTACCCCGGTAGCTAAATCGACTTTCGATCCGAAGCAAACAATACCTCATCACGCTACACATATCCAAACATCACCAGAATACCTTCACAAATTCGCCTCCCAGAAGCGTGCCGAAGCGGACGATTTCGCAGGGTATGGGAAGGTCTACAAAGGGATCGCAATACCTTTGCTCGAAACTGGCGCTTTGGATCTTTCTACGGCTTGCTTGTGGCTTGTCGAAAACCTTCCACAATCAATACAAGCAATTGTTCGCGAGAAGATAGGTTTCGATTTGACATCACCTCCTCTGTATGCTCTTGATACAATCGTCGGACTTCTTAGCTCAGACCTTCTCAGAACAACAAAGCAAAAAGCCCATTCTGAAAAGAAAGACAAGCCCTGGTTACGGGAAAAAAAGCCTGGTCCGCTCGACTTCCCCAAGACTGGCATTGGTATTCTTTGCGACATCAACTTTAGCAACGAACTTGCAATTCACAACAGTCGGCTGCTATATTTTTATAGTATTTGTGACCCGCGCGTTCGGCCAATGGTCCTCTTCATCAAGGCTTGGGCCAAGCGCCGTAAGATCAATAGCGCTTATTCGGGCACACTCTCTTCGTATGGCTACGCCCTAATGATCGTCCACTTCCTCATAAACATCGTTAAGCCCCCTGTCCTTCCCAATTTGCAAAACATGATATCCGATTCACAGACGCCTCGGAGAATCATAGACGGCAAGTGGGATGTTACCTTTTTCGATGACGAGAACTTCATCCGCGGGCATATCAGCAATGGCAAGTGGACTGAGAACAGAGATCCGCTAGGCGTCCTGCTCAGGAATTTCTTCCAGTACTACGCTCAGCAAGGGCATCAAGTCATCGCCAACGGTTTCAATTGGACTCAGCAGGTCATCTCGCTACGCACGCCGGGTGGTATCTTGTCGAAAGAAATCAAAGACTGGAAAGCTGCAAAGACAACGCTGAGCGAGGGCAATGTGGAAGTGAGGCATAGATATATATTCGCGATAGAGGACCCATTTGAACTAGACCATAACGTAGCCAGGACGGTTACACACAATGGGGTTGTCGCGATCAGAGATGAGTTTCGAAGGGCTTGGGCAATTCTAATTTCCGTCGGATACGGCAGGCCCAACAAGAACGGTGAGTTATTCGATGAGCTGATTGAACCTGAGGTACCCGATTCTCCAAAAGACGGAGAGCCATCTCACAGTGGGGATAGCTCAAAAGCGAAGGTCGAAATTGATCAAATCGGGAAGAGCGAGGGCAATGCCGCTACCATCACTGCAGCTACTGATACAATGGCAGCTCTTTCAGTATGACCCGGTTCATTAATATTCTACGTTGCAATGAATGTATTCAGCGTCACTTATGGAGTCCGGGTTCTCCATATCAGTTGGGATTGGCGAGGCTTCATCAACTGTATTCATATAGCTATCCCTCGAGGCAGCTTCATTGGAACCAGCTGCATGGTTTCTCTCCAGAATTCGTCTAGGACATCCTGCTTCATCTCCCATGCCCAATGTAAACAGGTCTGGTTATACCCTCAACCTCAACTTCATCTTCTCCTATATCATCATTCACACTCCTGATACCTGCAGCAACTTACTTCTTGTAACGTCCTCTACCACCTCCCAGTCTCATCAACACACTTCGTCCACCTTCCAATCTGCCCTCATCATCCTCGCACCTTCTGCCTTGAAAAAAGCGAGTGTACTACTGAAACCACCCCCTGACATCATACCGCCCATCAACCCAGCCCCTCCGCTCTCACTCCTCAATACCCAGCCCACACCTGGCGCCATAGCAATTGACCTCCGCGTCATACCCCTCCCCACAAACATACCGCTGCATGCGACCTCGAGTTGGAGTTCTCTTAGTAGTGCCTTGTTACGAGCAATGTTGGAAGCTCGGAGAGCTTCAAAGTCGGACATCTCGGGCTTTTCAAGCTTCGTTGTCTGGGGACTGTGGTGCGAACTTTTGCATGTGCAATGCTAACTTCTCGAAACGGAGGTGCGATCTCGCGACGACGCATCGTGCAGCTATATGATATCATTTGGGTCTCCGTTTCAGGGTCTTCGTGACTTATGCTTCATAGCATCGCGTTGAGTGTCGAAAAGAGCAACAGATGGAGAGTAGAGGTAAAGTTACCAATGAATGACTTACGTATGACTAAATACATGAACTTCATGAGTAGCTGAGTGCGTTCAAATAGACCGTATCATTACGATTCTGTGTCTTTCTCCCTCGCTCCTACATCTCTTCCCGTCCGGCCCGTGCAAGTTTGTTTGCTGGGTGAACGAATCACATCCTCGTCCTCCAAGTAGTCCATGCCCTTATCTAAGATAGAGAGTGCGCTGAGAATGTCCGTTGCTTAGGTCTTGGGCTCCTCTATAGCGGTGGTCTCGGTCTTTTCTTCAATCGCCGTGGTGGCAGCGACACCGCCTGTGAGATGCGGCGCATGAACCTTGATGTTGCCTTGCTCGATATCAGCAGCGAGCCGATCAAGCTTAGATTCTTGAGGCGGCTTCTGCCATGGCCACCTGCCGGCATCAAAGATTTCGTCCATCTCTTCTAACGTCTTCCCCTTCGTCTCGTATGCTGTAAGATACATATGGATGAACGCAACTCCATTAAACGTCGCAAAAATCATATACATCTTCCAGCTTATGCTCCAGAGAAGTGGTGGAACTGCAAAGGCAAGAGCGCAGTTCCATGCCCAGTTCGATGCAGTAGCCAGGGACACCGCCTTAGCACGAATCTGAGACGGGAAGATCTCAGCCGGGTATGTCCATGAAGTTGGTCCCCACGTAGTGGCAAAGCTGGCGACAAACAGGTAGGAGCATGCAACAACCGCTTGCGAGACAGATTTGTGACCGATGAGAACCCAGGTGATATCGTTGAGCTGCGGGTTGGTACGAGGGTTTGGAGACCCATAAGCTCCTTGCAACGCACCCGAAATGAACAACCAAGACATCATAAGGAAAGAACCGATCAAAAGAGCTGGACGGCGACCGAATTTATCTAGCCAGATAATTGCCGGAAGAGTGAGGGCGACGTTAATGATATACTGGATGGAGGCGGTTAACAATGGTGACCCAATGTTCGTAGCCTCCATGATATAAACTATGTATTGTCAGCATTTGATAGGCTTTGGATTGCCATTTAACGACATACCAATATAGTACATCATGATGCTATAGAGGAATTAGCATTGTCTGAAATGATTTAAGGTGGTGGACAGCTGTTACTTACTTCATGCCACACAGTTGGGACCACATTTGTATCGACATGCCTAGGATGACACGCTTCAACATGCGAGGCTCAACGAGAGCCTTGTAGCTGCTAACAGCTTCCTCTCGCTCGAATCTGATTGCCTCTTCGATTTCTTGATATTCAGCAAGGACCTTAGGGTTGTTAATATCTCCCTTGCCATGAAGCCTGGCAAGAACTTGAATGCTAGATGTCGTCAGCCAACTGCAGTTACAAAAGAGGAGAATTCTCTCACGCTTCCTCCCAGCGGTCCTGCGCTGCCAGCCAACGAGGTGTCTTTGGGAAGAAGAACATGCCGAAGAATAGGATAACAGCGGGAACAATCTGGATACCCCATGGGATTCGGAATGCGGCAGTACTAGTAGCGATGATCAGTACCAGCATTTTCGATTGCCATATCGTCCACTTACCCTTGCGATGGATTGTTTGGGCCTCCATCAACGAAAGAGGCGCCATATTGAATGTAGAACTGAATCAGAATACCCCTGATCGTTGTCAGCAGTGAGAGGCAGCGATGTTGTAAACTAGACAAACCATGTGATGGCCCATTGCTGAAGAGATACAACACGGCCACGAATTTCCTTAGGAGCAATTTCACTCTGATAGACTGGAACGACTGATGACGCAATACCAATAGCAATGCCACAAATAACACGTCCGAAGCAGAGCAGAGCAACACCATTCGATGCCGTCATAAAGCTGAATATGTTAGAGATATCGATGAGAGACTCGAGAAGAGAGAACTAACATCGAGCCAATAATCCATATGATGGATGCAACCTGAATAGCGACCTTACGCGATAGGCGATCCGCAATGTAAGATGATGCCAGAGAACCAAGGAGTGAACCCGCCGGCATGGAGGCAGTGATACCGCCTTGACGATAGGACACCGGATTGTTGAAGTAGTTCTTGTAGCCATAGGTTCCCAGGACTCCACTCATGGAACTAATGTCGAAACCAAAGAGTCCACCACCTCGTGGCAGTTAGCAATGAGAGTTATCACATGAGGGAATAAACTATCGCACATACCAATGGCGGCAAATGAGCAAATTGCATAGGTATTGTAGATGGTATACATTTTGGCGACTGCGCCCTTTGCGCGTCGCTTCTAATGATTAGAATCCTAACGGCGACTGACCTTGGAGTCAAAGAAAACAGGAAGGAAGAGACTTCCAAGAGTAAGATGGGGATAGCTCGTCTTATGCTGGTAGCACGCCTCCATATTGCCGCCGCTAAAGTACGGTCCTATGCACAATCAGGTGTTCCTCCGTTGCAATTTCAGAATCTCCACGATACAGTTCCGCTCCAGTCTAGCACCTATCCCCGCAAAATGGGTGTCACGAACTAATGGATCTTACCAGAACATGGGTTCCAGGTTCTCTGCATGTGTGGAAAGAAACAGCTCGGTGCGATGATCATTTCCTCGGAGTAGTAAGGTGAGTGAACACGACATGCGATGGTTGGTGTTCATACCTTAGTATAATCCCAGCGGCGAGGTCGGCCTCGGTGTAATATGGTCCAGTGATGCATAGGGGCCATGTTGAATCAGAGGTGTCTTTCGGGTTAAAGATGAACTGTTCAGCTAGCATATTCCAGTCATGCGGCTCTGGGGTAGTACATTCAGAGTGAATTCGACCAATCGCCACATAGAATCCCGCGTTCGTTACAGTTCGAAACAACACTGTGAAAATCCTGGACACCGTTACACTGGCGTTATTTTCTTACATCTTGGCATGACGGGTGGCCTTCCCAATCGGTGTAGTCGTCCAGATTACTCGCTGCTGTAAGTTGCAACAGGATTTGGACACTAGTCAGATGTTGGCAGTTACATACCAGGGGCTGAATTGCAGCCGCTTTCGGCACTGGAGCTACCAGCTCTTAAAAGCATAATAACACCGCTTAGGACTCAAGGTTAGTTGGTGACCCGACTGAATGGCAGAGTGCAACCGTAGCCAATACTACCCCGCAGATGGGAACTTGGCTCTCATGGAGCGAGACAACATGATTTGAAGGAAAAATCTAGTTACCAGGACCTTGGCAGTACAGTCGCTTGCCTAGGAGGATTCCACTCGAAACTAAAGCGTCTGTCCTGCTGCGAGAAACAAGCAGGCCTCCATGTCGACCGGTGGGTCTTTGACTGTGAGAGTATCTCATTGAGCAAAGCAAATGTAACGTAACGATGGCGAAAAAGAGAAAGAACTGAAAATAAGACTAAAAGTAAGGGATATTATATGACTAAGTGAAGGGGTGCACCAAGACACGCCACATGTTTGCTACGTCTGAGCAAAAATACGTTGGACTCCAGTTGGAGTAGTGTACTGAGTCGTCGTTGTGTAAAGGAGGCAACCTTGTTTAAAGGCCAGTCGCGTCCTATGTCTTTGAGAGCAATTGGCCAGTTTCTAGGTCATTCGAGGTGAACTGGAACGGGTTGAAAGGTACAGCATTGGAGTTGAGGAAGAATGAGAAGGAGAAGGACGTCGTGGGTCCCACTGAGTGAAAACGTGCAAAATGTGGGCTGCTTCGACGCCTCTAGCGGCGCTACACAGCGTGCCTTTCCGCCGCTCCTGTTTCCTCTTCCCTGTCTCCGCGGCTTCGAGCTGCAGACTAAGGATCAGAGGGCCCCATCGAATTTCTAGACTCCAGATTGAAGAGCTATGAAAAAACGTCCTAAGGCGGTTCAATGGTGGGCGACAGTCCTCCTGGCCACTCTTTCTTTGACAGCAGTTGCGAACGCCTCACTCGGCGACAGGCTACCGGATTTCAAGCATTGTGTTGAGGTGCGCCAACGTACCTTAGCCTTTCATCGCGAACACAAATCCATTGCTAACAGCTTCGCGATAGGTCTGCAAGAAGACAAATTGCGACCAAGATGCGATTCCGATACGTATGAAGCTCCACTTGGCTGCTGGGCAGAGTACGTGATCAAAGTCGAGCTGACTTGCTTCAAAGCGCTTCAACGTCGCCTCCTTCTCTGGACGTGCCCTGACGAGTGCGATTACGCCTGCCAACACGTAATCACGGACGAGCGAGAAGCCCGCGATCCTCCATACCGAGAACCCGTCCTCCAATTCCATGGCAAATGGCCCTTCTATCGGTTCCTGGGGATGCAGGAGCCCTTCTCCGTCGTCTTCAGTCTGTTCAACTATCTGGCCCATGACTGGGGCTTGAGCAAGTTGCGCGAAGCCATCCCACAAACCTACCCACTGCGAAAATACTATCTTCTCTTCGGATACTTTGGCCTCGCGAGTTGGATCTTCAGCATGATCTTCCATACGCGCGACTTCTACTGGACCGAGAAGATGGACTACTTCGCGGCGGGTGCAAGTGTCCTCTACGGCATGTACTACGCACCAATTCGTATTTTTCGCTTGTACCGTGACGGTCGGCGACGGCGCTCCGTATTGCGCGCGTGGACCGCGCTTTGCCTGACACTTTATGCGCTTCATGTTGCGTACCTGACCCTTTGGAGCTGGGATTACACATACAACATGGCGGCAAACGTAGTCGTCGGCATTCTTCAAAACATCTTGTGGACGGCCTTCTCCGTGTGGCAGTTCCAGAGGGTTCAGCGGACGTGGGCCGCCTGGCCTGGTCTCATTGTTGCTTGGATCATATTGGCAATGAGTTTTGAGTTGTTTGACTTTGCGCCTTGGGACAGAATGATTGATGCGCACTGCCTATGGCATCTTGGAACCGTTGGGCCAACTATTTGGTGGTACAAGTAAGCATCTACCTTCACATATCCGTTCGGATTGAGCTGCGATGCAATGGATGCTAACACGAAGACTAGTTTCCTGATCAAGGACGCACAGGAAGATCTACACAACAATAGACTCAAGCAGTAGAGATTGCAGATTCTCAGTCTTGGTCTTGAATTGCTTCTTCGCTATTTCTTGTATGGTTCGTCGACGTCTTTGTTTATCTTGGGACCCAGAGACGCCTGTAAGAAACTATTCCCCAAGGCCGTCGATGTAGTTTTCATTTGTGCTTCAACTTCTAAAGCCGAAATAAGAACACCATCTTGGAGAATGAAGGCAACATTGTATGATACGCAGGATTTCTTACTCCACGCAGGCGGAGAGATAGAATGAAGCAGAACGTTTGACACTTCAGTGTCAGCCTCGTCACGTGCAAGGCGATTCGACGTCATCGTCACATCGCGATCTACACTCAAAGCCAAAGTTCATTCTCGGTTTGGAAGAGAGAAGTTCCAAAGTAAAATCTCCCTCCTCTCTACTGATTCCGACTCTCAAGCCTTTCATCGAGCCTAAAATTCTCAACTGATTTACAGTTTTCTGATCAGAAGCATGCTCTCAACTCGATCTTTGCGCCGCGTTGTCGGCTCTCCAAATGCTCGCGTATCGCAGCCAACTTGTGCATATTCAGGCAGAGGACAGATATATGCCTTTTCAACGGTCCACGCACTTCAGCTCCAACCTACGACTGTGAATTTGACAGATAAACGCCCACAATCAACCGAAGGACTCGAACCAAAGATATTGAAGGACACCCCGCCGGCGAAAGGAAGTGAACCGGAAGACGTGAAGAGACACAATGAGGAGATGGATAGGCGAGCTGATAAGGCGCATGAGAAGATGCGCAATGAGGATTCAAACAAGGACAAGGTTAGCAAGGGGAAAGGTTAAGGTAAGTTTTGACAGCGACGTTTGAGAGATAGCACAGCTACAGGTTCAGTTCCCAACTTCCCTTTCTAATGTTAAATGGCTGGGATAAAAGAATAACGTTGAAGCCATTGTACTGACTCATCAGTAGAATAGTGAGCTAGAGAGAAATAATCACTGCGAAAACGCGTACTCTCAGCGCCAGACATTTGCACTGAATTGGAGCTCTTCCCGGTGTTGAATGAATAGAAAGATTGCTATAATATCAAATGGAAGGCGTAACTACATCACCATCTCATTTATTCTGACCGTTAATCCTTCCGGTGACTTTCGTACCCACTTGAAAACGGCGTGATAACTGAGTATCAGCACTTATCGATAAGCTCAGCAATGGGGAATTTTTAGGTTTCCCATTGTGGCGGGAATGGCGGGGGAGGCGCGATCTGAGTTTCACTTGCAGCCGGCTTTGCGTCAGAAGCTATTACTGTACTCCATCAGCAGCTTGCATACCGAGCAAGGCAGCAGTCAGAATGCATTACAGCAAACAAGAAACAGCACGTAACCGCAATTACATAGCCATCAGCATTGTTGCACTGCCCACATGGAAAATCTCTTGATTCCCATTTGATCTGGCCTGGTGGATTGCACGATCGACTCCATGATTGCGATTGAGGCGAACAAGGTGACATCATGACACTTGGCGTAAACATTGCGCTGAGATGATCCCTCCATTGCTCTAGCCTTTTCCTTCCTGCACTCGCAGCTTGACATCAAATTTCTGTCCCTGGTCGTCATACCACTTTTTCCATCTCACTTCATCTCAACTCCGCAAACCAACCTTTCTCCCTACTTGACTTCATTGTCAAATCCTTCATCACTTAACTTCTCAACGAGTCATCAGTAGCAATCCTCAGAACTGAGAGCACATATTGCCAAAATCCTATACCATCATGCGCTTTTCCACTCTTGTCACCGCTCTGGTGGTAGCTGACGTCGCTCTCGCCAGCAACTGGTTGAGCAAATCAGGTACGTCTTTGCAGCTTGGAAAACATGTGATAGCTTGCAATTCTAGCTTCGTATATCCCATTTTTTGAAGTGTGCCTCTAGGAAGCAGCAGTCAGAAGTTACTAACGTTGAACCACTATCAGTCTACAACAAGTGGCACGAGACGGAGCTTGAACGTTGGCTGTCAGACCACAATGTGCCATATCCGACTCCAGCAGACCGCAAGGACCTTGAGAATCTCGTCAAGGACAACTGGAACGCCTATGTAATTCAGCCGTACAATAGTTGGGACACCAACCAGCTGCAAAAGTGGCTCAGCACTCAAAGCCAGGACAGCAAGAAAGTTGTCGAGAAGAACAAGGACAGCTTGGTCAAACAGGTGCAAGATTCCTGGACCGAGACCACTGACTCGGCCGACAAGGCCTACGCCGATGTGAAAGACTGGATCTTTGATACGTATGCCCCTCTTCCTTAGCCGACCCTTATTCATGACCTTCATGTAAGTTTCGTCATGCTGACCAACCACACGCAGCTGGTCCGAGTCTCAGCTCAAAGCATTCCTCGATCGCAATGGCATTCCGAATCCTCAGCCAACCACAAAAGACTCCCTCCTGGCTCAAGCCCGTGAAAATTATCAGACCATTGCAAACCAGCTGGGTCAGACCACTTTCTATCCCGGCAACTGGCTCTATGAGTCTTGGGCCGAATCCGACCTCAAAGCCTGGTGTGACGAGCGTGGTATTCCAGTTCCCCAACCTTCATCTCGAGACAAGCTCATTGCCACCGTCCGTCGCAATGCACGCATCGCCAGCCAGCAATTCGCCGCTTACAGCAGTGCTGCAGCCGCAAGCGCAGCCGCCGCCACCCAATCCTTGAGTGATGCACTTCTCGACGCGTGGAGCGACTCTCAAATCAAGGAGTGGTGCGACAAGAACGGCATCAAGGTACCACAGGGCTCCAAGCGCAACGAACTGATCGCTCTTGCTCGCCGCAACTGGGCCAAAGTCTACAGTGGCAACGCAGCGTCCTCAGCATCCAGCTACTACGGCGCCGCAACGTCGAACGCCAACAACCAGTACGCCAAGGCCACCGACGACGCGTCGCTGTACGCCAACCAGCTCTACTCCCAAGCCCTAGACTACTTCGACTGGTTCACGTCGCAGCTTGGTATGGCGGGTGCGTCTGCTACTGCCAGTGCCAAGTCCCTGTCGGCGAGCATAAGCTCTGCCGCGTCGTCCGCTTCCGTCTCTGCTTCCAAGGCTGCCGTCAAGGCTGGCAAGAAGAATCCGCAGAAGATTGGTGACGCCGCTGCTGAGAGTCTTAGCAAGCTGAAGCACGACGCCGAAGAGTCATGGCAAAAGGCCACCGATCGCGTGAAGGAGCTATAAGCTCGAAGCTTGAGTAAGTTGGCAGGTAGTAAGAAGAGTGGGCGGGTACGGTGATTCTGAAAATGAAAATGGAGTCAGTGACGGTCGAGTCCTCTTGAAGGAGACGAATTCCACAGCGATTGATAAGGTTCGGGTTCGAATGGCTTGTTGGATGGATTGCTTGAAACGGCTACGGTACCGCATCTCTAGATAGGCAGCAGAATTCAAACATGGTTTTCATTCCAAGTCGCTGTCGTTTAGTCATCCAAGCTCATGATACGATCCAAAGTGATTATAATGCGGTGCGATAGTTGCAACTCTCCTGGGTGAAAGTTGTCAGTAGACAACATGAAAACTCTGACTGTCAAAACAGCTGTGCAAACGCTTCCATGGCCAAAGCCATGTGTGCCGACACCCATACCCACGCAAAAACGCTCATAAGTACTCATCGTTATCCATGCTATCCGCAACCGCCGTCGACCCAGCGAACCACTCCCTGGTCGCAGTACTCAAAACCTTCACCGCAGTCTTGGTGGCCGCGCTCCTCCACTCCTCGCGCAGCCTCCGATCATCCCACAAGAAGCACGCGAAGTCCCAAAGCCAGCCGAGCAGCGGGCCCACAGCACCCACCAGCGGCCACCACACGAAGGCCACGGGCCGCAGCAGCAGCGTGGGAATGACAAGCGGCCACTCCGGCGCGTCGGGCCGCAGCGTGCCGTCCCACGAGTACACGCGCCGGCAGAACAGCGCGCACGCAAAGAACTCCGCCCAGAACCACGCGCCCGCCAGCGCCAGTGCCAGCGCCAGCCACGTCAGCCGAACGGCTCCTGAACCCGGCGCTACGTACCACGCCACGCCCTTCAGCGACACCGCCAGTGCCACCAGCGGCGCGTTAGCGGGCTCAAGCGGCGGCGGCGCGGCCGCGCAGCGCGCGCAGAGCGGGTCCGCCGCGCCCGCCGCGCCCGCTCCGCCGCCGTCGCCGCTCTGCACCGCGCGCTCGACGCGGCCGATGCCCAGCTTCGCGTCGCGGATGGAGTCGCGGGTGGCGCGCAGCGCCGCGTTCATCTTGGCCAGCGTCTGCAGCTCCTTGTGGCGCAGCTGCTCGGCGGGCGTGCGCGGCTGCGGCGCCGGCGCAAGCTCCGTGGTGCTGGCGTCGTCGGAGGGCGCCGCCGTGCCCGACAGCATGTCTTCCAGCGAGGTGATTGTGCTGTCGCCCAGGCCATTTTCGGATGAGGATAGTACGGCGGTGAGGGCGGAGGGAGGGAGAGCGTGTTGAGTGGTGTTGGGTGGCGCGGTGGAGGGACGTTGAGGCGATTGTGAGGGTGGCTTGGTGTCTGAAGGTGCATTTTCGGTACTAGAAGAAGCGATGGAGCGTGGGCGGTGTGATACTGTTGCAGCTTTGGGCGTTTCTATCCAGGCACCGGTTACGATGGGTGTTTTGGGTTCGAATACTTTCGACGGTGGGTTCTCCAAATTAGAAATTTCCACTGTCGCTTTGGGATTTGTATCCTGTTCATTATGTTGACGTAATAGGGACTCTCCGTTCGCACCCGCTTGTTGGTCTGATATCACTGCAAAGTCACGTTGCTTCGGAGCAGTACTATCAGAGCTGTGCCCATCGTTCAAGCTGGCCTTAACAGACGCCACGCCAACAGATTCTGATTCTCTGCTCTCTTCCTTGAATCGTGCTTGCTTGTTCTTTTTCGGAGACAGAGCGGTTATTGCGTTGCCAAATACCCTCGATGGGCTTGGAGTTCCACTCGTAGCCCGTGCTAATCGACGAAGAATATCTTGAGAATCTTCGCGTCGGTTTTCCGGCCGTTGAACGTTCGTTTGCACATCTGGTTGAACACCACGATCTACATCACCGACCGTAAACGAGCTCTTTCCCGGTGAAACTGGTCCATTGTCGTTCGTGAGAGGTATCGAGGGAGACTTGCGGATAGTACGCTTGGAGACACTAATCTTTTGCTCAGCCGGGTGATCCCAGGAATTCGACAGGTCTTCTCTTCTACTTGAACTCCCAGACTGCCTTCGATCATCTCGACTGGACCGCCTTCTTCGCGCCTCTTCTGGCGGCGGAGTAGGGTATATGCTCTCATCCATGGCATCACTAATAGCATTTTCGAGTTCAAGCTGTCGTATTTCATCGAGCTTTGTATTTCTGGCAACGGCCGCAGGAGTAGAAGTGATGAAGTCGCGCATAGAGAAGTCCTCATCTTGTTCCAGCTGCACAATCTCCTCCAACTTAGTGTTTCTCCTTGTGCCTGCGCCCACGGGTGTGCTTCGTCTGGAACTCTTGTGAGAAAGCGGTGTGTCTTCGACTGAAGGTAATGGTATGTCAACTGCGATTGCTGACCAGTCAATTGCATCGGTGCTTCCAGTCTTCAATGCCTCCGAAAATGCTTCAACTTCTGCTGCGAATCGTCGCTTCAGCCATTCTGGCTTTCGTGATCTCCCTCCCCAGCTTTTAGGAACGTTGGGCGGAGGGTCCGATCCTCTCGAGTCTCCACTGCTTGTCACGCTTCCAGCCTGCCTTTGCACATATTCCGGTGTTGCACCATCCTTGGCGACCGGGATGCGCTCGACGTTCTCCGTAGTGAGGCCATGCCTCGCTCTTTGTCGCGCTCTTCGAAAGGCTTGCGGTCTTGTGTTCTCTGCACGCATTTCGCGGATCATACGTTTGCCAAACGAGTCCTCAGTGTCGTTCTCTTGCAGCCCTTCATAAGGCGAGTCGCTTGCCCCGTCACTTCCGTTATGTAATGCGCGACTCTCCATTGTGTCGAAGTCATTGGTGTGAGCGGGATGGTTACGATTCTGGTGCTTTGAGCTAATAATGTTGGGAGATATTCGGCGAAACGGGGGGCGTTTAGTTCAAGGCTCATGAATTTAACCAATTGAGAAGAGGCTGAGGTTATACAACCAGGCAACACTGACTAACACAATCGGGTGTTGGTGTTTTGGTGTTGAATTCGAAGTCGCGTTTGCGGGTAACAAATCTTGGCCTTAGCGCCTGATGCAATGCGATTGTGGATGTGCGATTGTGGATCTGTGCGATCACAGGATCACAGAGATGTGCGATGTGCGATTGTGCGATGTGATTCAACCTTGTCAGCTGCTAATTATGTGTAACTACAAGACTTCATTGTCCATGAATTTCGTCACAGCAATTCCGTATTGACCTAGCTGTAAGGTTTCGCGCTAACTTCCCTCCCTGTGTACAGAACGTTGCGGTGATGGCGATATAGACGGGTCCTTTCCAAGTTCAACTGCGGGTTGGGCTCCATCCCTTTGGCTTAAATGAGGACTGGTTCTACAACGCCCCTGTGAGCTGAACGAAGTCATTAGCACTTTGACTTCCAAGGAACACCGAACGTAGGCCTGGATTCTTCGTCGAGGGCAATGGTAAAATCTCATCTCGATGAGCACCTATGGTCTCCGCACACATCTTCAGAAACGCCGTAGTGAGGTAACTTTCAATCACTGGCTTCGGTGAAGTCCACAAGTCACAAGCGCTCCCGCCATTGTTCGTCCGAATGAGGCCATTCACGGGCATCTAGAGTGCCGCAGGGAGGAGTTGAACGCGAAGATTACGGCCTTCTCCGGGTCTTCTTTGGATGGCTCTCCACTCCTCGTATCAGCCAGCGATCGATACCCAGTACTGCCGCTAACATCAAAGCAGGGGGACAATTACTAATCCGACTACTCTTGAGGAGTATAAAAGGAAGCTGACGATCATGGAGGTGGGTGGGGAGGAGGCTCAGCAAATTTATTCCCAGAGCCTGACGGTGCCATCGAAGCCCCCCGACGCGAGCAGCGTGCCGTCTGGCGAGAAGGCCACGGCCAATACCGGCTTCTCGTGGCCCGCGAGCGTCTGCAGCGCCGCTCCCGACCGGCCGTCCCAGAGCCTGACGGTGCCATCGAAGCCCCCCGACGCGAGCAGCGTGCCGTCTGGCGAGAAGGCCACGGCGTATACCCAGTTCTTGTGGCCCGCGAGCGTCTGCAGCGCCGCTCCCGACCGGCCGTCCCAGAGCCTGAGGGTGCCATCGAAGCCCCCCGACGCG